>Ga0157377_10001272_pt1 | contig 10785 bp, 5 predicted proteins | sample M55metaG_FD_121116 | JGI IMG/M metagenome (GOLD analysis project Ga0157377, IMG submission 121116) | Miscanthus rhizosphere microbial communities from Kellogg Biological Station, Michigan, USA - M5-5 metaG | ecosystem: Host-associated > Plants > Roots > Rhizosphere > Soil | place: USA: Michigan...
GAGCGCAGTTCCATAAGAAGGGTTTACTATTTTCCAATCATATTTAGCAGGAGAACCCTGCGTATAGACTCCGTCAGAAGATGTCAACTCCGTGCCATCTCCGATCACCTGAGGAGGTATATTAATACTGTTGCCTGTTGGATTAAAAACAATCACGTTAGTACCAGTGCCTATGCCGGCTCCTCCCGGATTGGTGACTCTATAAACCCCCGGGAATAATTTGGACCATGAGCTTGTCAGGCCGGTTGCGGTGCGCAGATATGTTCCCGATAAATCATTGGCAGCGGCACCTGCATCCGTTGAATATACCACTACTGTTCTTATCACAGATGCAGGAAATCCAAGTTTATTTACAGCAGTATATGTTAATGGGTATACTCCTGCAACATTTGTATTTACGGAACCCGTTGTTGTATAGCTTATAGCTTCTGTTCCTTCCGTGGCAGTGATACCCGGATCTGTAAATGGACTACCGAGGACAACAGCCATGTCTCTTTCTCCATTAAGCTTCAATACAGCGAAGAAAGTCACTTTCGAAATACCAACCTCCTCATCAGTATTATGAATATTGGTTTTGTTACAAGCAACCAGTAATAGTGTAAATAAGGAGCAAAATATGAGAATGCTTTTTTTCATATAAAAGTATTTTGTGATTTTCCTTTACGGTTTGGCCCACCATACGCGTTCTGTTATCGGAACTAATGCAGGCGTATTGTTATTTCTGGAAACTTCAACATCGGGGAAAGCTAGTCTCCTGGGAAATTTCCCGGCAGCCAAGACAGAGTTATTAGATATTACGAACTGTCCCGCCACATATCCAGGGTCTGTTGAATAAACAGCGCTTGTAGCAGGATAGCCTGTCCTTTGTTTTTCAAAAAAACTTTCAATGAAATGAACGCCATAGGGAAATGATGCCCATTTCTGAACTACGATTGCTTCAATTTTCTGATCGAGGCTTCCTCCTGCCGGGTATTCATATGCTTTACCTGCACCAATAAATTGACTCCCGTTTTGATTTACTGATTGAAATGCTGCTAATACTCCATCATCATATAAAGCCTTCGCATTATCACCTGTATAAAACCGCTCCCTTGCTTCGGCCTGTAAGAAAAAAGATTCTGCCTTTGAAATAAATATTACCGGATCTGTTGGATGTTCAACAAAAGCAGCAGCCGTACCGTATGTCGGATCGTTTCCCAGATAATCTCCCTGGTTAATCGAATTTGGATTCGCACTACCGAAATAGCTCACAACCCGCGGATCATTATTTGCCATCAGCCAGCTTACAAAAGTTCTACTTGCCCTGAGATTATTTCCAACATTTAATTGGCGAATGTTTTGTTCATAAAGTGGATTATCGAGCCCTGGTTCATCTGAAAATCCAAATACGCCTGCGTCTGTTGATAAAAATTTAGCATTCCTCGCATATAATTTCTGTACCCCGGCCTGGGCATCGGCTGCCCTGGTATTTATCATCCGTAAATACATTTTCAGCTCAAGCGTATTTGCAAATCGCTTCCATTTATCTATATCCCCACCAAAAACCAAATCAGTATTTCCAGGTGAAGAATTTGTGGAAGCATCAAAATTTTTACTTAGTGCGCTGTCCAGATCGGCAATAAGCTTTGAATAGATGACATCACCGTTGTCAAAATGCGGATTTAAATTTGATGCACCACCTAATGCCTCAGCATACGGGATCCTGTCATAAAGATCTACCAATATTTCCGCGGTGTATGCTTTCATAACCGTGGCCATTAAATGAAAATTCCAATCTTTTGCTTCAGCGGATTTGTCAATTACAAATTGATAATTCTTTAAGCCCCCTGTAAACAAACCGCTATAAGGTAAATTCAGATCTGTGCTTTTTATATCGTAGGAATCAATGTCCTTATATTGATTTGCCAGGGCGGACTGTGTGAAGTTTTCACTCCACATTCCGCCCAGTATTGCCAGGTCACCCCCCACTCTGCCTGCTGTGGCCATAACTGCGGCAGGAAATACGAGTCTTGGGTTTCCCTGATCCAGTGATGGATTGTTAGGATCATGGTTAATATCCAATGCTCTTTTGCAGGATGATGTAATAAAAACAATAGTGACTAAAGCAAATAGAGTTTTACTTCTATTATTTATTATTTCAAATTTCATGATGATTTTTTTTAGAATGTTGCTCTCAATTGTATACCATACTGCCTGGAAGTTGGCGCTGTTTTAAACTCACCAAACTGGCCGGTTAGATCATTGCCCAGGTTAGAAGCTTCCGGATCTATGTAAAAATTTGACTTCGGCGTCCATAGAAGAAAGTTTCGTCCATATACAGACAAGTACAAATTATCCGCCCCGATTTTTGAAGCCCAGTTTTTTGGAAAATTATAAGATAATGATATATCTCTCAGTTTAAGGAAAGACCTGTCAATAATTCTGTCAAGATAGGCCTGGCCAAGATTGGATGTGGGATACCAATAAGAATCATAATGAGCCTCATCAATTGGTTTCGTATTTTCGGCGTAAACAGGGTGACCACTTTGATCTGTACCTGCTTGAATGACTGAATTCGGAATGATGAAAGGCCTGCGATCGTTATAGGTACTGACATAACTGCTCCCGGTAAATAAAAGAAAATCAGAAGTGCCGCTATACATAACTCCGCCTTTTCTATAATCAAGCGAAAAATTCAATCCCCAGTTTTTGTAATTTAAATTATTCACTAAGCCCATCGTATAATCATAGGCGGCATCTCCATAATATCCTTTTTGAGGATCGCTAAGTGGTATGCCTGTTGATGGATTCACTATAATTCTTCCATCCGGAGTAAATAGCGGAACAGGCGCATATAAACCAGTTACCGTTTTACCAGGATATGCATCAAGTTCTGCATCGAAAACCCTTCTTAAAATTACTTTATCGGGGCCACCTGTAAGATTCTCCACCTTGTTCCAATTCTTGGAAAAAACATAAGTAACAGACCAATTAAAATCTTTTGATGCGACAGGTTTTGCATCTGCTGCTACTTCAATACCCTTGTTGCTGACAAGCCCCAGGTTTTCAACAAGACCGGTATAGCCTGTTGATGGACTTACCGGAACTGTAAATATCTGTCCATTCGTTCTCTTATCATAAACAGCTACATCAAAGCCAAGCCTGTTTTTCCAGAATTTTATTTCAGTTCCAAATTCTGCTTCTGAAGTTATAATCGGCTTCAGATCCAGGTTGCCAAGCGTATTAGCAATACCAAATCCACTTACCCCATTGAAAGGGAAAGATATTGAACCAAATGGAAGAGCAACATTACCGACTGTTAATGTTGGATACACATCATATGCAGGAGCATCAGAACCGGTTTTGCCATAAGCAGCTCTGAATTTTAAGAATGAGACCGCTGTTCTTCTGAGATCAAAAGTCTTTGAAGCAATCCAGGAGAGGCTCGCTCCCGGATAGAAAAAATGATTGTTGTCGATCGGCAGTGTGGAGGACCAGTCATTCCTTGCATTCAATGAAAGATACAGCTGGTTTCTAAATCCTATAATGGATTGAGCATATACACCCATTAACCTTTGAAGAGCCGTTGCGTTGCTTGCGTTTGATTTGACGCTGGAATTTGATAGATTATAAAAACCAGGTATGACAAGATTTGTAATAGACGCGGCAACAGCTTTTTGATTCTGCTGATTATAATTATAACCTACAAGCGCCTCAATACTGATATTCTTATTTACATCTTTATTGTATTTTAAAATGAAATCACCATTGATCACACCCAGAAAATTATTTAACTCGGATACCGAACCTACATCGGCTGTTCTCGATGCACCTTCCGGATTCCCTCCATCATTCCAACTGTCGGGTCCGGGTGCATTAACAGCTTTGAAACCAAATGTCCTTGCATTGTTGAAATCACCACCGACACGTAATTGAGCGGAAAATTCATTGGAGAATTTATAGCTGGCATCGAGGTTACCAAAAAACCTGTCAGAGTTTTGAGAGTTACCGTTTTCATACAACGGATAATATGGATTTTCTGCAAATGGAGTGAAGTAATTGTCAACATTAAAAAATTTATTCTTGTAATCACGGAAGTCTGAAATTTTTATATCAACAGGAATTTGCAAAATCTCAGAAAAAATTGAAGCGCCGTCACTTCCTGCCTGGCCCGTGAAAGGAACATTAAGTTTTTTGTTTACGTAATTAAATGATGTATTAATAGTAAACTTATCGAATTTGCTATTCGTCCGTAAAGCAAAGGTGTTTCTTTGCAAATAGTCTGATTGAGTAGGGAGCACTCCATCACTTGTTACATTACCATAGGAAAAGTAAAAATTTGTAAGCTCACCGCCCCCGGAAAGTGAAATCGTGTTATTATATTCTGTGCCCGTATTATAAAAATCCCGAATGTTGTTTTTGACGAATGAAAATGGCTTCAGCAATTGGGAGTTGTCAACCACTGAACCCCAAAGCCTGTTTTTTCCATCAAGTTTTGGTCCCCAACTACCATTTTCTGAAAGTATAAAGACCCCGCTCCATCCTTGTCCGAAAGTTTTTTGAAACTCCGGTAATTTCCCTACCTGGCTAAAATTGGCCGAACCATTGTATTCAATTTTTAATTTACCTGCTTTGCCTCTTTTTGTAGTAATCATAATTACCCCGTTCTTGGCACTTGAACCATATAACGAAGCAGCTTCAGTTCCTTTTAATAATGTTATAGTTTCAATATCGTAAGGATTAATATCACCGGATGCATTTCCAAAATCAGTATTATTGGTTGAACCAAATCTTGAATCACTTAAGGGAACACCATCGATGACATATAACGGCTGGTTGGTACCGCCGGCAATTACACCATATCCTCTCAGCACAACTTTTGTAGATGAGCCTGGCCCACCCAGGTGAGAAATATCAGCACCCGCAACTTTGCCCTGAAGGGCATCAAGCGGACTAACCGGTCCACTACGGCCGATACTTTCAGAATTAAATGTAGTTGCAGAATAGCCAACCTTCGCTTTGCTCCTTGCTTGACCCAATGCTGTCACTACTACTTCCTGAAGCTGACCAGCAGTGCTTTCAAGAATTACATCTGCCGTTGCTCCTTTAACAGAAATTGTTTTTTCGCTGTGGTCAACAGCAGAAATTGTCAAGCTATTTCCTGTGATAGCAATAACGAAATTACCATTTGCGTCTGCTTTTATTGCATTTTTTGTATTTGTTTCGGTGATCGTAGCAAATGACACCGGGTTACCTTTATCATCAGTTACTTTTCCCGTGATCATTCGTGTTTGGGCAAAACGCAATGTTGAAAGAAACATCGCAATAGTTACCAGCACCCGGAATTTTTTCATACTGTTTCAAATTTTATGGTTGCACTAATAAATTTGTATTTTAAAAATCAGTTAGCTTTTTTATTTACTGTTTCCCGAATAGTTGAACCGGCGGTAAATTGATCTGTATTGAAATAATAAATCTAATCAGTACAGAAAAATTTCAATTCCCGGGAAAAGGGCAGGCTGGCTAAAAAACCGCCTGCCAAGTATCACTCTTATTGTCATGAAAAACCTGCGTTTGAAAAATATTTTACAAACAGCCCGTTTATCCCCTATATCAGATATCCCCTATATCGGATGGTAGTGTGATTTGAATGATCAATACAAAATTCACCAGAGCTTATCAACTTTATATCAGAAAGTCTACCTATTTTTATTCAGGACCTCCCCATTTTTGCAAACACAAACCAACATTTTTCGTTACAAACTTTAAGCAGGGATGTCATTGACCCTGGAAAAATGATCTTTAACAGATTGTTTAATGAACTACAAATAAAGGAAGCGCAGAAAAAATCAGAAAAAATTTTCAACATATTCACAGGTGCGTTTAACACATCCAGCACAAATCCAAGATTCATTATAAGAATGGCAATAAATTGTAGTTAGTTATAAGCAGCAACCTCTTCATTTCAGTGCAGGCTGAGGTATCGGGATTACGAGATAGTTTTCTTTTTATTAACAATTCTCATAATAAGGGTACGGATTCAATTACCTGTTCATTTTCTTTTGTGTAATTGAAAATGGTGTTTTTAAAGGAGTACAGCCAACCCATCATTCGCCAAATTATTTTTCTTCATTTTTAAATTTTGATCACGTTACTCTATCACTCCCTGCTTTTCTAATTATTTCCTGATACCCCTATACCTCAGGAATCAATCTCATTTATCTTTCTGTTTAAATTTTATTTCATGCTGCTGCCTCAACAATAACTTCTGCATCTGTTTCCGGCCTCTTGCAAGGTTAGATTTTGATGCCCCAACCGAGATGCCAAGCTGTTTCGATATTTCTTCATGTGTGTACCCTTCTATAACAAAAAGATTGAAAGTAAGTCTGTATGAGGGAGTCAGTTGTTGTATTGCCTTCCTGACCTCCTCGTAAGAAATTTGGTCAAAGACATCTTCACCAACTACAGGAAGGTGTAACATTTCATTTTCGATATTTCCTGTAAGGCGCTGTTTATGACTTTTACGAAAGTGATCTATAGCAGTATAAATCATTATTTTTCTTAGCCATCCTTTAAAAGAATTAGTAGTGTTGGTATAGGCCGGCTTAAAGCGATGCATCTCTTTAAATATCTTCAGGAAACCGTCGTTCAATATCTCTACAGTGTCCTCGTGATTACTTGCATACTGATCACATATAGTTTTTGCATAACCATAAAATGAAACATAAATTTTTTTTTGGCTTAGCCTGTCATTTGAAGCACAGGCGCGAATATGAAAATTCAGTTCATCTCCTGAAAGGAAATTGCTCTTATCACCTGGCGTTTCATAATCTTTTTCGTCCCCGGAAATGTTCCGTGATAAAGTTCCAGCGGCAGCAGTATTCATTTTACCTCTGTTATTTAATTAAGTTTGAAAAAAACAACTATCCAAACAAATATTAAAGCCTTTTATTCCTATGATGAATTCCTACCGAATATCCGGTTATAAAATTATTTGAAGAAAGAGAAAACAATAATTGAAAATGATCTAACTGCGGTTCCCGGGTGTCCAAATGCCGAAACGGATACCTAAAAGGCAATTTCACTTTTTTGCCAAAATGTAAAACCCGGGAAATTATGTTTCATTCGATAGTAAAATTGAAATCGAAAACCAGCTTCATGTCAGCAGTATCCTTTAAATAAATTATGACGCGTCTCTATTTCAGGATCCCCATACCGGTAGCCTTCAGTACTGCTGTTGTTCGTGATGTTACATCAAGCTTGAATAGTATAGATGAAATGTGATGATCTACTGTTTTAGGTGATATGAAAAGACGTTCTGCGATCTCCCTGTTCCTTAACCCTTCCTTTAACAGCGGAAGTACATGTAATTCTCTACCGGTCAAAAACGCTTTATTAGATTGTGTTACTTTTCTGATCCCTCTTGGAACGCTTTTTATACCTGAAGCTTTCATCTGCAGTTTCATTTTTTGAAATATTGCACCGGCTCCCAGTTTTTGAACGATTACAATTGCTTTTCGTTTATCTGAGTCATTCCCTTCGAAAAGCAACAGCGCCTGTTTGTAATCACAACCCAGTTTTTCCCATAAGGCAGCAGCTTTTATGGCCTCTGTCCTGTTGCCGCATTGATAGCCTTCATAAATCTTATTAAGCCGAAGGTCCCGCCCTTTTACCTTTAATAACCAGAATGCAAATTCACTACAGTCATAAAATTTATCTTTTTCCTTAACCAAATTCATTACAGCATCAAGCTCTTTTTCTTCCATAATATGAGTTCCTGTTATCCATTCGTATTCCAGGATGGCAATAAAGACAGGAATGATTCTTTGGGTCTCAAATGTGTCAACAGCTTTGTCTTTTGCTTCTTTCAACAAGGAAACAATATTTCCTTCGCCTCTTCTCATTTTGATTGTTGCCAATAAAACTAAGGCTCCTATTTTAATAACAGCTGGCTGGTCTTCTTTTTTAACAAGACCATCGGCGAGACAAAAAGCGTCATCCCAACTCCCCGTCTCCAGGTTTAACCTTGATTCGAATAATGCCAAATATGCTGTTCCCATATCCAAATCTCTTTCTTCACAATATTGAATGCCTTCTTCAATGGTTTTTTTTGCACGTATATAATCCCGTATCCGTAGTGCATTACTTGCAAGGTTTATATATGCACTCGCAGCATGTTCATCATAAGAATTTTTTAAGGAAAGTTCGAGGCTTTGTTGAAGCAGTTCAATCCCTTTTTGCCCAACACCCTGGATTTTCATATGAGCAGTCCCTACATTATTCAGCGCATGACAAAGAATTTCATCATCAGAAAGCTCATAGGCCATTTTAATTGCCTTTTCCCCCAAAAGAATGCATTGCTCAAGATCATTTGAATGCATTTTCAATTGCGACATATTACTATAACACATTGCCTTTGCCCTTGATGAAGGCTCTTTTTCCAGAACTCCAATTGATTGCCGGGCATAGGCTGCCGCCTTTGTCCGATTGCCATCAAACCACCAAAGCCGTGAAAGAAACCATAAACATTTTCCAGTTTGCTCCATATCGTCTTTCTCTTTCAATAGCTGCACTGCCCTCTCTGTATAGATGATTGCCTCCTTGACCTGGTTTGTTAAGTAACACTCGTAAGCATAGGATTCGTAAAACTGAATTAATGTCTCCTTATCATTACCCTGGTAATTTTCGATAGCAGATAAATACAACCTGCATGCTTCTATATGTGAGCCAACAATTGTGGCCTTTCTTGCAGCAATGGGAGCATACTTTACCACTAATTCATATTCATTGGCATTTTTTGCATGATGAATTATTCTTTCAAATTCATCATTTTGCTCGAAGCTTTCCATCAGCAACTCAAGAATTTTTTTATTCAGGTCAATTCGTGCGAATGGCGATAAAGAAGCTTCAACTGTTCGCCTGAATAATTCATGTTTGAAAAAAATTTTGCCCTCTCCAAGGATCAGTATTTTTCGTTCAAGGCAACCTTCGATAGCATCCGCATAAAATGGCGACAGCTTTTCAAGATATTTAATTTCAAATGGCAAAGGAAGGACTGATAATATCTGCCACACTTGTTTTGTTTTTTCATTTAGACGGTTGTATACTGAAAGAATTGAATCTCTTATATTTTGCGGGATCCCTTCGCTATCACTGGCAATTATTTCATTTACATAAAAAGGATTACCCCCGGTTACATGGTAAACATCTTCTCCTTTATATCCTTTTGCTTTCGCCAGCTTTTTCACAGCCTCTTTCGACAATGGACCTAATTGTAAACTTGTAAATGAATCAGAGGATAGTTGTCCCAGCACATTTTTCAATGGATGATGGGCGTGAATTTCATTATCGCGAAATGTAAGAATAAAAAGACAACGCACATGCGTGATCCGTCTTGCAAGAAATTTAATAAAATCAACAGTTGCTTCATCCGCCCAATGAATATCCTCAATCACAATAACACATGTCTGCGGATGAAGGGTTAGCTCATTAAAAAAAATGTTGAACAGCCCGACCCGATCAATTGGATTGCTGTACCTTTCCCAAATATCATTTTTCATTTGTAATGCAATATCATATAATGGAGCTAACGGTCGCGGTGTAAATAATGTATCACATCTCCCAACGTAAATCTTATAATCGATAGTTATTTCCTTGCTGAATGCCTTTAGTAAAGAGGTTTTGCCAATACCAGCTTCGCCGCTTACCAAAACACAATGGCCCTCGGTCCGTGTAACATTTTTCAATTTCGCATGCAGCACTTTCAAAAAATCTGTTCTTTCTATTAAGTCCATATTGTTTCTCCTAAAAATGGGGTACGCAATTCAATCGTTGTAGCAGAAAAGAAAGTTGCTTTGTTACGTCGTTGGCGTTTTTTTAACAATAATATTTCCACGACCAATAGCATTCAAGCATTCATGTGAAAAATGAAAGAGTATAATTGTCTTAACGGCGACAATTGCACATAGAATCTTTGTGATGTTATTTCGATTTAATAAACTATTTATAAACTGAACAGGATGATAATACTGGTTGATGAAAATATGCAAAAAAAAATCTCAACTCAATTCACCAGGACCGGGTTCATTGTCCAGGCAAACAACCTTACTGTTTTATTTTGCGATAGTATCCAGGATTATAATTTACTATTTTGAATCGCATACAAAAAAATGTTATGAAGAACAACTATGTACAGTTTAAATTTAATTTCCTGAAAACTGCATTAATTATTTCAACAGTTTTAAGTTTTTCATCTGCGTGCAAGAAGAAAGGACCTGATTATATTCCTGATTGCAATGGCGCCCCAAAATCTTTTTTAACCGATGTCCGCCCGGTTATCCTGGCAAGTTGTTCTAACAACTCCGGCTGCCATGGCGCGGGAAGTAATAATGGCGTTGGCGAATTACTCACTTACTCAAAAATATTCAATGATCGTTCAAAAATACGTTCATCAGTTGCTTCCGGCGACATGCCGTTGAACGGAAGTCTCACCAGCGAAGAAAAAAATGCAATTCTTTGCTGGATAGATGGCGGAGCCCCGAATAATTAAATCCCTTATAGTTTATCTGCATTTTTTCTAAAAGCATCACCGGGAATCACCTTAGCTTGTTATTGCGTGATAGCATTACCTATTATAAAATTGGTTTTGGACTATTTTTTTCCTTTCATTACGGACGAATGGTGGGTTTCAATGTATGAAATTCACGGCCTATTGATCCTTTGGCTGTCAACCATCCGGGGTGGATAAAAGCTGCACACTGCTTCCTGATTGTGTTTAATTTCGTAAAATGTTTGCCAGTGGTTATC
>Ga0157377_10001277_pt1 | contig 10773 bp, 10 predicted proteins | sample M55metaG_FD_121116 | JGI IMG/M metagenome (GOLD analysis project Ga0157377, IMG submission 121116) | Miscanthus rhizosphere microbial communities from Kellogg Biological Station, Michigan, USA - M5-5 metaG | ecosystem: Host-associated > Plants > Roots > Rhizosphere > Soil | place: USA: Michigan...
AAAAAGCCTTTCTACGACGATCAAGCATCTGAAAAACAGCAAGAAGAAGCACTAGTTTTCTACAACAATACGTATCATCCAAATACAGGTGTTGACTTAGCTGTTAAGGGAGATAAATCATTTGATGTTGTAGCAGCAGCTAGCGGTACAGTAACAAAAGCAACAAAAGATCCTTTACTAGGTTATGTAGTAGAAATTGATCATAAAGATGGTTTAGTCACACAGTATCAATCTCTTGAGAAAGCTGATGTAGAAGTAGGAGATATTGTTAAACAAGGCCAAACGATCGCAAAAGCTGGAAAAAGCTTATATAATCAAGAAGCAAAAACACATGTGCATTTTGAAGTTCGTAAAGATGGTGTAGCAATTAATCCAAGCAGTTATTTTGGAAAATCTGTTAGTTCTATCAAAGAAGTCAAAGCAGCTGAAGTGACAGAACCAAAAGACGACTCTTCTTCTGAAGAATCAAAGGATAGCGAAAAATCATCTGATGAAAAGACTAAAGAAGATAAAGATTCAAAACAACCTTCAACAGATACGTCTAAACCAAATGCATAAGGCAAGACCATAAATATGAAAAGAAGCTGGATAAAATCGAGCTTCTTTTTTTATGAATTTTTCTAAAATGAGATGCATTATGTTAAAAAAGTAAATAAAAAACACTAAATTTTCAAAAAAATATAAGAAATCACTTGTCCTTACTGACTTTTCTAGCATATATCTGCACACAAGCTAATAAACTGTTACAAACCTATAAAGAGAATGTTAGAAAAGGGATAATATATACATTCCCTTGGATACTTCTCATATCCAATTTGGGGAGGGCGAGTAGTGTGCACGATTACATCAAAGAGAGAACTATCAAGATTGGAAAGTATATTGTAGAAACAAAGAAAACAGTTCGTGTAATTGCGAAAGAATTTGGCGTTTCGAAAAGTACTGTCCATAAAGATTTAACAGAGCGTCTACCAGAAATAAATCCTGAGTTAGCAAATGAAGTAAAAGAAATTCTTGATTATCATAAATCTATTCGGCATTTGCGTGGAGGAGAAGCAACAAAATTAAAGTACAAAAAGGAAGAAGAAACTGTAAAATGAAAAAATGCCCAATATTGCCTTTTTTATAGAGGTAGTATAGGGCATTTTATTTTTTGGATAAAATAGGTATATAATAAATATTTTTGCTAATAACAACATACATATACAAATTGTGATAAAATAGTAAATTAGGAAAAAAGAATGGTTATCATGCAAAGATATGTAAATAGAAGGAGGATTTAAGGTATGTTAGCAAAAGACATTGGTATCGATTTAGGTACAGCTAACGTCTTAATTCACGTTAAAGGCAAAGGAATTGTGTTAAATGAACCGTCTGTTGTGGCGATTGATAAAAATACAAATAGAGTGCTAGCAGTAGGGGAAGAAGCGAGACGTATGGTAGGAAGAACGCCCAGTAATATTATTGCCATTCGTCCCTTAAAAGATGGTGTTATCGCTGACTTCGAAATTACAGAGTCTATGCTCAAACACTTTATTAACAAATTAAATGTAAAAGGTTTTTTATCCAAGCCGCGCATTTTAATTTGTTGTCCAACAAATATTACTTCTGTTGAACAAAAAGCAATTCGCGAAGCTGCTGAAAAGAGCGGTGGAAAAACTATTTATTTGGAAGAAGAACCAAAAGTCGCGGCTATTGGCGCTGGAATGGATATCTTTCAGCCGAGCGGAAATATGGTCGTAGATATTGGTGGAGGTACAACCGATGTGGCCGTCCTTTCAATGGGCGATATCGTAACAGCAGCTTCTATTAAGATGGCTGGTGATCGTTTTGATGCCGAAATTTTGCAGTACATTAAGCAAAAATATAAGCTCTTAATCGGAGAGCGTACAGCAGAAGAAATTAAAGTGAAAATTGGTACGGTGTTTCCTAAAGCTCGTAATGAAGAGTTGGACATTCGAGGGCGAGACATGGTTTCAGGCCTACCTCGTACGGTTACTGTTTATTCTGAAGAAGTAGAGGAGGCACTTAGAGAGTCTGTCAGCGTCATTGTACAAGCTTCGAAAAGTGTATTAGAGCGTACACCTCCCGAACTTTCTGCCGATATTATAGACAGAGGCGTTATTTTAACTGGCGGTGGAGCATTGCTTCACGGTATGGATCAGCTGTTAGCGGAAGAATTAAAGGTGCCTGTGCTAATTGCAGAAAATCCAATGGGTTGTGTAGCTGTTGGAACAGGTATTATGCTCGATAATATTGATAAACTATCTCGTCGCAATATTGTTTAAATAAATGAAGACTCCTCTATTGGCTCGTTTCATACAGAGGAGTCTCTTCTTTTATCTAGTATACTCTGTGAGCTAGCTCTAACGAACAACGTTTACTTGTAAGGAGGATGAAGTATGTTTAAAGGGTTTTACACGGCAGCAGCCGGTATGCTGTCTCAACAGCGTCAAACTGACTTATTAACGAATAACATAGCAAATGCTAATACGCCAGGATTTAAAGCAGATCAAGGTACGTTAAAGGCATTTCCTGATATGTTGCTGCAGCGAATGGAATCTGAAGATTTACCTACTGACCGTAGCATCTCTGTTCAGAACAAAAAAGACATAGGTGCGATTAATACGGGCGTGTATATGCAAGAAACAGTTCCAAATTTTACACAAGGTGATCTTCAGCAAACGTCTCAATCAACTGATATTGCATTGATGGAGCAAAATATGCCTACAAAAGAGGGCGGACTATTTTTTGTGGTACAAAGCCCTGATAATACGCCTCAATATACAAGAAACAGTAATTTTACATTAGATCAGGAAGGGTTTTTAACTACGTCTACCGGAGCTTATGTATTAAATACAAATAATCAACCAATTCAACTAAAAAGTGAAAACTTTACAGTTGATTCACAAGGTAACGTAACGGAAAATAATCAGCAGGTTGCACAAATCGATATTGCTTATGCTAGTGACTTACAAACGATTAAAAAGGCAGGGAATGGATTGTATGAAACGCTGAACAATCAGCCCTTGCCTTCAGCAAGGAATAATCCAGGCATTTCTTATCAGTTAAAGCAAGGATTTGTTGAACGTTCCAATGTAGATGCTGCTCAAAGTATGACTGATTTACTAACGGCTTACAGAGCTTTTGAGGCAAATCAAAAAATAATGCAAGCTTACGATAGAAGCATGGATAAAGCGGCAAATGAAATTGGGCGTGTGCGCTAAAAGCAACGGGGGAGATGAGAAGGATGAACCGTACAATGATAACAGCGGCCAATACGATGGGACAGCTGCAGCAGCAGCTTGATGTCATTGGTCATAATCTATCTAATACAAATACGCCAGGATATAAAGCGAGAGATGCTTCATTTAATGATATGCTGTATCAACAAGTAAACAATCAAGAAGATAAGGGAACAGAAAAGCGGCTTACGCCAGCCGGAATTCGGCAAGGCACAGGCGCTTATTTAGATCAAACGAGCTTGAATATGACGCAGGGTGCTTTTCAGAATACAGATAAACTATTAGATGTAGCTGCCTCAAATCCAAACGTTTATTTTCAAGTTGCCGTAAACGATTCCCAACAGCCTGTACAGTATACGCGAGATGGTTCTTTTCATCTTAGCCCTGAAGGCCCGAACGATGTTAAATTAGTAAACGGTTCTGGTCAGGATGTGCTGGGGGAAAATGGTCAAGCTATTATTTTCAATAACGCGTTCAAAGATATACAAATTGATCGAAGTGGAACGATAACGGTTACTACGAATACGGGCGTTGACCAGTTTACACTTGGGTTAACAAATGTCCAAAAGCCGCAGGTGCTAGAAGCTAAAGGAGAAAATCTATTTGCCTTTCCAGCAGGGATGAACCAACCGAATATGTTTACAGATTTGACTGGAAAAGCTCGAGAAACAGCAGGCGTAGAGCAAGGGAAATTGGAACAGTCAAATGTAGATTTGAGTAAAGAACTTACTGATATGTCCATTGCTCAACGTGCGTATCAATTTAATTCCCGCTCTATTTCAATTGCAGATCAAATGATGGGCTTGGTTAATGGAATCAGAGCCTAAGCAAGTAGTTGCTTCTCAATTGAGCATTCTGTATATTGATAATAGTATCGTATGTTACATGCGGTTTGAAAGGAGACTTATTTATGCTTGATATTGAACAAATTAAAGAAATTATTCCACACCGATATCCATTTTTATTGGTCGATCGCATTTTAGAAGTGGAAGAGGGAAAAAAAGCAGTTGGTTTAAAAAACGTATCTGCCAATGAAGAATTTTTTAACGGGCATTTCCCTGACTATCCTGTGATGCCAGGGGTTTTAATTGTAGAAGCTTTGGCTCAGGTAGGAGCAGTAGCTATGCTAAAAAAAGAAGAAAATCAAGGACGTTTAGCATTTTTTGCAGGCATTGACAACTGCCGTTTTAAAAAGCAAGTAAGACCTGGTGATCAACTGCGTTTAGAGGTTGAAATTGTACGTGCGCGTGGATCTATTGGCAAAGGAAAAGGTATCGCAACTGTAGATGGAGAGTTAGTCTGCGAAACAGATATTATGTTTGCTTTAGGCGATAAAAAAGAATAGTACATAAGAGCTGCTGATGCAGCTTTTTTTATTGACGCTGCAAAGCAGAAAAAAGTTTCTTTAATAAAGGTATAATATCCATTAGCAACTCTTTTTGAAGTGTTGGTGACAGAGATGAAAATTGTAAGAGCACATGTTTCAATAAGGGCTGTTTATCTATGAGGGTTAAAATGGTATCGTCTTGTGAATCTGATTCACGTTTTCTTGTTAAGTAAAGAAGTTGGAAGTCATGTAAATAATCTTGTTTATAAGAGGAAGGATCAATAAGTTGGTCCAGCGTAATTTGAAAACAATTACATAGAGATAGAAAATCAAAAATGGAAGGCGTTTGTTTCGAACATTCCCATTTTGAAATAGTTGTACGAGAAACATTCAACTGATTTGCTAATTCTTCTTGTGAAAACCCTCCTTTTAGTCTGAAATGTTTAATTCTTTCTCCAAAATCCTTCATATGCATCACCTGATTTCGTAAAGATAAGTATATGTCTTATTGTTCGAATGTAGTTCATGTTCTTTGTAACATGCTGAATTCGCACAATATGAAACATATACACTTTACCTTCTGCAATAAAGGGAATAAAACCTGTTTTTATTTCTTTTTTTTCTCTAAAAAGATTCATTTTTCTGCATGGATATAAAAAAAAGAACAAAAATAAAGGTTTTTATAGTAAAAAAATCCTATTTTTTGTTCGGTATATTGAAAAAAATGGTTGAATAACGGGGAAAAATGCATTAATATACGAATTACAAAGAAAAAGGAGTGAAAAAATGACAAATTTTTATTTGAAAAGGCAAGGCGCTCGCATAAGAGATAATCGCTTCAAACGTTCTAGTTGTGCTCATTTATTTTTAGGAAAAAAAGAAAGGTACCTCTCCAGTGAGTTCTCTTTTCTTTACCCTTCTCATGGACCAACGAAAAAGACCGCAAACAATAATCCTCTCTTTTAAATCCAGACACCTTGAGATGACTTGACTTATTTTTTAGATGTACTTTTTATCGGTCTGTTTCGAAGCTGCAGTTTGAACTGTTGAAGTAAATCTTGACCTGATAACCCTTGGTTAATTAAATCCTCTAAGAGCATTTCAGCATAATGAAGTCTCCGTTCTTTTAAAACACCTTTCATCAACAAACTAATACGATTTTCACCAATTGAAGTAATGGAAGCCACGGTAGCTATAAAGGTAGCTGGATCATTTGTTTCTTTCGTAATTTTAGCTTCTACCGTCACTTTTTGTTTATTTTTCAACAAAACATGAAATTCATCGTACCATTTCTTATCGATAACTGCTTCTAAAATCCAGTTATTTTCGCCGTCTTCTTTATTAATAATAAGGCCATTAGTTAGTGAGACAGACTGACGCTTTTCTTGATCATCAACCAATTGAAATGACACAAGTTTAAATGTTTTCATTGATGTTTCCTCCTTTACGTAAATAGTAGGTTATCCATATTATAACATGAATGAGCTTAAAGATTCCCATTATTCAATCAGTTGGAGTGGTAGACTATGATTAACCATATTGTTCTTGTAGGAAGACTGACAAAAAAACCTGAGCTTCGATATACCCATGAAGGGATTGCAGTATCTACTATTACTTTAGCAATTAATCGAACGTTTCGAAATGTTGAAGGTGAATATGATGCTGATTTTGTCAATATTACTCTGTGGAGAAAAAATGCAGAAAATACGGCTGCTTACTGTGATAAAGGAGCGGTTGTAGGTGTGGTAGGGCGTGTACAAACGCGCACATTTGAAAATAATCTTCAGCAACGAGTATATATGACCGACGTTGTGGCTGATGCTGTTAAGTTTTTAAGTGGAAAGCCATCCGGTTCTTCTTCATTTGATTCAAATCAGCAAGAAGAATGAAGTTATCTAGCATGAAAGGGGGTGATTAGTTCAGCTAAGGTTCTAAGTCCTCTTATCTATCATAATAGAAGATAGATCCTCTTTAAGAGCAACAAGGCTCTTTCTATATTCTCAAGAGAGAAAATTAAAGTATTTACTATCCCCGAACTATTCCTCTATTTCAGCCGTTAAATCATTTAACGGTTTTTTTGCTGTATATAAGAGGTTGAGACATAACTGAATTAATGCAATCTAAAGACAAACAAATGGGGTGAGCTAGTATGGATCACTTGTTACACCACTGTTGATTTCCGTGCAAGGATTCGCTTTCCGCGGACGGCCGATGAGCCTCCTCGTCACTTGCGCGCGGTCTCATCTATTCTGCTTTTCTCGCAGGAGTCTTCGCTTTGCCCTCCGCTCAACAGCTAGAAGAACCTACATATATGAAACCTACGTCCACCCTACCAATGAAAAAATCCGAACGAGTTTGATTCTCCATCAAGAATCAAACTCGTTCGGATCTTCCTCCAACTAAAATACTTTTGTTTCAGCTTCTATCAATTATTTAGAAAATCTTTTTGCCCCTAAGTAGCGCTTGCTCCAGTAGCTGTTATCTAAGCTTGCGATGGTTACACCCGTAGAAGATCCAGCATGAATAAATTGACGATTACCGAGGTAAATGCCCATATGTGTAGGACCGCTAGAATATGTATTAAAAAACACTAAGTCTCCAGGCTGTGGATTACTGACAGGTGTTGATACACTCCAATAACCAGCCGTCGTATAGCGCGTTGTAGAAATTTGTTGTTTCGTTACGTAATAAATGAATCCGCTGCAGTCAAAACCAGAAGGAGTTGTGCCACCCCATTTGTAAGGAACACCTATATAACGTTTTGCATCTGAAATCATTTGCGATACATTTAATGTTCCGTTAGAAGTTGAAGGTGTGGATGTACTTGGTTTTGTTGTTGGCGTAGTTGTTTGGCTGCTTTTTGATACCTTTAATTGTTGATTTACATAAATCGTATTAGACGTTAATCCGTTTATTTGTTTTAGCTCACTGACGCTCATGTGAAATGTCGAAGCTATTTTAGATAGGCTATCTCCACGCTGAACTTTGTAAGTTCCGTTTGCATCCTTAGAAGGAGTTTCTGCTGGTTTACTCGTAGTTGGAGTCGATGCGCTATTGCTTCCATTTACTTTTAACGTTTGGTTAATATAAATAATGTTAGAAGAAAGAGCGTTCAAACGTTTTAATTCTTCTACGCTCATATTAAAACGAGTAGCAACTTTCCAAAGGGTATCGCCGCTTTGAACTTTATAGGTTGAACCAGTAGCAGGAGCTGAAAGCTTTTCTTCCTTATTAGATGGTTGAGAGGTTGAAGCAGAAGGAATCGATAACGTTTGTCCTATGTGAATTGTATTTGAAGATATCTTATTTACGCTTTCGAAAACGTCTACAGTTGTATGGTATTTGGCAGATAATGACCAAAGTGTATCTCCAGCTTTCACTTGAACAGTTGAAGCAGATGCTTCAGCTGAATCTTGATATAAAAATGTCCCGCCAACAATGGCGCCTAGAGATAAAGCGAGCTGCCTTTTTTTCATTAATAAATCCCCCTAATTATGTAAATGTTTCGTGTTTATTTTTCCAATATGTCTATTAAATTACAAAAATATTATATGTATAAATATGCTGGAATTTAAAGAGAAAGTAAAGGGTCTTTTTCGCTATAAAAATACCTTTTTATTCAAAAAACGCTATTTATTGCGCTTTTTGTATCTTTATCAGTAGCTGGAGAATGATTTGCACTTATTTTTTTGTGTCGAATGATCTAATAAAAAAAGAGGACAAGTAAAAAAGTCCTCTTTTTAGTAACGTTGTAACACATTTTATAATTTTTCTTATTCATTTCTGTATGCAAGAAGCTCTTGTAGTTCTTTATTAGAAAGTTCTGTTACCCATTGATCTCCTTGGATGAGTTCATTGTTTAGATGTTGTTTTTGATTCATCACTTCATCAATTTTTTCTTCAATCGTTCCTCTTGTAATAAACTTATGAACATGAACAAATTTATTCTGCCCAATTCGATGGGCGCGATCGGTTGCTTGGTTTTCAACGGCAGGGTTCCACCATCGGTCAAAATGAATAACGTGATTTGCAGCTGTTAAATTCAATCCAGTTCCACCTGCGCGAAGAGAAAGGATAAAGATGGCTTTTTTCCTTGCTTGAAATTGAGCAACCATCGCATCTCGTTGTTCTTTTGACAAACTTCCGTGAAGGAATAAAACCGGCTCGTTGATTTCTTTTTCTAAGGTTCTTTGCAGCATGAGTCCTGTTTCAATATACTGAGTAAAGATTAAACAGCTTTCTTGCTGTGTGCGAATGCTCTCTACGAGTTCAATAATTTTTTCACTTTTATGAGATCGCCGTACCGTTTGTTTAGCTGCACTTTCCTTTAAGTACAAAGCTGGATGATTGCATAATAATTTTAGCTTATTTAGTGTTTGCAAAATCAGGCCTTTTCGTTCAAACCCTGTTTTTCCCTCTGTTTCTTCAAGCATTTCTTGAACTAGCTTCTGGTAAAGTGAAGCCTGTTCCGCTGTCAGCGGGATATATTCTTTTTGTTCTTGTTTATCAGGCAGTGAGCGGGCGATGTTTTTATCTTGTTTTGTTCTTCTCAATAAGAAAGGCTGAATGAGTGCTTTAAGCTCAACAGTTCGTTCAGGTTTCTCGCCTTTTTCAATGCCTGCTACAAATCGGTTTTTAAATGAATTGATTGTTCCTAAGTAACCAGGATTGATGAATTCAAATAATGACCATAGTTCCAGCAGACGGTTTTCAATTGGAGTTCCAGTAAGCGCAATTTTGTGTCTTCCTTGCAACTGACGGATGGCTCTCGCCTGTTTAGTCTGCGGGTTTTTAACATGTTGTGCTTCGTCTAAGGAAATGCTGTTCCACATAAACCCTTTCAACAATTCGACATCCAAAAGAGCAACTTGATAAGTCGTGATCACAACGTCAGTACTTTCACATATCTTCTCAAATGCGTATCCGTTGGTTCTTTTCGGCCCGTAATGAACATGAACACGAAGAGAAGGGGCAAATTTCTGTAATTCTTTTTCCCAGTTTCCAATTAAAGAAGTTGGGCAAACGATAAGAGAAGGAGAGCTATGTAACTGATGAATATTTGTTAAATAACCAATTAATTGAATGGTTTTACCTAGCCCCATGTCATCTGCTAGACATCCTCCTAAGTGAAACTTTCTCAAAAACATGAGCCAATTCAAACCTTGCTGCTGATAAGGTCTTAATGCACCTTTAAATTCAGAGGGAGGCAGCACTTCCGGCAGCCGTTCTAAATCCGTTAAGGATGTAATAAATGATTGAAAGGAAGCGGGGAGTTGGAACTCAACTTTTACCTCTTCTTCATCGGTTTTACTGTCTGCCATGTAGGTTAGCTTCGTTTTTAAAATTTCATGAATTGAGACGCCTTTTTTACTAGCTTCTTTAACAATTTTCTGCGCTTGTTTAATCAATCTAGAATCCAGTTGAATCCACTGTCCGTTAATAGATAATAATCGGCGTTTTTGTTCGACTAATTTCCGAAACTCTTCTTCTGAGAAAGTTTGATCGCCAATAGAAAATGACCAGCGGAAGCTGCTGATAGCTTGCTTACCAAACAATGCAGATGAAGTATTTTCTATAGCGCCAGATACTTTGATGGTGGCTTTTTTTAATGATTCCCACCAGCTTGGCAAATGGATAGAGACACCTTGTTTAATCAATGCTGCACTATCTTGAGTTAGAAATTCCCATACTTCCTCATCTGTTAGGACAGACTGAATAAACGCGCCTTTTTGGTATAAAGTAGGAGCCAATGCTTTCCATCGTTCGTGTTCGTAAGCGATATATGATTCGTAGTGATTCCACTCTTTAGGAAGCGTTCTTCCCAGTATAAAAGGTTCTTTGGCTTCATCGTGGGGAATCACGAATGTTTCAGCCATCCATACATCTCCATCGGTCGTTGGCTCTACAATACGCAGTGAAAGGTCAAAGGGAGGATTATAGCTCTCGCCTTCTATGCTTATTAAAAAGTCCTTTCCTTCTTTTTTTAACAGGCTCTCTTTAATTTGTGCTCGCCACTCTTGCTCATCAGCTTGTGAAAGCGATCCAGTCATTTGTTTTTTTAAAGGAAGAGAATGAAATTTCCCTTGGATAATCCTCTTTGTCATATCGACTGCAATTTGCTGATAAGCTTCCGCTGAAGCGGACAAAGCCGGTTTCAACACATGCTGTTGAATAGGTAGTTGTATGAAAGTGAACATTTGCCAT
>Ga0157377_10001284_pt1 | contig 10767 bp, 8 predicted proteins | sample M55metaG_FD_121116 | JGI IMG/M metagenome (GOLD analysis project Ga0157377, IMG submission 121116) | Miscanthus rhizosphere microbial communities from Kellogg Biological Station, Michigan, USA - M5-5 metaG | ecosystem: Host-associated > Plants > Roots > Rhizosphere > Soil | place: USA: Michigan...
AACGAGCCGCTCACCACCGCGCGCTTCAGCGCTTTGTACGGCCTGTGGTATCCCCACGCGCGCGACGACCGCGCCTTCGTTCGCGCGGTTCTCAACCAATGCCGCGCGACGGTGCTCGCGATGGCGGCGATCCGCCGCAGCCATCCGGCGGCGCAACTCGTGCAGACGGACGACCTCGGTCGCACCGACGGTACCGCTCCGCTCGCCGCCGTCGTCGAGTTCTACAACCAGCGCCGCTGGCTCGCGTGGGATCTGCTCTGCGGACGCGTCGACGAGCGCCACGCCCTCTGGGACTACCTTCGCGACAGCGGCGGCACGGCGGCGGAGATCCGCTGGTTCGCCGAAAACCCATGTCGTCCCGACATCATCGGCGTGAACCACTACGTGACCAGCGATCGCTGGCTCGATCATCGCCTGCACCGCTATCCAGGGCGCTGCAGCGGCGCGCCGCGTCCGGAATTCGTCGACATCGAGTCGGTCCGCGTCCTCGCGACCCCGGTGCCCACGATTGCATCGCTGCTCGACGAAGCGTGGCGACGCTATGCCATTCCGCTGGCCGTGACCGAGGCCCACATCGATGCGCGCCGCGAAGATCAACTGCGCTGGCTCGTCGACATCTGGCGCGGGGCCGAGCAGGCGCGCGCCGGCGGCGCCGACGTCCGCGCCGTCACCGCCTGGGCGCTGCTCGGCGCGTTCGACTGGAACTGCCTGCTCGGCGAATGCCGCGGCTACTACGAAGCGGGCCCGTACGATGTCCGCTCGTCGCCGCCGCGCGCGACCGCGCTCGCCGGCCTGATCGCAGACCTCGCCGCTGATCGCGTGCCGGCGCATCCGGTTCTGCAAGGCGAGGGCTGGTGGCGCAGCGCGGAACGCTTCATCGCCAAGCCGGTCGCACCGCCAAGCGCGATCACGCGGCTCGCTGGCTATCGACCGCTCGTTGGCGCTTCGGCCGCGCCGATCCTGATCAGCGGCGCGAGCGGCACGCTCGGCCGTGCGTTCGCCGCGTGCTGTGCCCGACGCAACCTCGCCTACCGCTTGCTCGATCGCGCCGCGATGGACATTGCCGATCCGGCGTCGGTCGGCGCGGCGATCGCGCGCTGGCGTCCATGGGCGATCGTCAACGCCAGCGGCTACGTCCGCATCGACGCTGCCGAGAGCGACGTCGAGCGCTGCTTTCGCGAGAACGCGGTCGGCCCGGCCGTGCTCGCCGCGCAATGCGCCGCGCACGACATTCGGCTCGCGACGTTCTCGAGCGACCAGGTCTTCGGCGGCGACGGCGCGGGGCCGTGGGTCGAGAGCGATCCGGTCGCGCCGCTCAATGTCTATGGCCACAGCAAGGCCGCTGCAGAACGCGACACGCTGGCCCTCTGCCCGCACGCCATGGTCGTTCGGACGAGCGCTTTCTTCGGCCCTGCGGATCCGCACAACTTCGTGACGCGTGCGCTTGCGGCCCTCATGCGCGGCGACGACTTCTGTGCCGCCGCGGACGTGCGTGTCTCGCCGACCTACGTGCCCGATCTGGTCGAGACCTGCCTCGATCTGCTCGTCGACGGCGAGGCAGGGCTGTGGCACCTCGCGAACCAGGGCGATGTCAGCTGGGCCGAGCTTGTCGAACGTGCCGCCGGCGCTGCCGCGGTCGACGTGTCGACGCTGCGCCGGACGAGTGGCGCCGGCGCCGGCGAGGTGGCCCCCCGACCCCGCTACGGCGTGCTCGGCAGCGAGCGGGCCTCCTTGCTCCCCACGCTCGACGATGCGCTGACGCGCTACGTCGTCGAAAGCGACATTTGCGCGGTCGAGCGGCGGCGGCGCGTCGCGACCTGAGGTCGAAACTCGGCACGCCCGTTGCCTCGCAGCCGACCCACATCTTCGATCCAGGCATGTCGCATCTCATCGTCTTCTCGCATCTGCGTTGGGCCTTCGTCTTCCAGCGGCCGCAGCATCTGCTTTCGCGCTTGGCGCGCCGCCATCCGGTCGTCTTCGTCGAAGAGCCGGTGCCGGGCGACGGGCCGGCCCGCCTCGAACGCTCCAGCCCATGCCCTGGCGTCGAGGTGCTGCGCGCGCACACGTCGCTCCGCGCCGCCGGCTTTCACGACGAGCAGCTGGCCGTGCTGCGCGGTCTCGTTGCCGACTATCTGGCGGAGACCGGAATCGAGGACTATGTGGTCTGGTTCTACACGCCGATGGCGCTGCCGCTGCTCGACGCGCTGTCGCCGCGAGCCGTCGTCTACGACTGCATGGACGAGCTCGCGGCGTTCAAGAACGCGCCGTCGCAACTGCGCGAGCGCGAGGCCGCGCTGCTGGAGCGGGCCGACCTCGTGACGACCGGCGGCCCCCGGCTCTACGCAGCCAAGCGCGATCGAAACCCCAACGTGCTCTGCCTGCCGAGCGCCGTCGACGCAGCACACTACGAACCCGCTCGCGCCAGCGCCGATGCGCCCGCCGTGCGCCGCGCCGTTGCGCTGCAAGGCCGCATCGCAGCACCTCGGCTGGGCTTTTTCGGCGTAATCGACGAGCGCCTCGACCTCGACCTCGTCGCCCGCATCGCCGACGCCGATCCGGGCTGGCAGGTGGTGATGGTCGGGCCGGTCGTGAAGATCGATCCGGCGAGTCTGCCTCGACGCGACAACCTGCACTGGCTCGGCCAGCAGGACTACGCCATCCTGCCGCAGATCGTTGCCGGCTGGGACGTTTGCCTGATGCCGTTCGCGCGCAACGAATCGACCGAGTTCATCAGCCCGACCAAGACGCTCGAATACATGGCTGCGGCCAAGCCCGTCGTCTCGACGCCGATCCATGACGTCGAGGCCCTGTTCGGCGCGCTGGTCGCGATCGCCCAGACGCCCGACGCGTTCATCGTTGCCTGCCGCGCTGCGCTCGGTGAAAGTGACGTGACCCGGGCGGCACGCGAATCGGCGATGCGCGTCTGCGTCGCCGGCTACTCGTGGGACGCGGCGGCCGAGACGATCGTCGATGCGATCGACGCCGTCCTCGCCGTGCCGTCCGGAGCAACGCCGCGACGGGTGTCGACTCCGGGCAGCGCGCTGCGATTGCCGCGGCTCGACGACGCGCTCGCCTGAAGCTGCGCGGGTGCCAAAAAAGTCCGGCCTCGCCGCGGCGTCGGCGGGACGACGCGCACTCGCATCGCAGAATCGATCGCATCGCGGCTCGGAGACGAGATCGGTGACCGACGCAACCGCACATCCCAATCCGCAGCTCGAGCGGTCACGGTGGACATCGCTGAACGGACGCTGGCGCTTCGCCTACGACGACGCGCGTCGTTGCACGCATCCGACCGACGTCGGGCGCTGGAGCCACGCGATCGAGGTGCCGTTTCCGCCCGAGTCGGCAGCGAGCGGAATCGATGACCGAAGCTTCCATCCGTGCTGCTGGTACGAGCGCGAGTTCGAGCATCGGCCCGACGACGGCCGCACCCTGCTGCGCTTCGGCGCCGTCGACTACGCGGCCAAGGTGTGGATCAACGATCGCCTCGCCGCGACCCACGAGGGCGGTCACACGCCGTTCTCGGCCGACATCACGGCGCTGCTCGATCCTTCGGGGCAGCAGAAGCTGACGGTGATGGCGGTCGACGATCCGCACGAGCTGACGAAGCCGCGCGGCAAGCAGGATTGGCAGCTCGAGCCGCACGCGATCTGGTATCCACGGACGAGCGGAATCTGGCAGACGGTGTGGCTCGAGAGGGTCGGCCGCACCTACATCGACAAGATCCGCTGGACTCCGCACGTGGAGACCTTCGCGATCCGCTTCGAGGCGCGGGTGAGCGGAGATCCGGTCGACGACCTCGCGATCGAGGTGACCCTTCGCCTCGGCGAGCGGCTGCTCGCACGCGATCGCTATCAGGTGATGGACCTCGAGGCCGACCGGATCATCGTCCTCGCCGACCCCGGCATCGACGACTTTCGCAACGAGCTGCTCTGGAGCCCGGAGCGGCCGACGTTGATCCAGGCGACCGTGCGCCTTCTCGCCGGCGAGGAGACGATCGACGAGTTCAGCTCGTACACGGCACTGCGCTCGGTGTCGATCCTGCGCGACCGCTTCATGCTGAACGGCCGGCCCTATCTGCTGCGCATGGTGCTCGACCAGGGCTATTGGCCCGACACCCTGATGGCGGCGCCGAACGACGCGGCGCTGCGCAAGGACGTCGAGCTCGCCAAGGCGATGGGCTTCAACGGCGTGCGCAAGCACCAGAAGATCGAGGATCCGCGCTACCTGTACTGGGCCGACCGGCACGGCCTGCTGGTCTGGGAAGAAATGCCCGCGGCCTACCGCTTCACCCGCACCGCGATCAAGCGCACGATCCGCGAGTGGGGCGAGGCGATCGAGCGCGACTACAGCCATCCCTGCATCGTGGCGTGGATCCCGTTCAACGAATCGTGGGGCGTGCCCGAGCTCACCGCGATGCAGTCGCAGCGCCACGCGGTCGAAGCGCTTTATCACCTCACCAAGACCCTCGACGCGACCCGTCCGGTGATCGGCAACGACGGTTGGGAAAGCAGCGCGACCGACATCATCGGCATCCACGACTACGACGCGAACACCGAGCATCTGCGCCAGCGCTACGGCGACATCAAGACCGAGCAGCTGTTCGATCGGCGCCGTCCCGGCGGTCGGGTCCTGACGCTCGACGGCTATCCGCACCGGGGCCAGCCGATCATGCTGACCGAGTTCGGCGGCATCGCCCTCGCTGGCGAACGCGCGGGCACGTCGCCGACCTGGGGCTACAGCTCGGCACGCGACGGCGCCGAGCTCGCCGAGATGTTCGGACGGTTGCTCGAGACCGTCGTGCACACGCCGCTCTTCAGCGGCTTTTGCTACACCCAGTTCGCCGATACCTTCCAGGAGGCGAACGGCCTGCTGCGCGCCGATCGCACGCCGAAGATCCCGCTCGACCGGATCGCCGAGTGCACGACGGCGTCGCGGATGCACATTCCGGGCGGCGTGTAGGCGAGTGACGCTTCAGCCGCGCCGATTCAGGCGACCACCCGCAACGAATCGGCGGGCTGCCCTCGCGCCGCGCGCTCCTGCAAGCGCCTGAAGACGGCGAGGGCCTGGCCGACGACCTGGTCCATGTTGTAGTACTTGTAGGTCGCCAGTCGGCCGACGAAGGTCACGTTGTCGAGGCGGTCGGCCTCCGCTTCGTAGCGCCTGTACAGCGCGGCGTTCTCGGCGCGCGGCACCGGGTAGTAGGGATCGCCGTCCGCGCGCGGGTATTCGTAGACGATCGATGTGCCCGGATGCTGCTGGCCGGTGATGTGCTTGAACTCGCTGATCCGGGTGTAGCCGTAGTCGTTCGGGTAGTTCACCGTGCCGACCGGCTGGAACTGTTCGGTCGCGAGGTGGACGTGGCGGAATTCGAGGCTGCGGTACGGCAGCTTGCCGTGGCGGAAGTCGAAGAAGGCGTCGATCGGGCCGGTGTAGACCATGTGGCGCCACGGTAGGAGGTCGACGATCTCGCGATAGTCGGTGTTGAGCATCACCTTGATGTTCGGGTGCGCGAGCATGCGCTCGAACATGCGCGTGTAGCCGTGCTTGGGCAGCGCCTGGTAGGTGTCGGCGAAGTAGCGGTCGTCGCGATTGGTCCGCGTCGGCACCCGCGCCGTGACGCTCGCGTCGAGCTCCGACGGGTCGAGTCCCCATTGTTTGCGGGTGTAGCCGCGGAAGAACTTGTTGTACAGGTCGCGGCCGACCTTCGAGACGACGGCGTCCTCGGAGGTCTCGACGCGATCGAGTTTTTCGGCGACCGAGTCGAGCCAGTCCTGCAGCTCGAAGGACGTCAGGTTCAGGCCGTACAGGCGGTTGATCGTGTCGAGGTTGATCGGCATCGGCAGGAGCTGGCCGTCGACGCTTGCCAGAACGCGGTGCTGGTACGGACGCCAGTCGGTGAACTTCGACAGGTACTCGAAGATCTCGAGCGAGTTGGTGTGGAAGATGTGCGGGCCGTAGGGATGGATCAGCACGCCGGCGTCGTCGTGCCGGTCGTAGGCGTTGCCGCCGATGTGCGGACGCTTGTCGACGACCAGGACGCGCTGGCCGAGAACGTTGGCCAGCCGCTCGGCGAGCACGCTGCCGGCAAAGCCGGCCCCGACGACCAGGGTGTCGAAGCCGATCTGGCCCGACATCGCCGCCCGCAGAGTGCCGTCGATCGATCTGATGTTCTTTTCCAAGTCCCCCCCTCTCGACGGCACGATCGCCGACCTGCGCTTCGGCAATCGCTATGCCGATGCCCAGGCGTCAACGGGTTCGCGCGCGGCGGACCGCACCACCTGGCCACCCGCCTGACCCGCGCCGGGGCCGATTTCGATCTCCCAGTCGGAGGCGGCGATGACGCGCTCGTCGTGCTCGACGACGATCACGGTGTTGCCGGCGTCGACGAGACCTTGCAGCTGCGCCATCAGCTTGTCGACGTCGGCGGGATGAAGGCCCGTGGTCGGCTCGTCGAGGACGTAGAGCGAACGGCCCCGCTGCTGCTTCTGAAGCTCGGTGGCGAGCTTGATCCGCTGCGCCTCGCCGCCCGAAAGCTCCGTCGCGGGCTGGCCGAGGCGAAGGTATCCGAGGCCGGTGTCGCGCAGCAGCGCGAGCGGCTTCAGCACCGCCGGCTCCTCGGCGAAGAGCTCGCACGCGGCCTCGACGGTGAGGCCCAGGATCCGGATGCGCTCGCCGGCTGCCTGCAGGCGCTCGAGATCGGCTTGGCGAACTGCTGCAGGCCGATCGTCAGGCTGCGCCGGGTGATGGTCTGCTTGACGACGTCCGAATGCCGGGCGAGCTGATTGCGGATCGCCGTGCGGACAAGGTCGCTTCGATTCGAATAGAAGCCCTCCTGCGCGAGCAGATCGATCTGGCCGAGGTCCACGACCCCGAGGTTGGCTCAAAGGCTGCTAGGTTTCCTTTTGCCTGCGGTATGCCGCGTCGGTGGCTTCACTGCGGTCCGTGGCCACTTTGCCGCTGTCGATGTCGGCTTTTGCCTGCTGCATGATCTTTCGCGGCGCGTCGTCGTTCTTCCCCACGGACTCGTCTCTTTCGTGCGGCAACGACGGTACGCGTTTGCGCGCAAGCGCTGCCCTCGTCTTTCCTTCGGCTTTCGGCGATTTGATTGGCATCTTTGGGTCCGCGGCCCGCTTGTTGGATCGGCCCACCAATCGGCCGAAGTCGCGAGATGGATGGGCCGGTTTCGCTACGCTTCGGCCATCAGTTCCGACTTGCGCTCGGCCAATGCCTCGGCCAGCGCCGCCAGATCCATCTCCGACTTGCGGCACTTCGGGAACATCTCGCCCTCTTCTTCCTGGACGTGGTGGTCGATGTATTCGCCGAGCACGCTGACCTTGGCGTCGTAGAGATCGTCGTCCGGGCTCATCGACTCGATCTGCGAGATCAAGTCTTTTGCCGAGGCATGCTCGACATCGGCTTCGTCGAGCAGGTCGGCATCGACCTCGGCCGCACGTGCCGCCGGGTAGAAGATTTCCTCTTCGATCGTCGCGTGGACGGTCAGCATTGCGCAAATCTGTGCCGCCAGCTCTCCGCGCTCGGCGCCGTCGGCCTCGGCGTCGGCAAGCTTCTCGTACTGCTTGAAGAGTTTCTTCACCTCGGCGTGGTCGCGCTGCAGGAGCGCGGTCGCGTCGGTTCGGGCGGCCGCGGCGGTCGCCGAGGCCTTGGCTGGGGTCTTCTTGGCGGTTGCCATGGTCATGCTCCTGGGTTGGACGCGCAAACGAGCGCGTGCGGGTTCGGCAATCACCATGCCGCGCACCGTGGCGCGTCCGGCCAATCGGGAGCCGCCCCGCCAGGCCGCCCAATTGCCTCGCGCCAACAACCGATCCGAACCGTGGTCACGCAGCGAACTTCAAGATCGCGGTGATGACCGGGGCGCTGTCACCGCACCACCAGAAGTGATCGACGCCTTCGAGGGGATGCCACATCGCGCCCGGAATGCTCCGCGCGAGATGCTCGCCTGCTTCGAAGCGAACTGCTCTGTCGCCGCGCCGATGCATCACGAGCGTCGGCACACCGATCCGGCCCAGATCGGCACGCAGGTCGGCGTCGCGCAGGCCGGCGAGGATCGTTTCGAGCCCACCGGGCGAGGCCGCATGCCGGACGATGCGCGCCCACCAGGCGCGAAACGCCGGATCGTCCTTCTGACTCGGAGCGAAGGTCTCGATGCCCACGGGTCCGCCCCAACCGGCGAGCAGCCGCCGCAGCCACACGTTGTAGGCGGCTGCCGGCAGCGCCCACGGGTAGTCAGGCGCGGCCGAGCCACGCGCGAGCGAGCCGAACAGACAAAGGCCATGGACGCGCTCCGGCCGATCGACCGCGAAGCGCATCGCGCCGAGCCCGCCCTCGGACGACCCGAAGAGCCACGCGCGTGACTCGCCGGCGTGGTCGAGGATCGTCGCGATGTCGGCCGCCATCGCGGCGGGCGTGCTGGTGGCGCGCAGCCGCTCGGAGAGGCCGACGCCGCGGCGGTCGAACAGGATCACCCGGAAGCGATCCGCCAACGCCTCGACGAAGGCGCGAAACGGCGGGTGCTCGAGCGCGATCTCGATGTGGCAGACGAACCCCGGCGCCATCACCAGGGCCTGCTCTCCGCGGCCGAGCGTCGTGTAGGCCACAGCGCCCTGGCCGCTTTCCGCAAAGCGCACGGTCGGCCGTTGCACCCGGTCGACCGAGAGGCGCTTCAAGTCTTCCGTGATGCGCAGGTAGGCCGTTTCGGTCTGCGGGCCAGGCCGGATGCCGAACTCCGCGCGCAGCAGATCGGCGCAGCGCGTGTACGCGGCCTCGACGCCGGCGGCATGGCCCTGGCGGGCGTGCAGCTGCATCAGCAGCACGTGGCTCGGTTCGCGATAGGGGTCGAGCGCAATCAGCGCGTCCGCCAGGTCGAACGCGGTCGCCGATTCGCCTTGCCCGCCGAGCGCGTCGATGACGCGCTCGAGCAGGCGCGCCAGCAGATGCTCGTGCTCGATCGCGGTGGCCTTCAGCCAATCGTCGAAGGTCTCCGATCCGAAGGCGATGCCCTGCAGCAAGGGGCGGCGCGCTTGCTCGATCCATTCGCGGGCTTGCGACAGCATGTTCTCGTCGAGCGTCGTCGTCGCGATCGCGACGCGCGCGAACTGCGCGAAGCGCAGCGCGTCGAGCTCGACGGCGTGCCCATCGAGCGCGAGGCAATCACCCTCGGCCGACACGATCCTGACGCCCAGCGACTCCTCGATCGTGTAGACGAGCCTTCGCAGGCGTGTGCGCCCCCGCGATTCGTCGGCGTCGGGCCACAGCATCGCGGCGAGGTGGGCGCGGGGCAACGGGCCCGTGTTGAACGCGAGATACGCGAGCAGCGCGAAGGCGCGTTGCAGCGGGAACCGCGTCTCGCGTCCGTCGACCACCGTCTTGGGCACGCCGAACACCTGCAGGTGCAGCGAGGGCGACCGAGGGCGCAACGGCATCGCGCCGTTATAGCCGCGCACCGCGGCGTTGCACAGGGACGCTGAAGGGACGGCCCCCCGCGACGATGCCGTCGCAAGGAGGTCTCCATGCGCCGATTGCTCTCGATCCTGTATGGCCTGGTCGCTTACGTGGCCGCCCTCGCGACCCAGCTGTATCTGATCGGCTTCAGTGCCGACGTGCTTGTCCCCAAGTCGGTCGATTCCGGTGCCGCTTCGCCCACGATGGAAGCGATCGCCACGGATCTGCTGCTGCTCGCGCTGTTCGGCATTCAGCACAGCGTGATGGCGCGGAGCGGCTTCAAGCGCCGGTGGACGCGCGTCGTCGCGCCGGCGCTGGAGCGCAGCACGTACGTGCTGGCCACGTGCGCCGTGCTGGCGCTGATGTTCGGGCTCTGGGTGCCGATCACGGCGCCGGTCGTGTGGCAGGTCGAGGACGGCGCCGGCGCGATGCTGCTGTGGAGCCTGTTCGCGCTCGGCTGGTCGTTGGCGCTCTTCAGCACCTTCCTCATCGACCACTTCGAGCTGTTCGGGCTGCGGCAGGCCTTCGCGCACGCGACGCTGCGCCCGCTGCCCGAGGCGCGGTTCGAGACGCCGCTGCTCTACCGCCATGTGCGCCATCCGCTCTATGCCGGGCTGATGCTGAGCTTGTGGGCGGTGCCGGTGATGACGGCCGGGCGGCTGCTCTTCGCGCTTGGACTCAGCGCCTACATCCTGATCGGCATCGCGTTCGAGGAGCGCGATCTGCTGCGGCGGTTCGGCGAGCGATACCGGGACTATCGCGAGCGGGTCGGCATGTTGATTCCGCGCGCGCGTCGGGCGAGGCGAACGACACACGATCGATCGGGGACGGCGGATCCGCGCCGGCCATCCGCGGGGGCCTGACGATGGAACCGGCGCAACGCGGGATCGGCGCTCCATCGAGGTCGTACGCACCCGCCGCGAGTCACGACCCGTTCGACGACGGCCGTGCCCTGCAGGACCGGCTGCAGGTGCATTGCTTCGGGTGCGGCGCGCTCAACGCTCACGGCATGCACATCAAGAGCCGATGGCAAGGCGACGCATTGGTCTGCGTCTGGCAACCCGGGCCCGAGCACATCGGCTTTCCGGGGTTCGTGTATGGCGGCACGATCGCCTCGGTCGTCGACTGCCACGCGGTCTGGAACTCGCTGTCGATGCATTGCCGCGAGGCCGGTCACGACCTGAGCAGCGGTGCGCCGCCGTTCGCGGTCGTCACCGCCAGTCTGCGCGTGCGCTACCTCGCGCCGGCACGGATCGCGCGGCCGCTGGAGCTCAGCGCGCGCGTGGTCGAGCAAGGTGTGCGCAA
>Ga0157377_10001285_pt1 | contig 10766 bp, 3 predicted proteins | sample M55metaG_FD_121116 | JGI IMG/M metagenome (GOLD analysis project Ga0157377, IMG submission 121116) | Miscanthus rhizosphere microbial communities from Kellogg Biological Station, Michigan, USA - M5-5 metaG | ecosystem: Host-associated > Plants > Roots > Rhizosphere > Soil | place: USA: Michigan...
ATTTAATATTAATAGCATTTATCCTGTTGTAAATCCGGCAACGTACACAGGAAACTTCACTGAAGGTCCCGGTAATTATGGCAATATAAATTTTAGCGGGAATAAGACAATGAAACTCGTTAAACCCGGAATTTATGTGTTTAACAGTATTATAATGACTGGTAATTCTAATAAACTCATTTTTGATTTTGATAATACACCCGGTAATTATTTGATCTATGTTCGCAATAATGCGGATTTCGGCAAACTAAATGCAAGCACCATTGGAGGTAATCCTTCAAGGATTTATTTAGAAACACAAGGTCCTGGAACGGGCACATCAATTCCTGGTTATAGTTTTATTATTGCAAATGGCTCTTCAGGTGGCGGCTCCAAATGGCTGGGAACTGTATATGCAACTAATGGTGGAATAAATATCGGTTCCGGAACGGGATCAAGTACACTCACAGGCACTTTTGCCAGCAACAAAGCTATTACACTTCAAAGCGGAGTTACGGTTGTTTATTCTCCTTTTACTGACTGCACACCACCTGATGTAAAAGCAGGTATACCAGATGCAATTACTGGTACTTTCATTGATGAGGATACTACCATTTTAAGATTTATAGGTCAGACAACATTGACAGCAACCTCCAGTACTTCCGGAGCATCTTTTAACTGGCAAGCACTAAAGGGAGGCACAATCACTTCAAACACGAATGCTTCTACAATTACAGTATCCGCGGCTGGAACTTATGTTGTTACCGCCTTTACTACAAATCCAAATTGTATTTCAACCGATACTATTACTGTCTTGGCCAGAGTACGTAATATAATTGGTGCGGAGTTACTTTCCATCTACCAAAATTATGATCCCAATAATGCAAATGCCGAGCTGGATTCATTTTTCGTAACAGATAATGGTTATGTAACGATCGATATAATATGTAAAATTGATACACAGACTGTAATTAATTTATTAACGGGCAATACAGTTCTGTATGGACTTATCAACGTTTTACCAAACGGTCTCAGTAAACATACTGTTACTGGCGATTTCCCAGTGAGCCATTTGCTGAACCTGAATTCCCTTGGTGATATTTTGAATTTCTGTAAACCTTATTACAGGCCCTCAACCAATGGCGGGCTAGTTATCTCGCAGGGAGATACGACCATGCGATCTTACCTTGTAAGAAAAGGTTATAATGTCGATGGAACCGGAGTTAAGATTGGTGTGATATCAGATAGTTATAATACAATTACAGACCCATCCAAAATTTTTAGCGACCCATGCGCTGGTATTAATCAGACTTTGAACGTAAATACTGCGGCAGTTGATATAACGGAAGGGGACCTTGCTAATGTAACGGTGCTTCAGGATTTCCCTTTAAAACGGACTGATGAAGGAAGAGCCATGATGCAAATAGTTCAGGATGTTGCTCCCGGAGCTCAAAAATATTTTCAAACCGGATTTTTTACTGCGGGTCATCTTGCACAGAGGATAGAAGATTTGGCAAGCTTAGGATGTAAATCAATTGTAGATGATGTTACCTATGTTGATCAACCAATGTTGAAAGATGGTGTTGTAGCCAAATCAGTAAATAAGGTAAAAACGCAGGGGGTATTCTATTCTACCTCAGCAGGAAATTTTGCTGGCCGGTCTTATGAAAAAAACTTTAATCCTGTCGATGCTACTTCCATCGGATTTCCTGGTAAGATGGCACATAATTTCGGAAATGATAATCTTCATCCGGACTTTTTCCAAAAAGTAATGCTTAGACCGGGCTCTTGTTTTTTCGTATTTCAATGGTTGGATAACAATTTTTCTCAAGATGAATTAGCAGGCACTCAATTTGACGTGGATATTTTTTTAACTCCTGCTGATAAAACCGATGGCACGGGTTTGATTGGATTTAACAGAGATAATCTGTTTGGCGATGCTGTTGAATTTATACCTATTCAAATCCCCGGCAATGATCCATGTGATACAGTAGCAAAAGCATATAACATACTTATTGTTAACAATACCACTACAGGCAACCCTCTCCGAATTAAGTATGTTGCGTTCAAAGGAGGATTCCGCATCGCAGAATACAATGAAGGAAATTCTACAATAGTAGGTCATGCAAATGCTGAAGGAGCATTTACAGTTGGTGCAGCCCGCTTTAATCATGTACCAGGACATCCTTTATTGCCATCTTCATTAGCAGGTATTACGAAACCGCAGATAGAAAGTTTCTCTTCAGTTGGCGGAACTATGGGAAGACAAAAACCTGATATAGTTGGGCCCGATGGTGTAGACGTTACAGTTTTGATGGGACAAGATTATCCCAACCAGGCATTAAATAATTTCTCCAATTTCTTTGGCACATCAGCAGCCGCTCCACATATAGCTGCAGCCGCAGCATTGATAATCCAGGCTAGAGACAAATTCCTTAAACAGTCAACTTCTCCTGATCAGTTGAAATCATTGTTCCAGTCAACAGCTGTTGATATGAGACCGCCAGGACTTGTCGGTTATGATTTCTTATCTGGGCCGGGATTGATCGATGTGGATGCAGCGATGAGGACATTTGCCACTCCTACTCCATTTGAAATAAGTTTAGTAAAACCAACCAATATTATTCCTTGCCAGGATCCATTTGAATTAACCATTAAAGGAGAAAATTTTAGTGACAATACAAAAATTTATCTTGTTAATGCCCCGGGTGATTCAACTATCCTGACACCCAGTTATATTTCAGAAACTAAGGATACTATAAAAGTGATCATTAACATTTGTGCCGGAAATCCCGAAATACTAGCCTATACTCCACCTACACTCAGAGTGCCGCCTGTTGTTGATGGGGCGATTGATGGAGGCTTCTCTAACAGCATAAAATTATTTGACAAGGAAATTGTAATTCAAACGCAAAATGTTTCGAAAAAATATGGCCAGGCAAATCCGTTACCCACTACTATTATCACAGTTAATGGAATACCGATAGAACAAACTAGTCTTACAAGGGTTAGTGTTGGTCTTGACGAAACCAAATTAAATCTGATTGAAACCAATGCTACAACTTATAGCTCAGTTGGCACATATGCGATAAAAGTTTATCGCACATTTAATAATTCAAATCCCACAGATTTAGCTTTAACAAATCAATATAGTTATGTTTTCAAGAGTGGTTTAATTACAATTGATAAACTGCCTTTGACAGTTACTCCAAACAACATCACGGCGAATGTTGGCGACCATATCGGCAATGTTACATACAGCTATGAATTTGATCCCCAATATCCACTTTTAAATGCTGCTGCTGTAGCTGACACGGCCAAAAAATATCATGAGGCATTCCTCCCTAAAAATGCTCTCGCAGTAATTAAAGATTTCAAAAAGCAACAGGCAAATGGCAGCGTCCTTTCAGATGCTGATCTTACCAATATGAACACAATGGTTTCATTCAATGCGCTGGCAAATTCAAGAAAATTCAAAATAGAAAATAATAAACTGGTACCAGAAACAAATCCCAATAATTTAAATTCACAATATATTGTTGATCTTGCTTCGGAATCAATTTATGATTTCAGGCAAAATCCTGCTCTTGCAAAATATTACAGTACCAATACAGGTGTTACCAAAAAAACCTTGTTGGGTGAAGTATCATTAGATAATTATCTGGGCAAGGTAGAAGTAACAAATGGAGCTGGCACAAGCCTGCAAACTCTAATTAATGGAAACAGATCACCTGTACTTAATGCTATTGGAATAAGCAGTTTGGCTCCAATCGTAAATGGTAACCTCGTTACCATATTAGACGGCCAATTAGCAACATTGAATAGTGGTGTACTTCAACCGATACCTAACAGTCCAAAGATTCAATATTTAAATGCTACCGGCATAGGTAGCCTGATATATTTGGTAAATGGACAGGTTGTGACTCTCGGGATCGGAAGCTTGGCTACCTTAGTAAATGGACAAACATTACCAATAACTGAAGCTAATTCTTACGTGGTAATTCCCAATGTTACTGCTGCACTCCATTTAATAAATGGCGCCAATAGTCTTCAATATTTAATAAACGGGACACAATATCCGGTAGTAAACGTAAGTAATGTTACCGCAAATGCAAGTGGCGCCCTGATTAATGCTCTTACTTTACAGCCGTTAATAAACGGGTCGCTAATTGCTTTGAATGGAAAATTAGGATTGGCTACATTAGTTAACGGAGTCACTGGCATTAGTCAGCTTTCTCCTTTGGTAAATGGAGCTGGCATTTCATCTTTACAAAGCCTGGTTAATAATGTAGGAATAACCGTTACAAACGGAGTTACTTCATTACAACCTTTGGTAAACAACGGGTCGGGCGGAGGAGGTACCTCTTTGAATAAGACCGCCGTGATTTTTGATGAAACAGATGTAAATGCAATTACAAACAATTACCTAGGTGCTTTATTTGGCATTAATATGATCACCGGGCTTGATGCTGGAGTACAACGATTAGTACCGGCGAAATTACCAAACTCAAACTTCGAGATAACGTATATACCAGGTAAGGTTACTATAATAGACAGCTCCTGTTTATTGACACGTAATGCATTTAACAATTTTGGAAGTACGCCGAGTCCTCAAAAGCCAACAACGTTATGGGTGAATGTTGAAACTAAAGTAAGCGGCCAATTAAAAACACATGGCAGATATTTATTATATACTGCAGGTAGTATTACTTTAAATGATATTGTTGCTACTGATCCGGTTACTAATACATTAATAACAACAAAAGATCTACCCGATGGCATGATCATCGCAGATCAAAGTGTCACTGCCCCTACCACGCATTATGATGGAGCTAAAAAAATGTGGATCACTCGTGTACCGGTAGGCTTTAGCAGCACTTCAGATCTTTTCATATCAGGTGGTGTTATCAATTCTAAAGATGGATTTGTAAAAAAGAAGAATAATGCAAACTCAAGTACGATACTCAGAGGAATTTTCTATTGTGACACTGTCTTCTCTGATCAATGGACTTATGCCCTAGCGACCTACCGAACACCAGTTCCATATGCATTTGACATTCCGTCTGTTTCTGGTGAGGGACAAATAGTGGCCATCAATGGAGCGGTTGCATCTTATCGGGCCGGCACACCTCTCCCGCATTTGCCTTATTTAGTCAATGGTGCCAGTGGCGGAGGAGGAAATAATTACACTGGAAGCACCAGTTCTTTCGATAATTTTACTGCATGCTGTCCAGGTTGTACCCCAGTTGAAAACTTGTTAACCAGTTCAACATCTTTGGGTCAGGAAAATAGTTTACCAATAGAACAAGAGAATTTATCGAAGGGAGAATTTAGAATAATGCCGAATCCAGCATCGGATTTTATTAGTCTGTCGTTTGTGCCAACCCTGGCAGGTAATTCCAGGATAGTTCTTTATACTGTTGATGGAAGAAAAGTTTTTGAAAAAAATAATGGTGTTGTCGAAGCAGGCTTGAAATATATGGAGAAGATCGATGTAAGTAAATTTGTAAACGGTGTATATCTTGTTCAATTGTGGAATGCTGATAAAGTAACAAATAAAAAAATTGTAATCAGCAGATAGTCATGGTAGCTGGCGAATTATTAAAAAGTAAACGATTAAACATGATCAGGAAAATAATAAGTTCAGGAATCGTTTTTGTAAGTTTTGCTTTTTTTGTACAAGCCCAGCCTTCTATAATTACAAAAGATGAAGTTAAACAAGATACTGCCTATGTAAATTCCCTGATCAAGCAAGCTACAGCTACGGTCGGTAATAATCCTGATACTGCAATCATCCTGGCAACACAAGCAAAAGATCTGGCAGAGAAATTAGATTTTTTATCTGGTAAAGCATATGCTTTTAAATATTTAGGGAATGCATACTTCTATAAGGGACAATATATTGAAACTCTTGAAAACTGGAATGAAGCGCTGAAAGTCTTTGAAGAGATAAAAGATCAGACAGGCATCGCCAATATTCTGAGTAATATGGCAAACGTATATAATCTTCAGGGCAGTGAAGAGAAAGCCCTTGATTATGCATTAAGGTCACTGAGTATTGCTGAAAACCTTGGGAATAAATTAAGAACACTTACGTCGCTCAACGCAGTGGCGTTTATTTATTACGGCAAAGAAGAAACCAAGGGAAAAGCATTGGAATACCTGTTAAGAGCTTTACCTCTGGCGGAAGATTTGAAAGATAGTTTATCCTTAGGCACTATCTCAGAAAATATTGGAGAAATTTATTACTATAAAAATGATTACGTCAAAGCGGCGGAGTATTTTAATAAGTCTATCAATGTACTTGGCTATAGTGAAAATTCTGCATTTGCATACAACGGTCTTGGCAAATTAAACCTGGAACAAAAAAAATATGATGAAGCATATAAATATCATAGTAAGGCGCTGCAGATCTCAGAAGACCTGGGCAGCAAACCAAATATTGTAAAATCGCTTGACGGTATTGCTAATATATATGCCAAACAAAAAGATTTCAAATCAGCCATTGTTTATTATAAAAAAGCAGTTGATATTGGTGAAGAAATGAATTTCGCTAATGACCTGAAAGAACTTTATAGTGAGATGGCATTCGCTTACTCCGATTCCGGACTATCCGATTATAAAAATGCATTTAAATATCAACAGAAATATTCTTCAATAAAAGATACGCTGTATACAAACGATATAGCGAAAAAATTAGGCCGGCTTCAATTTGATTTTGACCTGAAAAAGAAGGATGGAGAAATAACCTTGCTGGAAAAAGATAACGCCATCACTGATCAGAAATTACAAAGACAAAGACTGTTCAAAAATGCATTTATGATCGGGTTATTCCTGGCATTTATAATTGCCTTATTAATTTTCAGGAGTTACCGGATAAAAGCAAAAACTCACAAAATTCTTGATAGGCAAAAAAATGAAATCGAAGGTTTGCTTCTGAATATTCTTCCTAAGGAAGTTGCCGGAGAATTGCAAAGAACCGGACATGCCACACCAAAACATTATGACAGCGCTTCAGTAATGTTTACCGATTTTAAATCTTTTACAGTGATAGCAGATAATATGTCGCCAAAAGAACTGGTAGAAGAATTAGATGCCTGCTTTATTGCCTTTGATGGAATTATTGAAAAATACCAGCTTGAAAAAATAAAGACGATCGGAGACTCATATATGTGTGCAGGTGGTATTCCTACACCTGATGCAACCCACGTTTTAAAAATTGTAAAAGCGGGACTTGAAATACAACATTATATTTCTGAATATAATCAAAAGAGACAGGAAAAAGGTTTGGAACCATGGAATATAAGAATTGGCATTCACGTAGGTCCAATAGTAGCGGGTGTAGTAGGTAAAAAGAAATACGCCTATGATATATGGGGCAGCACCGTGAACATTGCCAGCCGCATGGAAAGCAATGGTGAGCCAGGTAAAGTAAACATTTCTTCGGCCACTTATGAATTGATCAAAGACTATTATGAATGTAGCTACAGGGGAAAGATCAGCGCAAAAAATATTGGGGAGATCGATATGTATTTTATCGACCATGAACATACAATACCAAAGACTCTTCTCTTAAACGAAAAAGAGGAAATCAGTCAATAAGGCACTCCACATAACTTCACATACTAAAGCTCATACGAAAGTTTATTTTAAATCACCATTCCTTATTATTTTTTTTCAGCAAGGCAACCATTAAATCTACGCAAACGATTATCTGATTTGAGATAAAGGCCTGCTATAGAAGTTCAGCCAACCTATTCATGACAATTTATCTTTTTATTTCTGGGCATACTAAAAGGTAATTTGAATACAAAAGAAAGCATATTAAAAGTACTTGTGTATTTTGACATTTTTCGTTATCCCCTAACACGAAAAGAAATTGAATCATTTCTTGACCAGCCTTTTCCCGAAGAGAAACTGAATGAGTCATTTGATGACCTATTGTCTTCAGGTCGCATTTTTCGGCTTAGCGAATTTTATTCATTGCGCAATGATATATCGCTTGCTGAAATAAGAAAAAAGGGGAATGCAAATGCAGACACATTAATAAAGAAGGCAAAGGAAATTGCCAAACTTCTCTATAAATTTCCTTATGTAAGAGCAATTGGTTTATCAGGTTCCCTTTCAAAAAACTTCGCCGACGAAAACTCCGATATTGACTATTTCCTGATCACTAAAGCCAACCGTCTATGGATTGCAAGAACCCTCCTCGTATTTTTCAGAAAAAACCCTTTTCTTAAAAATCGTCACAAACATTATTGCATGAACTATTTTGTTGATGAGGCCGATCTTGTTATCGAAGAGAAGAACATATACACTGCAACAGAATTATTCACACTGATCCCTCTGGCAGGGAATGGCAGTTTAAAAAAATTTTTTGAAAAAAATTCATGGTCGTACAGTTATTTCCCAAATCGGGACCTTCCGGTGGTAAAAGAAGAAATAAATTTTGCTGAACCGTGGTTTAAGAAATTGATGGAGTTTGTTTTCAATAATAAATTTGGAAATTGGCTTGACAATTATCTTTTCAAACTGACCACAGCCAGGTGGCAAAAGAAAGAAGAAAGGAAAAAAAAGAATGCAAGAGGTGAAAGAATGGGCTTAAAAACAGATAAACATTTTTCGAAGCCCAATCCCATTTTTTTTCACAACGCATTTATTGAAACTTATAAAATAAGAATAAAAGAAGTAGAAGAAAAAAAGATGGCGAGTTATATACGTGATTAGAGTTTTGTCTTTTATTTCTTCCTGAGAGAAATGATATAGTAATCACCGATGCTTTTCCACGGCCATTTACTTTTCCATTTATTTTCTTTTTCTTTTAGAAAATTAAATAAAAACGACCTTTTCGTTGGGAAATTTTCAAGGTAAGAGGGAGGCACCAGGGTACAAAGTCCTTCAACAGATAAGGCCTCATACTTCTCTTTCATATTTTTTATTACATACGATGGGTTATAATACCAGCAAGTAAAATATTCGCCTTCTATATGCGCTTTTACTCCTTTTCTACTGAAGAAACGACGAAAAGCAATTTTAAATTTTCCTTTAAAGAATAGCAAGCTTTCCCATAAACAAAATTTAGGAAGAATTACAAGTGTCACGAGCCCATTGGGTTTAAGTAACGTAGAAAATGATTGAAGAACTTTATCTAATTCGCTTGTACAATTCAAGCCCGCAAAATTGGAAAAGATCAGATCATAAGGTCCTTTATTTTTCAAATCTTGTAATTCAGTAAATGAACAAAGTTCATTGGTAACTTGTCTTTCTAATTTGTTTTGGCGTACTTTTTCAATGAGTTTTTCCTGCATCCCCTTTGAAATATCAGTAGCATGAACAGCATGATTATGTTGCGCAAACCAAACTGCATCCTCACCAGTACCTGCATTTAATTCAAGGATTTTGCTATGAGGTTTTAAAAAATGTTCCAGGTGATCTCTAACCCTTTGCCGTTTGTATTGAATAATAATATTGGCAGAATATATCTCATCAAAAATTGCAGACTGTTTGCTAAAAGCTTTCTCAGCCGCTTTTTCATTTACACTATGCGCAGATCCATTCACGATGTGATAGGTTTTTCAAGAGCATTTAATTTCACTTTTGCCAAAATACTTGCAGGGAGATAATAAAAATAGGATGCAGCCTTTTTAAGTTTTTTCAACGATGTTTCTGCCGGCTGTAAAAAAAGCTGTCTGATATTTTCCAATGCAAGATGCATGCGATAAGTTTTATGAACGTATCGATATAATTGCTTATAAAATGCCGGCTGATAGGTATTGCGAAACATTAATGCCAATTCATCTGAATCCGTCCAGTTTGTTTTTTCTTTTAGATCGGGCTTTACTTTTTCATAAAATCCAGTGCCCGGTAACGGATAAGAAACAGATATCCCAATTTCATATGGCAATAGTTCATTGATCATCCTTATCGTTTTCTTTATATCTTCTTTTGTTTCCCCTATATATCCAAACTGAATAAAGAAGGATGGCTTCATTCCATATTTACGAATGAGTTTTGTTGATGCATGAATTTGTTCAATGGTTGTTCCTTTATCCATCGCATCTAATATCTTTTGTGAACCACTCTCCGCTCCCATCCAGATATTATCACAACCAGCTCTTGCAAGATCACGGATATAATTTTCCTGTAATAGCAGGTCGGCTCTTGCCTGGATCTTAAATTTGAAATGAAGGTTTTCTTTTTCTACAAGATCGGCGAACTCATTTATCCAACCAGGTTTTAATCCAAATATGTCATCGCAAAACCAAATATGATCGAATTGAAATTTTTCTTTGAGCATTTTCAATTCCTGCACTACATTATGTGGCGACCGGGAATTATAGCGATTACCATAGATCGGCTTTGCACACCAGTTACATTTAAATGGACAACCTCTTGTTGTACCCATATTCATAGAAAAATAACCAGCATGATCTAACCATGATTTACGATAAGGTTGTATATCCACCAGGTCCCATGCAGGTATGGGCAAACTATCAAGATCCTTTAATACATTTCTTCGTGTTGTTTTTATTACACAATCATTTTGCTTAAAGGCTACACCTGGAATTGCAGAAATATCTTTTCCGTTTTGCTGCAAAGCATTTACCAATTCAAGCAAAGTCATCTCCGCCTCGCCAAGAAGAATAAAGTCGGCGCCTTCCTCAATATATTTTTCGTAGTGATCTGTTGAATCAGAACTTGAAACGATGACCGTGCAACCCCTCTCTTTTGCCAGCTTACACATTTTAAATGCAGCTTCACGCATGTTGGTAAGGCACATTTTAGTG
>Ga0157377_10001296_pt1 | contig 10715 bp, 5 predicted proteins | sample M55metaG_FD_121116 | JGI IMG/M metagenome (GOLD analysis project Ga0157377, IMG submission 121116) | Miscanthus rhizosphere microbial communities from Kellogg Biological Station, Michigan, USA - M5-5 metaG | ecosystem: Host-associated > Plants > Roots > Rhizosphere > Soil | place: USA: Michigan...
AAGCGGCCATTCATTACCGTAGGCATGGCTACTTTCGTCATCCTGCTGGCGCTCGCCGTGACCTCGAATCGTTATTCGCTTCGCAAGCTCGGTCGACGGTGGCAACGCCTGCATCGCCTCGTGTACGTTGCAGGGATCCTCGCGGTCGTCCACTTCTGGTGGCTGGTCAAGGCTGACATCACGCTGCCGCGGCGCTGGGCCTTCGCCATCGGCTCATTGCTGCTGTTTCGCTTATGGTGGGCGAAGCGGGGCCGGTTGTCGTTACGGTCCTGACCGCGCGTCACGCGATTCCAGTTTCCCTCCGTTAACTCCGCCAACGCCGCGGGCACGACGACGCCTGTTCACACTCGGGCTCCCGAGCGTTATTGTCAGTGCGGCCCGAGTGAAACTTCGAGGCCATTCCCGGGGTGAGCGGTGTGTCCGATGCCTACAGCGTGAAGACGAGAGATGCAAAGGCGAATCTCCAGCTCACAGTTGCGCGCGCCACGAAGGATGGACGCTCCGTGTTCCTCCTGGACTCCGACATGGACGAGAACGGCCGCCTGATTCTGCACCGCTTCGATGTGATCAGGCACGCGTTCAACGGCGGTACGCATCCAATCGACATCTCGGAATCTCTGCGCGTGATGTTTCCGAGTGCGGCGCTGGGCTACGGGCTCGCGCCGAAGCGTCCGGTGCCTGAGACGCGCCCTCGCCTGGTCTCCTGACGCTCGCCAGCACGAAGCGGATTCGCCGGCGCTTGACAGTCCGGGCGCGCTGTTGCGTATCATAGGCATAGCTCGCCTATGCCTAGGGACACTGGCCTGCCACCAGGAACGCTGATGATGCTGGTACTGCGTGTCTTGACCACGCAGCCGCTCCACGGGTACGCGATCGCCCAACGAATCCATCAACTCTCGCGCGAAGAGCTCAGCGTCGAAGAGGGCTCGTTGTACCCGGCCCTCCAGAAACTGCTCGTTAAAGGCTGGGTGAAAGCGGCCTGGCGCGAATCCGATTCGGGTCGCCAGGTGCGCGAATACCGCATCACCGCCAGCGGACGACGCCAGCTCGAGACCGAAATGGCGGAGTACCGGCGCACGGCGACTGCGATCGGATGGTTGCTGGAAGAGTCGTGAGGTTCCGCATGTCGACGATCGGTGAATGGATCCGCCGTCTCAACTTTCTGATCCGCCGACGTGCCCTAGAAGACGAATTGCGCTGCGAGATGGAGGCGCACCGGGCGCAGATGGGCGATCCGCGTGCATTTGGAAACACATTGCGATTGCGGGAGGAGGCGCGCGACGCCTGGGGCTGGGTATGGCTCGATGACATGGTGCAGGACACGCGTTTTGCGCTGCGGACGTTGCGGCATCGTCCCGGGTTCGCGCTCACTGCGATCGTGACGCTTGCGCTCGGCATCGGTGGCAACAGCGCCATGTTCAGTTTCGTGAACGGGTTGTTGCTCAAACCGTTGTACGACGGCGCCGACAAGGTGGTCAGCGTGTACGGCCGCAGCACAACGGCATCGCCGGATTATCGGGGCATGTCGTACCCGAACTACCTCGATCTCAGGGACGGCACGACTGAGATCTTTGCCAATCTTGCGGCTGTTGCAACAGCGTTTGTCGGTCTTGACGCTGGCGAGGGCGCCAGGCGCACGCTGGCGTCCGGCGTGACTGCTAATTACTTTCAGATTTTCGGTCAGCCACTCGCGCTTGGCCGTTCGTTCGCGCCCGACGAGGAAAAAGCTGATGCGCGCGTCGCGATCGTCAGCTTTCCAGTCTGGGAGCAACGTGGTTCCGGCGCGAGCACGCTCGGACAGACGATACGTGTCAACGGCGAGGTATTCACAGTGATCGGCGTCACCGCGAAGGGGTTCACCGGCACTGCCATCCCCGGGCCAGATGTCTGGTTACCGCTTGCTGTTCACGATGCGTTGAATACCGCTGAACACGTCAGCGGGTTGGGTGCGCGGGGCGAGCACGCGCTGGACGTGCTGGGACGACTTCGGGATGGCATTCCGGTCGAGCGTGTGGCGCCGGCGCTTGCTACCGTTGCGCGCAGACTCGAGCAAGCCTATCCGGCGGTCAACGCCGGCTACACGCTCGCGATGAGAACGCCGTCGCGTCTCCTGTTCCTGGCGGGTCCCGGGAGCGGTGCCATGACGGCAACTTTCACTGCGCTGCTCATGATCATGCCCGCGATCGTCCTGCTGGTGGCATGCCTCAACCTCGCTGACCTGTTGCTGGCCCGAGGTCACGTGCGGCGGCAGGAACTGGGCATCCGATCGTCGCTCGGCGGGGGACGCTGGCGCCTCACTCGCCAGTTGCTCACCGAAGGGTTGGTTCTCGCCCTGGCGGGAGGCGCACTCGGTCTGTGGCTCTCCACGTGGGCGATCGAGACCTTGATCGCATCGCTGCGTTCCGTGCTCCCGGTTGCCGTCACTCTCCCTCGAGTCGAACTCGATTGGCGCGTTCTCATCGGAACCGTCGTGTTCAGCCTCGTGGCCACGCTGGTGTTCGGTGGCTGGCCGGCCTGGACCCTGTCGGGTCGCGCGGTGGTGACTGACATCAAGCGGCATGGCGGGGAAGAGAGGCACCGGCCCGGAGGCACGAGGATCGGGAATGCGCTCGTCATCGGCCAGGTCGCGCTTTCGCTACTGCTGTTGGCCTCCGCTGGACTCTTCGTGATGAGCGCGACCTCGGCGGCCACTGCCGATCCCGGATTTCGCCTCGACAGAGGAGTGCTCGCGGAGATCGATCCGAGTCTTGCCGGGTACGACGAGGCGCGAGGGAGGCAATTGCAGCGCACGCTCGTGGATCGGCTGCGGTCGGTGGCGGGCGTGGAAGCGGTGACCATCGCCTCGAGTTTTCCGTTCTCGGGTTTTAACGACAGTCGCAACGTGGCTCCGGCCGGCGTCAGTGCGGCCGCGCCGTCGATTGACTCTGTGTTCAGCGTGGTCGGTCGCGACTACGCTCGAACGCTCGGACTTTCATTGCTTCAAGGCCGGGACTTCAACGATGCCGAACTGTCTCCTGGTGTCGGCGAGCGAGTCGCCCTCATCGATGATGCGCTCGCACAGCGTCTCTCACCGAAAGAGAGCGCACTCGGGTCGCTGATTCATTTTCTCGATGGCCAGCGGTCAGAGGCCGGCCAGCCCATGCGAATCATCGGCGTCGTCACAGCTGTGAAGCATTCGCTCGGTAATCCGCGACCGTTCCCGCATGTATACGTGCCCCTTGGACAGCACTACGAGGCTGACATGACGCTACAGCTACGCGTGACTGCCAAGGGAGCCGAACGTGCCATGCTGGGCACCGTCGGTCGCATGATTCGAGAGGTCGATGATCGAGTGCCCGTTCTCCGGCTCGAGGAATGGCGCGAGCATCTCGATTCCAGTCTCGAGGTGTGGCTCTATCGCGTCGGCGCGCGGGTGTGCTCGGCGTTCGGGGCAATGGCGCTGCTGCTGGCCGTGATCGGCGTCTACGGAGTCAAATCGTACGTCGTGTCACGCCGGACGCGCGAGTTCGGCATCCGGATCGTATCCGGCGCTCATCCACGCGCGCTGCTGTGGCAGGTACTGCGCGAGGGTGGCCGCGTCACGATTGTCGGCATCGGGATTGGGCTGTTGCTGGCCCTCGGCGCAGGGCAACTGCTCCAGGGATTTCTGTATGGGGTGGACGCGGTCGAACCGGTGGTGTTGCTCGCTGCGCCGCTCATCCTCTTTGCCGCGTCGCTCCTGGCCTCGTTCATTCCGGCACTCCGCGCCACGAAAGTCGACCCAACCGTGGCATTGCGCTCCGAGTGATGCGGCATCTGATAGGCGCTCATCAGCGAACGGGAGCCTTGGGCAGGCTGATCAGATTCGCGAACTGGCGATACGCACCCGGCACGCCTGCGCGCAGTTGCCGGAACCATGAGTAGGACGTGTAGACGTACCAGCCCTTGCCGACCGGCGCGATCACTTCGCCGCCGCGCTGAGCCGGTTCACCCGGATCGGCCGATTCGAGCAGTGGCGTATAGCGAGCATCGAAGCTTCCAAACGAATAGAGATTGCGTTCCTGCACCCAGCCGTTGAAGTCGGCGGACGTGATCCGGTTTGGAAACGTAAAGACCGGGTGGGTCGGCGACAGGATCCGGACGGCGGCCGTTTCATCCGTCACACGCGAATTGCCTGGCGACTTCACGGGGAACGGCGGGAGCTTTCGTTCCACGTAATCGGTCTGTTGATACTGAACGATCAGCGTGCCGCCACGCTCCATGTAAGCACGCAGCCGAGCCTGGTTCGCGACGAAATCCGGTCTCGCCTCGGATGCGCGGACGCCAACCACGATTGTGTCGAACCGGGAGAGGTCGCCGGTGGCCAGCCTCTCGCGATCAATCATCATGACCTCCACACCCATCCGCCGCAGCGCGTCAGGGACGTCGTCGCCGCTGCCCATGATGTAGCCCACTCGCACGGGCGCGACGACGAGGTCGATGACTTCAACTCGCGCCGCGGCCGCAGAGTAAAGGCGATGGTTCTGAATGTGAGGATAGGCGACTGTCTCGATGCTCGTCGCATACACTCGCCCGTTGGTTGTCGCCTCGGCACCGATGACAACCGTGCCAGCGGCTCGCTGCGCCGGCGGTGTGACGACGAACGTCGCAGTCGCGGAGGCGCCTGCCGACGGAACCTCGAACGGCGCTGATGCCGGGGCGGACGTCCAGCCGGCCGGCAGCCGTAGCTGGAACGTGCCGGTGATCGGGCGCTCGACGAAGCTCGTCGTACTGACGACGAGCTGTTGCGGCCGGGGAGCGCCGGAGGTTGGCACGACGAGCAGATTGGAATCGAAGCTGACCGACAGCTCGGGCACTACGTTGAGATCGCGACGAAGCTCGCCGCGAACTCGATCGGCGAAGCGGTAACGCACCGGCCGTGACAGCGTGAACTCGGTTCCCGCGACATTGAAGGTGACGCTCGCCGAGAGGAGCGGCGGCTCAAATGGCAAGCCGCGCGGCGCGTCGGCGGGCCAGTCGTAGACGTTGCCGCTACGGGGCTTCACGAGGAAGTACGGCTGCGTCGGTGCCGCGTCCGCCGGCACTGTCACGTGATATCGGGCGAGCGCCGTTGGCGATTCACGACGCGGACCGCCCGCGGATTCGGCAGCTTTAGCTGGCTCGATGCGCCATCCCGCCGGCGCACGGACGTCAACTCGCCCGATCGTCGCCAGATTCGAGTGCTCCAGAAACGAGCGGACGTTCACGTCAACTGAACCGCCGGGCACGACCGTCTCTTCGTCGGCGAGCGGATCGACGATGATCCCCGCTGCCTGGGCAAGTGCCTCGACGAAGTCCGCTTGTGTGTGAGCGAGGACGAAATCGACGTCCGCCTTCGCATCGGCAGGGCCGGGTACCGATTGCAGTGCCTGCCGCGCGGCTCGAGTTGCCTTCAGGCCGGTCGCAAGCGCGGGCACGATTCGTTGCGGCTCGAGCGCGCGAAAATCACGAAGCGCGTCGTGTGCCGCTGCGTCAATCGCGCCGAGCTCGGCAGACAATGTACCCGCGCGAAGCCCCATCAGGCCGGCCAGTCCCGTGATGCTGGTGTCGAGGCCGTCGAATATCGAGGTTTCCTGCGCGGCGGCCGGCGCGTCCGCCCGCCCTTGGCTCTCGAGCAGGTGCAACCCCGACGCCGACGGGCCGAGCGGCTCGATGCCGCCCATCTCCTGCGACTTGTGCTGACTACGCCCCTCCGCCGCGATCGCCGCGTAGGAGCGGCCGATCACAGGATCGAGGATGCCGGTCTGCACCTGCGTCGTGACCGCGTTGTTTGCGCCCCGGCCTCCCGCTCGATACAGCTTCCGCGGCTGCCACGGCCGAAGTCCTTCCGCGATCTGTTCGGGATACTGATTCGGATCGGCGGCCGCCTTGTATGCCAACGGCGTCAGGTACCCGGCGAACTGGTGTTGCCCATGGCCGTCGATTTCGTTTCCCGCAAATCTCGAATGAACCACGAGCGGGCGGAACAGGCGGATCACGCGAACCATGTCGCCAAGGATCTCGCGCTCGTTCCACTTGGATTTGGCCTCGGTCAGCGTTTTGGAGAAGCCATAGTCGAACGCGCGCGAGAAGAACTGCTCGCCGCCGTCGAGTCGCCTCGCCTGCAGCAGTTCCTCCGTGCGAATGACGCCGAGCGCGTCGAATAGTTCGGGGCCGATGATGTTCTGTCCGCCTTCACCGCGGGTGAGCGACAGATACCCGACGCGTGCGTTGTCGCCGCGGGCGGTTCGTGCGATGAATGCAGAGTCCTCATCATCCGGGTGTGCTCCCGTATGGAGGACGCTGGCAGTGGTCTGCAATCGTCCGAGCAGATGTGAAAGGCCGGCGGCACCGGAATCATAGATTGGCCGTACTTGCGCGTCAGGGCTGGCCCAGAAAAAGACCGTACACGCGGCGACAATGACGAAGAGGACGCGCCTGCGCACTGAATAAAGGCCTGTCGTCGCCATGAGTTCTCTAGCTAGAGCCAACCTGACCGCTTGAAGCCCATATACAGTGCGACGCATGCGCCGACCATCACGGCAATCGACGCATGGTACCCGTACGCCCAGCCCAGTTCCGGCATGTTCTTGAAGTTCATCCCGTAGATGCCTGCGATCATGGTGGGTACCGCGATCATCGCGGCCCACGCCGTGATGCGCTTCAGGTGCTCGGTCTGCGCGTGCGAGATGATCGACAAGTGCGCTTCAAGCGCGGTCGTGAGCAGCTCGCGCTGCGCGTCGATCGTCTCGTTGAGCCGCAGAATGTGATCGTATACGTCGCGGAAGTACAGCCGGGTGTCTTCCGGGATGTGCGGGAGCTCGAAGCGCATCAGGCGATTGCACACCTCGACCAGCGGTGTGACGGTCCGACGCAGCGCGAGCAGATCGCGTTTGAGCTGGTAGACACGGGCGGTGGCGTCACCGGTCGCCTCTTTGCCGAAGATGGTTTCCTCGAGGTCCTCGACCTCTTCCTCGATCTGCTGGACGATCGGAAGGTACTGATCGACAACGAAGTCCATCAGCGCATACAAGACGTATCCCGGACCCTTGGACAGCAATTGCGGTGTCGACTCACATCGCTGCCGGACACCGATGTGCGAACGCATCGATCCGTGTCGAACCGTGACGAGGTAGTTCTTGCCGAGGAAGATATGGGTCTCGCCGAACTCGAGGTGGCGCGGCGACTGCGCCATGTGTGCGGTCCGCAACACCACGAACACCGAGTTCTCGTACAACTCGAGCTTCGGCCGTTGATGCGCGTTGTAGGCGTCTTCAATGGCGAGATCGTGCAACCCGAACTGCTGCTGCACGGCGCGGAGGATGTCCTTTTCCGGTTCGTACAGTCCGAGCCAGACGAACTGATCGTTGCGCTCGAGTGCTCCACGAATCTGTTCGAGGCCGACATCGGCAACGCGGACGCCGCCACAGTACGCCGCGCAGTCGATCACCGTCGTCGACGGCGGTCGCGCCGCTTCGGGCGCCAAGGGCTGGAGCGTCTCTGGCATTCCCTTCAGCTTACTCCCGTAGGCCGGGTCTTGTTTTATAGACTCGGCGTCCCGGCGGGTCCACAAAGCAGGACCCGCCCTCCTTTGAGAACCTGACCCGGCCGACGCACGTAAGGCTACGTGAGAGAATCGCGGCTGCTGTGACGGCACTTTCCTCTGCGTGGCGGGCCTGGAAAAGCGCCAAGGGCGTCGCCCTCCTCGCCATCGTCGCGTTTGCCATCGGAATCGGGTCGGCGACGGCCATCTTCACCGTGATCAATGGTGTGATGCTGCGGCCGCTGCCGTATCCCGATGGCGATCGCTTCGTGGCGTTGTATTCGGCAGAGACGACCGAGCCGGGGCGGTACGGCTCGCTCTCGGTTCCCGATCTCATCGAGTATGAAAAGGCGACGACCAGCTTCGACGTCTTCGGCTGGTTTCGCCTCGCCAACTTCAATCTGACTGTCTCAGGCGATCCGCAATATGTGAACGGGGCAGCGGTCACACCCTCGCTTGTTCAAAACCTGGGTGTCAATCCCATCGTTGGGCAATGGTTCACCAGCCAGGACGGCGCGGTCATCTCGTACGCATTGTGGCGGCGCCTCGGTGCCGATCCGAACGTCGTCGGCACAGCTCTCAGACTCGACGATCGGCAGTTCACCGTCACCGGGGTCATGCCTTCGGCGTTCCGCTTGCCGGTGGCCGGCGTGGTCGACGAAGGCAGCCAGCCGGAAATCTGGGTCTATCTTGATCCACGCGCCGAGAGTCGCGAGTCCTTCAACGCGTACTTCGCATACGCCCGGCGAAGGCCGGGGGTGTCGCTCGCGCAGGCGCAGTCCGATGCCAAACGTGTCGCCGCCGACATCGCGCGCCGGGAGCCTCTGTCACATCCTTCGTATACCGCGGAGGTCGTCGATCTTCAGACGCACTCGTTCACGAACCTCCGGCCGACATTGCTTCTGCTGCTGAGTGGGGCGGGCCTTCTGCTGCTGATCGCGTGTGCGAATGTGGCCACGCTGCTATTGGCGAGGTCGGTAACGCGTGCTCGTGAGACGGCGGTCCGGGTTGCACTTGGCGCCACGCGACGCGATCTGGCGTTGCGCTATCTGGCCGAATCGCTGTTCGTTGCGCTGCTCGGCGCCGCGGCAGGTTTCGTGCTCAGCGCCGTTCTGGTCCGCGTGATCCTCGCCGGCGGCTCTGAGTACGTACCGAACGCCAGCGAAATCGCGATCGACACGCGAGTGCTGGTGTTCGGGCTCGCCGTGGCACTTGTGACGAGCGTATTGGCCAGCCTCGCTCCTCTCGGGCAGGCCGTTCGTACAGCACCGAATGCCGCGTTGAACGAAGGCATCCGGGCATCGGCGGGCCTCCGTGCGCGCAGGCTCTCCCAGGGGCTGGTCGTCGTGGAGACTGCCCTGGCGTTTACGCTGCTGGCGCTTTCGTTGACGCTGGTCGCTCACCTGCGCAATCTCTCTCGGGTGCCGACCGGGTTGGACCCGAACGGTGTCATGAGCTTCGAGTTGACGGCCCCACAGGGAACGTCGGATCAGCTCGTGCCGTATCAGCGCCGGCTGATCGAGGCGATTCAGCTGACTCCAGGTGTAACAGCCGCAGGATTGGCAAACCAGCTACCGCTCGACGGCTGCTGTATGGGCGGCAGGGCGTATTCAGAAGACGGGCACGAACGAGGTCAGAGCCGTGACGTCGCTTTCGTGTTCGTGACGCCCGACTACTTCCCGGCGATGGGCATCCAGTTGCGCGCCGGACGATTTCTGACCGAGGCTGACACCAGCGACGCGTTCCTGTTCACGGTCATCAATGAAACGACGGCGAACAGGTACTGGCCCGACCGAAACCCGATTGGCGCTTTCGGTCGTCTCAACCAACCGGATGGAGATCGCTTCCAGGTCGTCGGAGTCGTCCGTGATGTGCGCAACGACGGCCTCGGCAGGGTTCCAAGGGCGGAGCTCTATCTACTTGCCACGATTGCTCCCATCGTCAACCCGATGCGGGTGGTGGTGCGTTCTTCGTTGCCGCCGCAGCAATTGATTCCCGGCATTCGACGCGTAATCCAGGCTGTCGATCGCACGCTCGCCATGCACAACGTGCAGACGATGAATCAGATCGTGATCAACTCGCTGCAACTGGAGCGGCTCAGCTCGCTGATCATGGGGTTGTTCGCGGTGGCGGCGCTGGTGATGGCGGCGCTCGGCACGTATGGCGTTGTGGCCTACGCGGTTCGTCAGCGCACCGTCGAAATGGGAACGCGCATGGCTCTGGGCGCAGTGGGCCGTGAGCTCCTGCTGCTCGTCATCGGCGGTGCACTGCGGACGGTGACTGCCGGCATCGCGCTCGGCGTGGTCGCGGTCGGCTTCGGCGTCTGGATCCTCAGTCGCGTGCTCGAGGTGCGCGACGCAAGTTGGCTGCCCCTGCTGTCTTCGACTGGCGTCGTGGTCGCCGTTGCCGCCGTGGCCTCTTATGTACCAGCCTGGCGTGCGAGCCTGCTGTCGCCGATGGCGGCCATTCGCGACGAGTCCGCGTCGGCATGGCAGTCGATACGACGACGATTCGCTCGCGCTGTAGGGGATGTCCGAAAGGCCGTGGCCAGCGGGCAGGCGTTGGAGCCGCCGCCGACACTGCTGACCGAGTTCGTGGCTGCCGCGCGCGCAGCCGATTCTTTCGATGAGGCGCTCCAGGGAGCGCTGGCGACGTTGAGCCGGCGGAGCGGGGTGGCATCCGCCGTCTTACTGGAAAAGCACGCCGACGGCTCGTTCCGAAGACGGGTCGCCATCGGGTTGCTCGAACGAGTGGACTGGAACGTTCCCTCCGATGGGTTTCTTGCCAACCGTCTTGCGGCCTATCCAATGCCGCTGCCATTCGAGCGTGACGAGCTCGCTGCGCTCACCGAGTGGGCGGCGGCCAACAGGCCCGAGCGTCTCGACGAGATCAGCACCCTGGCTCGACTCGACATACGAACAGTGGTTCCGATGAGGACGCGTACCGAAGTGATGGGGATCCTGCTTCTGGGGCCGGCCGGCGATGACCGATTACCGGGCCCGGCCGACAGACACGTGCTGCGCAGTTGCGCCGATCAGTTCGCGTTGATGATGGAGAACGCGCGCTTGACCGCTCGCGTAGTCGGCCAGGAGGCGCTGCGCCGCGACCTTGCGCTGGCCGCCGAAGTTCAGAAACGTCTGCTGCCGTCATCGCCGCCGTCAGCAGACATCGCTGA
>Ga0157377_10001298_pt1 | contig 10712 bp, 9 predicted proteins | sample M55metaG_FD_121116 | JGI IMG/M metagenome (GOLD analysis project Ga0157377, IMG submission 121116) | Miscanthus rhizosphere microbial communities from Kellogg Biological Station, Michigan, USA - M5-5 metaG | ecosystem: Host-associated > Plants > Roots > Rhizosphere > Soil | place: USA: Michigan...
CGCGGGAGATGGACCGGTGAACGCGCGCCTGCTGCGGGAGGCCGGAATCTCGTACGGCTATGGCACGGATACGACCTGGCCGCCGAAAGAGTCACTGGCCGACGAACTTCGTGCGCTCAGCCTCGTCTTTTCGCCGCGCGATATCAGCAAGATCATGGGACAGGGTGCCGCCCGATCCACGCTCAGGCAGGACATCGGTACGCTCGAGCCGGGTAAGGTGGCCGACATCGTTCTTATCGATGGCAACCCGCTTACCAATATCAACGACCTGCTGAAAGTGATGGTGACCATTAAGAATGGTCGAATCGTCTCGGACGCTCGCAAACGTCCAGCGACAAAGTAGATGTAGCGTCCGGCTTTAGCCCGGACAATACGCCGGACGTGGCAATACGATTGAATGCCTCAGCATGCGGAGGACGCAATGTCGATCCTACGTTTGCTGCTTGCTGTAGTGCTCATCGTCGTGGTCGGGGCGTTTGTGATGGGATATCTCAGCAGTCGGAGCCGCTCCCAGGCAGTCACCCTGCCGGACCGGAGCGAGACGGCTGACACCGTCGCGCGCGCACGAGACGGAGCGGCTCAGATTGGCGAGAAGGCTGGCCAGGCTGCGAGCACCGTCGGTGCCTCGCTCGAGGAGGCGGCGCTGACGACAAAGATCAAGGCAAAGATGGCGCTCGACGACGTGGTGAAAGCACGCTCGATCGATGTGACGACGCGCGGTACCACCGTCACGTTGAGCGGTATCGTTGAATCCAAGGCGGAACACGATCGCGCGATGGCGCTGGCGCGTGAAACAGACGGCGTGTCGGATGTCATCGACAACATGAAGATGCTGCAACCAGTTGGCTGATCGCGGGCTCCTGAAAGACATCGCGCGCCGCGCGATGATCGAGCGTGGCTTCGAGCCGGATTACTCGCCGGCAGCCGAGGCGCAGGTCCGTCAACTGTCGGAGGGCGTCTCTCCTCCTGCCGATCGCCGCGACCTGCGCCGTCTTCTCTGGTGTTCCATCGACAACGACGACTCGCGCGATCTCGATCAGTTGTCCGTGGCTGAGACGCGTAACGGAGCGACGGCGATTCTCGTCGCCATTGCCGACGTGGACGCGCTGGTGCCGTGCGACTCTCCGGTCGATCGCCACGCGCACACCAACACCACGTCGGTCTACACACCTGCGGAAATCTTTCCGATGCTGCCCGAGCGACTGTCTACGGATCTGACATCGCTCAATGAAGGCGAAGACCGTCCCGCGGTTGTCGTCGATATGATGATGAACGGTGATGGTGATATCGCGAGCGCCGACGTGTATCTCGCGACCGTGCGCAATCGCGCCAAGCTGGCCTACCCATCGGTGGGTGCCTGGCTTGAAGGTCACGCGCCTGCACCATCGAAGCTGGCTGAGGTGAATGGCCTCGAGGACAACCTGCACATTCAGGACGCCGCCGCTCGTGCGCTCAAGGAGTCGCGACATCGGCGCGGCGCGTTGACGCTCGACACGATCGAGGGGCGGCCCGTGTTCGACGGCGACAACGTGCGCGATGTGACCGCCACCGGCCGCACACGTGCCTCCGACTTGATCGAGGACTTCATGATCGCGGCCAACACCAGCACCGCGAAGTTTCTCGAGTCGCGCGGCTTCTCCTCGCTGCGTCGCATCGTCCGCATGCCTGAACGCTGGCTGCGTATCGTCTCGCTCGCGGCTGAGACCGGGACACAACTCCCGCCGGCGCCCGATGGTCGCGCGCTGGAGCAGTGGCTGCTTGCACAGCGCACTCGCGATCCCGAACGCTTTGCCGATCTCTCGCTGAGCGTCGTCAAGTTGCTTGGGCGGGGCGAGTACGTCGTCGAGGAACCGAACGAGCCGACGCCCGATCACTTCGGTCTCGCGGTCGACGACTACGGCCATTCGACGGCACCCAATCGACGGTTCGCGGATCTCGTCACGCAGCGGCTGATTAAAGCGGCGCTGATGCGACGCGACCCGCCCTATACGCATGAAGCTCTGGGCGCGATTGCCGCGCGCTGCATGGAGCGTGAGGACGCGGCCAACCGCGTCGAGCGTCAGGTGCGAAAGGCGGCCGCCGGGCTGGTGCTGCAGCGCCGGATGGGCGAAGTGTTCGATGCCGTCGTGACCGGTTCGTCGCCGAAAGGCACCTGGGTGCGGGTGAAACATCCGATTGTCGAAGGAAAGCTCGACGTCCGCGCCAATGCCGTTCAGGTCGGCGACCGGCTGCGCGTCAGGCTGACCCGCGTCGATCCCCCGAAGGGATTCATCGACTTCGCGCTCGTGTAGTGTCCGGCTTAGCCGGACCTCTCTGTGTCACAATCACGGCGGGAGGACTCATATGAGACGAGCAATCCGCACGGCCCTGGTGTGGAGTCTCGTGTCCGCTGCCGCAACGGCAACCGCGTGGGCACACCACTCGTTCGCCGCGGCGTTCGACATGAACAAGCCGGTTACGGTGCAAGGAACGATCGTCCAGATCCGCCTCGAGAATCCGCACTCGTGGTTCTTCCTCGATGTGAAGAACGCGAGCGGGAAAGTCGAGCGTTGGGCGTTCGAAGCCGGCACGCCGAGCGGCATGGTGCGCAACGGCTTCAAGCCCGGCATCATCAAGAAGGGCGTCGAGGTCACCATCAAGGGTTTCCACGCCAAGGACCCGACGCAGAACGCCGGCATGCTGCGCGAGCTGATCATGGCTGACGGGACCGTCTACGGCATGTTTGGGTCGCAGCAGGGACCGGCCGCGCAATGAAGCCGCGAATGATCGGCACGGTTGTCGTCGCGATCACACTCGCACTCGTGTGGTTCGCGCCGACGGTTGTTCGCACGCAACAAGCTGAGACATCCGCTCCGGCGGGGCCTGCACCGCGTCTGGCTGACGGCCATCCCGATCTCTCTGGCGTCTGGTGGGGCGGCAGCGATATCGGCGCGGCGCGTGGACGTGGCGCGCGTGGTGGTGGGCGCGGCGGCGCGCGCGGCGGCACACCGCCTCCGACCTTCATGAGCCTCTACAAACCCGAGGCGGCGGCGAAAGCGAAGACGCTGAGCGACAAAGACGATCCCACGTTGCGCTGTGTCCCCACCGCATTTGGGACGCTGAACGTCAGCCTGTGGGATGTCGGTGCGGTCGGACAGATCATCGCGACACCGAAGATGGTCGTGATGCTGACCGAGACGTATCACGGCTTCCGCCTGATCCCGACCGATGGACGCCCGCATCGCGACGATCAGCCACCGGCGTATCGTGGTGACTCGGTCGGCCGCTGGGACGGCGACGTATTCGTCGTCGATACGAAGAACTTCACCGACAACACATGGATGTCGGCAGAGGGACGCGTCTCGCAGCACTCCGACCAACTGCACATCGTCGAGCGCTATCGTCGTGTGGACGCGAACACGCTCGAGATCGAAGCGACGGTTGAAGATCCGGAAGTGCTCACCGGACCGTGGACCGTGCCGAAGCAGACGCTCGTGCTCGCACCGTTCGATCGGATCCTGTCGCTCAACTGCTCGGGTATCGAGACGCAGGCGCTGATGGACGCGGCTGCGAAACAATCCAAATAGGGCCGCGGAAGCGGCCCTCTCTCTGATCGGTCAGTAGGTTGCGCGTCCCGGCGCGCCGGCCTAAGGCGCGTGTCTCGTGGCGCCGAAGATATACTCAGCCGCCAATGTCGTCACCCGCAGCCGATCAAACCCGCATCATCTTCAATCAAGCCTGGGACGCCCTGCAGGAGCAGGCGGGCCAGGAGAATCTGCGCTTCCCAAAGGAGATCATCCTGCTCGGTGGCGCACCCGGCGCCGGAAAAGGCACGCAGACGAGGTTCATCAGCGAGACGCGCGGCCTGACCTGTCCACCGATCGTCATCAGCGATCTTCTGACGACCCCGGAGATGGAGAAGATCAAAGCGCAGGGTGGCATGGTCGGCGACAGGGAAGTGCTGAGCGTCCTGTTGCGCCACTTGCTCGACGAAACGTATCGGGACGGCGTGATCCTCGACGGCTTTCCGCGCACGCCGGTGCAGGTCGAATTCCTGAAGCTGCTCGTGGACAAGATCAGCGCGCTCCACGACGAGTTCGCCAACACGCCGCTGGCGATCCACTTCCGTCGTCCGACCATTCACGCAATGGTGCTGTTCGTCAGCGAGAGCACGAGCGTCGCGCGTCAGCTGGGACGCGGACGTGAGATCGCCGACCACAACCGCAAGGTCGCAGAGACGGGCATCGGTGCGCCGATCGAACTGCGCGCGACCGACCTGTCCGAAGAGCTCGTGCGCCGGCGCTATCAGGTCTTCAAGGAGCAGACGTGGACGGCGCTGACCTCATTGCGCCAGCTCTATCACTACCACTTCATCAGCGCCGAAGGTTCGATCGGCGAGGTGCAGGCGAACATCCTGAAAGAGTTGAAGTATCAGAGTTCGCTGGAGCTCGATCCACGCACGTTCGAGCGATTGCGCACACTGCCGCTGGCCGAGGAACTGGTGGTGCACGGGCGACAGGAGCTGGTGAAGCGTCTCGACAGCTATGAGTTCGAACACACCGAGCTGTTGCGCCAGATCGTCGATCTCGTCAGCACCAAGTTCATGCCGATCGTCGAACGTCATGCGCTGTCGGGCCGCGCCACCGTGAACTCCGAGGATCCTGTCTTCCACGAGCCGCTGGCGATCCCGATGCTGATCGACATCTTCTCGGAGCGTGGCTATCACGCCGTCGTGGACAAGACGATTCAGCAAATCCCCGAGCGGGTCGACCTCAAGACCGGCGAAATCAAGTTCCGCACGAACGCCGTCTACCGCATCCAGATCACATTCGAGGCATCGAAGATCCGCCGCGGGTGAGCTCGACGCCGGACGCGCGCGTCTCGAGCGCGCGCGACACGACTCGCGCGATCTCCGCGGCTGCAGCGTCGGGTGTCTTGCCCGACGGGTGAATGCCGCAGATGGCCGTCGTGCATGCGTGATCGAGTGAGGATGTCCAGCGGAAGCCTCCGGCGGCATCGCGTCCATACGTGACATAGGCGGAGAGAGTATTGAGCCCGGTACCCGGACGCTCGCCGATGAGATGCACGACGATCTCGGCGCGCGACATTTCGCCCACCTGGTAGCCGGCTCGAACCCGTCCGTTCTCGATCACCACCGCGACATCCGAAGCGCGGCATCCTCCGTCAGTGAGACGGCGCCGAAGCGGCGGCACGAGCGCGCGCAGATGTTCGTTCAGTGCGTTCGCATTCAGACCATCTGACACGACCAGAAGCACCGGTTCGACACGTGATCCAGCCAGCCTCGCGATGGCGGAAGCGTCCGCGTCGCGCAGGCTCTCTCCCGAGCCGGGTCGCGAGAGGTACTCATCACGGCTGGTGGCCTGACTGCGTATGCGCACGTGACTCGGGAACACCGACGCAACGACGCTCTCTTCGAGCGTGGCATACAACGCGCGCCTGGCGTGTGAGTAGATCCGTGCGAGACGCTCCTCCCAGGAGGATGCGGTGCCGGTTGCGAAACCGTTCCCGAGATCGAAGCCGCGCTCGCGAAGTGTCTGCAACCGCTGGCGTCCTTCGTCGGCGAGCGATTCGGCGCTGCGATGATCACCGCACGCCTTGGCATAGGTCGCGTAGGCGCGAGCGGTGGCATCGGCCCCAGGTCTCATCGAGTCACCGAACAGATCGCGTGACCTCTCCTCGAACGCGGACGTCATGCGACGGCCGCATTCTTCCCGGAGCCGCGGATGCTCGCGAAACGATGTGGTCATGTATCCGAGCATCGGATCGGCGTTGCCGGCGACCCCCATCAGGTATGCCGGATGTGCCCGTTCGACGATGCGGGCCGTGAGCGTGTGGAGCTCGCGAGGCGTGATGCCCATATGAAAGGTCGCGCACACATCCAGACCCATGGTCAGTCCATGAAGCTTGGCCATGAAGCAGTCTTCGAGACAGGCACGTTCGAGTTGCGCGCCTGTCGTGAACACTTCCGGACCAATGAATCCGGCGACGTCGTTGACGATCGTCCACACGCCGGTCTGCTGCTGAATGTGCCTGGCCACGCCGTAGGTGCGCGCCTCGAGCGTCACCATGTCCACGCCTTCGGCAGCACCGTTGGTGACTTCCGCGCCCTGTCCGGTCTCGAAATACAGTGCCGGAAAGTCGCGAGCGAGATCGAGGACGCCGTCAACATCCATCCCCACCATGCCGGCGATCGCTGTCGATGTTCCCGCGAGGCTTTGGAAACCAACGTCCACGCGGGTGCGCTGTCGCGCATGGTGTTGCTTCACGATGTCGGACAGCACGCAGAAGCGAGTTGGCAGAGCCAACCGATCGACAACGCGAGCAAGCTGCTCTTCCAGACGAATGATGGTGTCGATGTCGTCGCTGGCGGGATTCACTCCGAGGATGACGTCGCCGCAGCCGTAGGTCAGTCCCTCGAGGATCGACAGCAGCATTTCCTCTTCGTCGTCACCGGGGCTGTTGGGCTGAATGCGCGATCCGAAGTGGGTGGGTGAGCCGATCGCGATGCCGTTGTGGACCGAAGGAAGCGGATTGAACACGCGCGCGCAGACGCGCGCGAGCTCCTCGTCAGACATCACCTTGGCACACGCAGCGATCGTCTCGCTGGTGAGTGCGTTGCGATAACGCGCGACCCATGCGGGGCCGTCCGCGCTCAGCAGGCGCGCTTTCACGTCGCCGACCGTCAATGCATCCAGATCAGCGGCCGTGTTGCGATCGATCGAACGTGCCAGCGACTCGCTCACGCCGTCGTCAACGAGTGTGTTCGTGTGGATGGTGCGAAGCGAGGTGCCGAGAATGGCGCGGCGCGCCTCCGCGCGAACCGTGTCGTCTCGCGTTCCACCGATGCTGAGGTCGCCCTCCTTGAACGCGTTCGCCAGCGCAAGCGTGAGACGCCAGTCGTTCACTGGTGAAGCATCTCATGGCACGGCTTATGGATTCGTATCGACACTCGAGGTGACGATATGAAGCGAACCGTTCTCGCGATGAGCTTGGCGTTGGCGTGTGGGATCACCTCCGCGGCCGCACAACGGACACCGGATTCGAAGAATGAACCCGCGCATAACGTCTTCGTACTGAGCGGATGCCTCGAACGAGGAGATGCGCCCTCGTCCTTCCGACTGACGCGCGCGTCTTCCACTGGTCAACTGCCGCCGCGTTCGAACGCAACTCCGCCAGCCGCAGATGCCAAAGATGAGGATGCCTACGTACTGCAACCCAAGTCGAGTGTGTCGGAGGAGGGACTCAGTCAAGAGCAACTGCAGACTGACGTCGGTGCGCGAGTAGAGGTCACCATACGGCCTGTGGAGGCGACAGCAGCTTCGGCTCCTCTGACCACCTCGTCGACGGCAGCAGAGAAGAAGCCGACCGAGTCTCCTCGCCAGCGCTATACGGTCATCAAGCTCGCTCGGATAGGCGGTTCCTGTGCGTAGGTGAAGGAGGGCGGCTCACCTCGAACCGCGCGAAAGTGCGCCGCGATGATCGAACGTGTACTCAGCGAGCGGCGCGTCGCCGGGTGACGCGGATGTCGAACGAAGGGAGAGGCGTATCGGCACTTCGGGCGCGCGGCGCACGAATTCTGCGGGAAGCGCCATGATCAGCTCGTGGCTGCCTGCGGGCACCGGCACATCCGACGTTCGGCCCCACTCTTCACCGGTCTCGAGCCGCAACACGGCGTCTATTGCTGTCACACCGCTGAAATCAGCACGCAACCTCGTCACCAGGACGTCATCGTCGTCCCACACCGCGCACTGCACAGAGCCGCCGGCGTCCATCGCATACGTGCGGACCCGTACGCCGTCTCGAGCGAACTGGTTCAACAGGCTGTCGGTGACGAAGGCTTGAAAGCCGCCCGTGCGCGCCACATCGCCGATGCCGCGTCGAAGGAGATCCGCGTCAGCCAGTAACTGCGTGCACGCGCTGCACTCGAAGACGTGCGCCTCGATGTGCTCGATCTCGTCGAGAGAGATATCGGTGGTCCAGTAGTCCGACAGCTCGCCGATCGATAAGCATGGACTCGGCCGCGTCGTCATGCCGACCTCCGTGCATCCAGACAGTCACGCATCGCCGCGACCGCACGATGACGCGCCACGCGCACCGCGCCCGCAGTCATGCCCATGGCCGCGGCGATCTCGGTGGCCGACCGCTCGACGTAATACGTCAGCAGCAGAATCGTCCGCTCCCGTTCGCGCATGGACGCGAGACACGGCTTGATGCGATCCGCGTCGAATAGACGTTCGTCGCGTGGCATGTCCACCGGCTCACCGGCCTCGATGCGCATATGCAGATGCTCCCGTCGTCGCTCGGTGCGTCTGAGTCCAGTGGCGACCATACGGCTCGTGCTGAGGATGAACGAGCCGATCTCATCGGGATTGCGAATCTCTCCCGCTCTGAGCCGTTCGATGGCGATGAGCATCACCTGCTGGGCCAAATCGTCAGCCGCCATGTCGTCGCGAAGATGCTTCACGCCGAACAACCGAACCCGTCGCGCGAACCGTCGATACAACTCGCCTTCAGCCGCAGCCGCCTGGCCCGCCGGCGCCGAGGCGACCTCTCTCGCCAGGTCGCCATCGGGGCGATCGACGAACGGCGCGGTGTCGGGACCCGGCATGCAGGCGACGGTAGCAGCCGCCCGCACCATGGTCAACCGGTCATCGCTGACGGCGGCCAATGACCGCCAGCGATCGCTGGCGAATGTCAACGTGTCGCCAGCGGCGCACCGAGCAGTCGCTCCAGTGCGACGCCTGCGTCGCGAAGTGCCTGGCCTCCATCGCCTACGAACGTTGACCCGTGCATGGCCGCCAGCACCTGCGGTTTCAGCGCTGCAAGCTTCTCCAAATGACGACGGGTCTGCGGTGTAAATGGCACGTAGTCCATCAGCACCGGATGGTTCTGGTATGTCGACACGGCATCTGCCCATCGGCCGACGACATCGTCGCTGGTGATCGCCTCGCGCTTGCCGAGTTGATGAAAGAGGTCCGAGCAGAACAGCACCCGATTGCTCTCGTCGAACAGCACACCGGCATCCCACCCGTGCGGCAGATGTGGGGTTGGCACCCATTGGAAACGATGCCGTCCGGTCTGCAGGATTTCGTTGGGCTTGAGCGCTCGCGGAGGCCGTGAGGCAAAGTCCTGCACATTGACCATCGCGCCGACCTCGCCACACGCCGCCTGAGCGTCGGGCGCAATGGCGAGCCATTCGTTGAGCGCGCCGCACTCGTCCACCTCGAAGTGGCTCCAGCTAATCCACCGCAGCGATGCCGGGTCGATCAGCTTTGCAATCCCCTCGCGGACCTGCGGAAACATCCCGCGCATTCCGGTGTGGAACAGCAATGGCTCCTCGTCGCGGACGAGGAAATGGTTGAACTGCAGGTCGAACTGGGGAACGTGAATCGAGATCCGGAAGATATCTGGAGCGATTTCGTCGATGTCGGCCACGGTGAACCCTCCTGTATGGGGTCTCACACAGGAGGTGTCACCAGTGGCCGGGGTGTTACCGCTTATCTACAACGACCTTGCCCTCTTTCAGGACCACCTTCGTCTTGAGCATCTCGTAGATATTCAGCGTCGGGTTCCCGTCGATGAGGAGGATGTCGGCGAACTTGCCCGGCTCGAGTGTGCCTATCTGGTCGGCCATGCCGACGAAGCGTGCGGCGTTGGGCCCGATGATTTTGTGAATATCGGCCATCGAGAACATCAGGCTGAACGACTTCAGCTCGTGCTCCAGGACGACCAGGTCTGTTGCGTTCTGGTCAGTCGAGTACGAGATCGTCTGGTGATTCGGGTCGGCATCCCAGATGCGTCGTGCGTTGACGATCGTGTAGCCAGCCTCGGTGCCAAGCGCGCGTCCTTTCGGATCGCGGTTCGCGCCGGCAATCGCCTCAGGCCACGGCTTGCCATCGCGGAAACGAGTCGTGTTGTCCTTCGGCCACTGGACGGCAGCGGGCGCCGGTGACAACGTATCGATGTTCGGTGCGCCGAATGCGATCAAGCCGGCGACGATCGACCCCGTTTGCGCCACGCGCTCGGCCTGCTCGTACGTCGAGAAGTCTTTGTTCGGCAGGTGCACGAGACGGGTGACGCCGGCGTCGATGGCAGCTACCATCGCCGGACTGCTCACTGCGTGGACGTTGACCTGCACGCCCACCTTCTTCGCTTCGTCCACGATCGCCTTCAGGACTTCGATCTCGGACTGTGGTGGTGCCGGTTCGGGAGTGAGTCCGATCTCACCTGTATGCTTCACGCCTTTGGCAGCGAGCGCCTGTACAGCCGCGCGCGCCTCGGCGGGCGTCTGACGAAGGTTGATCTGGCCTGACGGGATCACGCGCGGCCCGACCTCGCCCTTCTCGATGCGATCGCGAAGCGCGAGATTCTGTTCCGCCGGACCGCCACCAGCGAGCACCGTGGTGTAGCCCGCCTCAATGAGCGACTTCATCTGCTCGGCGTTGTAAGTGTTGACGTGCTTATGGCCGTCGATGAAGCCGGGCATCGCGCTCATGCCCTTCGCATCGATGACGCGCAGGCCCTGCGCTGGAGCGGCGCCGGCGGCGACCGAAACGATCTTCCCGCCTTTCACGATGATGGTGCCCGAGTTGATCACCTGGCCCGAGCCAACGATGATTCGCGCGTTGGTAATGGCCACGTCCTGCGCTGCCGACACGCCCGGCGCGATCAGCAACGCACCAACGAGACACGCCGCTCTCAGCACTGCCTTC
>Ga0157377_10001299_pt1 | contig 10704 bp, 15 predicted proteins | sample M55metaG_FD_121116 | JGI IMG/M metagenome (GOLD analysis project Ga0157377, IMG submission 121116) | Miscanthus rhizosphere microbial communities from Kellogg Biological Station, Michigan, USA - M5-5 metaG | ecosystem: Host-associated > Plants > Roots > Rhizosphere > Soil | place: USA: Michigan...
CGACCGGCGTCGAGCCCGACGTCCCGCACCCGATGCCGAAGCCGCCCCCGAGAACCGTCGTGGGCATGCAGGCGGGCGCGGCGAACTTGACCCACTCACCGCGGCTCGAATAGTTCGCGAGCTCGCCCGACTCGACCGTCGCCGCGACGGAGAAGGTGTCGGGATAGGCGGCCGGGTACTCAGGCACGGTCGAGAACTCGTTTCCGGCTGCGGCGACGACGATCACACCGGCTTCCCGCGCACGATGAATCGCATCGTGGAGGACGCCGTTGAGACTCTCGCCGTAGAGGCTCATGTTGACGACCGCGGCGCCGTGCGCGACCGCGTAGTCGAGCGCCCTCGCCATCGTGGCCTTGAGTGCAAAGCCTTCGGGCCGCAGCACCCGTAGGGGCATGATCCGGCAGCTCCAGCAGGCTCCCACTGCGCCGAGCCCATTGGATCGGGCCGCGGCGATGCCCGCGACTGCGGTGCCGTGGCCGACGAGATCGGTCGTGTCGGCGTTCTCGTCGACGAAGTTCCAGCCTGGATCGACGGCGCCTGCGAGGTCCGGGTGGGTGGCGTCGACTCCCGAGTCCATGACCGCGATCACGACGCCCGGCGAACCGCTGGTCACCCCCCAGGCCGAGGGCAGATTCGCCGCCTGATACGCCCAGTTCACGGCAAGCGGATCAGCGGGCAGTGCGGCCTGCGCGCCCCCGGCAGTCGCTGCCGCGACGGCGACCGCCAGCAGCAGCATTCGGCAGGCCACGAACAGCAGTATAGGACCCGCTACTCCGGCCGGCGAAGACGCCAGCCAACCGCAATTCCGAGTGGGGCTAACCGCACTGCCAAGCCGAAGCGGCGGGCGTAGCCTCGAAGACATGAACTCGGTAGCCCTTCATCGCCTCCCCTCGCTCCGAAGCCTCGCCGCGACTCCTCACCGTGGGCTCGTGGAGCTGGCGACGATCTTCGGTCTCTACAGCGTCTACGAGGTCGTCCGCGGGCAGGGCCATGCGACCCTCGCAGGCGCGCGAGCCCACACAGACGCAATCGTCTCCCTCGAGCGGCACCTGCATGTGTTCGGAGAGCGCGCGGTGCAACGGGCCGCGCACGCGGTGCCTGGGTTGCCGACGACGCTGGGGATCGCCTATATCGCACTGCACTTCGTCGGTACCGCCGTGTTTCTGGTCTGGCTGTACCGGAAGCATCCCGAGCGCTTCCCGGTCGTGCGCAACACCATGATCTTCGCGACGGGAGTCGCGCTCTCGATCTACGTCCTCTATCCAGTGGCACCGCCTCGCCTGGCCGGCCTCGGGTTCGTCGACACCGTTTCGCACAACGCAAAGGTGAACCTGAGCTCCGACCTCCTCGGCAGCCTCTACAACCCCTTCGCTGCGGTGCCGAGCCTCCACTTCGGCTACGCGCTCCTCGTCGGCGTGACCGTCGGTCTGCTAGCGCGGAACCGCATCGTGCGGTTGGTCGGCTGGAGCTACCCGCTGGTGATGCTGCTCGTGATCGTCGGAACCGGCAACCACTTCTTCTTCGACGCAGCCGGCGGCGCGCTCGCCATCGGCATCGGCTTCGCCGCAGCTAGCTGGGTCGAGCCCGCCAGGCGCGCCAAGCGCTGGCAGCCTGAGCGGGGATCCGCCGCCGCGACGTGCTGAGCGCTTCGCGGAGAACCTCACTGGCGTTCTCGAAGATGCCTTCCCCGTGACCGCAGAGGATCGTCGCCGGCTCCAGTCTTCCCAGCTGCTTGCGCGGAGGCCGTAGACGCAGGAACGGGTGAACCCCGAGCGGCTCATCGCCTGCGTGGAAGTAGTCCACCGTCCCGAGCGCATCGGCGCAGACGAGGACACGTGGCTCGGGCCACCAGAGCGCGACTTCCTTCCAACGGCGCCTCATCCGGATTGGAATGAGCTCGAATGGCGGCAGGCTCGCGGTGGGTACGACATGGTGCGGCACGCCGAGACGCTTCGCCAGCTCGGCGCAGTCTCGGTTATGCCGGTCGAGGAGCTGCAGGACCCCGGCCGGCTCGCCGGCGGCCCGGATCCGATCCTCCACGCCGTCGCCGAGAAGTGGATCGATCGCCCAAACGCGGCCGCCGGTGACGAGCGCATGCGAACAGCGCGCCATGAACTCATCCACGATCCAACCGAAGCCGCCGTCGAACTCGTCGCAAGACTGGAGGATCTTCAGCGCTGCCACATCGCGGCCCACGTCTCGTAGCCGGGAAAGTCCTTCGCGCGGGCAACGCCGAGCAGCTCGTCGACGTCGAATGGAATCCGCCGGAACTCGACCGACAACGACTCGGGTGAGACGATCGCGTACTCGCTCCAGGGGCGAAACGGAACGGGATCGAGCGGCTCCTTCTGCTCGTAGACGAGGCCGACGCTTCCGACGCAGAACCAGAGCGTCGCATCGAAGCGGCGCAGCCACTGCAGGTGCACGTGACCGGCGGCAACGGCCGCGGCCGTGATGCCCTCGAGCGCGCGATCGACCTCGTCACGCGCGGTGGACGGCAGGATCACGTCCTCGTTCGACTTCGGCGTCGCATGGCAGCCGAGGATCCGCTCGACGTCGACCGTCGGGTGGAAGCCGCGGAGGAACTCGAGCCCTTCCGCGCCGAGCTGCTCTTGAGACCAGCGGGCCGTCTCGAGGAGCCGTTCCTTTCGCTCCTCGTCCTCGATCGGCTCGTTGCCGAGATCGAGGGTCAGGACGAAGTCGTCCGAGTTCCCGAAGACGCACGGGCAGTCGAGCTCGCGCAGCAGCTCGACGCATTCGAGCGGCTGAGGCCCTCCCTGCGCGACGTCACCCAGGCTGACGATCAGGGCGACGTCGCGTTGCTCCAGATCGGCGAGCGCCGCACGGAAGGCGACTGCATTGCCGTGCATGTCGGAAAGGAATGCGACTCGCACCCCGGGGAGCTTACGGGCACGCCGTAGACCTCCAAGAGCTCGGCGAGCGCTGCATCGGACGCGTACAGCCGCGCCGGATACGCACGCGCTGCGCGCCAGCCTGTCTGAGTCTCGACGACGCGCCCGGAGAGCGTCACCTCACCGAGCACGCGGCAGAGAGTTCGTGCCTCGTCCCGTCCACGCAGGTACGTGAGCGCATCGACCGGATCGTGCGCCGCATGGAATCCACACGTGCACGAGCGCTCAGGGGCCTCGTGGGAGTGCTCCTCGGCACAGGTGGCGACCGCCGCGGCGGAAGGCGTCCACACCGTGTCGTGGAGCACCGAGCAGAGCCGGACTCCCCCACGGGTCTCCCGGACCGTCCACACGCGCCAGGCACGCACACGGATGCCGCTCACTTCGCGGACAGCTTTGCCGGTCTCCATTACCGCGCTCCTGCGAATCGAACGTCGGCGGGCTGGATGACCTCGTCGACGAGCCCGTACGCGACTGCCTCTTCGGGCGTCATGAAGTGATCGCGGTCGATGTCCTTCATGACCTGCTCGAGGGGCTGTCCCGTGTGGCGCGAGATGATCTCCGCCATCCGCTCGGTCATCTCGAGGATCTCTTTCGCGGCGATCTGGATGTCTGCGGGCGAGCCGCGATACCCGGCGGAGCCCTGGTGGATCATCACCTTGGCGTTCGGAAGCACGAAGCGCTTCCCGGCAGCACCGCCGCCCAGGATCATCGCGGCGGCCGACATCCCCATTCCCGTGCAGATCGTCCGCACGTCAGGCTTGACGTACTGCATCGCGTCGTAGATCGCCATGCCGGCGTAGGCCGAGCCGCCGGGCGAGTTGATGTAGAGCGAGATCTCCGCGTCCGGATCCTCGGCCTCGAGGAAGAGGAGCTGTGCGGTGATGACGTTTGCGATGTTGTCCTCGACCTCCTGGCCGAGGAAGACGATGCGCTCGCGTAACAGGCGCGAGTAGATGTCGAAGGAGCGCTCGTAGCGCCCGTCCTGCTCGACGACCATCGGAATCAGCGGCATCTGTGCCTCCTGGTAATGTGCAACCGTCTGGTTGCGCCTAGTATACGCAACCTTCGGGTTGCGGATTGGAGGAGCCATGGAAGTCACGCGCGAGATCGTCTTCCCGGAGTCGCCCGAGGAGGTCTGGGAGGCCCTGACCGATCCCGAGCAGCTCGAGGAGTGGTTTGCGAACGACGTCGAGCTCGATGCGCGCCCGGGCGGTGACGGCGTCTTCCGCTGGGCCGACGGCGAGGAACGTCGTGCGACCGTGCTCGTGGTCGAGCCGGGCGAGCGGCTGCTGCTCGACTGGGACGACCAGGGCGAGGTCGAGTTCACACTCGAGGAAGTCGAGGAGGGAACACGCCTCTTCGTCCGCGAGTCGACGCCCGAGTTCTCAACCGCACTCTTCCTCCGCGCCCAGGCTTTCACTCACTCGTACGCGTGAACGACCCGACGGGGCGCATCTTCGACGCGCTCGCCGATCCCAACCGCCGCTACGTGCTCGAGGCGCTCGCCGAACGCGAGACCGCGACGGCGACCGAGCTCGCCGCCGAGCTGCCGGTCACGCGGCAGGCGGTCGCGAAGCATCTCGCAGCGCTGAGTGAGGCCGGGCTCGTCGAAGGCCGCCGCCAGGGCCGCGAGACGCTGTACGAGCTCACCCCGGGACCGCTCGGCGTCGCCATGGACTGGATGGCGAGCGTCGGCGCCGACTGGGACGCGCGCCTCGCCGCGCTGCGCAAGCACCTGCGAAACCGCCGCGCTTAGACTCGGCGGATGGAACGCCGTCCGCTTGGCGAGACCGACGTCGAGGTCTCGCGCATCATCCTCGGCTGCGGCAACTTCGGCGGCATCGGCTCGGCGCCCGAGTTCTTCGGCCAGGGCGAGAGCGAGGAAGAAGCGTTCCGGATCATGGACGCCGCCTGGGAGTTCGGCATCACGACGTTCGACACGGCAGACGCGTATGGCGGCGGCCGCAGCGAGACGATGGTCGGCAAGTGGATCGCGAGCCGCGGCGTCAGCCCGGGCCTGATCACCAAGACGTTCAACCCGATGGAGGCCGGGGCCGACCACGGGCTCGCGCGCAGCCGGATGACGCGACAGTTCGAATCGAGCCTCGAGCGACTCGGCGTGGACCGCGTCGATGTCTACCTGGCGCACGAGTTCGACCCGGACGTGCCGGCGAACGAGCTCGTGGGAACGTTCGAAGGGCTTGTCGCCATCAGCCTGATCAGGGCGTGGGGTGTGAGCAACTTCGATGCCGAGCAGCTTCGCTCGCTGCTGGAGACGGGAACGCCCGCCGTCGTGCAGAACTCGTACTCGCTGCTCGACCGCGCCGACGAGCGCGGAGTGCTCGAGCTGTGCGCCGCATTCGGGATCTCGTACACGCCGTTCGGCCCGCTCGCCGGTGGCTGGCTCACAGGGAAGTACAAGCGTGACGCACCGGTGCCCGAGGGCTCGCGGATGGCGATGCGCCCCGGCCCGTACGAGCATTTGCGCAACGAGGAGACCTTCGCGTCGCTCGACCGCTTCGCGGAGATCGCAGCACAGCGCGGCGTCCATCCCGCGACGCTTGCCATCTCGTGGCTCCTTGCTCAGCCGCACGTGACCGCCGTGGTGGTCGGCCCGCGGCGTCCGGAACAGCTCGAGCCTGCGCTGGCCGCCCTCGAGCATCAGCTTTCGCAGTCGGAGGCCGAGGAGCTGGCCGCGCTGTTCGGATGACAGTCGGGTTCCGGCGTCTGTCGGAAACCGACCTTCCGCTGCTGTACGAGTGGCTGCAACGGGAGCACGTTCAGTTCTGGTGGAGGGAGCGGGAGAGCTACGACGCCGTGGTTCGGCGCTACTTGCCGGCGATCGAGGGCAACGAGCCCACCGACCTCTATCTGATCGTCGTCGACGATCGGCCCGCCGGCTTCATTCAGACCTACCTCGTGTCTGACCACTCCGACTACCAGGCCCTCGTCGAGGTCGAAGAAGGTGTTGCCGGCGTCGACCTCTTCCTCGCGGATCCGGAGCAGACCGGGAAAGGACTGGGATCGAACGTGATCGGGCAGTTCGTGCGGGACGTCGTGTTCGCGGCACCGCAGACCCACGCCTGCATCGCGGACCCCGACGCCGAGAACAGCGCATCACTTCGTGCTTTCGAGAAGGCGGGCTTCACACGCGTGCGCGACTTCGTCGATCCGAGCGACGACAACCGCATGCACACGCTGATCCGGATCGAGCGCTAGGGCGACAGCCGCTCGACGACCCAGTCGCCGTTCGAGCGCCGGTAGCGGAGGCGGTCGTGCATGCGGTCGTCGCGGTGCTGCCAGAACTCGTACGTCTCAGGGACGAGTCTGTACCCGCCCCAGTGCTCGGGCCGTCGCAGGTCGTCCCCCTCATGTTCACGGGCCAACGCAGCGACCCGTTCGTCGAGCTCCGCTCGCGTCGACAGGACCGAGCTCTGTTCGGATGCCAGCGCAGCGAGCTGTGCTCCGCGCGGACGGGTGCCGAAGTACGCGTCGGATTCCTGGCCTGCGACCCGTTCGACCCGGCCCTCGACTCTCACCTGCCGGCCGAGCTCAGCCCAGTGGAAGAGCAGCGCTCCGCGCGGGTTCGAGTCCAGCTCTGCCGCCTTCCTGCTCGTATAGCCGGTGAAGAAGACAAAGCCGCGCTCGTCCGCTCCTTTCAGGAGGACCATCCGCACGGACGGGGCGCCGCCGGCGGTGGCCGTCGCAAGCGCCATCGCCTCTGCGGGCCGGCTTTCGGCGGAGCCCGCCTCGACGAACCAGCTCCGGAACTGCTCGAGCGGGTCTGCGGCGAGGTCTGACTCCCGGAGCTCGGACACGGCGGCCAGCCTATTTGACAAGCAAGAGAGTAAGTGTAGACTTACGGTAAGTCATGGCTTACGCACAGGCACTGCAGGCACTCGGCGATCCCACCCGGAGAGCGGTGCTCGAAGAGCTCCGGGACGGCCCGCGAGCCGTCGGCGAGCTCGCCGCCCGGCTTCCGGTGAGCCGGCCTGCCGTGTCCCAGCACCTCCGGGTCCTGAAGGAGGCGGGTCTGGTGACCGAGCGACAGAACGGGACGCGGCGTTTGTACCGCGTCGAACCCGACGGTCTGGCCGAGCTGCGCGAGTACCTCGAAGGCTTCTGGGAAGAGGCGCTCGCCAACTTCAAGGCCGCGGCCGAGAGAGAGGAAGGGAGGAAGAAGTGACCGTGACCGTGACAGAGACGATCCGTAAGGAGATCTTCGTCGACGCGGCACCCGAGACTGCGTTCCGCGTCTTCACCGAGCAGGTCTCCGACTGGTGGCCGCTCGACAAGTACAGCATCTACCTCGAGGAGGCCGAGACGGTCGCGTTCGAGGACCGCGACGGCTGGCGCCTGATCGAGCGGGCGAAGGACGGCCGCGAGAACGTGTGGGGGGAGGTGCTCGAGTACGAGGTCGCAAGCCGCGTGCGGTTCACCTGGCACCCGGGCCGCGACATCGGCGACGAGCCGACCGAGGTCGAGGTGACCTTCACGGCCGACAACGACGGCACGATCGTCGTCCTCGAACACAGCGGCTGGGAGAGCCTCTCGGCCAAGCGGCGCGAGGGTCGCGTGGGCTACGACAACGGCTGGCCCGCCGTGCTCGAGCTCTTCAAGCAGTCCGCAGAGGGTTAGCGAAACAGATCGCGCTCTTCGGGAATCACGAGGTCGTGGGCGATGCCGTCGCCTGCGACCTCGAGCCCGCGCACGATCGCGGCCGGAATTCCGTCGACCTTGCCCATCACGAGTTCGGCGGCGCTCGCGATCTCGTCGGCGACGGCGATCTGCGTCGCATGCAGCTCGTAGCCGACCCGGTCACGCGTGCCGCGCAGGTCGCGCATCACCTCGAGGCCGGAGGCACCGAGCGCGACGTCGATCGTCCCCTGGCGCCAAGGGCGCCCGAACGAGTCCGTGATCAGCACCGCGACGGTCTTGCCGGTGAGGTCGCCGAGCCGCTCGCGGATGCGGGCCGCGGATGCATCGGGATCGACCGGCAGGAGGACGAGCATGCCGGGCGCCGGAGCGTTCGACGAGTCGACACCTGCCGAGGCGCAGATGAACCCGTGCGTCGTCTCGGCGATCACGAGCGGCGGGCGCACGCGCACCACACGCGCTGCTTCGCGCAGGATCACCTCGATCCGGCGCGGATCGTCGTCGTCGCCGGCGATCTCGATCGCCTCGGCGGACGGCTCGATGGTTTCGAGCTCGATCACACGCCCCTCTGATTTCGAGACGATCTTCTGCGCCAGCACGACAACGTCCCCGTCCTCCAGTTCGATCCTGGCCGTGATCAGCTCGGCGAGGTCGTCGTCCGCCTCGATCTCCGGCAGGTCCGCGACCGGGATGATGCGCAGCTCGCCGGTCAGGGGAGACCCGTGAGCCGGATGCCGGCGTGCGCCTTGTAGCGCTTGTTCACGTTCAGGATCACCGCTGTCATGCCCTCGAGCGCCCGCGAATTCTCGAGTGGGCCGACGTCGATGGCACGTTCGGCCACCCGGTCGGCGAGCTCCAGCGAGAGCTCCTTGGCGCGGTTGTCGCCACCGCAGACGAGCGCGTCGCCCGGGTCGCCCTCGACGAGGTTCGCCGCTGCGAACGACTGCAGCCCCGACGCGACCGGGCCGCGCACGATCCGCGATACCTCCTCCGCAAGCGAGCCCTGGTGTCGGCCCGGGAAAACGCCCTCGGGCGTGAAGCGCAGGTCGCTCGCGACGCAGAGCAGCGGCGTCTTGCCGATCGCGTCTGCCAGCTCGCTCGCGGTCGCGAGTGTCGCATCGGACTTGACCGCGAGCACCACCAGGTCGGCGCCGGCGACGATGTCGGCGTTTCGGCCTCCCGTGACGCCGAGCTCCTCGGCGGTCGCCTGCGCACGCTCTGCATCGCGCGAGCCGACTAGCACTTCGTCCTCGCCGAGCTCCTGGAGCCGTTTTGCGAGAGCTCGCCCGAAGGTGCCGGTACCGCCGACGATCGCGACTCTCACGCGAATGCCACCGCGTCGAGCGCCGCTTCGGCGAGCCGCTTGCGCGCAGCCGAATCGTGCATCAATGTGCGCGCGACGACCGGCCGCACACCGAGGTGCGAGACGGCGTCAGCATCCGCGGCGTCTTCCTCGTCGAGCACGAGCGCGTCGATCAAGCCGGGATAGCACTGCGCAACGTGCGCGGCGGTCGTGCCACCCTGCAGGCGCTGCAGCATCGCCGCCGCCGGGCCTTTGACCGCACGGCCCCCGATCAGCGGGCTCACCGCAACGCACGGTACGCGGCGTCTCTCGAGCGCCGCCCTGATGCGTTCGACGGCGAGGATGGGGCCTATCGAAACGAACGGGTTGCTGGGCGCGATCAGGATCAGGTCTGCGTCGTGGAGTGCCTCGAGCACCCCGGGCGCAGGTCGGGCGGCGGTCGCCCCCTCGAAGCGTGTGCGGTCGACCGGGTCGCGGTGGGCTCGTGCCACGAACCACTCCTGGAAGGAGAAGCTGCCGTTCGGCGTGTCGAGCCATGTGCGGACGACGTCGTCCGTGGCGGGAAGGATCGTGGTGTCGACAGAGAGCGCTGCGGCAAGCCGTGCCGTCACTGCGGAAAGCGGCACGCCGGTGCGCAAGCCACTCGTGCGCACGACGTGCAGTCCGAGGTCGCGGTCGCCGAGGCGAAACCACGATTCGCCCCCGAGTGCCTCGACGCTCGCGAGCGCGTTCCACGTCTCGTCGGCCCTCCCCCAGCCCCGTTCCTCGTCCGAGATTCCGGCGAGCGCATAGAGAACGCTGTCGAGATCGGGCGAGACGGAGAGCCCGAGGACTTCGAGATCGTCGCCGACGTTGACGATCGCCGTGACCGCCGCAGGATCGATCGCGTCGACGATCCCGCGGAGGAAGCGCGCGCCGCCGACACCACCGGTGAGGACGACGACCTTCACGCTCGCGCCAACGTCTCGAGATACCCGCGCGTGTTCTTGCCGACGCGGTCGCGCACGCGCTCGAGGTCGTCCCAGGTGTCGACGTCGTCTCGCAGTCCGGGCAGGTCGAGCTGAACGGCGGCAAGGTGTTCCTGGAAGCGTGCCGCGCTACCCGGGCCGTACAGCGGCTCGAAGTCGGAGACGTCGCGCAGCGCAAGTGCGTTCGTCGTCCCGTCCGCAGCGGCGACGATCGCGGGGGCAGCAGCAGTCAACTCCTCGATCTCGGCGCCTGTGGCACACGGGAGATCGGAGTTGACGATCGTCACGGGGCCGCGAAGCCCTGCCAAAGCATCGGCGACGGCCGCTCCCTGGCCGCCCGGGCCGTCGACGACGAGCGCCTCGGCCGCGAGCTCGTTGACCGCGTCGGTCACGTCGGACAGCATCGCGAGCGCGAGCTTCGGGTCGCCGAGCCGGGACTTGCCGCCTATGCGATAAGGAATGACGAACGCCGCCACGCGGCAAGACTAACCAGCCATGCCCACCCCTCCGGACAACGCGACCATCGCCGAGCGGCTCGAAGCCTTCGCCGCTTTGCTCGACCTGTCGGGCGCAAGCTTCTACACGTCACGTGCGTACCGTCGCGCGGCCGAGACGATCCGATCGACCCAGGCACCAGTCGCGGAGCTCGTGGCGGCCGATCGCATCCAGGAGCTGAGCGGGATCGGCCCGGGCATCGCGGGACGCCTGCGCGAGCTCGTCGAGACGGGGACGATCGCGGAGCTCGACGAGCTCGAACGCGAAGTGCAACCCGAGCTCGTCGGACTGGGCCGCTTTCTCGGGGTCACGCCGAAGCGGATGGTGGAGATCGGCCGGGCGCTCGAGATCTCGACCGCGGAGGAGTTCA
>Ga0157377_10001300_pt1 | contig 10703 bp, 12 predicted proteins | sample M55metaG_FD_121116 | JGI IMG/M metagenome (GOLD analysis project Ga0157377, IMG submission 121116) | Miscanthus rhizosphere microbial communities from Kellogg Biological Station, Michigan, USA - M5-5 metaG | ecosystem: Host-associated > Plants > Roots > Rhizosphere > Soil | place: USA: Michigan...
ACGCGTACGCGCACGAATCGATTGTCGTCCTTCCACGCGGGAGTACAGCCGAATTTCAGCCCGAAGATGACTCGGGACCGGCGCTCGCGCCGGTCCCGAGTCCGTGGACAAGATCAGGTGAACATGATCCGTCCGCCGCCGCCCTCGAACTGCTGCACAGGGGCGGGAGGGGTCTGTGGGTCGTCGGTCGTCGCGGCCCGAACAGCCAGGCTGGCACCCACCATCAGCGCGAGAGCGACGACGATGGCGATGGTCCAGCGGGACAGTGTGGCGGTCATTTGAGAGCCTCCTCGATAGGGCTTGCCGTTTCGGCTCCCTCATGACCCCATCCGGCGGCTGCGGTCTGCCTGCAAGCGGGATGCATCCCGCTGCAATCGCTGCGTGACCAGCCTCGATAGCGTGGACCGGTACTGGCTCGACTTCAGCGGAGTGGAGTTGGACCCGACCGATTCGAAGCAGGTGGCAGCGACCGGCGTCGAACGCGAAGCCAGCGGACGCGACCCCTACCGCCAGCTCAGCCACGTCTTCCACCCCGTGGGTCGCACAGGCGGCCGCCCAGCGTGATCGGCAAGTGCTACCCGATTTCTGGCGGGCGTCACCCGGTTTCTGGCGCATACCAGGCGTCGGTGGATTGGGGATGGCAATGACGACGACGGTGAAGATCGCCGCGGTGCAGGCGGCGTACGCGTTGATGGACCGGGCGGCGTCTGTCGAACGCGCCGTCGACCTGTGGCACAAGGCGGCTGCCGCCGGTGCCGGCATCGTGGTGTTTCCCGAGGTGTTCATTCCCGGCACGCCGATCTGGATCGACTCCCGGCCGATCTGGGACGGCGACGATGAGTGGTATGCGATGCTCGTCGACCAGGCGGTCGTGGTGCCCGGCCCGGTCACGGAGACGCTGGCGGCCGCAGCCCGCGACACCGGAACCTACGCGGTGATCGGAGTCGAGGAGCGGGAACCCCACGGGTACACGATCTACAACACGATCCTCTACTTCGGACCCGACGGCAGCCTGCTCGGCAAGCACCGCAAGCTGATGCCGACCGGCTCCGAGCGCACCGTGTGGGGGATGGGCGACGGCTCCACGCTGCCGGTCATCGACACGCCGTACGGCCGGCTCTCCGGGCTGATCTGCTGGGAAAACTACATGCCGCTGGCCCGGTTCTTCCTGTACAGCCAGGGTGTCGACATCTGGGTGGCGCCGACGCTCGCCCAGGGCGACGGGTGGATCGCCGCCATGCGGCACATCGCGCAGGAGAACCGCTGCTACGTCGTCGGGGTCAATCCGTGCGTCCACATCGACCAGATCCCGGCCGAGTTCCCGAACCGCGACCGGGTCTGGCCCACCGGCGACGAGGGCCGGCAGTGGGTGGAGCCCGGCAACAGCGTCATCGTCGGCCCGAGCGGCGGGACGATCCTGGCCGGCCCGGCCCGCCACGAGGAGACCATCCTGTACGCCGACCTGGACATCGCCGCGGTGCGGGCCGCCCGCCGCCTGTTCGATCCGGTTGGCCACTACCACCGGCCGGACGTCTTCCAGCTGACCGTCGACACGCGACAGCGGCGGCCCGTTGTCGTGCGCACCGATCTCGACGGGTCGGAGTCCGCCCAGTGAGCGTCATCGCCGTCCGACGATGGTGATCTCGCGCGCCGGCAACGCGGCAAGATGCGCCGATATCAACGGATCCGCTCGCAAATCGGATCACCTTCTCAGGGCATGTGGCGCCGATGCGGCGTGTCGCACGTTCGTCGACTGTCGTTCACCTGTGGAACACCGAACGCACGTCGGCCGCTCGATCTGTCGCGGCATCGTGGAAACTCCGGAGCCGCGCCATGGATCATCACAAGTACCTGCCCGACGAACTCGTACCGGGCCGCCGGAACGACGCGCCGGCAGTGCCGGCGCAGACCGGCCGCCGACGCTCGGCCAAGCCCGACCGTCCGGCCGACCGGTCCGAGTCCGACCTGCCGGCCGCCCTGACTCTCCGCACGTCGACGACGCCCTGACGGCTCGCCCTACTCCCGTTCGACTCGCCCTACTCCCGTTCGACCGTGCGCAGACCGTGCGCGGGTGTCCACCACTCGACGACGAGTCGGGTCGCCTCCGGGTTGAGGTGGGTGTGCACCACTTCTGCGATGTCGGCGCGGAAGCGGTCGCTCTCCGGACCCTCGGCGGCCGGTTCGCCGGCGATCGCCCGTCCGGAGATCTTCGCCTCGCCCGGCCACTGCGCCTCGGCGCCCTCGACCGGGTCGACCGTCGCGCTGTGCAGTGCGAACCGCGGATCCCGGCGCAGGTCCGCACCCTTGCGCGCGTTCGGCATCGAGCCGAAGACCAGGTCGCCGTCCTCGAAGACCGTCTCGATCCCGGAGATGCGCGGCGAACCGTCAGCCCGCACGGTCGCAATCGTCTTGTGCCTGTGCGCGTCGAAGAGCCCGCGCACCCGTCGGGCGAACTCCGGCTCGGCCCGTTCGACGTCCCGCCACGCGGTCATGCTGCCCATGATCGCACCAGCGTTCAGGCGACGTGGCGGACGGGGGTTTATGTCGCGGTGAACCGGTACAGGTTCGATTCGCGAAGCTGGAAGCCGAGCTTCACGTAGAGCCGGTTCGCCGCCACCCGCGACGGCCGGGACGTGAGGTCGACGGTGGTGGCTCCGGATGCCCGGGCGAGCCGGACCGCCTCCCGCGTCAGCGCTTCCCCGACGCCGCGGCCGCGGGCCGCCTCATCCACCACGACGTCTTCGATCCAGGCGCGCAGGCCGGTGAGAATCGGGAAGGTGACGAGCGTCAGCGTCCCCGCGATCTCTCCGTCGACGCGCGCGACGAGCAGACGGGTCCCGGGCCAGTCGACGATTTCCCGTAGCGACCCGGCGGTGACGGGCTCGGCCGAACCCGACAGCTGGGGCAGTAGTCGCCCGAACGCCCGCACCAGTTCCTCGGTGGCTGAGCGCACCACCTCGATGTCGACACTCACGAGCACGAAGATAAGCCGTCGCCGAGATCATTCACTGTGAACGGATCGAAGCGCAGCCCGGTTCACCTTGCCCGTGCTGGTGCGGGGCAGGTCGGGTACATAGTGGACGGTGCGCGGGTAGGCGTGCGCCCCGACGGCCGATCGGACCAGGTCCTGCAGCTGACGGGTCAGCTCGTCGCCGGGCGGTCCGGTGACGGCGGCGTCGAGCCGGACGAACGCGGTCACTGCCTGGCCGCGCACCGGATCGGGCAGCCCGACCACGGCACACTCGGCGACCCGCGGGTGCCGCAGGATCGCGGCCTCCACCTCGGCCGGCCCGAGCCGGTACCCGCCGCTCTTGATGACGTCGTCGGCGCGGCCGTGGAAGTACACCTGGCCCCGCTCGTCGACGTGAGCGGTGTCGCCGGTCAGCAGCCAGCCGTCGCGGACCTTGTCGGCCGTCGCCTCCGGCGCGTTCCAGTAGCCGAGCATGCACACCGGATCGTCGGCCCGCACGGCGAGCTGCCCGGCCGCATAAAACTCCGCCGGGCGGAGTTCCTCGTCGAGCACCGCCACCCGGTGCCCGGGGTACGGGCGCCCGAGGCACGCCGGGTCCAGCGGCCCCAGCACCCCGGAGTGGCCCACCAACGCGTTAGCCTCGGTCTGCCCGAACGCGTTGTTGACCCGCACACCCAGCTCGGTGGAGGCCCACCCGAACAGGTCGGGCTCGACCGCCTCGGCTCCGGTCACCAGGCAGCGCAGCCGCAGGCCGGCGGCCACCGCCGCGGCCGCTTCCCCGGACTTACGCAGCAGCCGCAGCGCCGTCGGCGGGAACAGGCCCACCGAGACGCCGCACCCGCGCATCAGGGCCAACGTGCGCCCGGCGTCGAACCGCGGCTGCCGGTGGGCCACGACCGGGATTCCGTGCGCGAGCGGGACCAGCAGACCCAGCAGCAGCCCGCCGGCCCAGGCCCAGTCGACCGGGCTGTACGCCACGTCGTCGTCGCGGATGCGGTCCAGGGCATACGTCACGCCGTGGTGGCCGAGCAGCACCCGGTGCCCGTGCAGGACGCCCTTGGGCTTGCCGGTGGTCCCGGACGTGTAGAGCAGCAACGCCGGCCAGTCCGGTCCGGTGGCCGCGAAGCCACCGGGATCTCCGGGCGCCGCCAGCAGATCGCGCAGCCTCGGTACCGGCCCGTCGTCGTCGGTGGCAACCAGCCTCGCGCCCGCCGCCGCGGCCAGCGCGGCCTCGCCGTCGGTGCCGGCCGCCACCAGCACCCGCGGTGCCGAGTCGGCGAGCCGGTGCCGGACGCCGTCGTCGCCCAGCACCGTCGAGATCGGAACCGCGACGGCGCCGAGGCGGAGCGCGGCCAGCACCGCGACGGCCATCTCGACGCCCTGCGAGAGCCGGATCGCGACGCGGTCGCCGGGCCGGACGTCGAGGCCGGCCAGGCCGGCGGCGCAGCGGGAACTGAGCCGGTCGAGGTCGCCGAAGGTGAGCCTGCGCACCGAATCGCCGTCGACGGCGAGGATCGCGACGCGGTCGCGGCCGGCGCGGCCCGCGACGCCGCGCAGGCAGTCGGCGGCGATGTTGTAGCGCTCGACGGCGGGCCAGGCGAAGCGATCCGCGGCCGCCCAGGAGTCCACAATGGACAGATCAGCCAGCCCGGTCATCCACTCACCCGCCCGATGAGGTCCTCGTCGAGGCCCAACTCGCGCAACACCTCGGCGGTGTGCGCGCCGAGTGCGGGCGGCGGCCGGCGCACCGAGCCGGGGGTGTCGGACAGGTGGACCGGAACCCCGGTCACCCGCAGCGGCCCGGTGTGGTGGTCCACCTCGACCACCATGCCGTTGTGCCGCACCTGCGGGTCCTCGACGAGATCGGCGTAGTCGTTGACCGGGCCGACGATGACGTCGTGCTTCCACAACAGGTCCAGCGCGTCGGCCCGGGGGAGCGCGGCGAGGAACCCGGCGACGACCGCGTCGAGCGCCTCGCGGTTGGCGACCCGCGCCTCGTTGGTGGCGAACCGCTCGTCGTCGCGCAGATCGGGGCGGTCCATGGCGGTGCACAGCTTGCCGAAGAACTTGTCGTTGTAGCAGGCCAGGTGGACGTACCGGCCGTCGCCGCAGCGGTAGGCGTTGTAGGGCGCGTACCAGCCGATCGCGTTGCCGGTGCGCGGCTGCTGGCTGCCGAGCAGGAAGAACTGGCCGGTGTACGGTGCCTGGACGTGCACCAGCCCGTCGACGAGCGAGACGTCGACCCGCTGGCCCCGTCCGGTGCGCTCGCGCGCGTGCAGCGCGGCCAGTGCGCCGGACGCCACCAGCAGCGAGCAGACCGCGTCGCCGATCGGCGGCCCGGCCTTGAGCGGACCGTCCAACCCGGTGACGCTCATGAACCCGCTCATGGCCTGCGCCACCGGGTCGATGCCGGGACGCCCGGCGTACGGGCCCGTCGCGCCGAACGTCGAGACGGACACCGAGATGACGCGCGGGTTGGTGGCCTGAAGCGTCTCGTAGTCGACCCCGAGGGCCCGGGCGGCGGACGGTCGCAGGTTGTCCACCACGATGTCGGCCCAGCGGACCAGTCGGTCCAGCACGGCCCGGCCGTCGGGGGTCCGTAGATCCACGGCGACGCTGCGCTTGTTGCGGTTCACACCCACGAACACGCCGCTGTCGGTGCCGGTACGCGGCCCGATCCGGCGGGTCTCGTCGCCGTTCGGGGGCTCGAGCTTGATGACGTCGGCGCCGAGGTCGCCGAGCAGGGTCGCGCCGTACGGCCCGGCCATCATCGAGGCGAGGTCGAGCACCGTGACGCCGGAGAGCGCGGTCATCCAGACTCCCTTAGTACGGGCGCAGGCCGAGATGGCGGGCGACGATGTTGCGCTGCACCTGCGACGTGCCGCCGGCCACCGTCGCGATGACCGAGTCGGTGTAGTGCATGGTCAGCGGGTGCTCGGTGATGTAGCCATAGCCGCCGAGCATCTGCATCGCGTAGCGGGTGGCGTCGGCGTACAGCTCGCCCGTCGCGGCCTTCGCCACCGACGCCTCCTTCTCGTGCGGCCGGCCGAGGTCGTGCAGTTCGCCGCCGCGGCGCACGAGCAGCCGCAGCGCCTCGGCCCGGGTGTACAGGTCGACGAGCAGGTGGGCGATCGCCTGGAAGTCGCCGACCCGGCGACCGAACTGCTCGCGCTCCTTGACATGGCGCAGCGCGTCGTCGAGCACCTGCATGGTGGCCCCGACGAACCCGGCGCTGATGATCAGCCGTTCCAGCGGCAGCTCGTCGGCGAGCACTGCCCAGCCGCCGTTCTCGGGCCCGACCAGATCGCTCGCCGGGACCCGGACGTCGTCGAGGAACACCTCGAACACGCCGGTCAGGTTGCGGCCCAACGTCGGCAGCCGGGACAGCGTCACGCCGGGCGCGGTGGGATCGAGCAGCAGCATGCTGATCCCGCGGTGCTTCGCCGCGGCCGGGTCGGTGCGCACGTACAGCTGCACGAGCGTGTCCGGCTGCCCGGCCGCCTCGCAGAACGTCTTCTGGCCGCGAACCAGGTAGTGGTCGCCGTCGCGCCGGGCGGTGGTTGCCAGCGCCGCGGCGTCCGAACCGGCGTGCGGCTCGGTGACCGCCACCGACAGCCGGATCCGGCCGTCCATGATCTTCGCGACGAGCCGCTCCTTCTGCTCCGCGGTGCCGTGCGCGACGAGCGTGCGCAGCCCGGACGCGGTCAGGCTGAAGCCGGCGACGAGGTCGGTGCTGCCCCGGCCGAGTTCCTCGGCCACGACGAGAAGATCGCTCGCGCAACCGCCGGCCCCGCCGGCGTCCTCCGGCAGGCCGATGCCGTACCAGCCGAGCGCGGCGATGCGGTCGAAGACCTCCTTCGGGTACCGGTGCGCGCGGTCCCATTCCAAGCACCGCCACTCGTCGCACTGCTCCGCGACGAACTGGCGCACCGCGTCGCGGAGCAGGTCGGCGTCGGTGGTGTCCCGCATGGTCGGGCTGGCGGTCACTGTCGCTACTCCTCGGTCCAGGCGAGCTCGGTCGGTGGGAACGGCGCGTGCGGGGCGAGTTGCCGCAGCGGATGCTTGGCGGCGGTCAGCGCCCGCAGCGGCCGGGTCGCGAGCGCGGCGGTGACGGCGCGGGCCTCCGCGGCGAGATCGTCCGCGGTCGGCAGGACCCGGCTGACCCAGCCGGCGGCCAGCGCCGCGGCGCTGCTGTGCACAGCGCCGCTCGGCGCCGCGCCGGCGTGCGCCGCGCCGGCGTGCGCCGCGCCGATCGGCGCCGCGCCGCTGTGCGCGGCGCCGCCGAAGATGATGTCCGCGGCGCGGATCGGCCCGACGATCTGCACGAGCCGGGTGACGAGCAATGCCGGCAACCGCAGCCCCTTGGCCACCTCGGGCAGGGCGAAGGTCGCCGGCTCGGCGGCGAAGCACAGGTCGCAGGCCAGCGCCAGGCCCCACCCCGCGCCGACGGCCGGACCTTGCACCGCGGCCAGCGTCGGCTGTTCCAGCTCGCCGATCCGGCGCAGGTTCTCCACCACCAGCCGGAACCGGGGCAGCGTCGCCGCCGGCGGCGTGCCCGGCGCGAACTCGCGGAGGTCCGCGCCCGCGCTGAAGGCCGGGCCGGCACCGGTGAGGAGCACCACCCGCACCGACGGGTCGGCCTGCACCGCGGCGAGGTGGTCGCGCAGCTCCGTGAGCAGCGCGGTGGACAGCGCGTTGCGGTGGTCCGGGCGGTTGAGCCGCAGCTCGGCCACCCCGTCCCGGTCGACACGCAGGACCAGTTCAGCCACGGCCGGGCCACACCTGCGGGACGATCTGCGAGAGCAGCAGGTCGGCGGCCTCCACCGGATCGGGGCCGAGCGGCGCGCCCACGTAGAACTCGCCGTATCCCTGCGCCGCCGCGAGGTCGCGCAGCTCGGCGACCCGACCCACGCACTCGTCGGGCGTCCCGGCGATGATGAGCGCGTCGGCGAGCGAGGCCGACAGCCGCGCGGCGGCTCCCTCGATGCCGAGGCCGGCGTCGAACGCGTCCTTGACCGCGCCCGCGGAGGCCACGTCGAGGCCGACCGCTTCGAGGTCCGGCCAGAGCGCCGGGTTGCCGAGGACGAGCGCGAGCTGCCGGCGGGCGTGCGCGCGGGCCGCGTCGCCGTCCTTGGCCACCGACAGGTTGATGCCGAAGACGAGGCGCAGCGGCGGCGCGCCCGCGGGCCGAGCGGCCATGGCGTGGCCGAGGCCGGACAGCTCGGTGAACCGGCCGGTCGCGAAGGCGGCGTACGAGTGTGTCGGCAGGTTGCTGGCGGAGATGACCCCGTCTGCGTGCGCCCCGGCCACGGCGAGGATCCGCGGGCCGACTCCGGTCACCATGATCTCCGGCACCCGCTGCACCGGGTAGGTCAGCGTGGCCAGCGCGCCGGGGCGGAAGCCGACAGTGCGGCCCAGCACCGGAAAGTCGTCCAGCGGCACGGATTCGCCGCGCCACAGCGCGCGCATCAGCTGGATCGCCTCGGCGACCGCGGCCACCGGACGGTCCTTGCGGAACAGGCTCCGCACGACCGCGCCGCCGGTGCCCATGCCGACCACGACCTCGCGGCCGGGAGCGAGCAGCTCGCCGATGGTGGCGACGGCGGAGGCCATCTCGATGGGGTTGCGCCCGATCGGGTACGTGACGGCGGTGCCCACCCCGCAGCCGGCCTGCGCCAACGCGGCGAGCAGCACGTAGACGTTGCGGGCCGGCATCTGGTCCTGCACCCACACGATGTCGAAGGTGGTGCCGAGGCGCTGCCCCAGGGCGACGAGTTCGCGCGCGTCGCGCCAGGGGGTGATCTGGACTCCGAGCCGTCCGGTCATCCCACTGCTCCTTCGCTGACCGCGAGTTGTCCGACAACTTAGCGCCGAATCGGGGGTTCTGCAAACGTTGACATGTCTGATGTCTGATGTCTAGTATCCATCGACTGATGGACACTTCAGACCTCTCCCGCGACGGTAGGCGGGCCCCGCGCGGCCGGGTGTCGGAGCGCGTCGTCGAGGAGATCCGGGCCTACATCGCCCAGAACGGGCTGCGGCCGGGCCACAAGCTGCCACCGGAACGGGTGTTCATCGACCGGCTCGCCGTCGGCCGGTCGTCGCTGCGCGAGGCGCTGCGGGTGCTCACCACGCTCGGTGTCATCGAGGTCCGCCACGGCGACGGCATGTACGTCGCCGCCATGCCCGACGACGGCCCGGCCGGCTCGCCCGCGGCGATCTTCGACGCGACCGAGCAGAACGCGCTGCGCAACCTCGTCGAGACCCGGCTCGGCATCGAACTGGCCGCCACCATCGCGGCCACCCAGCGGGCCAGCGACGAGGACCTGGAGCGGCTCGAACTGTTCCTCGACGAGCAGGAGCAGCGGCTGCGCACCGACCCCGGCTACACCTGGGAGCCGCTGGCCTTCGAGCTCGCCGTCGTGGAGATCACCGGCAACACCTGGTTGTACGACGTCGAGGCGATGCTGCGCGACGCGTGGCTGTCGCTGTCCGAGGGGCTGCTCTCGAGCGTCGGCCGGCACCGGGAATGGCTCACCGAGCACCGCGCGATCCTGGCCTCGATGCGCTCCCGCAACGTCGCGCAGGTGCAGCGCCTCGTCATCGCCCACGTCAGCCTCCAGCGCTTCGAGGACGACATGCAGACATCGGGCAACGCGCGCCGGCGGTCCCGGGCGGCCCGCGCGATGTCAGGAAGGACCCGCACATGAAGTTCGGACTCCGCCTGCCCGGCGCCGGCCCGTACGCCGGCCCGCGGGCGATCGAGGCGTTCGCCACCAGGGCCGAGGAACTCGGCTTCGACTCGCTCTGGATGACCGACCACGTGGCCCTGCCCGTCGACGTCGTGTCCCGGTACCCGTACCGCGAGGACGGCAAGTTCTTCTGGCCGGCCGAGACCCCGTATCTCGACACGATCCTGACGCTGACCTGGGCGTCGGCCGCCACCACCCGGATCCGGGTCGGCACGTCGGTGCTGATCGCCGGCTGGCACCACCCGCTCAACACCGCCAAGGCGCTCGCCACCCTCGACGTTCTCAACGGCGGGCGCACCACTGTTGCCATCGGCACCGGCTGGATGCGCGAGCAGTTCGAGATCTTCGGCGTGCCGTTCGAGACTCGCGGCCGGCGGACCACCGAGTACATCCGCCTGCTCAAGCACCTGTGGAGCGCGGACGAGATCGACTTCCACGGCGAGTTCTTCGACTTCGAAGGCTTCAAGTTCTACCCGAAGCCCGCGCAGCCCACGTCGATCCCGGTGTGGTGCGGCGGCAAGAGCGACGGCGTGCTGCGCCGGGTCGCGGCGACCGCCGACGGCTGGCACCCGCTCTACATCGCCCCCGACGAACTGGAGCGCAAGCTGGAGACGCTCGCCGGCTACCTGGCCGAGCAGGGCCGCACCCTCGACGAGATCACGCTGTCCGCGCGTCCGGTGACGCAGGCCCGGATGGACGCGGCGACCATCGACCGCTACGCCAAGCTCGGCGTCGAGCCACTGCGCATGACGCAGGAGGAATTCACCGCCTATTTCCGACGGGATGTCGAGCAGATCGCGCAGCTCGTGAAGGCTGCGAAGATTCCGACCCAGGAACGCAACTGACGCGGCACGCCCGGATATCGACGTCGCTCAGGCCGCCGAAGGGCAGAAGCGCTTTATGTATTCGATGAAGCGCCGCTGCACCTTGTCGTTCTGTGCGTCGGCGCGATAGACCAGCATGAGCGGGCTCGCGGTCAA
>Ga0157377_10001302_pt1 | contig 10694 bp, 6 predicted proteins | sample M55metaG_FD_121116 | JGI IMG/M metagenome (GOLD analysis project Ga0157377, IMG submission 121116) | Miscanthus rhizosphere microbial communities from Kellogg Biological Station, Michigan, USA - M5-5 metaG | ecosystem: Host-associated > Plants > Roots > Rhizosphere > Soil | place: USA: Michigan...
ACAACGGCAATCTTCATTCGAGTCGTATTAAGATAAACTCCAAATAAAAACATTGCAAGCTTTGAAGTTCAAATAAAAAAAGGATAATTACTCAGATCGCAACAGTAAAAGTAGGAATATGCTATGACCAAGTAAATAACATATTACACAATTATAATTACCAATTTTTATTCCCCTAAAAGTGTTGCACACGATCGGTTTGTACTTATAACCATCCTACCCATACTATATTGACAGGAATTGTCTTCGTCGAACACCAATAAGAAAGTAAAACGGATGCCTGGATCTGCCCGTATGGGCTTGACACTGCTGTTAATAGGAGCAATTTTGGTTGGAGTGGGAACGTACGTAAATAGAGGAGCAATTTCCCTCTATGGTCTGATCCTTGCTATTGTAGGATTTTCTACATATATGATCTCTTCAATAATCGCATCTAGAAGGAAAAGGAACTAATTTAAACTCACAATACCTTATTCTTGCATATAAATAGCTGGTTTGAAAGGTCTGGCAAATTTGGCTTTTGATTTAGGATCATGTTTTTGTAAATCGATATCATCTTCTGAATATACTTCGATTTCCGTTTGTGCGTTCCCGATTTCAGAACGTATCAAAGTCGCAGCATCCTTAATTGCAGGGATTTCATCAAAACTCTTCAGGCTACTTCGCCTATTCCTGACCTCCAGGGTGTCAGACAAGATGTCATCTATAATCTTCTTTATCAGGTTGGGATCGGTCTTAGCTTTCATCGTAGAAGGATCGTTGACCAACTGTTTCATGATATCTCCGAAGTTTGGCTTGTGTTCAAGAACAATATTTTCTATAATTCTTTGATAGATCGAAGTTTTCCATTGCGCTGCTACATAAATAATAATGGCCGACGGTTTTATTTTCGTAACTTTGATAATGGTTTGAATATCAGAAATAAGATTTATGACTAGATGTTCTGCCTCTTCTGCAACTTGATCTAACTTGTTAGCGTCTACTACTGGCCATCCTCCAAAAATAATTGAGGACGAATTACCAATTTTTTCCCAGATTTCTTCTGAAATGAAGGGAGCAAAGGGGGAAAGCATTCTAATCCGAGCATCCAAGAAACGGAGTACGCAGGGAGAGGTTGAAGTATTCTGTCTTTGTTTGGCACTGGCCCTTTTTTTGTGCCATTGTAAGTCTTGATCTAGTGAATAAAGTAAAATGTGTAGGGCTTCCCTTACCCTTAACTTATCCAAACAGACGCTTATCTCTGAAATGGCCTTTTGTAATCTACTATCTAGCCATCTGTCCTCTAACTCGTTTGATTTTCCATTCTTCAACCGCGCCACATTGTTGGAAATCGAGGATTCAATCGTCATACGGTACACTTCAATCAATTTGGACTTGATTCCTTCAACTGCATCGAAACTAAAATCAGCATCCTGCAGGAGTTCTGCTGAGATAAGCATTGCAATACGTATGGCATCGGCACCATGCTCCTTAATGGCTGCGCGTAATGGCACAATATTACCCAGCGATTTTGACATTTTCTTTCCCTGCATTAACACAGACCCATTGACGACGATCTGCACAGGCCAATTTACACGTTCAAAAATTGCAACGTGATTAAAGACAAAAAACGAAAGATGATTAGCAACTAGATCTCTACCTGAATGTCTTGTATCTACTGGATAGAAGTAACGAAATTCATCTCTTAGAGCTTCCACTAAATTTGTAGAAACGTTGCAATCCCTAGCTACAATCTCGCTTTTTCCTTTCCCAAGTAAGATATAATCAAAAAAAGAATCGTTGATCTGATTGGGATCAAGCTTATGCATAGTACTAAGGTTTGAATCGTATTTTGCAATTATGTAATATGCCATGTAGATTACTGAATCAGAAAGACTTTCAATAATCCAATTGGGATCCCATGGCAATCTGGTCCCAAGACCTGACTTTCTAGCGCAGGCCCTTTCCCTCAACCAGTCAATCACATGGTTGAATTCTTGCCTTATCTCCTCGGGAAGGATATCCATCTTGTTGATGCATTCATGTGCCAGGGTTTTCCATTTTTGATCCCCATAATTGATAAACCATTGATCATCTAAGATCTTAACGACACATTCGGCACCACATCTACATTTAACAGGCCGATTTGTCAACTCAATCATTGTATCGGCAATACCATTAGTAACTAACTCATTCTTTATCATATCCTTCGCTTCTGCCACGGACATTCCTACGTACTTCCCAGTATTCGACCTCATTTTCCCTTTGTAAAACTCTTGCATATACAATTCGTTGGTCGCATCTTCTAGTTTTTTGTCTGATTGGTTCATTATATGATATTTCCTTATAACTTCTAGTGCTGGTAGTAGTTCAATATCTTGTGAATCACCTGAGCTGATAATAGATATTGGCTCCACTATCTTACCAAGGTTAAAATTATCCAGAACCAAATCATTAGTTTTCAAATCAGCCAACGCCTGATAATCATAGGGAGCATGACCAGGAACCGACATTACAATCCCTGTTCCGTTGTCAGATTCAACGAATGACGCAGGATAAATTGGCAGTGGCTTATTTGTAACTGGGTTCTGGACATATTTGCCAACTAATTCCTTGCCATTGAATGTAGCATATATCGAGATCTTACGATTTAGAAATTCAAGTTTTCTTGCAGCTTCTGTACTAACGATCCATTTTTCACCGATATCGTCCAGCGATATCAGCAAGTATTTAATTTCTGGATCGAGCCAAAGGTTTGTGACACCGTAGATGGTCTCCGGTCTTAAAGTTGCAGCCGGAAGGAAAAAATAATTGCCGTCAAATTCCAGCCGAAATTTTATTAATATATACTCATTAAAGTCTGGCTCTACGTCGCCTATTGTATCATGTTGACTAACTGGATTCTGATCGTTAGGACACCATCCAACTGGATGTGATCCTTGCACAATTAGTCCCTTGCTCTTCAACAATCGAAATTGCCAAGATATAAACTTTGAATAAAGTTCGTCTACTGTAGTAAACTCACATCTCCAATCAATAGAGTAGCCCATTTCCTCCATTCCCTGTTTGATTTCAGCATGAAAATATCTTGCGATATTGACTGGGTTAACGAAACTTTGTATCACTTCGTCTGAAATATTGTAGACCTTGCGAAAAGTATCTATCAACTCTTTGTCTTGCGAAGCCACTCTACGAGACATTGCAAGTATCGGGGTCCCAGTATAATGGAATCCCATAGGAAATAAAACATTGTACCCCTTCATTCTCATGTACCGCGCGTGAGCATCTGCAAGAGTATATGTTCTTCCATGTCCTATATGTTGTGGAGAATTTGGATATGGATAAGCGACAGTAACAAAGTATTTTTTTCTTGTCGGATCAATGTTGGCCTGGAATATTTTTTCAATATTCCACTTATCAGACCACTTCTTTTCGAGAATATTCCAATCTATCGTATTAGCCCTGAGATTATTCATCGCGCTTACCCCCGCTTTCCGTGCGACTAAATTCCTTGACCACTAATTCTTGGATTGATTTAAGGGAATCACCTATTTTGTCCCTAAATCTGCCGCCCCCCTGGCCAAATCTTTCATTGCCTCTTCCGGAGCCACCTAGTTCTATCGAAAGCTGTTTGGCAATAATACCTGCATGAATCTTCTTCCTTGCATGCTCTCCTGCAAAGACTATTACGCGTAATCCTTGATCTCTTGATATTAGAGCTACATAGATCAAGTAGGGATCTAACTCAATTGACTTTTCCCCAATTGCGATATGATAATCTTCGTCGAGTTCTTCATCATATATACTATAAATTTTAATATTTCCTTTAGGAATAAGCCTTGCTGAATTTGAAATAGAGGATGCTATATGCGGAGAGATCTTTCGGAGTACAGTCTTAATCTTTTTCTTGGTAGTTTCTGTTTCATAGATCATTTTTTGAAGTGACTCGACGACCTTCTCCCTACTGGAACCCAGAGATTGAGAGATAGAAGTGAGCTGACTATCTTGTCTCTGTATATATTTTAGGGCAGCCTCTCCAGCAACAAATTCCAATCTAATAACTCCATCTTGTATCCTTTCAGATTTCACAATCTTAATGATACCAATATCTCCTGTCTTTCTTACGTGTGTTCCCCCGCAAGCCTCAATATCCCAATTATTAATATTTACTATCCTAACAGAATTTGAAGGCACAACTCCACCTTGATATATTCTAAATGTGTAGTGCTGTTCCGCATTACCTCGACTATATGTATTTATGACAACTGGCAAGTTTTGTCGAACCACAACGTTCGCCTTTCGTTCTATATTCCATATTTCTTCTTTGTTCAAAGCAGAATGGTGCGTAATATCTAGCCTACCATAGTCTTCCTCTTTAAATGCAGAATTTTGCCAAACCCATGATCCAAGAGTGTTTCTGGCTGAGGAATTCAGAATATGAGTTGCTGTATGATGTTTAGTAATCGATTCTCGTCTTCTATTACTAACACTTGCATCAATAGTCTGTCCTTCGACAAAATTGGATCTATTTTGTAATTTGTGAATGATAATATCGGCTTGCTTTATTACTTCGATCACCTCTATGCCGCCCATTACACCTGTATCAGGTTCCTGTCCTCCGCCGCGAGGATAAAACGCGGTTTGATCCAGTATGATGTTCCTACCATCAATTATTCTAATAATCTTAGCACTGAACTCACGCATTGACATATCTTCATAATAAAGAGCCTTAGTAGGAGCAATTCCCGCTAAACTGTATGTTTGCTTATGCGTCTGGGCTATGTTCTGTTCGGTATGAAGATCTGCGAGCCGAGTGTAAAATGTGGATGGAATTCTGTCAATAGCCCCTACTCTTTCTAAAAAATCCGGAGTGATTCCATCTGACTCATACATCCTAATCAGATCATCTACTGATAGCTGTCTATTTGCATTCTTGATAGATGTAGCAATAGCATGCATCCTCTCGTTAGATCCCACATATCTATCAGATTCTATGCGCAAAATTGTTCTTACGTCGTCTGTATGTTCCTCAAGCTCAGGATACATCTGTTTTAAATAATCAATATGTAAATCCGTAACATCTTCAAGCTTAATATTCCATCCCATTTTCTCTAATATTGAAATAGCTCGTCGTAAAATCACTCGTAAATTATATCCACCACCAACATTTGATGGTAGAGCTCCATCGGCTATTGCAAACAGTAACGTACGTGTATGGTCTGCAATCGTGTAAATTGCCTCAAATGGAGACATGATCTTGGAAAGTTCATCTCTCGAGATACCCAAAGATTTTGCGATTAATGGCTTCAATGTGTTAATATCATTAATTTGCTCACTGAGTCTACCTGAAATAGCTGTAAAATACCTTGACATTATTTCTGAATTACTGATAATTCCTAATCTATCGACCAATCGTTGTACGATCGGCCCAAATGCGCAATCGTAGCTCGTAGGTGTTCCCATAGTTATCCACGATAGACGCTCAAGTCCTGCTCCCATATCTATTATCTTGTTATCCATCACATGATAGCTATTCTCATTACCTTCGAATTCTGTGAAAACAGCATTGCCAAGTTCAAGGCCATTTACATAGTATTCCAGTGAATACCCAAACGCACCAGCACCTAGCCATACATCTTCTACAAATACGATCTCATGAGATTGAATACCGAGTCTACTGGTTAACAATTCGTAATCTAACTCTATACATCGATCCTTCCAATATCCACCATCTGCATCCGCATTACATGTCTGTCCGATCATACAGAAGCCAGTATAGTGTCTACCGGTGAGACCTACGTTTTCAATGTCATTGAAACGTAAGCTCATTTGAGGAACTAGAAGTGGATTAGATGGTAGTTCAAAAACAACCTTATTCTCCATAATTCTTTGAAAGTCGACAATAGATGCAATTGTGAAATACAAATCATCGCGCCATCTGCATACTACAGGATACCTCCTAATTATCGAATGGTTATTAGACTTGAAAAAAAATTCAATTTCTTTCCACGTATTGACATAATCGAGTCTCTTGTTCGTAGGAGGCTTACCTATGAAACTGTAATATTCATGATCCGGACAAAAATCACGCTCTTTTAGTGACCAGAAAAATTTAGTACACTTGCCGCATTTCTGGCGCTTGAATCCCTTTTTCTCAAATAGATTAACCTTGTAATATCTTTCGTAATCAGACCCAAATAAAGTGGCAAGTTCCTTTTTTCCCAATACTTGGCATCCCAATCAGAGACAATATTAATGCTTTTACCAATTAATAAGGATGCAGAACAGATTCCATACGATCATGCTTTGATCCTCAAACGTACTTCCTATTATACCATTATTAAGTCAGATCAAATTCAGATATACTTGGCGCATCTAAATCCTGAGAATGGTAATCTTTCATGTGGTTTAAAATAATTTCTATAGCTGTTCCTAATTTGACTAGCAGAGGTGGCAAATGATCCACCTCGAAGCACTTTCTGATTAATGGACCATTTATCGGTATACTCACTGAATTTTGATCGAAATCCCGGATAAAGTGTGTACTCCGAAGATGTCCATTCCCATACATCACCGATCATCTGATGGCAGCCGTAGCAGCTGATGCCTTCAGGATACGAGCCAATATTTGAGGGAGTCCAAACATACGATTCCAAGAGGTTTGCGTGAACATTTGGATCAGGTCTATTATCACCCCACGGATACACTGTCTTCTTCTGCAGATCCTCGTTCCAACATGCTGCTTTCTCCCACTCTGCTTCAGTTGGAAGCCTCTTGCCGGCCCATGTGGCATAGGCATCTGCCTCATAATAACTCACATTCACTACAGGTTCATTTGGCTCAATCTCATGTACGCCACGAAAATCCTTCTTAATCCATCTGTTATCTGTGTTTATACCATGACTTTCATTGTGTTCCCAATACAGAGGAGCCTCCCAGCCATTCTCCTGTACTTTATCCCACCCATCGGCAAGCCAATATTTATAATTATGATATCCATCATCGTTTATAAATTTGATATAGTCCATGTTAGTAACAGGAAATACGTCAATTTTATACTGCTGAAGATATGTTTTATTTTCAGGAAGCTCGTTATCATAACAAAATCCCTTTCCATGAAAGCCCAATTCAAATATTCCTTCATCTATAGTTACCATATCTGAGGCTTCGCTGACGCCAACTTTAGTCTCGGCTTTTTTATTTTCTAGTATAGATCGAGAAAGTGATTTTTGTTGCTTAGATGGCCTGGATTTCACGTTCATTGGCTTATAATTATCCTCAGCGTCTCGAAAGCGTTGGAAATAATGTTGAAAATCATAGATCATTAGTTCCTGATGTTGCATTTCATGCTGATTTCCCAGTTGTATATTATATTTTAGGTCCTCTAGCATCGCTTTTTCAATGCCTTGGCTTAATTGTTTTCGTTCCTCTTCTCTAAGAAATGAGATAATGCTTTCATCTATTAAAGATCTATAATGCAGCGTCTGTTCAACAGTCGGTCTGGGGAACTTGCCGCGCTCGGTTTTCGGGAGAATATTTCCAAATCTCTGATAATAAGAATTCAAGTATTCTAAGTTAATTGGGTGATCAGATGTTTGGGTCAGCGTTCTACCATACCTTTCCAATATTTTGTGAAAAAACCAGCTAACATGGGCTAAATGCCAATTTGGCGGACTGCCAAAAGTATGAGACTGTATAACCGCATCCTCGATTTTTAATGGTTTGAAGATGTCTAAGGTTCTGTTTCTGACTATGATGAAATCTCTAACTAGATCATTTAAGCTAATATTCTCCATCGCATGGGAGGACTCATAGATAGCTTCATTATTTGATCCAATCTGTTTCATTATCCCAATAAATGGATTTGAAGTAAATATAATTCATTAGATGAGGTGGACAAATCTATTTAAGAGAATCCGATGAACCGTATGCACATGCATGATGCACGTTCTGCTTGCTTTGTATACTATGAAATAATAGTTATTTTATTATAATAGTTTAGATATGATAACTAACTAGAGTTTTGATTTTCACCTCATCTCCACAGGTACAACTTACAAATGAATTTGCAGCCCATATCGAGAACACTCTAGGAAGACAAATTGGTGATAGAGTGAAAAGAACTAGTCCGAAATATCTTTATGACAAGTTAGGGTCACAACTCTTCGAACAAATTTGTATGCAACCAGAATATTACCTGACTAGGGTTGAACTCGAAATATTGAATAACTATTCGGCTGAAATTGCAAATTTGTATAAAGATTTTGATAAAATCGCAATGATAGAGCTTGGTAGTGGAAGCTCTACTAAAACTAGGATCCTACTGCAGCAATTTGTGAATATGCAACAAACCGAAAAAATGTATTATTTCCCAGTCGATCTTTCAAGCACGATTTTAGAAGAAACGATCAACAAGCTTCCGAATGAGTTCCCTAGTATAGATATGTTAGCAATTCATTCAGATTATATTCAAGGGATCAGAATGGTTGAAGAGGTCATTTCGAATAAAGAAGATAGCAGAATTGGACCCCTTAACAAGCTCATACTTTTTCTTGGTTCAACCATTGGAAACTTTGAACCAAAAGAAGCATCGGAATTCCTAAAACAGATACGCTCATCAATAGATAATGGCAACAACAATTGCCTCTTGATTGGCTTTGATCTCCATAAAGACTCAAAAATTTTGGAGGCCGCATATAATGACAAGAACGGAATTACAGCAAAATTTAATCTGAATATTTTATCTAGAATAAATAGAGAGCTAGGAGGAGAATTCGACCTGAATAAATTCAGCCATTCAGCATTTTATAATATTAAAAAGAGAAGGATAGAAATGCATTTGATTTCGAAAACAGATCAAAATATTAAGATTAATAGCCTTCGAAAAAGAGTCTCACTTAGGAAAGACGAATCAATCCATACTGAAAATTCATACAAGTATTCAGTTAGTCAAATAAGAGAATTGGCCGAGAGTAGTGGTTTTAAAGTGGAAAAAAATTTCCTCGACAAGAGAAGTTGGTTTGATTTAGTTCTTTTATCAGTAAATTAAATTTGCATGCTTTATCATGTTTTACTAGCCGAATAATTTGAGCCATAAGTAGTAAAGAGACTCGCCAGATCCAATTTGCTTTTTGGTGTAGTAAACGAGTAAATATTAATTGTTGACCGAATTAGAGGGACATTCTCACGTGGTCACAATATCAAAGTGATTTATTCCACCTAGTATATTTTAGCTCTTCCTTTCAATGCATCTATGACTTAATTGAGTGATTGAGTGTCTTATTCAAAATTAAAATACATAACCATAACAAAAATTTATCTGATACATTAGTCGCATCAGCAACAAACCAGAGGCCTGAAATTACCTGTAAAACATCTTGCAACATAGTCCAGAAATAAGGAGGCAGTAATTATCTAAATTCCGAAGGTTAAGCGTTGGTAGCTACCAAACTCCATTTGTTGGAGCGTCCAACCTTCAGAAAAGAGATTCTTATAGAGTCTCTATATGTAGTTTAGAGTATGGATATAAAAAGTTTATCCAATATTTGGCTATTGAATTTTATCATAGAACTCACAGCATTTTGTTAATATGCTCCCGCGTCTTGATGATATCTCTCTATCTGAATTGTTGCATGAGTTATCTTGAATTTCTTTTCCAAGACTGAATTTATCTCTTGCAAAATTAGTTGCGACTTGGCAGGGTCTATTACGACAACATGAGCAGACAGTGCATTCATGCCCGAAGTGATAGTCCATATATGTAGCTCAAATACACCAGTTACACCCCTTATTTGTAGTACGGCCTTTTTTACTTCCTCATGGGACATATTGGCCGGAACACCCTCCATAAGTATATCTACAGCCTGTTTAATGATGGACCATGCCCTTGGAATCATAAATAATGCCAGTCCAATACTTATTAGCGGATCTGCCAAGTAAAAATTTGTAGTTAGCATTATTATGCCAGCAACTAAAACGCCCCCAGAACCAATGGTGTCACTTAGAGTCTCTAAATATACAGCCCGTACATTCAAATCTTGTATTTCTTCTGTCTCGTGATCATTATTATAAGGATAAGAGTTATGAGTATGTGGGCGTCCATCAAAATGTGATAGTAATCGCATTCCAATGAAATTCACCGCCATCCCAACTGAGGCAACTATTATGAGAGGAAACCCCGGAACTTCTGGCGGTTCAAAAATGCGTTTAAAACCTTCATAGAGAATATATATCGAAAGTAGAACCAGGATAAGACTGTTTAAGAGCGATGCGAGTATTTCCATTCTGTAAAAACCGAATGTCCTTTGCGGTGTTGCCGATTTTTGGGTATAGCTAATAGCATACATGGCGAGGGCAATTCCTCCGACGTCAACTAGCACGTGTCCAGCTTCAGAAAATAATGCCAAGCTTCCGGTGACTAGGATTGTAAAAGAAGCAGCTACTAAATACGCCGAATTAAGAAAAAGCACGATTCTAAGTCTTGCTATTCTTGTTAGCTGATCTAGCTTCAAGGGACTATTCATTTCTATGATTAGATTAGATTAGATTAGATTCTACCTAGGTTCTAAATTCGAACATTTTTGTAATTGGACTTAAATTTTGCTATCCTTTTGCTCGTCATCGTTGAGTCGCGATTAGTTATCACATTTTTCTTTATATTGTTCAATAATGTGTATTTATCATGTGATTCGTATTTATCCATATATTAATAGATA
>Ga0157377_10001307_pt1 | contig 10668 bp, 9 predicted proteins | sample M55metaG_FD_121116 | JGI IMG/M metagenome (GOLD analysis project Ga0157377, IMG submission 121116) | Miscanthus rhizosphere microbial communities from Kellogg Biological Station, Michigan, USA - M5-5 metaG | ecosystem: Host-associated > Plants > Roots > Rhizosphere > Soil | place: USA: Michigan...
AGCTTGCGCTGGCCGCGCTTCCCGACCGGGAGCGCCGGGTCATCGAGCTGCGTTACGGGCTCGACGGGTCGCAGCCGTGCACGCTCGAAGAGGTCGGACAGGCCTTCGGCGTGACACGCGAGCGAATCCGCCAGATCGAGAACAACACGCTGAAGAAGCTCGAGTCGCTCCCGGAGGCGCAGGGACTCAGGGACTGCGTCTGACCCAGGACAGGGGAGCGTCCGTCCCACACGCCGCGGCCGCGAAGCGGCGGCTCTTGGGGATCTTGCACCGACCGGAAGTCGTGCGGTAGCACACTTCCGGTCGTGGGCACGATTCAGTACGTAGGACACGCGACGGTCTTCGTCGATCTCGACGGCGTGCGGTTGCTCACGGATCCGCTGCTCCGGAATCGCGTTGCGCACCTTCGTCGCGCGAGCGGGATCTCAGCGCGGGCTCAGCGAGGGGTTGACGCCGTGCTCATCTCGCACGGCCACTACGACCACCTCGACCTCCCCTCGCTCGAGAAGCTCGGAAAGAAGCTCCCGATCGTCGTTCCGCGGGGGCTCGGCGGCCTGCTGCGCAAGAAGAAGTTCGAGTCCGTCCTCGAGGTCGAGGCGGGGGAGACGCTCTCGATCGGAAACGTCCAGATCCGGGCTGTGCCTGCCGAGCACGACAGGGGTCGCGCGCCGTTCGGCGCGTCGGCCGATCCGGTCGGGTATGTCGTCTCGGGCTCGTCCTCGATCTACTTCGCCGGCGACACCGACCTGTTCGACGACATGGCCGAACTCGGGCCGGTCGACGTCGGGCTCATCCCGATCTGGGGCTGGGGCCCCGGGCTCGGCGGCGGTCATCTCGATCCGGAGCGTGCGGCCGAAGCGGTCGCGCGCATCGGCCCGAAGACCGTCATCCCGATCCACTGGGGCACGTACTTCCCGATCCATCTCGGCCTGACCGGCAAGCCTCGTTTCGTCGATCTACCGCCATTGCAGTTCGCCGCGGCGCTGAAGGAGCACGCGCCCGACGTCGAGCTACGCGTGCTTCGCGTCGGCGAAGAGACGGACGTCTAGGCCGGGAGCAGCTTGGCTGTTCCGAGCGCGGACACGGCGCGCTCTCGGAGCTCGCTCGCGACCTGCGACACGTCGGCGCCGAACGGCGCGTAGGCGACGACGCTGAGCCAGGCCGTCTTCTCCGTGAGCGAGCCGACCTGCACGTAGATCGTGAGGCTCTCGCCCTGCGGGGTGCCTGCGGCGGCGTCCATCACGACGCGGCGGGCCTCGTCGAGCGGTGCGTCGAGGCGGACGGGGAGCTCGACCGTCACGAGCCGTCGTGGGTCGTCGACCGAGCGGTTCACGATCGTCGTCGAGACCATGCGGGAGTTCGGGACGAAGATCCGGCGTCCCTCGTCGGTCGTCAGCGCCGTATAGCTCAACGAGATGTCGTCGACGATGCCCGTGTGGTTGTCGACCGTGACGCGGTCGCCGAGTCGTACGGGCTGCGTGAACGCGAGCATGACTCCCGAGCCGAGGTTGCCGAGCGGGGTCGTGAGGGCGAGCCCGGCGATGACCGCGAGGACGGCGCTCGATGCGAGGAACGCGCTCGCGACCTTCTCCGTCGCCGGGAACGTCGACAGAACGCTCCAGGCACCGATCAGCCCGATGAGGGCGATCGCGACGCGGAGGAGGAAGCTGAAGGTCGTGCGCCTGCGGGCGGCGACGGAGGGATCGCGCTCGGCGAGTCGCCTCTCGTAGCGGTCGAACGCGGAGCGCAGCGCGATGCGGACCGCGATGAGCACGACGATCCAGATCGCCGTGAGGAGCAGCGCTTTCGCGAGGTTCGAGTCCACGCCGGGGTCTTCGGCGCGGAGCGCTGGGAGCCTGCCTCAGCTCCGCCCGAGAACCTGGGCCTTCGCTGCGGTGAACTCCTCGTCGGTGAGCTCGCCAGCCGAGTGGAGCTGGGCGAGCGACGCCAGCCGCGCCGCGACGTCGTCGGCGGCCGGAGCGACGGGCTCCGCCGCGCTCGGCGCGCGTCGCGACTCCCACCAGCTCGACATCCGCGCGCGGGTATCGGCGATGAACGTCGAGCTCGCATCGGGGAACTCGGCGAGCGTCTGCCTCCGCGCCAGCTCGATCCACGCTGCTCCGAGCGCAACGAGCAGGATGAGGACGAAGAGACGCGCGAAGTCGAGCACCGCCGTGTTGAACAAGAGAAACAGGACGACCACCGCGAGGAGGCCGTACCCCCACACGCGGTTCTGCAGTGCCGGGGCGAGCCATTCGCGCGACGTCAGCGCGCGGCGGCTGGGACCCGCGAGCCAGGCCGCGATCACGAAGAGGAGCCCGACGACGATCATGAGCCGGAACGATCCGCGCATGAGCTCCGTGAGAATGTTCCACGCGTTGTTCGCCGCCTGCCGGTCGTCCTCGCGGGAGACGAGCGAGCCGACGACGTAGTTGCGGGTCAGATTTGCGGCGAGGAGCCCGAGAAGGCCAACCGCGACGAGGACCCAGCCGGTGCCCCGAACCGCGCGTCGGCGGTCCCCCGAGAGCCATACCGCGAGAGCGAACGCGACGAGGGTCAGCAGCGGGAGGACCCACGCGAGCGTCTTCAGGAGCTGGAATCCGTTCTGCGCCGTGTCGAGCTCGTCCGCTCGGAGGATGACGATCCGGCCGGCATCCGCCGGGATCTTGTCCGCGACCTGCTGCCCGATTCCGATGCGATCGGCGGCCTCGTCGATGATCGCCCGGAGATTGAGCGTCACCTCGCCGTTCTCCGTCGACACGCGCGTGCCGCCACCCTCGAGCACCTCGACGAGCGTTTGGTGCGTCGCCCGCAGCGTCGCCTTGAAGAGCTGCTGGAACGCCGGTTGCTCGAGCGCGCGGTCGACGATCCGGTACGAGGCCTGCCGCAGCCCTGCCGTGGCGGGCCCGGCGAGGCCCTGGTAGTCCGCCGGGAGCTGCTTCTCGACCTCGGCTTGCACGTCGACGTTCGCGAAGAGCTCGTCGACAGTCCTGTTCGCGACCGCGCTGCGGATCGCCGGGTCGTCGAGAAGCGAACTCGACGTGTTCGTGAAGACATTCGTGTTGAGTGCGACGCGGTTGATCCAGATCGCGAACGACGAGAGGAAGAGCAGGAGGCCTGCGATCACGAGGACGACCCAGACGCCGGTCGCCCGCCCGCGGCTCTGCCGGCGGGCCGCCTCGGGTACCGGCGTGGGCTCGGGCTGCACGCTCATCCGACGTGCAGGACCCTAGTCCTCGCCGAGCGAGAACGCCGCGTGGAGCGTCCGGACCGCGCGCTCGACGTCGCCGCGTGGGACGAGGCAGGAGACCTTGATAGGCGAGGTCGAGATGAGGCGGAGGTTGACGCCCTCGTCCGCGAGCGCACGGAACATCTGCGCCGCGACTCCCGGATGCGAACGCATGCCGGCGCCGATCAGCGAGACCTTGCCGAGGTCCGTGATCTCGGTGGCCTCGAGCGTCCCGATCGACTCGTCGGCGCGCGCGAGGGCGCGGCGCGTAGCGAGAACGTCGTCCTTCGGGATCGAGAACGAGAGCGACGCGAGGCCGTGAGCGACGTTCTGAAGGATCGTGTCGACGTTGACGTGCTCCGAGGCGACCGCGTCGAAGATCGCGGCGGCGACGCCGGGGCGGTCCGGTAGGCCCGTGACGTCGAAGACCACGTCGTCCTCCGAATGGGTCACTGCGGACACGATCGACTGCTCGCGCCCGGTCGCGTCCTCGATCCAGGTCCCGGCCTCGGTCGAGAAGGTCGAACGCGCATGGATCCGGACGCCCTGCCCACGCGCCAGCTCGACCGCGCGGAGCATGAGGACCTTGGCGCCGGACGACGCCATCTCGAGCATCTCCTCGTACGAGACGGTGTCGAGCTTCCGCGCGTCGGGGACGATGCGCGGATCGGCGGTGAAGACGCCGAGGACGTCGGAGTAGATCTCACACGACGCCCCGAGCGCGGCGGCGAGCGCGACGGCGGTGGCATCCGTCCCGCCGCGGCCGAGCGTCGTCACGTCCATCGTGTCGCGCGAGAAGCCCTGGTAGCCGGCCACGAGGACGATCTGCCCTCGGTCGAGAGCCTCGATCACGCGCACCGGCGTGATCTCGCGGATCTTCGCCTTCGTGTGCACGGGGTCGGTGATGATCCCCGCCTGCGACCCGGTGAACGAGACGGCTTCGGAGCCGAGGTCGTGCACCGCCATCGCAACGAGCGCGCATGCGATCCGCTCTCCCGTCGAGAGCAGCATGTCGAGCTCGCGCGGATACGGCTCGGGCGAGACGTCGTGCGCGAGCGCGAGCAGCCCGTCGGTGGTGTCGCCCATGGCGGAGACCGTGGCCACGACGCGGGCGCCGCGCGAACGCGCCTCGACGAGTCGAGCCGCGACGTTCCTGATCTTTTCCGGGTCGGCGACCGACGAGCCGCCGAACTTCATGACGACGGTGTCGGCCGGCTGGGCGTTCGCGCTCACTGGGGGATTGTGGCTTCTCCGGCACCCGACTCGGCGTGAGGGCTACCCTCCGCGCGTGCCGCGGAAGGTCATGCTCATCGGCCTCGACTGCGCCGAGCCGTCGCTCGTCCTCGAGCGTTGGCGCGACGAGCTGCCGACGATTTCCGGGCTCATGGAACGCGGCTCCTACGGACGCCTCACCTCCGTGATCCCGCCGATAACCGTGCCGGCCTGGTCGTGCATGATGTCCTCGAAGACGCCGGGTGACCTCGGCGTCTACGGCTTCCGCAACCGGTCGGACCACACGTACGACGGTGCGTTCATCGCGATGTCGACCGCGATTCGCGAGCCGCGACTGTGGGACTACGTGACGCGCGCCGGCGGCTCGTCGATCGTCCTCTCCGTACCGGGCTGCTATCCGCCGAAGCCCTTGAACGGCGTGATGGTCGGGTGCTTTCTCACACCGTCGATCGAGTCGAAGTACACGTACCCGGCGGCGCTCAAGGACGAGATCGCCGATGTCGTCGGTGAGTACCTCTTCGACACGAAGGACTTCCGCACGGACGACAAGGAGTACCTCCTGCGGCAGGTGTACGAGATGACGGATCGCCGATTCGCGCTCGCCGAGCACCTGCTCGAGACGAAGCCCTGGTCGCTGTTCGCGATGGTCGAGATGGGCCCGGACCGCATGCACCACGGGTTCTGGAAGTACATGGACACGGAGCACCGCAAGCACGAGCCGGGCAACCCGTACGAGACGGCGATCCTCGACTACCACCGCCACGTCGACGGCCTGCTCGGGAAGCTTCTGGAGCACGCGGACGACGAGACGGTGGTCTTCGTCCTGTCCGACCACGGGGCGAAGCGCCTCGACGGCGGGATCCGGATCAACGAGTGGCTCCGCCGCGAAGGCCTGCTCGCAACGCTCGCCGAGCCGAACGGCGTCACGTCGCTTCGCGACGTCGGGATCGACTGGTCGCGGACGACGGCATGGGGCGAGGGCGGCTACTACGCGCGCGTGTTCCTCAACGTCGCCGGCCGCGAGCCCGAGGGAACGGTCGCTCCGGAGCAGTACGAGGAGGTTCGCGACGACCTCGCGCGTCGCATCGCCGCCATCCCCGACGATGCGGGCAATCCGATCCCCACGGCCGTGTACAAGCCCGAGGAGCTGTACGGTGAGCCGAAGGGCGTCGCTCCGGACCTGATTGTCGTCTTCGGCGACCTCTTCTGGCGCTCGGTCGGGACGATCGGTGGCGACGAGGGGGGCCCGACCCTCGAGAACGACACCGGCCCGGACGATGCGAACCACGCCCAGGACGGGCTCTACGTCGTGGCGGGTCCGGGCATCGACGTGTCCGGACGGAACGACGCGCACCTCCTCGACATCGCTCCGACGGTGCTCGAGATCCTCGGGATCGAGCTTCCGTCAGACCTCCGAGGGCGCAGTCTGCTCCCCGGGTTCGCCGCCCGCTGACGCTGCGTCAGGAGCTCACGGATGTCTCAACTGCCGTCGGGCAGGCTCGCGATGCCAGGTCGACACTGAAGCGTCGGGCGTCAGTCCAGCGGCCGGACGTCGGTCGCGATCGCCGCGGACGGGGCGTCACTCGGCTCGGCGATCGTCACCTCCAGCTCGAACCGCCGTCCGTGGACGGGACCCCAGGGGCTCGTTCCCGACGGGCACCACACCTCGAGCGAGGCGGAGCCGTCGTCCACGACGACGAGCGAGCCGTCCGTCGAGCCGAAGAGGCTCGTCACGCGCGCATGGATCCGGCCGTGACTCGCGCCGTGATCCGCGGCTGCGACGAGCTCGGCAATCGAGTGGGTCGCACCTATGGGCTCCCGACTGCGCAGGTCGATTCCGCTCGCCGCGAGCCAGTGCGCGGGCCAGGACTCGAGCTCGGGTGGAACGGCGTGGAGCACGGCGTACAGGGGATGCGGCACGGCCGCATCCAGGCGCGCAGCGCGGCGGTCCCGCTCGACGGGATGATCGAGCGTGACGAAGTCTTCGCCGCGCTCGAGGTGCCCTTCGGCGATGAGCGTCGCCAGCAGGTCGATCCGGTCGGCTAGGCCGTGTGCGACGACGGAGACGGCGTCGAACTCCCATTCGAAGATCGTCCCGCCGTCGCCCCACTCGCTTCCGAGCTCGATCATCGCGTAGCAGTGGCTGGCGTAGTCGATCGGGAGAAGGAGTGGAGGAGCTCTCATCGGCGCCACCGCCTCGAGCTCGCGGAGCCCGTGGAGGAGCTCGAGCGAGTAGGCAGGGCCCCGAAGCATCGGGAAGGTGTAGATCGCGACGGGCTCGGGGTCGACCTGTTCCCAGAAACGCCGGAGTTCAGCCGGTACGGCATAGGGAGCGACGTCGGCGGCAATCGCGTCGATCGACGCGACGTCGGTCGGGGGCTCGAGCCCTGGAAGCCCCGCTTCCCGGAGCGCTTCGTCGAGGCGGCCGATCGCCGCGTCGATGTGCGGCACCGCGGCCATGTGCTCTGATCGTAGGGGCCTCCTGAGGCCGTCACTACAATCCGCCGCGCTCATGAACGTCGTCGTCTACGTCTCCGACGCACTGCGGACCGATCATCTCGGCTGTTACGGCGGCCGCTGGGTGAACACGAAGACCATCGACGAGCTCGCCGGGAGCGGCGTCCGCTACGCGCAGGCCATCTCGTCGGCGCCCTGGACGGCTCCCTCGACGACGTCGATCGTCACGGGGATCTACGCCCACCATCACGGGTACCTGCACTGGGACGCGACGCTCGACCCGTCCGTCGAGACGATGTTTCGTGCGTTCTCCGCGCACGGGTACGAGGTCGCGAGCTTCGTCTTCGACACGAACTACCTCTTCAAGGATCTGCCCGAGGCGAATGTTCTCGGCACCTCGGAGAGCCTCGACGGCGCCTTCGCATTCATGCGCGAGAACCGGGAACGGCCGTTCCTCCTGTACGTCCACAACTGGGCGACGCACATGCCTTACGACATCGTCCACGCAGACCGCAAGAACTGGCTCGCGGCGAAGCAGGAGGTGATCGCCGGCATTCAGTCCGACTCGGCGTCGGCGCTCGAGGCGATGCGGGAGGGCTACCGGAAGGCGGTCGAGCGGCAGTCGGAGGAGCTCGTCGCCTCGTTCCTCGAGGAGCTGGAGTCGCTCAGGCTGCGCGAGTCGACGACGTTCGCGTTCCTCTCCGACCACGGCGAGTCGTGGGGCGAGCGCTTCGGGGACAAGGCCGACGTGAAGGGCGTCTACCACATGCACGGCGCGACGCTGAACGACGAGATCGTCCAGGTCCCGCTCATTCTCTCGGCGCCGGAGCGGCTCGAGCCCGCCGTCGTCGAAGCGCAGGTGCGCACCGTGGATCTCGTGCCAACGCTCCTCGATCTCGCGGGGCTGCCGGCACGTGAGTCGGACGGCGAGAGCCTCCTTCAGATCGGCGGTGACCGACCCGCCGTGATCTCCGGAACCGATATGGGGGCGCTGACGAAACTCGCCCTACGCGTGCCGCCGTGGAAGCTGATCCTCCACGTCGAGAGCGGCGAGGAGGAGGCCTACCGGCTCGACACGGACCCCCGCGAGCTCGTGAGCCGTCCGGCGGACGTGCCGCCCGAGCTGCGCGATCTCGTGTTCCGTGAGCTCGAGAGCGCCGAGCGTCACGAGCTGACGGAGGAGGAAGAGGCCACTGTCGCGAAGCGGCTCTCGGACCTCGGGTACCTCTGATGCCCCAGCTCGCGACCTTCTACGAGCGGATGTTCTTCATCCGCCGCTTCGAGGAGACGCTCCTCGACCTGTTCTCGCTCGGGAAGCTCGTCGGGACGACGCACACGTACATCGGGCAGGAGGCGAACGCGATCGGGCTGATCGATCACCTCGATCCCGGGGTCGACACGGTCTTCTCCAACCATCGCTGCCACGGCCATTACCTTGCGTTCACGGACGACGCCTTCGGGCTGCTCTGCGAGGTGATGGGCAAGGCGCCTGGCGTCTGCGGCGGCAAGGGCGGCAGCCAGCACCTGTGCAAGGGCAACTTCTATTCGAACGGCGTCCTCGGGAGCATCGTCCCGGTCGCGACCGGGATCGCGCTCGCGGAAAAGCGGAAGGGGACAGGGGCGGTCTCGACGGTGTTCCTCGGAGACGGCACGCTCGGCGAGGGCGTGACGTACGAGTCGCTCAACATCGCGTCCCTCTGGCAGCTGCCCGTGCTGTTCGTCGTCGAGAACAACTACTACGCGCAGTCCACGCCCGTCGAGCTCGAGCTCGCCGGGTCGATCGCGGCACGCGGTGCAGCGTTCGGCGTCGAGGTCGACGAGCTCGACACCACCGACGTCGAGGTCGTCCACGAGGCTGCAGGCCGCGCGGTCGCGCACATCCGCGAGACGGGCTCGCCGTACTTCCTCGTCCTCAACACCTATCGGTTCAGCCCGCACTCCAAGTCGGACGACCAGCGCGATCCTGCCGAGATCGACGAGCGCCGTACGCGCGATCCCTTGCTCGTCGCGCGTGCACGGCTCGTCGAGGACGAGCGCAGGGCGATCGAGGAGCGCTGCGAGGAGCGGCTCGCCGAGACGGTCGACGCAGCCGATGCGGCACCGGCGGCCACCCCCGGGGTCGCGGCGTGAGCGCGACCGCTCAGGGCAAGCGCGGCGTTCAGGTCCTGAACGAGACGCTGCACGCGATCTTCGCCGAGCACGACGACGTCGTCCTCTTCGGCGAGGACGTCCTCGACCCGTACGGCGGCGCCTTCAAGGTGACGGCCGGCCTGTCGGACGCGTACCCCGACCGCGTGCTGACGACGCCGATCAGCGAGGCGTCCTTGTTCGGGGTCGCCGCGGGGATGGCCTTGCGCGGCCAGCGTCCGATTCTCGAGATCATGTTCGGCGACTTCATGGCGCTCGGCCTCGACCAGGTCGTGAACGGGATCTCGAAGTTCCGCGAGATGTACGACGACCAGGTGACCGTGCCGCTCGTCGTGCGGGCGCCGATGGGGGCGCGTCGCGGGTACGGGCCGACGCACTCGCAGTCGCTCGAGAAGCTCCTGCTCGGGATTCCCAACGTCGTCGTCGTCGCTGCGAGCGAGTGCCACGACGTCGGCGGTCTGTTGGCGGCCGCGGTCGAGGACGAGCGGCCGGTGTTCTTCATCGAGAACAAGCTCCTCTACGGGCGCACGATCCGTCGGCCGGAGGACGGGCACATCGGCGAGCTCGCCGTTCGTGAGTCGGCGGGTCCGTATCCAGCGCTGACCTTCTCCGCCACGGGCTTCGAGGAGGGGTCCGCGACGGTCGTCACCTACGGCGGGATGCTCCCGATCGTCCTCGACGCCGTGACGGAGCTCGTCCTCGAGCACGAGATCTTCTGCGAGGTGGTCGCGCTCTCGCAGCTCGTCCCGATGGAGCTCGGAGCCGTGCTCGAGTCGGTCGCACGCACGGGCGCACTCGTGACGGCGGAGGAGGGAACGCTGACGGGCGGCTTCGGGGCCGAAATCGCGGCCCGCGTCCAGGAGGCGGCGTGGAGCGATCTCCGCGCACCGGTGCAGCGGGTCGCGGCCCGCGACGGGATCATCCCGTCCGCGCGTCCGCTCGAGGACGCCATGCTCCCCAGCGTGGAGGACGTGGTCGACGCGGTCATGGCGTTCGAGGGCGCGGCGTAGCCGTGCTCGAGATCGTCCTCACACGCGAGGACGCGAACACGGAGTACGCCCTCCTCGCGGAGTGGCTCGTCGAGGATCGCTCGGAAGTGAGCGCCGGCCAGCCCGTCTGTGTCGTCGAGACGACGAAGGCGACGGTGGAGGTCGAGGCGCCCGGCGCGGGAACGATCGTGCAGCTCTACGGCGAGGAGGTCGAGGTCGAGCTCGGCAAGACGATCGCCTACGTCGCGGAGACAGCCGACGAGCTTGGGTCGATCGCCGCCGACGCCGAGGCGAAGCCGGCCCCGAGACCCGCCGCCGGCGACCGCAAGGCCACGCGGAAGGCGGTCGAGCTCGCGGAGCTCCACGGTGTCGACCTCGCGGAGATCGACAAGCGCGGGTTCATCACGGAGAAGGACATCGAGGCTCTCCTCGCGCAGCGTAAGGCGGCGGCGCCCGCTGCCGGGCCGATCCTCGCCGGGGTCTCGACGGACGGCGTGTCGTTGCCAGCCGTGTTCGAGCTCGACGAGGCCGACGGCGCTCTCGACCCGGGCTTCCTCTCCTCGCTCGACCACGACGTCTTCCGCACGCTTCCGGCGGCCGACAAGGTCGCAT
>Ga0157377_10001314_pt1 | contig 10633 bp, 9 predicted proteins | sample M55metaG_FD_121116 | JGI IMG/M metagenome (GOLD analysis project Ga0157377, IMG submission 121116) | Miscanthus rhizosphere microbial communities from Kellogg Biological Station, Michigan, USA - M5-5 metaG | ecosystem: Host-associated > Plants > Roots > Rhizosphere > Soil | place: USA: Michigan...
CCATTCCAATGATGAGTCGGTGAAATTACATGGAAGGGAGGTAATAAGGCAAATAAAATCGCTAGATCATTAGTATGCGCTTCCTCTTTAATGCGGAACTATTTAAGGTGTTCTGTTAACTTCATAGGCCCTATGATAGGGTGTTAACTCTCGGGTCATATATTATAATCATTAAACAAACTCTTCTCTACTTTATTCAAACGAAGCTGTGCATTTCTTTCGTATCTTTTATAGTCATCATCACCTGGCTCACCATCAACTTTTCCTACTGAATATGGAATATTGGGTATAAATCGTATAAGCGGTTCTGGGAATTCTTCTCCTGTACCCACAGATAAATCGAGTTTAAACTTTTCAATATACCGGATTATGAAATATGCTAAATCGGCTGCTTCATCCATAATAATGTCTCTGCGCCAATGTGTCTTAAGAAATATCGAGCCGTATGGGGCTCCATTACCAATTGCTTTATACTTATCGACGATTTCTGGCCTACCATCTTGGTAGAAATATCTCAGTTTTGCTCCCTCGTTTGTACTCACTCCAACCAAAACGTCGATTTATAGAAATTTCGGTAATGGCTATCAAGCACTCGCATGATATCTTTTATTCTAAGCGAAAGTTCGTCTAATCTGACGCTAGTTTTCTTTTCTTTATCAAGTTCTACAGCGTACTCTCTTAGATGCATTCGGAAATCTTCAAACGGTTCATGATTTCCAACAAAACTGGTAAGTACACCTCGTATTTCCCCGGTTATTTTGTGACCGTATTCATAATTTGTTCCGCAATCAACTGTGACACTCTTTTTTCACTAATATTTTTTGAAACATGGCCGCATTAAAACTTTGCCGTCATAATTTTATGACCCGGGAGTTAACAGCCTTTTAGAGGGCATGAGAAGTTAACAGAACCATTTAAGCAAAGGAATATAACTGTCGCTAGCGATATTAGTATATGCTTTCTCACTGGTTCTCTCGGGTCGGTAGTTCTATTCCTAGAGGATTTTCTAGGCATTATGTCTTGGGCTTACTTAAAGATCAGCCAATGACAGGAAAGGAGATTATTGATAGAGCTATTTATGATAGTGACGGAAAATGGAGTCCTTCTCCGGGATTGATATATCCTATGCTTGGAAGATTACTAGAAGATGGTCTAATTGATGAGGTAGAAAACGGTAGATATAGGACAACAGCGTCTGGAGAGAACACAGCTGCCGATATGAAATCTCTACATAATATCGTGCAAAAGCAGTTAGATGTAATGTTAAGAGTGGGAAATGTGGGCAAATTTATGGCATTTGATCTAATCGATAGAGTTTCTGCAATAGGATCTGCACTCAGTTCAAATTTGGATAGAATGACTGAACAAGAAAAGGAAAAATACAAAGAATTTCTCTTAGCCGAGTTAGCTAAACTTGACGAACAAGAAAATATTAACCAAAGACTCACATTGGATCAAAAATAGCTGAACTACTCTCTTGGCCTTGATGAGGTTTGGCATGATTCCATCGAGAAATTCTGTTATAGCGGGCTTACTATAGCTACTTATTACAACTCTTTTGCTATGTTTTTCGAAACGGTTCACGGGCTGCCTAAACCTGTAGAATTTTTTGAAAATTGAAGTCAAACTTGCCTAATAATTATGTTGCTATCTGAATGAATTTCATCGGCTGATTATTCTTAAATTCTGTATTGCTAATCCTTTTAATAACGTTGATAATCTAACAGTCTGTTAGATTGCCTGATGATATATCAGTGATATCTGGTCCGTCTTCTGCTGAGTTGGCAAATAAGATTGCAGCCAACCTAGATGTAACGCCTGTACTTGCAGAAGTTTGTATCTTCACTGATGGGGAAAGCAAGATTCGATTACCCCCTATCCAAAAAAAGACTTGTGTCGTAGTACAATCTACTTATCCACCAACAGATCGACATCTGTTACACGCTATGATGATGATCAGAAAATGCTCTGAAGTGCAAGCCACCAATATTATTGCAGTAATTCCGTATTTGGCATACGCAAGACAAGATAGGGAATTTTTACCAGGAGAGGTAGTTTCGATGTCTTTAATTGCCAGCCTACTGGAAAGTGCTGGCATTAAGCAGCTAATTACAGTGGACGCTCACAGCAAAGTGTCACTTTCGCACTTTAAAATCGATGTACAAAATCTTTCTTCGATACCTTTATTCGCAAACTACGCCACAGAAAAGTTGAAATTGGATATGCCAATTGTTGTCTCGCCAGATCTGGGGGGTATGGTTCGGGCAAAGGCACTTGCATCAATATTAAGAACCGACTCTATTGCTCTAAATAAGAGTCGCGATAGATCTACCGGTGAAGTAACAATTGATTGTGGAGAATCTCAATATCAATTCGGCAAAAGGGACGTAATTATTCTGGATGACATGATAAGCACTGGAGACAGTATAGTTAAAGCATGCGAGGCACTAAGACAGTTTGGTCTATTAGGAAGAATATTTGTAATGTGCACACATGCACTTCTTATTAAAAATGCAACACAAAAGATCATGTCCGCCGGTGTAAACGACATTATTGCTACAAATTCTATTCCGAATGAGTTCGCAAAAGTAGATCTCAGCCCGATCATCTGCTCACCCCTACGAGCTATCACTAATACTAACTGAGCTTGATCTATATACTGCCGGGCTACAAGACTTTATATGATGCCGAGACCTCAGGAATTCCCTTTACACGTTTTAAAGTATAATCCATGATAGTACGTGAAGGGGGATACATGTAACATATTGGTTTTTTTAAGCAATATGCCTTTAGAACGAGGACATAAGACTAGGGCTGCGGGAGTAATTTTATGGTAGACATGCAGATAACATTTCTTGGAACTTCCGCCGCAACTCCTACTTCAGACAGAGGGCTTTCCTCTCTTGCTATCGTTCGAGGGAGCGAGGTTTTATTGTTCGACGCCGGAGAAGGAATGCAGCTTAACTACATAAAGTCTAAACTTGGAGTGAACAAGAAGATGAAGATTTTCATCACACATATGCACGCGGATCATTGTCTTGGATTATTAGGTCTGTTACAAACAATGTCGTTACAAGGTAGAGAAAATAGGATAGATATTTATGGCGAACCTAAATTAGTCGAGTTCGTAAATGAGAATACAAGAATCATTAATTTTGGTCTATCTTATGAAGTGAATCTCCACACAATTGAGTCTGAAGGGCTAGTAGTAAGAGAAAAGGATTATGATGTTACATGTTGTAATGCAACCCACTCTACATCGGCATTTTCGTTCTGTCTTACTGAAGGAGAAAGGCCAGGGATTTTTAATATTATTGAGGCTAAACGATTGGGTATTCCTGAGGGAGAACTGTACGGAAGGCTGCAAAATGGGGAAGACATTATCTATAAAGGGAAAACAATATTATCTAGCCAGATAGTGGGATCCCGAAGACTTGGTCGCAAAGTAGGAATATCCGGAGACACTAGGCCATCAGAAAAGCTACGAAGATTCTTTATGGACTGCGATGTTCTCATATTTGAATCAACATATAGTCACAAGTTGAAAAGAAAGGCAGCACTGAATTTTCATTCAACTGCAAAGGAAGCAGCACAGTTAGCAGCACGGTCAAGAGTTAAGAAACTGCTTCTTACGCATTTTAGCGCAAGGTACAGTAATACGTTTGAATTGGTGAGTGAGGCCAAATCAATACATGATAATGTGAATGCAGCCGAAGATTTAATGGTAGTCCGAGTTCCGTATCGAGATTAGATGCTGATATTACCGATATTACTTCTGATAGTTAAGCATCTTATTTGATTTGATTATTATGCAAAAAAGAAGAAATTCAAGAATAACAATATTTGAATGTCTGAATCGAGATCGTTTCTGATTAATACTATCTGTTGGCCTTGGTAAATACGGGGGCAGAAGTAAACTCATCAGAATCTGCGATTAATGAGATGGCTGTTGTCTTGTAAGTTTGTAATTTTTCTGATACTGCTAAGCTAAATGCACCACTGGCCCCATCAGTAATATTCAATGGCTCGGCTAAGCCTCTCCCTATTGCAACAACATTTCCGCTTTTGTCGTACAGTGTGGCAATAATTAGAGTATTCGTAGAACTATGATTGGCATTGTTGGTTACTTCTCCATTGATATAGTAAAAGCCAAAAATATCTAGTCTAGAATTAGATGGACTAACCCTCAGTCCCATAGTTTTTAGTCTACCCTCAGTCGGTCCTGGGTTAGTTTCGATTGATATCTTATAATTTCTAACTTGATTGACGGTTTTGCTGTCAATATACAAAATCTCAAATGGCGAAATGCCTCCCGGATTAATAATATTCAATTCTGATGACCTACTGAATACATTTAATAAGTTGCCTTTGTTACCATAAAATGAACCTTTAATCACTACATTTGCCACGGGCTTGGTTGAAAAATTCTTCACCTCGCCGTACACATGCATAACTCCGTTTTCATCAATAAATGACGATGTTTTCCGGATCTCGATCCCTGAAGGAGCTGCTTTGGCGGAAAGCACAGCCATAGACAGTGTCATCATGATCAAGATTACAAATACGCTTGTTAATTTACCTAAAGCCGTACTCAAAGTTAGAATTACCTGTTTATAATCTATTTTCCAGTTTCGACTAATCTCATATGGCTTCATATTAAACGGCGCGGATCGATTTTGACTTGAAACGATGAAAAGATGAAATACTATTATATGGAAGGGACACTATTAACACGATTAGTAGAAGTTCTTCTTAATGCATACACCATTAACATGCCCTGGATGCAGTAAAGGTCATCTCATCGCTGATGCTGATACCGGAGAGATAATTTGCGATAGCTGCGGATTGGTTCAAGTTACTGATTTTCCTGACCATGGCATGTTGACGACGTCCATTACTTATCCGAACAGAAGTAGTGTGGGGGCATCAAATTTTGCGTTAATCTGTAATGATATTGAATATTCTACGGTAATTGATAGGGCAAATACTGATGCAAGGGGTCATAGACTTGATCCAAGCACATTATCTAGAATGCAAAGGTTACGTACATGGGATTTCAGGCTCCGTACTGATTCTAATGCGGCTAGAAACATCAAGCAAGCACTAAATGAGCTGGATGCTCTTAAGGATAAGCTCGGTCTGCCAGATACTGTGCTTGAAAAAGCATCTTATATATATAGAAAGGCTCAGATCAAGGGCTTGGTACACGGAAGATCCATATCTGCAATATTATCTACTGCAGTATACATTGCATGTAGAGAAATGGGGACTCCAAGGACCTTGAAGGAAATTTCTGTGATTGCGAATCTCGAAAGAAAGGATATTGCAAGGGATTATAGACTGCTCGTAACCGAACTTGATCTTAAAATTCCATTACTCGACCCTTTGAAATGTATTGTAGGAGTGGCAAATAGAATAAATATAAGCGAAAAAACCAAACGACTTGCTCTCGATTCAATGAATGAGATAATAAAAAATGAAATCTCTGCGGGCAAGAATCCTATGGGGCTAGCCGCTACAGTTCTTTACGTTTCATGTCTAAAGAATAAAGAGAACAAAACACAGGCCGATATTGCACGTGCCGCAGGAATAACTGAGGTGACAATTAGGAATAGATATAGCGATTTGAAACGTAACATGATCTAATACACCACTTTTATGACTGATCCTTGTTGTACTATTGTAAAAATTCGATTCTGATAGCCACCTACGTCTTCAACGTATATTTGTCGTTTAGTTAATAAGCAGACCTACGGGATTATAACCTAGCAGTGTCGAAAATTTATGACGTTATCATAGCAGGTGGTAGTATTTCTGGTCTACTTGCTGCTCGGGAATTATCTAGTCACAATGGAATCTCAGTCCTAGTTCTTGAAGAGGATTACGAAGTTGGGACCCCTGATCACTGTGGCGGACTTGTAAGTATGAGTGCAGTAGAAAAGCTTCAGACCCTTCCGTCTGCCAAATCTATACAAAATAAAGTTAGAAAGGCAGAAATCCTATCTCCTTCCAATGGTTTTGATGTTAACGCAGATAATCAAAAAGTCATTGTACTAGATAGACGAGAATTTGATAAACAAATTGCTTTTGAGGCCCAAGATTTGGGTGCAGAAATAAGAGTTAGGTGTTCCGTAAGATCCGTAGCCGATGATAACCATGATTTTGATTCAAACAATATCGATGATGGAAAAATCCATTTGGTCTCGACTTCAGAAGGAGAGATGAAATGTAAATACTTTATAGATGCTAGAGGGGTAGGTTCTATAATTCTTAAAAATAGAACTGGTGTTCTGCAAACTGCACAATATGAAGTCTATGCACCGTGGATTGACAGTGATGTAATCGAAGTAAAATTTGACAATATTAGATTTCCGGGATTCTTTGCCTGGATTATACCTATTGATTCAGGAAAAGGCAAGGTAGGTGTGGGTGGAAGAGGGATAAATGTGGTAGAAGCATTAAAATATTATTTGAATAGTAAGGGGTCAAGATATAATATAATTAGGAAGGTTTATTCTCCTATTTGGGTAATGGGCCCACTGGAAAGTTTCCTATGTGGACGTAAGTATTTGGTAGTGGGAGATGCAGCCGGCCAGACTAAGCCTACGACAGCCGGTGGAATCTTTACATGCGGAATGGGAGGTATACATGCTGGCAGAGCTACGGCAAATGCGATCAATACAAATGACCAGGAATTGCTAAAGGACTACGAAAGAGAATGGTTTTTGGAGTTTAATTCTGAGTTTAAAAAAATGCTACTTGCTCGAAGGCTCCTTGAGCGATTGGATAATAGGGGATTGGACGAAGTATTTGCCTCCATCTCTCAATCGGAAATTGATTTCATATCACAATCGGGGGACTTTGACTTCCATTCAACGGCGTTGGCCCGAATTATCGGAACTAAAAAAGCTACAAAAATCATAAAGTCTGTGCTAAGTAATGAATTAAGACGCTTATTTGATTAAGCAAGATATAAATTCGGATATTTATCTTCAACGATATATACATGTCAAAGCCTTTACAATTGCCAGTTTGTACATCTTGTAATCGTCCCATTATGCCAAATGACGAATGCGTGAAATATTATTGTCCTAATTGTGGTTACGTCCTCATATGGCGATGCCAAAGTTGTAGGGAATTTGCTAGGGCTTACAAATGTGTTGGTTGCGGTCTAGAGGGACCATAGATGAGCAGATTAGTGGCACGAATTAAAATTCTACCTGCGGAAGCTGATACTGATCTAAATAGATTAGTGAATACACTTAATGATCAAATTCCGAAGGGTATGGAGCTTAAGGCTCATGCGACTGAGCCTATAGCATTCGGAGTGAATGCCATTCTTGGAGATTTTTTGATTGATGATGAAGAAGGGCAAATGGACAAGCTAGAAGAATCCATCAAGAACACAGAAGGAGTTGGTGAAATTGATGTGGTTAGCGTGAGTAGGCAGTCTGTAAAAATGAAATAATCAGTATGAATGGACTTCGGCCGGAGGCTGTACTAGTACACATTTGAAAAGACCTCAAGGTAAGAAAAATAAAGATCAGGGAGCTATCAAGAAAATTCAGTTAAGAGTAGCTGAAGCAAAACATCGTGACGTGGGTAAGCGCAGAGCAAGAATAGACCCAGAGCCTATGCGTCAGCTTGGCATAGAACCGGGTCAGGTAATAGAATTGACTGGCAAAAGGAATACGGCAGTTATAGGATGGCAAGCCGATGATGAGCAGGGCCGTGATATTATTAGAATTGATGGCCAAACAAGAAAAAATGCTGGCATAGGAATTAATGATTTACTTTCGGTAAAGCCAATAAATGCAAAAGCTGCAAAAATGGTGGTTCTGCTACCGCTTGCGAATAATAATGTTGTTATCGATAAAGAATTTTGTGAATTTGTAAAAAATAGGCTGCGTGGTTACCCAGTTACAGCTGGCGATGAGATATCGGTTATCATTTTGGGAAATTCCATGGACTTTAGGGTCGAAAAGGTGGTTCCAAAGATTATCGCAAAGATTGACAGTTCAACAAAACTTAGTATATTGGCCGAATCTACCCTCGACAAGAAGCCTAGAATTACATACGAAGAGATTGGCGGTCTTAAGGACCAGATAAAGCGTCTTCGCGAGATTGTCGAATTACCTTTAAGGCACCCGGAGGTATTTACGCGACTAGGTATTGAACCACATAATGGGATTCTTATGTATGGATCTCCAGGCTGCGGCAAGACACTGATCGCTAAAGCCCTTGCTTCAGAGTCTGAAGCTAACTTTTACATAATAAACGGTCCGGAAATTGTCAATAAGTATTATGGGGAAACCGAAGCACGATTAAGGGATATCTTTAAAGAAGCACGGGATTCGGCACCTAGTATAATTTTTATTGATGAGATAGATGCTATTGCGCCAAAACGAGAAGAGGCATTCGGAGATGTAGAAAAGCGAGTTGTTGCACAGTTGCTTGCGCTCATGGACGGCATGTCAGAACGTGGGAATGTAATCGTTCTTGGGGCTACAAATAGGCCTGAGAGCATTGATCCAGCCTTGAGACGCCCAGGAAGATTTGATAGGGAGATTGAGGTCGGAGTACCAAATGCTGAGGGCCGGCTGGAAATTCTTCAGATCCATACCCGTGGAATGCCTCTTGCGGCCAATGATATAGACCTTAGAAGTTTGGCGGCTGAACTTCATGGTTACACCGGTGCTGATATAAAAGCTCTGTGTAGAGAAGCAGCAATGAAGGCCCTCAGAAGATATCTGCCGGAAATTGACCTTGAAGGCGACAAAATATCGCGAGAGACTCTAGGGATGATGGAAATAAGAAGTAGGGACTTTAGAGAAGGGATGAAGGAAATTATTCCCACCGCTATGCGAGAATTCTACGTTGAAGTTGCCAAGGTAAAATGGAATGATGTAGGAGGATTATATGACGCTAAGAGGACACTTTATGATAACCTGATTACAGCTATTAGGGAGCCTGACAGATTTACTAAGATGGGTATTAAACCACCTAGAGGAGCTCTTCTCTTCGGTCCCCCTGGATGTGGCAAAACACTCATCGCTAAATCGCTTGCAACTGAAAGTAGTGCTAATATCATTGTAGTCAGGGGACCTGAGATATTATCAAAATGGGTCGGCGAGTCAGAAAAGGCAATTCGAGAAATATTTAGAAAAGCAAAGGCTTCGTCCCCCTGTGTAGTTGTGTTCGATGAGTTGGATTCGTTAGCAAGGCCAAGAGGAGAAGATGACCTCTCTGGTAATGAACGTGTGCTTTCTCAGCTCCTGACAGAGATGGACGACTCCGGTAGTGCTGGGGTTATTGTTACAGGTATTACCAACAGACCTGATCTAATTGATACATCCTTGTTGCGACCTGGAAGACTTGACCTTATTTTGTATATCTCTCCGCCAGATGAGAAGGGCAGATACGAAATTCTCAAAATCTTGACAAAATCTATGCCGCTCACCCAGGACGTTCAACTCGAGGAGGTAGCTTACTCAACAAAAGGCTTCAGTGGAGCAGATTTGGTTGCACTTGCTAGAGAATCAGCAGTTAACGCGATGCGAAACAAATCCACGGTAATATCAAGGGATGATTTTAAAAAGGCACTTCATCAAGTGAAACCGTCTATAACGAAGGATATCGAGGATTGGTATGAAAATATAAGAAAATCGGTTACCTACAGTATTCCAAGACCTACTGACAAATCGTTTTATAGTTGAGGTTACATTGCCGCTCCACTATAACTTAACCGATATTCGATTAGGTTGTATGTACAAAACGCGTGCTATTGTATTTTCATATTGTTGATATATGCCTCTGACATACTTTGCAATATTATATGAAATATCCGCTGCGTAACTTAATCTATGAAAAGATAAAGAATGTAGGGAATACCACTGACGTAGATCTTATAAACAGCTTAACTAGAGATAATATTTCACTTACCAATGCTGACTTGGATAAGACCTTGTTAGATCTTGAGATATATGGCCTGATCAGGGTATCTTGGATCGCAAAGGACAAACGTAGAATAGAATCTGTCTAGCTAAACTTTGTATCTAACCAATCGCATGTAGTTGAGTCTACATTGTAACTAGGGGAAACATCATCTAGTTGCACTATCATCATAGTCTGTAGTAAAACAGAGCATCCAATGCTAATCCAATGAAGACTACTACCAAATATGGGGCAGTGACTTTGTAAGCCTTCCAGGCATACTGTGAAGTAGCATTTTTAGTTAGTTTATAATGGTAAATCAACATCAAGGATCCTGAAAAAGCAGCTATTATAGTATATAAAAGTCCTAGCCCAAAAAAATACAGAGATATGGAGTAGGGCAGAAGAATAAGAGTATTTAAAAAGATATAGCTAGCGGCCTTCTGATTGCCTACTAGAACGGGTAACATTGGAACGTTAACACTTGCATACTCTTCTCTTGCCTTAATAGCCAAACACCAAAAATGCGGAGGAGTCCACATGAATACAAGCCAGCCTACTAAAAAACCTAGAAGGTCAATAGATCCAGTAGCTGTCGCCCATCCAGCCATAGAAGCAGCACTTCCGGCGAAACCGCCAATTACAATATTTGAGGCATTATTTCGTTTAAGCCATAGAGTATATACAATAACATAGAATA
>Ga0157377_10001337_pt1 | contig 10586 bp, 10 predicted proteins | sample M55metaG_FD_121116 | JGI IMG/M metagenome (GOLD analysis project Ga0157377, IMG submission 121116) | Miscanthus rhizosphere microbial communities from Kellogg Biological Station, Michigan, USA - M5-5 metaG | ecosystem: Host-associated > Plants > Roots > Rhizosphere > Soil | place: USA: Michigan...
CGAGGTCGACGTAGCCGTCGCCGCGCCGGCGCGAGACCGCCTCGATGGCCTCGAGCTGGTCGGCGAAGATCGCCTTGGAGTCGAAGAGCAGGCGGCCGATCAGCGTGGACTTGCCGTCGTCGACCGAGCCGGCGGTGGCGAGGCGGAGCAGGTCGTCGTGGGTGTCGCCTAGCAGGTCGGACCGGCTGCCGTTGGTGCCCGCAGTCGTCGTCATCAGAAGTAGCCCTCGCGCTTGCGGTCTTCCATGGCCGCTTCCGACACGCGGTCGTCGGCGCGGGTCTCGCCCCGCTCGGTGATGCGCGTGGCGGCGATCTCGGCCACCACGGTCTCGAGCGTGGCCGCCGTCGACCGCACGGCGCCGGTGCAGCTCATGTCGCCGACCGTGCGGTAGCGGACGGAGGTCGCGAACGGCTCCTCGCCGTCGATGAGCTCGACGTGGGGCGAGAGGGCGTAGAGCATGCCGTCGCGGGAGAAGACCTGGCGGTCGTGGGCGAAGTAGATCGAGGGGACCTCGAGCGCCTCGACGGCGATGTAGCGCCACACGTCGAGCTCGGTCCAGTTCGAGAGCGGGAACACGCGCACGTGTTCGCCGCGGTGGATGCGGCCGTTGTAGAGCGACCAGAGCTCGGGCCGCTGGGCCTTGGGGTCCCACTGCCCGTGCTCGTCGCGGAACGAGAGCATGCGCTCCTTGGCCCGGGCCCGCTCCTCGTCGCGCCGGGCGCCGCCGAAGGCGGCGTCGAAGCCGTGGTCGGCGATGGCGTCCAGCAGCGTGGTCGTCTGCAGGCGGTTGCGCGAGGCGCGCGGGCCGGTCTCCTCGACCACCCGGCCGCGGTCGATCGAGTCCTGCACCGAGGCGACGACGAGCTCCACGCCGAGCTCCCCCACGCGGCGGTCGCGGAATGCGATCACCTCGGGGAAGTTGTGCCCGGTGTCCACGTGCATGACCGGGAACGGGACCCCGGCGGGCCGGAACGCCTTGTGCGCGAGATGCAGCAGCACGATCGAGTCCTTGCCGCCGCTGAACAGCAGCACCGGGCGCTCGCGCTCGGCCGCCACCTCGCGGATGAGGTGGATGGCCTCGGACTCCAGCGTGCGCAGGTGGGTGAGCTCGTAGCCGCTCATGCGCTGTCCGTGGCCGTACGCAGGCGCGGGGAGCGCGCGCGGTGCACGAAGTACGCGACGACGCCGAGGAGGAGCGGCCCGCCGATCAGCACCGGCGCGGGGATGCCGACGCCGACCTTGGTCAGCAGGCCCATGGCGCTGGCCAGCAGCACGACGCCGAGGGCGGTGCGCAGCCCGTTGGGCGGCAGCGTCGTGGCCAGGCGGGCACCGATCCACACGCCGGGCACCGAGCCGATGAGGATGTTGCCCACCAGGTGCAGGTCGACGTTGCCCGAGGCGAGGTGGGCGAGCGAGGCGACCCACAGCACGATGGCGGCGTGGAAGACGTCGGTGCCGACCACGCGCAGCGGCCTGAGGCGGAAGATCAGGATCAGACCGACCGCGATCAGGGCCCCGCTGCCGGCCGAGGTGGCGCCGAGCACGAACCCGATCGTCAGCCCGAGGGCGATGGCCGCGAGCTTGTGGCGCCGCTCGAGCGGCTCGATGGTGTCGCGCTCGCGCTCGACCACGGTGGGCATGAACAGCGCGCGCCAGAACACCGCGACGCCGGTGAACAGCAGCGCCACCGCCACGGCGATGATCACGCCGTTGTCGATCGCGTCGCCATAGGCGGCCTGCAGGCGGTCGAGCAGGAGCGTGCCGCCCAGCGCGCCCGGGATCGAGCCCACGCCCAGCCACAGGGCGAGCGGGACGTCGACCGTGCCCTGACGGAAGTGGCGCCAGCCGCCCACTGTCTTGGTCACGGCGGCATAGGCCAGGTCGGTGCCGATGGCGACCACCGGCTTGATCCCGAACACGAGGATGAGCAGCGGCGTCATGAGCGAGCCGCCGCCCATCCCGGTGGTGCCGACGAGGACGCCGACGCCCAGGCCGAAGAGGATCAGGACCGGGTCCATGTCCTCAGCCCGCGTGGATGCCGCACTCGATCTTGTCCGTGCCCGCCCAGCGTCCGGCGCGGTCGCCGCCCGGGTGGGTGCAGTGCGTGCATCCGATCGAGGAGTAGCCGCGATCGTGCAGCGGGTGGTAGGGGACGTCGTTGGCGGCGATGTAGGACCAGACGTCGCGCTCGGTCCAGTCGGCCAGCGGGTTGAGCTTCCACAGGCGGTGCTTGCGGTCCCAGTCCAGCTTGGGCGTGTTGGCGCGCCCGGCCGCCTGATCGCGGCGCAGCCCGGAGATCCAGGCGTCGACGTCGGAGAGGGCCTCGTCGAGCGGCGCGACCTTGCGGATCGAGCAGCAGCGGTCGGGGTCGCGGTTCCACAGCGCCTGGCCGTGCCGCTCGGCCTGCTCGTCGAGCGAGATGCCCGCGTAGCGGTCGACGGTGATGCCGTAGTGCTCCTCCACGCGGTGCCACGTCGCGTAGGTCTCGTCGAAGAGCACGCCGGTGTCGAGGGTGAAGAAGCGCGCCTCGGGCTCGATGCGCAGCAGGAGGTCCATGATCACCGAGGCCTCCTTCTGGAACGAGCAGGCCACGTAGAGCCGCGGGTGGAAGCGCTCCACCGCGAAGCGCAGGACCTCCTCAGCCGACGCCGGCTCCAGGTCCGGCGCGCTGTCGGCGGTCAGACCGCGCACTCGCCCTCGCCCCGGATGACCTCGAAAGGCACGTCGCGGCTCCAGTCCATGAACTCGGCCATCGACTCGAGGCTGAACTCCGGCGGGAGAGCGAGGTCGCGCCGGACGAGCTCCTCGAACTCGGCCGTCCCCACGCGGTCGACGAAGGCGTTGAAGGGCTCGCCCTCGTTGCGGTTGTCCTCGTAGTGGCGGATCCAGCGCTCGACCGCGTCGGGCACGCGCTTGGCCGGCAGACGCACCTTCAGGCGCTGGCCGTAGGCCACGTCGCCGCCCTCGTAGCGGCCGCCGAGGTGGGCGATGTACGCGGGCACGGTGTGCTCGCCGAGCCTGATCGAGGCGCCGTAGAAGCCGATGTTCCCGATGTGGTGCTGCCCGCACCCGTTGGGGCAGCCGCTCATCTTGATGTGGATGCGCTTGGTCAGCGGGTCGTCGATCTCCATCGCCGCCACGCGCTCCTCGATGGCCTTGTTGAGGCCCATCGAGCTGGTGATGCCGAGCTTGCACGAGTCGGTCCCGGGGCAGGACACGACGTCGGTGACCTCGTCGGCGCCGGCGTCGCCGAGCTCGAGCGCGACCAGGCGCTGCCACACGTCGTAGGCCGACTCCTCGCGCACCCAGCGCAGCACGAGGTTCTGGTCGACGGTGGTGCGGGCCGAGCCGCCGCAGAAGTCGCGCATGACCGCGGCCAGGCCGCGGAGCTGGTCCGGGGAGAGATCGCCGCGGGTGACCTTGACCGTCACGGTCACGAAGCCCTCCTGGCGCTGGGGCTGGACGTTGGCGCCCAGGAAGCGGTCGAAGGCGGTGCGGTCGCCGTTGGGGCTGCTCGGGTTCAGCGGCGGGGCCGGGGCGTTGGCCTCCTCGTCGAACAGGTACATGAGCGGCGTCGGGTCGAAGTCGCGCTCGTCGACCCAGTCGCCCTGCAGTTCCTCCTCGACGAGGTCGCGGAAGGCGTCGGCGCCGATCTTGTCGATCAGCACCTTGATGCGTGCCCGCGCCCGGTTCTTGCGCAGCCAGTCCTGGCGGTCGAAGATCCGGAACACGGCCTCGGAGACCTTCAGGTACTCGCCGTCGTCGAGCCGCAGGAAGTCGTAGATGGTCGGCGCGACCCGGGGCATGATCGACGTACCGCCGCCGACCCGCAGCTCCACGCCGCGCACGCGCTCTCCGTCGATCTCGCGGACGCGCGGGATGAACGCGATGTCGTGGATGCCGGTGATGGCGCGGTCGGCGTCCGAGGCGGTGAAGGCCGTCTTGATCTTGCGCGGCATGAGCTGCGTCGTGGGGTGACGCACGAAGTAGCGCACGTACGCGGCCGCGTAAGGCGTGACGTCGAAGGGCTCGTCGTCGCAGACGCCGGCCCAGGGGTCGCCGGTGACGTTGCGGACGGTGTTGCCGCAGCCCTCGCGCGAGGACAGGCCGGCCTCGCCCAGCTCGCGGATGAGCTGCGCTGCGTCGGGCAGCGGCACGTGGTGCATCTGGATGTTCTGGCGCGTGGTGATGTGGCCCTTGTTCAAGGGCACGTACTTCTCGATGACGGTGGCGAAGGCCTCCAGCTGCTCGGGGTTGACCCCGCCCATCGGCAGCTTGACCCGGACCATCTGGCGCTCGGCCTGGCGCTGGCCGTAGACGCCCTGCTTGAGGCGGAAGCCGATGAACTCGTCCTCGCGGATCTCGCCGTCGAGGAAGCGCTTGGCCTCGTTGTCGAAGTCGTCGAACTCCCGGTCGAGGATCGGGATCCAGTGGCCCGGGACGTTCTCGTAGTGGACTTCGGGGTTTTCGAGCGAGCCCGGACGCCCGCGCTTGCGCGTAGATTCAGTGGTTCCGGTGTCGGTCGCCATCAGGCAAAGGTACTAAACCCGACTTGGATTCAAGCAATTACGGCCACCACCGCCACCCTGCTCGCCGAGATCGACGCGTTCATCGCGCGCGAGGTCGCTCCGCTGGAGGCCGACAACCCCCAGTTCTTCGACCATCGGCGGGAGTTCGCGCGCACCGACACCGCGGCCGGCGGGGTCCCCGCGCGGGCCTGGGAGGACCTCCTGGGCGAGATGGTGCGGCGGGCCGACGCGGCGGGCCTGTACCGGTTCGCGCTGCCGGCGCAGCTCGGCGGGTCCGACGGCGCGAACGCCGACATGGCGGTCATCCGCGAGCACCTGGCGAACAAGCCGCTGGGCCTGCACTCCGATCTGCAGTCCGAGGTGGCGTGCGTGGGCAACTTCCCGCTCGTGCTCGTGCTGCACGCCCTCGGCACGCCCGAGCAGCGGGAGCTGATCGAGCCGATGATCCGGGGCGAGGTGCTGTGCGGGTTCGGCCTGACCGAGCCCGAGCACGGCTCGGACGCGACCTGGCTCTCCACGCGGGCCGTGCGCGACGGCGACGACTGGGTCATCAACGGGCGCAAGCGCTTCAACACCGGCATGCACCGCGCCCACTACGACCTCGTGTTCGCGCGCACAAGCGGGGAGCCGGGCGCGCACCGCGGCATCACCGCGTTCCTGGTGCCGGCGGCGACCCCGGGGCTCGAGGTGCTCTACCAGCACTGGACCTTCAACATGCCCTCCGACCACGCCGAGGTGGCGCTGACCGATGTGCGGGTGCCGGCGTCGGCGATCGTGGGCGAGGAGGGCCGGGGGCTCCACTCGGCGCTGCTGTTCGTGCACGAGAACCGGATCCGCCAGGCCGCCTCGAGCCTGGGCGCGGCGCAGTTCTGCGTGGACGAGAGCGTGGCCTACGCGCGCTCGCGCACCGTGTTCGGCAAGCCGCTGGCGGTCAACCAGGCGATCCAGTTCCCGCTCGTCGAGCTGCACACCGAGTGCGCGCTGGTGCGCGAGCTGGTGCGCGCGACGGCGGAGCGGATGGACGCCAACGGGCCGCTGTCGGCCTCGGAGCAGGTGTCGATGTGCAACTACCGCGCCAACCGGCTCGTGTGCGACGCCGCCGACCGCGCCATCCAGGTCCACGGCGGCATCGGCTACACCCGCGGCAAGCCGTTCGAGCACATCTACCGCCACCACCGTCGCTACCGGATCACCGAGGGGTCGGAGGAGATCCAGATGCGGACGATCGCCCGCGAGCTGTTCGGCTTCGGCCGCTAGTCAGCCGAGGCGCACCGTCCCGTCCTCGGCGATCGTCCAGTGCGGGTTGTGGGCGACCTCCCACGGGTGCCCGTCGGGGTCGACGAAGATGCCCGAGTAGCCGCCCCAGAAGGTCTCGGCCCCGGCGCGGGGGATGGTCGCGCCGGCGGCGCGCGCCTCGGCCAGGACCGCGTCCACCTCATCCGGGGAGCGGGCGTTGTAGGCCAGGGTCACGCCGCCCCAGCCGTGCGTGTCGGTCACGCCGCTGTCGGACTCCAGGTTGGCGCGGCTCCAGAGGGCGAAGATCATCCCGCCGGCCTGGAAGAACGCGACGTCGTCGTCGGGGGCGGCGTTCGTGTGCCAGCCCAGGCCCGCGTAGAAGGCGCGCGCCTTGGCCAGATCGTGCACGCCCAGGGTGATGAGGCTGATGCGCTGTTCCATGCCCGCGACCCTAGGCCGCGGGCGCCTCTGCGGCTTGAGCAAAACGGTCGTCGAGCAGAGCGCGCGGGGTCAGGCCGGTCAGCGCGACGGTCTCGCTCGCGAGGTGGGCGTGGTCGGCGTAGCCGGCCTCGGCGGCGAGACGCGCGAGGTTGTCGCCCGCCCACGGGGCCAAGGCGAACATGTGCTGCAAGCGCAAGACGCGAGCGAGCACCTTGGGCCCGTAGCCGACGGCGGCGTGGAAGCGGCGGCGCAGCTGTCGCTCGGAGAGGTGCAGCTGCGCCGGGAGGTCGCTGACTCGGCGGCCTCGGGCAAGGGCGTGGACGGCGGCGCGGACGATCGGGTCGGGGGGCGGGGCCTCGCGCAGCCGCCAAGCAACAGCAAGGGTCAAGTCTTTCTTTGCCACACCGGCTTCCAGTGCGGCAAAGAAAGACTTGACCCCTGGGGTTTTCAGCTCCTCCAGCGGCGTGCGCCGGTCGCGCAGCTCGTGCGCGGGCCAGCCCAGCACCGGCGCCGCGGCGCCGGGGCGGAAGCGCAGGCCGAAGATCGTGGTGCCGGCGTGCGCCGCCGTCGGCATCGGGCCGGTGTCGGGGCCGGCCACGAGCAGGCCGCGCGGGGTGGCGACGAGGTCGATGCAGCCGTCGGGCACGACGAGATGGGTGCCCGGCGCCGCCGTGTGGCGCATCCACACGCAGGCGACGGAGGCGGCGAGGCGCGGGGGCGGAGGGAGCTCGCGGTAGGTGGAGCTCAGGCGCCCCATGGGTGCGGGTCGCCCCAGGGCGACGGGCCGTCGGGCTCGCGGCCGGTCTGCTCGAGCAGCGCGGCGCGCAGCCACGGGTTCTGCCGCTCGGCCGGCGGCGCCGGCGGCGGGGCGTGATCGCGCATGAAGCGCTCGAGCGCCGCGACGACCGCCGCCGCCTCGTCGGGCGAGGCGCTCGGGGCCACGATGCGCAGCTGCGGGCGGCGATTGACCACGCCCCGAGGCTATCGTCCGGCCGCGCCCATGCCCGACCTACCCGTCCTCGCCTACGACGCCGTGCTCGACGCCGTCCCCTTGCTGGACGCGATCGCGCGCGTGCGCGAGGCCTTTCTCGCCCACCACCGGGGCGAGTGGGTGATGCCGCCGAAGGTGTACCTCGAGGCGCCGCCCAGCGGTGACTTCCGCGCCATGCCCGCGCGCGGCGGCGGCTTGGCGCTGCTCAAGTGGGTGACCTCGTTCCCGGCCAACCCCGCCCGCGGGCTGCAGGTGGTCATGGGGGTGATCTGCCTGTCCGACGCCGAGAGCGGCGAGCCGCTGATGCTGCTCGACGCCCGCTCGGTCACCGCCCTGCGCACCGGCGCGGTGGCGGCGGTGGCCACGCAGGCGCTGGCCGCCCGCGACGCGTCCACCATCGGCATCGTCGGCTGCGGGCTGCACGGCGTGTGGACGGCGCGCGCGCTCGCCGCCGCCGGCTACGGGCCCGGCGTCTGCACCGACCCCGAGGAGGAGCGCGCGTTCGCGCTCGCGCGCGAGCTGGGCTGGGCCGCGGGCACGCGCGAGGATGCGCTCGGGGCCGAGATCGTGGCCTGCGTCACCCCCGGCCATACGCCCGTGGTCGAAGCCGGCGACCTGCGGCCGGGGCTGCACCTGAACATGCTGGGCGCCGACGGCCCGGGCAAGGCCGAGGCCACGCCGGGCGCGGTGGCCTCGTGCGCGCTCTTCTGCGACGAGTGGGCGCAGGCCTCGCACGGCGGCGAGCTGACCGGCGCCGTGGAGGCGGGCCTGGTCACGCGCGACCAGGTCACCGACCTCGGCGCGGTCCTGGCGGGCGAGGCGCCCGGGCGCCCCGGGCCCGACGCGGTGACGCTGTTCGACTCCACCGGGCTGGCGATCCAGGACCTCGCGGTGGCCACGGCGGCGTACGAAGCGTGGAGGGCCGGCAACGCGGCGGCCAAAATCGTAAGCCTCTAGCGACTAGCGATTACCCCTTCACCCCGCGCTGCCCCTTGTGCACCGTGTAGGTGTTCTGGGCGGCCAACGCGGTGCTCACCTGCCGCACGGTCTCCAGCTTTCGGACGGTCGCCTTGAACTGGCTCGGCGATGCCTCGCAGCGCACGTAGCCGTGATGGATCGGGTCGAAGTCGACGAACCACGGGTTCGCGGCGACGATCGCTTGGAGCTGCGCGGGAGGGATGGTCGGATCGTCCGGCGTGCCGTAGCCGGGCGTGCCGGTAATCGCCGCCACCTCCGCGTCGCTGAACGAGGTCATCGAGATCCCGCCGAACTCGGGTGCGACCGTCGTGCCGTCCTGGCGCTGGACGTCGGAGACGATGGTCGTGTGGTAGTCGCCGCTGGCGAAGATCACGCCGTCGGTCTTCGCGACCGTGCGCAGGATCGCCTCGCGTTCGACCGGATAGCCGTCCCAGGCGTCGTAGTCGGCGAGGCTGGTCGCATCGGCCTTGAGGACGGACATGATCACCTCGTTGGCGATGACCTTCCAGGTCGCCTTGGACTTCGTCAGACCGCTCGTCAGGAAGGGGAGCTGGGCGGCGCCCAGCATGGTGCGTGGCTGGTCGAGCTCAGCGCACGGGGGCCCCGCCTTGTCGCCGCAGGGATTGGCTGCGCGGTACTGGCGCTCGTCCAGGACGAAGAGATCCACGGTGCGGCCGAAGGAGGCCTTGTGGTACAGCCGCGAGGTCCCGATCGGGAGCGTCGGCATCTGCTCGAAGAACGCACGGTAGGCGTCGTTGCGCCGCTGCGGGGTGTAGGGGTCGCCGCTGACCGTGCCGCCGCTCGGATCGCCCCCCGAGTAGTCGTTCTGGACCTCGTGGTCGTCCCAGCAGGAAATCATGGCGAACTGGGCGTGCAGCTTCCGCAGGTTCTTGTCGCTGCGGTAGACCTGGTAGCGCTGGCGGTACTCGTCGAGAGTGACCGCGCTGAAGCCCGTCGACGTCGTGAAGTCCGCGGCGCGGACGCCCTGGGGCGGACCGAAGGACACGTCCGAGTAGATGTAGTCCCCGAGGTTGAGGATGAAGTCGAGATCGTCCTTGGCCATGAGCGCGTGGGCGTTGTAGTAGCCGAACGTGTACTCCTGGCAGGAGAAGAAGGCGAAGCGAACGGTCTCCTTCGAGCCCGGCGCGGGCGCGGTCTGGAAGCGCCCGACCGGGCCGTTCGAGCCCCGCGTGAAGAAGCGGTAGTAGTAGCGCTCGTGCGGGTCGAGCCCCTTCACCGCGACCTTGGCGGTGAAGTTCTTGGCCGCGTTGGTCGCGACGTCCTTCGTGGCGACCACCTTGCGGAAGCCGCGGTCCTTCGCGACCTCGAGCTGCACCGAGCCGCGCCCGCCCACGTCGGCGAGCCGCGTCCACAGAACCGCGCCGTCGGGCCTCGGGTCGCCGGAGAGGACACCGTCGGGGAACGAAGCGCGACCGAAGCGTCGGACGCGTCGCGTGCCGGCGAACGCCTGGTCGGGGGAGGCGGGAGCGACGATGGTGGCGGCGGCGAGCCCGACGGCTGAGGCGAGGAAACGTCGGCGAGATTGCACACGCCGACCCTATCCGCACGTGAAAGCCGTAGTAAAGCCGCCTAGAGCGGGATGTTGCCATGCTTGCGCTTGGGGCCGGGCTGGCGCTTGGTCAGCAGCGTCTCGAGGGCGGTGATGACCTTCGGCCGCGTCTCGTGGGGCACGATCACGTCGTCGACGTAGCCGCGCTCGGCCGCGGTGTAGGGGTTCGCGAAGCGCGCCTTGTAGTCGGCGACGAGCTTCTTGCGGCGGGTGTCCGGCGTCGGCGAATGCTCGAGGTCGCGGCGGTAGATGATGTTGACCGCGCCCTCGGGGCCCATGACCGCGACCTCCGCGGTCGGCCAGGCGAAGTTGAAGTCGGCGAGCATGTGCTTGGAGGCCATGACGTCGTAGGCGCCGCCGTAGGCCTTGCGCGTGATCACCGTGATCTTCGGGACCGTCGCCTCGGTGAAGGCGTACAGCAGCTTGGCGCCGTGGCGGATGATCCCGCCCCACTCCTGCGTGGTGCCCGGGAGGAAGCCCGGCACGTCGACGAAGGTCAGCAGCGGGATGTTGAACGCGTCGCAGGTGCGCACGAAGCGCGCCGCCTTGGCGCTCGCGTCGATGTCGAGCACGCCCGCCATCGCGCGCGGCTGGTTGCCGACGACGCCGACGGAGTAGCCGTTGAGGCGCGAGAAGCCGCAGATGATGTTCTGGGCGAAGTGCTCCTGGACCTCGAAGAACTCGCCGTCGTCGACGATCCCGCGCACGACCTCGCGCATGTCGTAGGGCTTGTTCGGGTTGGCCGGGACGATCTCGTCCAGCTCGGGGTCCATCCGCTGCGGGTCGTCGGTCGGCAGCACGCGCGGCGCCGTCTCGAGGTTGTTCTGCGGCAGGAAGCTGA
>Ga0157377_10001350_pt1 | contig 10536 bp, 8 predicted proteins | sample M55metaG_FD_121116 | JGI IMG/M metagenome (GOLD analysis project Ga0157377, IMG submission 121116) | Miscanthus rhizosphere microbial communities from Kellogg Biological Station, Michigan, USA - M5-5 metaG | ecosystem: Host-associated > Plants > Roots > Rhizosphere > Soil | place: USA: Michigan...
AATTGGTGCGAGAAAAATTCTCTCCGTTGCTTTTCCAAGCCAGGCATCTTCCTGTGGAGGAATGCCCACGATAGTAGCCGGATAAACCGCATTTTTCCTGTGTGTGATTGCTGTAACATGGAAACGCGGATACCAATCCGGCAAAGAATAATAACCAGTGTGATCGCCAAACGGACCTTCCCAGATCAATTCATCATTCGGATCAACATATCCTTCAATTATGATGTCCGCATCCGCCGGCACTTCAAGCTCAGGTTGTGAAATACATTTAACCAATTCCACTTTCTTCTTCCTGATAAAACCCGCCAGCATGTATTCATCCACATTTTCAGGTAAGGGAGCAGTAGCAGAATATGCATATACCGGATCTCCGCCGAGTGCAACTGCAACAGGCATTCGCTTTCCTGATTTTTTATATTCATTAAAATGCTTTGCACTCACTTTGTGTTTGTGCCAATGCATTCCGGTAAGTGTAGGACCGAATAATTGCATTCGATACATTCCCACATTTCTGGAGCCACTAACAGGATCTTTTGTGTGGATGATAGGAAGCGTAATGAATGGACCACCATCTTTTGGCCAGCAGGTAATAATTGGAAGCTGCGTCAGGTCTGGTTGCACCATCACTACCTCCTGGCATTCTCCCTTGCCCGATTTCACTTTCGGCATCCAAGATGCAAATTGACCGAGCTTTGGTAAGAGACTAATTTTATCGAGTATATTTTCCTTTGGTTTGGTCAGCAGTTTGAATAGCGCTTCTATTTCTTTAGCGATATCATCGAGGTGCTGAATGCCAAGTGCCAGACACATTCTTTTTTCACTTCCATATGCATTCATCAACATAGGAAATTTGTAACCCGTGTTTTCAAATAGTAGTGCCTTGCCGCCGTCCTTCGTTTTACTGATGCGATCGGTGATCTCGGCCATTTCAAGTCTTGGGTCTACAAATGCTTTTATGCGAATTAATTCTCCCGCCGCTTCAAGTGTTGAAATGAAATGTTGCAGATTCTTATATGCCATGCAATTCCTTAAGGCAGCAAAGGTAACCAAGGAAAAACTTCTTTGCGGTCTTTGTGCCTTGTTTGTGTGTCCCCGCTGCGCGGGGCCTTTGTGAAACTATAGGAATCCGAAACTGAGATACTATTATTTTTGGCGCAACTAGAATTTGCCAAAGAAATTTGAGATGTCGAAATAGACTTCCTTTTTCGTTCCGTCTGCCGTTTGAATGCGGAGAATGTCGTAGGGTTTGTTGCCTTTTTGAGAAAGTGATTGTGAGATCACTTTATAGCCTGGATAGTTTTTTTTCAGCCATGCATATTCGGCACTTACCCCTTTTGTTTCGGATGTCTCCTCAATCACTATGGCTTTTTCATACGAGCTACCGTCATTAGCTGAATTATCGGAAGGATTAGTGGAGCTGGTTGTAGTGCTGGAATTAGAGGTTGCTTTTTTAGAATGACTGCAACTGGTTAGCGCTGCAGTAACTACCAGCAGTGAAAAGAACAAGGCTTTCATGCATGAAGGGTTTAGTTATTTGAGAATTCTTAATTGCTAAAATGCACTTAATTTCTCAATGATAAAATTGTCCAGGATCAAAATACTGGACAATTCACGCTGCTCTTGCCCGGCCGATTTAGCGCTTTATTATGCGTGTTGATACCAATGCTAAGTGAGACACCCGAGAAATAATACCAGTCCTTGTACTTCTCACCTCCTCTCACTGATCCATCAGCCGGATAATTTGGATCTCCGTTTCTTAATTCTCCCGCGCGATACGCAAGTTCAACTGCCTTAAGTCCTTTTGCATTCATTAACGCTGTTTGATCAACATAAGTTTTACTGATATCATCCAGGTAATCGGTAAAAGTTTTTCTTAATCCAAATTCATAACCGAGGACTACGTTCTCATTCACCTTGAATTTCACCCCCACTCCAAACGGAATAGCGAATTGGGTGAGCTTGTAGGGACTTCTGTCTGGATATTGAGCCAGGCCTTGCCCTTCCGTGCTTAAAGGTTTCAGAAAAAATTTATTGCCGAGGCTATCATATGTATACGGATTAAAGTGAAAAATAGCAAGTCCCGCAAACGCATATGGAGAGATCTTTTTTTCTTTTAAGTCGAACAATGTATACTCAGCGAGAAGATTCCACTCAAATACCTTCGATTGAAAATTAAGATTACGAAATTGCAAGGAAGGTTTGTTTCGTTTATCGTCCGCGGAAATTTTTCCATACATGAATCCACTACGTACGGCAATGTGGTCCGTGAGATCATATTTCAATCCGGCGCCTATCGCCAGGTTAGACTGATCAAGCGTAAGTGGTTTATCCTGGAGATCGCCATAATAGTTAGTAAATCCTCCAAATAGAGTTGCGTGAATCCGGGTTTGAGCATGGGTGAATAGCGGCAATACAAATAACAGTAAGCTTAAACGCTTCATATGCATTCTTTAATGGTTTCAAAAGGTTCCAATGAAATGATACGGTGAAAAATTTTTCCCGGTCGGAGGTAAGAGGTTGGTGTTTAAACGAGCACGCGCAGAACTTATGGCAAGATTCACGCCAAAGATTTGTTAAACAGACCACGGACCACAAGAGACAGTTGACAGTTGACGGATGACAGATAACAGATGCATTCGCGATTGCGAATACGAATAACTTGCGTCGGTAGCTCCGCGCAGCGGGGCCAATACGTGTGTCCTCACACGCATACACGTAAGTTATCACGCCACCTTTAGCAAAGCATTGTAAAAGGATCAGCGGGTCGATTGTGAGGACACAATCGATGGCAGTTCTTATTCAGAAGACTTGCTTTTTTCTAAATGCAGATCCAAAAACTTTTTCCAGTCTTCGTACAACGAATCGTATTGAGAAGTTTGGTCCGGCTCAACATATCGAAGTGGTTTCAATTTCATGAAAGCCTGCTTACCGTTAGAATAGATTCCTGCCCCCAAGCCCGCGCCAATGGCGGCGCCTACGCTACCATCCGATTCATATAATTCAAGTGGAGTACCAGTTGCATTGACAAACGACTGAATGAAGACATCACTGAAAAATAAATTAGCCTTCCCCGCCCTGATCACTTTTGGATTCATTCCATTTTCACGCATAATGTCAATCCCATACCTGAACGCAAATGCGATTCCTTCCTGCACCGCACGAAATAGATGCGCAGCGCTATGAAGATTGAGATCGATATTTTGAAAATGTGCACCCAAAATTCTATTGCCCAGCATCCGCTCCGCACCGTTACCGAATGGTAACACGGTCAGGCCATCACTTCCCACTGCAATTTTCTTTGCTTGTTCATCCATTTGTTTATAGCTCAGTCCTGACGCCATCGTATTTCTCGTCCAACTATTCAGAATGCCAGTGCCGTTGATGCATAATAGCACCCCCAGTCTTTGCTTGCCCGATTCATAATTCACGTGAGCAAAACTGTTGACGCGCGATTGAGGATCGTAGAATAATTGATCAGTCACGCCATAAATAACTCCAGACGTGCCTGCGGTAGCAGCTACTTCGCCCGGCTCCAAAACATTTAATGAAAGTGCATTGTTGGGTTGATCGCCTGCTTTATATGTAACAGGTATGCCCGCCTTAAGGCCTAACAATTTTGCAGCCGATTGACTGAGTGTGCCGTGATTTGAAAACACTGGTTCCACTGCGGGAATGAGTTCTTTGTCGAAATCAAAATGTTTGAACACATCAAGACTCAGTTCTTCCGATTTGAAATCCCAGAATACACCTTCCGACAAAGCTGACACGCTGGTATTTACCTGACCCGTTAGTTTCATGGCAATGAAATCACCGGGTAACATCACTTTGCTGATGCGACTATAATTCTGCGGCTCATTGTCTTTTACCCATGCAAGTTTCGATGCTGTAAAATTTCCGGGAGAATTTAATAATCGCGACAAACATTTATTTTCTCCGATTGCATGGAATGCTTTCTCACCGGTTTCTACCGCGCGACTATCACACCAAATGATGGAGTTACGAATGGCCGATTGATCTTTATCGATTAATACCAGTCCATGCATTTGATATGCAATGCCAATAGCAACAATATCCGCGGGATTATATTTCTTGCTGCTATGTGCTTTTAAGATTGCCTGTTGTACATCGCTCCACCATGTATCGGGCGATTGCTCTGCCCATCCGGGCTTGGGAGAAATAATTGCTGATTCGCTTTCCGGAAACTGAGCAGAAGCAACTGAAGTTTGCGTTTCTGCATTTACTACAGATACTTTAATGGAAGAAGTACCAACATCAATACCAAGGAGAAGCATAATGAAGCATCAGTTAATTAAGCGGAAATTAAGCAATTGCCGAAATTAACTGATACTGACAAAATGAAAGGTGCAATCTTTCTAAAAGATCGAACTTTTCTACTCGCATAATTTGATGGCATCCATACTTACGCTGCTCATTTGAATAAGATACACTTTGCCGAGCTTATTATATCGAAGAATCAAAGTTCCATATGACATTTGCCATGCGTCCCAACCATCATCTGATAGTTTGGGATTTCCGAGTTTATTAAAGAACGTACCTCGTTTTGCCCCAATAAGAGGGATCGTCATTTTGCCTTTAAATTTTTCGCCGATTTGAATGTAGTCTCTATCTGTAAAGAACGAAATATCCTTGTCTTTATAGAAAACTCCTCCACCACATTTTATTGACGAACCATCTGGCTCAGCGCCGGTAAAACAAGGAAGTGATTTTTTTATATCATAATCGAATGCACTGGCCTTCAAACCACTAACCTTTCCATCAAGGATGTCCACCACAAAATCAGGACATTTAGTTTTGGCGACTAATTGCGACTTGCTCAATAGAGCGCATGAAACCAGTACGAATAACAGGAGAAGCTTTTTCATAGTTTTACAATTTGTAGTTCGTTCAATTACTGCACATATATAACGACCAGCTTCCTGCAAATTGTTTGCTAGAAATTGAAATCCTTCGCTTTTAGCTAATGGGAAACCATTATTCGGGAATAATTATTTTCTCTCAACAGGAAGAACCTGTGAGCAAAGTCAAGGCAAGTTAAAATTCATCATAAAAGGAATACTACACGCCGAAGGATTACTTCTTAGATAGCTGGAACAGCATAAAAAATCGGTCCCATATACCCCATTTCTTTTTGCGGGGGTTTTTGACAGGATCATTACCCTTGTCGTTGGCAATATTCAAGAGGTAATTCACCATTCCCACATCTGAAATTCGGGATGGCTTCCGGGTGTGTTTATATATCGGTGAGATATCAACTTTTTCCAGGTATGTGTCAAGCCTGCTATCACTACAGTCGAAGCTTAAATATCTCTTGATCATTCGCTCCTTGCGATGATAGAATACTTCCACATAAAAGCCTTCCACCTGGTACAGGAGGATCAGGTAATCTTCTTCTTTTCTCCTGCCAATTTGTTCTCCATTGTACCATAGCAGTTCTACCTGTTCAGTTTCGTTCAACTGAAGAAAATCATTAAAGTGCATGACAAGCTCATTGACCTGATTAAATAGGGATACCGTTCATCGGGTACTTGCACAAATGATTCGTAGGATAAATGATTGAAAGGTTGTTCCAGGAGGGATGGGCTAAAATATAAAAGAGCGCGTAATTATGCAAATCAGATTTTTTTCTTGCCCTCTATAAATTGTTAGACCCTGATAATGGCGAAAAAAATCGGGGATTTTGGGGTTTTTCACTTGATCACTTGTTTACCCCGGAATACCTTCGTTACAGAGCGGAGGTTATGAGAATAATTGTCGACGACCGAGAGAGAAATGAGGACTTATTGAGGGAATTCAGTCGGGAGGCGGGAGTGGAAATTGAGTTTCAGCGATTGGAAGTCGGTGATTATCTACTACCTAATCTGCTGGTTGAAAGAAAGAGCTATCGGGACTTTTGCGAGTCAATCAAAAATGGCCGTTTGTTTCGACAGGCGACTCAACTTTCTCGCTCAAGTAAACAGCCGCTTATTTTAATCGAGGCTCCGAAACCGTCAGTTTTTAGAAATCCAGTCCCTATTCATGCTGTTCGCGGAGCGTTGATAACGTTATTTATTTTGTTTGGTATTCCAGTCTTAAAGTCGAAAAATGGGTTTGAATCTGCCAGAATAATGCTACAGGTTTGTAAACAAATTGAGGCATTTGGCTCAAGTAATCACCGCTGGAGAAGACCGCGAGCTGCAAAAAACGTCAAAGCCGAGAAGAAAAGAATGCAAATCCATTTTCTCCAAGGATTTCCCGGCGTCGGTCCAGGTAAAGCAGGCGAATTAATTGAACGATTTGGATCAATCCGAAACATAGTCAATTTGAAAGCAGAAGAGCTAGGAAGCGTGCCTGGTATTGGAAGAAAGCTTGTAAAAAAAATACAAGATCTCTTAAGCTGATATAAAATGAATAATCCTTGATTTCTGCCTTCGGCATAAATCAAGGATTATGTCGGGTAGACTGGATTCGAACCAGCGACCCCTTGCACCCCATACAAGTGCGCTACCGGGCTGCGCCACTACCCGAACGGAAGGGTGCAAATTTATGGCAAATGGTCCATGCAATAAACAAAGGATTTGACCTTTTTACCGTCCGGGAGCGCCAGAATGAATGATAATGTTTAACTGACAGCATTCAAAACCCCTAATTGCTCCATCAGCGCCATTTGATCAGCGATCAGCCAATGGTGAGAAATTTTTCCGTTTTCAATTTCATAGCCGATGGCAAATGCAAACTCGATTGACCGATAGGTAGGAGGAATTCCATTCAATTCCCCTTCATGCGTTCCTTTGACACGCGCTCGGACCACCACCCTATTCCCTTCCGCCGTCATTTCATCAACAAACAACTCATACTTTGGGAATACTCCATCGAAAAATTCAATGTGCTCTACGAGCCCCTGGTCTGACACATACTTTTCGACAAGTTCACGGGTTTTGGTCACGCCACTTATAGCGTTAAAATACTCGACGATGAACTCTTTGTTCTTTCGGATTTGTTCCATAAATAACTTTTTATAAACCTAGCACCACTTTTAATTTTTTGTTTGTCGGATTGTTCCAATTGTTTGTCATTTTGTTTCAAGTCTATTTCTTCGAAATAATGACGGCGGTACGCCGTACTTTTTGGTAAATGCTTTTGCGAAATGACTTTGAGACTGGAAGCCAGTTTTGAAGGTAACTTCACTTATGTTGAGATCCGAGGATTCTAATAATTCTTTCGCTCTCTCCAATCGAAGTATTCTAATGTAGTGTGCCGGCGCCTGCCTTATAAGTGGTTTCAGTTTCCGAAATAATTGAGTCCGACTCATGGTCATCGCCTTGCATAAAGCGGCCGTATCAAAAGTTTCGTTGTCCAGGTTTTGCCTGATTATTTCATTTACCTTTTCCAAAAATGCCGCGTCGCCAGGATGTTGGTTGGATAATAATGCAACCAGATTGTCGGCCTTACTAAAGTGGGATCGTAACCTTGTTTTGATCAACTCATAAAATCCGCGAAGTCCAGGCGAGGATGCTGGGGAGTTTGCATCTTCCATCGGCGATGCATGTATCCCGCTTTCCAAAGGGAGCGAAAGCTCAAAAACACTTCCATCTTTCAACGCTTTAGTGATAACGTCACTTTTCTTTCCATTGATAATTTCAGTTACCCTGGAAAGATCGACTCCAGTATTTGTTATCTGAATCAAAAATGAGGAATCGGCTTCATAAAGTCGCACGGTTATTTCGTTTCCGCCAGGGAGGTAATGAATTATCGTGCAAATGATATTCGTTAACCATTCTATTAACTGCCTTGCGTCATAAGGGATAATTTGTTGCTCAATAGCGGAATGAAACGCGAGCTTAATATCCCTCGCCTCCCCATATGGCTGGAGGGCGCGCACAAGGTGTCGAATTAGTGGAATGATATCGGCAGTTGCTGGTTGCAACATCTCGAACGATTGCTCCCATTAATTTACAAAAATTCTTGTCGGCTAAGACGTAGAACGTTGAGTCTTTCGGGGTAACCGTATTTCAAACGCCGATCCTTCGTTCTCAATTCCAGTGGCTGTAATAGTGCCTCCGTGCCGCTCAACTATTTTCTTACAAAGAGCGAGTCCCAGTCCCGTTCCTTCAAATTTATCTTTTGAGTTTAGCCTGGAGAAAGGCATAAATATCCTGGCCGTGTCGGCATCATTGAAACCGATCCCATTATCCCGGATGATGATGCGAGCGAATTGATTTTTCTGTCCGGGAAAAATATCACTATCAGCTTGGCCTTCCTGATTAGCCTCAATCTTAATAATTGGGGGAACGCCTGGTCTGGCAAACTTGAGTGAATTAAATATGAGATTATAAAAAAGCTGATACAACAAAATGGATGATCCCTCTATTGTGGGCAGTTCGGTGTATTCAATTTTGGCTTGCTTCTCCCCGATGATCACTTCAAGGTCAGCTTGGATTGCTTCAATTGTCTGATTCAGGTTTACCAATTCAGCGTCATCATCTATTGCTGTCAATGATGAATACTTAAGCACTCCATCAATCATTGTGTACATCCGATCAGCAGCCTTTTCCATTTTGGATAAGTACGTTTTCGCATTATCCGTCATTGTCGGTCCGAATTCTCTCGATAACCTGTTGGCAAAAGTTCTCACCTTTCTTACAGGCTCTTTCAGATCATGCGAAGCCACATGCGCAAATTGTTGCAGGTCCTCATTTGACCTGAGTAATTCCTGATTTTTCTGTTCCAATAATTTCTCAGCCTGCACGATATCCGTTACATCCCTGGCCATGATGATCACTCCTTCTATTTTGCCTTCTATTCTTAGTGGAATAAAGTAGCAGTCTATATAAATATCAGGCACTGCAATGGACGGGCTTTTATCTATGTGAACTGTTTCTCCCTGCAATGCTTTTTTCAAACTTTCAAATTGTGTAGAACCTTTAGCCTTAGGATTAACCTCTAACAAATTCTTGCCTTTTAGTTCAGTGCGGCTTTGTCCAATCGTTTCTTCAAATTTCTTATTTACCATGATGTAGTTCATTTCTGCATCCAGCACGGAAATGAACTCCACCGAAGAGTCGATTAATTGTTGCAGAAATGATTGTGAGTTTTCTAATTCTCGATTTTTATTCTGAAGCTCCAGCGTTCGCTCATTCACAATTCGCTCGAGACTCGCTGCCAGCTCGCGGAATCTTGTTTCGCTTTCTTCAATCTTTTTTCTTGCAACCACTTGGTCGGTAATGTCGTCGCCGGTAATCATTATACCCGCTACTTGACCATCTTCATTTCGCAGCGGCTGATATACAACTCTCACATATTTTTCTACTTTGTTGTTGTCGATGGTAAAATAAATTGGGACCTCATTCGCCACAAACCTGTCTCCACTGGAATACACGTGCTGCAATAAATCTATAATGCCTTGCTCCGCGGCCTCTGGCATAATATCGATAACCTTCTTTCCAATCACCTGTTCTTTTGTGCGTCCCAATAGTTCAAGCGATCGTTCATTCGCCAGTTCATAAATGAAATCTTCTCCGCGCAGGATTTGAATGGCCGTTGGAGCCTGTACAAATAAATTTTGCAAGTGATTCTCCACATTCTTTCTTTTTTTCGAAAGCTGCACCTGCGCGGTAACGCGAGCGAGTAATTCTTTAGAGGAAAACGGTTTTACCAGGTAGTCGTCCGCTCCAATTTCATATCCTTCAATTCTCGACTCCTCACCTGCTCTTGCCGATACCAGGATGACTGGCAACGTGGCTGTATCTATATTTCCCTTCACCTCTTTCAACAGTTGTATTCCATCCATTACCGGCATCATAATATCACTTACAACGAGGTCAGGCTTTGCCGTTTTTATTTTTTCTAATGCCTCCTCTCCATTTCCGGCAGTGATTACTTGAAACTTCTTTTGCAGAATGCCTTTGATGTGATTTCTCATATCAATGTTATCGTCCACCACCAATATGTAAGCATCCCGGTCATTTGAACGTTTTACATCTTCTTGAATGGAAACCTGGATTAGTGAACCTGCCTCTTCAACGAACGCCTCCGACAGGGTTGCATTAAAATCCGAAGCAGTTTCAACTACATGCTCAACAGGAAGATGAAGTTTGCCTGTAGGAATGCTGACCGTAAACTCTGAACCCTTTCCAACCTTACTGGTCACGCCAATTTCGCCCCCATGTAGTTGAACCAACTCCTTTACAAGTGAAAGACCAATTCCCGTTCCCTCAAAACTTCTGCCAGTGATATTTTCCACTCGATGGAAACGTTGAAACATTTTCGGCAATTCAGATTCTGGAATTCCTACTCCCGTATCTTTTACTTTGAATATTACCTGATCATTTATTGCGCTCAATCGGATGTCAATACCTCCGTTCAGCGTATACTTAAAGGCGTTAGACAATAGATTTAATACAATTTTTTCCCACATCTCTTTGTCTATATACACCGGCTGATTAATTGTATCAGCCAATATGGTAAACTTCAATCCGGCCGCTTCCGCTACCGCGCGAAAATTACTGGCAATATCATTCGTAAGCTGAACTATATCTG
>Ga0157377_10001359_pt1 | contig 10504 bp, 10 predicted proteins | sample M55metaG_FD_121116 | JGI IMG/M metagenome (GOLD analysis project Ga0157377, IMG submission 121116) | Miscanthus rhizosphere microbial communities from Kellogg Biological Station, Michigan, USA - M5-5 metaG | ecosystem: Host-associated > Plants > Roots > Rhizosphere > Soil | place: USA: Michigan...
CATTCCGAGGAACCGGGAGAAGGCGCCCGTGAGCACTGCGACGACAGCGAGCAGGAACAGCGCAAGCACCGAGCCCGTCCGCCAATCGGGGAAACCGGTGCTGAACAGATCTGAGATCTGGTTCCCGTACATGTACCCGGATGTCCCACCGACGAGCGACGGGGTCACGAACTCGCCGACGGTCGGGATGAAGACGAACAGGAACGCCGCGATGACTCCCGGTGTGCTGAGCGGCAAAGTGACACGCAGGAACGCCTGCCACCGGGTGGCACCAAGATCAGTCGCCGCCTCCAGCAGCCGCCGGTCGAGGCTCTCGAGCGATACGAAGATCGGCAGCGCGACGAACGGCAGCCAGACGTAGATGAGTACGAGCACGACGGCGAACTTGCTGTAAAGCAACTGCGAGATCGGGTGGTCGGGCGACCGAATCCCGGTCCAGAAGAGGAACGAGTTGAGAACCCCGTTGCTCCCGAGAATCACCTTCCAGGCGAGCACCCGCAGCAAGTAGCTCGTCAGGAACGGCGCAATCAGGATCAACAACAGGACGTACTTGCGCTTCGTCCCGCTGAGCGCGAGGAAGTACGCCACCGGATAGGCCAGCAACACGACGATGAACGACACGAGCAGCGACAGCCGGACTGACTTCCAGAACAGCTTCAGGTAGATCGCACTGTGGAAGAAGTCGTCCCAACCGCTCCACGTTACGGGATGCTTCCCAGGGTAGATCGAGAACACGTCGAGGCTGTACGCGCCGACGATGCCGATCGGCACGATGAAGAAGACGACGAGCCAGGCGAGCGGCAGGCCGAGGAGACCTGGCGTCGCCAGGTCGAGACGCTTGCGCCTACCGCTCACTACCTGCGCTCTAGCAGCCGGTCGTCAGGCCGCCTTCACTTCTTCCCAGAGCCGGGCGTAGACGGCCCGCCGTGGCACGTACCGGTCGATGTGCGCATTCGGCTCGCGAACGGCGTTCGGGTTGGTGAGCTTCAGCACCCTGAGGAGATCGCTCGACTTCGGTCGCGCCTTCAGGTTCGCCGCGCCGTACCCGTAGTTGTTCTCGAGCCAGCTCGCTGACTGCACCGAGCTCCAGGCGTCCACATACGCATGAGCGTGCTGCGGTCGGGGCGAGCCCTTGCCGAGCATGAGCATGCCGACCCACGACAAAGGCCCTTCGCGCGGGTGCATGTACTGCACCTTCAGGCCTTTCGCCTTCATCGTCACCCAGTCGTTCGGCCACGCGTAGGCGATCCAGAGGTCGCCAGACGCGAAGGCGTTGTTCATGTCGGTCTCGGAGGACCAGAACATGCGGACGAGCTTCTTCTTCGAGATCAGCAACTTCTGGGAACGCTTGAGCTCGTCGTCACTCTGGTTATACGGCTGCTTGAAGCCGAGGTAGTAGCCGGCCCAGACGAGCGAGCTCAGGTCGTCGTACCACGCGATTTTGCCGCCGTAACGTTTGTCGAAGAGCAGGCTCCAAGACTTCTCCTTCGGGTGAACCTTGTCCGTGCGGTACAGGATCGCGTCGAAGCCCCAGTCGGACGGAATCCCGTACTGCTTTCCGTTGTACTGGCCCGCCTTGACCATGACCGGATTGAGGTACTTGAGGTTCGTGATCAGCTTCGGATCCCACGGCTGGACGAAGCCGCTCTCCGCGAAGTCCCTGACGTATCCGACGTAAGGACGGAGGACGTCAGGCCTGACGCCGGCCCGCAGCTTCGCGAAAGCATTCGCCTCGTTCGTCATGAACGTGAACTTCGGTTTTTGGCCCGGATACTTCTTCAGGTACTGGGCCCAGAGCGGCTTGACCTCATAGCCGGCCCAGTCCATCACCTGCAAACGGCCGTTTTCCGCGGCCAGTCGAGCCAGCGCCGCATCGGCGGCACCTGCCCGGCCCGCGAGCAAGCCGGCCCCGCCGGCGGCCGCAGCCAGCTTGAGAAAGTCCTCGCGGCTGACCCGCCGCCCCAGCAGTTCTTCGCCTTCCATGGTCATGGTCTCCCTGTTAGCGGAACCCCCGCGTCGTCGATCAAACTTGGTTGGCCTGGGCCAGTCAAGCTTGAGGGCTACCCTTCCCGCATGAGAGGGGCAGTCGCAGCCGGTCACGCGTTGACCGCACAGGCGGGCGCGGACGTGCTCGCCGCGGGTGGAAACGCCGTCGACGCCGCCGTCGGGGCGGCTCTCGTCTCGTGGATCGCCGAGAGCCCGCTTACCGGCCCCGGCGCCGGCGGATTCATGCTCGTCCACCGCGCACGCGACCGCTCGACCCGCGTCTTCGACTTCTTCGTCGCCGTCCCCGGCCTCGGGCTCGCCGAGAGGGACCTCCCCGAAATGGATCGCGTGGACGTCGACTTCAGCGGCGGCTCGACGCAGGTCTTCCACATCGGCGCCGCCTCGTGCGCAGTCCCTGGCGCTGCCGTTGGCCTCGAGGAAGCACACCGCTCCCACGGCTCACTTCCGTGGCGCGACCTCTTTCAGCCCGCCATCGCACTCGCGCGGAGCGGCGTCGAGCTCAACAACGGGCAGGCATATCTGCACGCGATCCTCGACCTGATCCTGCGCCATACCCCCGAATCCCGTGACGTATACGAGAAGGAAGACGGCGAGCGTCTCGTCGCCGAAGACAGGCTGTTCCAGAACGACCTGGCAGGAACACTCGAGCTGATCGCCGAGCAAGGCAGCAAGGTGCTGTATGAAGGCGCCCTCGCCGACGCGATCTCGAAACACGTCCGCGACCACGGCGGCTGCATCACGAAACGAGATCTCGAGGAATACCGCGTCATCCGGCGGCGACCCGTCGGCGCGACCTTCTGCGGTGAGGAGTACCTCTCGAATCCGCCGCCCTCGGCCGGCGGGATTCTGATCGCCTACGGCCTGCCGCTCCTCGAAGAGCTCGGCCCAGGTGATCCCGGCACCGCGGAGGCAATCGACGCACTCGCCCGCGTGATGCGCGAGCAGGCGAACTCGCGAATCGCCGCCGGCTCCGTCAGCGGTCTCGCCCGCGCGCTCGAGGAGCGCGCCGCGATCGTCTCGCGCGGCACCACGCACATCTCGGTCGTCGACGGCCAAGGAAACGCCGTCGCCCTCACGGCGTCGACGGGAGCGGGCTCCGGCATCGTCGTCCCCGGAACCGGGATCCACCTCAACAACATGCTCGGCGAATTCGACCTCGCGAAGCCGCCGCGTCCGGGTGCGCGCTTGTCGTCGATGATGAGCCCGTCCGTCGTCCTGCGTGACGGCACGCCCCACCTCGTCGTCGGCAGCGCCGGCTCGCTGCGCCTCCGCGGCGCAGTACTTCAGAACGTCGTGAACGTCGTCGCGCACGACCTCCCGGTCGAGGACGCGATCGACCGTCCGCGCGTGCACCTCGAAGGAGAGGACCTCCACTGTGAAGGTGGGCACGACCCGGCAGAGCTCGACAAGCTGGAGGAGATGGGGTGGAACGTGATCCGCTGGCGGCGACAGAACCTCTACTTCGGCGGCGCCTCGGCCGTGACATCGAGCGACGGGGAGCTCGCCGCCGCCGGCGACCCTCGGCGGGGTGGGGCGGGGGTTGTCGTCGAATGATCGTCCGTCGGGCAGCACCAGACGACGCAGCGGGGCTCACCGAGCTCGGCGAGGCCGTCGGCTCCGAACCGGAGGGCTGGCTCGTCACGACGAACGGCTGGCGCAACGTTTCGGACGAACGCCGTTACCTGCGCGCAATCCGCCGCTACCCGAACGCAGCGGTATTCGTCGCAGCTGACGGGGACCTGATCGTCGGCCGTCTCTCGATCGCGCGCGACCAGCATCCTGCGAGCCGCCATGTCGCAGACCTCGGGCTCATGGTCGCCGCCTCGCACCGCCGCCAGGGCGTCGGTACCGCACTGCTACAGGCGGCCGTCGAATGGGCTCGAAAGGCCGACGTGCAGAAGCTCGAGCTGCACGTGTTCCCGTACAACACGGGCGCGATCAAGCTCTACGAGAAGTTCGGTTTCGTGCAGGAGGGCTATCGACGTGCGCACTACCGGCGCGGAGACCAGTTCACCGACGCGATCCTGATGGCGTACATGCTCTAGCGCCGGATGACGAAGACGAACGTCTTCGTCGAGTACACGCGATCGTGCTTCTGCTTTTCGGCGGGCATCAAGCCGGTTCGCGCGGCTGCACCCCCAACTCGTCTTCGCGGATTCGTCGCCGTCTCTCTGTCAGTGCCTCGTACGCTTCGCTCAACCGCCGGTCGCGGTCGTCGAGGCGCGCCGACCGTTCCTCGAACTCCCCTTCACGCTTCTGCACGCGCCGAACCTCCGCCGCTGCGCGCTCGATTGCATCAGCAGCCTCGCGCTCGCGGGCCTCGACACGCGCAACAGCCTCCGTCAGCCACGCTCCCCGTTCGTCGAGGTCCGAAGCGACGCGATCGAGCGCGCGCTGGTGGTCGTCGAGACGAAGTGCACGCGCCTCCAACACGGGGATCCGCTCCTCCGCCTCGCGCACGTCACGCGACTTCTTCGCGAGTTGCGTCTCGTTGACCGCCAGTTTCGCCGCGCGGCGTCCGAGTTGCTGCTCGCGCTCCGCATGCCGCGTCGCGCCTTCGTCGATCTCTCGCTCGCGCTCTTCGAGCACTCGCTCTCGTTCCTTGACCGCAGCAAGGCGCGGCTCCAACTCTGCGCGTGCCTCGGCGAGCTTCTCTTCCTTCGCTGCGACCGCCGTCGCGCGGGCCTCGACTTCGATCGACCTGGCCTCGAGCTGCCGGAGCGACGTGTCCTGGAGCCGCTCCTGGTCCTGCAGCGCCGCAAGTCTCGCTTCGAGCTCTGCTTCGTGCTCGGCAACGACGGCCAGGCGACGCTCCTGTCCTTCCAGTGCAGCCGATGCGGCCGCGATCCACTCGCCGCGTTCCTCGAGCTCGGAGGAGAGGACACGGAGCTCGCTCGCGCGCACGTCGAGCTCGCGGGCGAGCTTGCGGACGCGGTCGGCCTCCGCCGCGGCCCGCTCGATCTCCTCCTGACGATCCTGCACCTGCTCCTCGGCGAGGGTGAGACGGCGTTCCCGTGCGACGAGGTCCTCCTCGGCGTCCTCGATCAGCTGCCGGCGCGCGTCGAGATCGGCGGCGATCTCGTCGAAGCGCTTGGCACGAGCGTCGATCTCCGCCGACCTGCGGGCCACCGTCTGTTGCACCAGGCGCTCCCGTTCGGTGAGCGCCTGCCAGGCTTGCTCGAGCTCGTCTCGCTCTTCGGCCATCTGACGGAATCATGCCCTGCGTGTCAGACCGCGATACCCAAATCGAGGGTCTAGCTCTGGAGGGCAAGGCCGATCCGAAAGGTATGAGCGTTCGGGAGCCCGCTTCCATCAGCCAGAGCCGGAGGGGCGAATCGGCCCTCCTCGTGCTCGCGGTTTTCGGGGCGAGCACCACGATCGGCGTTGCCGACGGCCTGGCCCAGGTGTTCGCGGCCGGCGTCCTCGGCGCGCTCCTGACCCTCGCGATCGTCGGCTGGAAGGTCGGCGGCCACGTGACCTCACTCGTCTGGCTCTGGGTCGGTAAGCAGAAGACCGAGGCCGTCCTCAGGCAGCTCGACGACGACTGGTCGTGCGAGCACGACATCCCGCACCGTCGTGGGATGTGGGATCACGTGCTCGTCGGGCCCTCAGGTGTCTACATGCTGGAGTCGAAGGATCTCGCCAGGCCCGCCGACGTCACTGCCGACGCGCTCCGCGCCGGCCGCTGGAGGCAATCGGCCGGGAGGCTGCGGGGCGAGGCAATGGCGCTGAAGAACGAATTCACCGACCTCGGTGTGCAGGCGACGTCAGTGCAGCCCGTGGTCGTCGTATGGGGTGAGTTTGCCCAGCGGCGCTGGGAAGAGGGCGGCGTCGCCTACGTGCAGGGTTCGGAGCTGCTCGAATGGCTGCAGCAACGTCCGCGCACACTTCGCACCCGTCAGGTCGGTGCGTTGCGCTCCGCTGTCCGCGAGCTCGCCGCGCGCGCCTAGATCAAGCTCAGTGTGAGACCGCCGGCTTCCTGGAGGCGACGTGCAGCTTGCGCGTCAGCGCCAGGACCCGAGGTGTCACGGGGAATCCCAAGCGTCGCTTGCTGCGCGGCTCGGAGTCCACGTGGTGCTTGTGGGCGAGCCTCAGCGACTCACTCTGGCGATACGTGGCTTCGTTGTAGGTCGAGTAATCCATAACCGTAAGACGGATAAGCCCGGCTTGATCTTCCCCTTGGCGAGACCGGGACGGACTGGCAGACTTGAGGCATGGCCGTAGCTGAAGGAGTCATGCTCGACGAAGCGGCGCTCGCGGAGCTCGAGGGAACCTTCCGCGGGGACGTCGTGCCCGTTACAGACCCGTCGTACAACGAGCACCGCAAGATCTGGAACGGCTCGATCGACCGACATCCAGCGCTGATCGCACGTTGCGCCGGCGTCGCCGACGTGATCTCCGCAGTCAAGTTCGGCCGCACGACAGGGCTGCCGGTTGCGGTGCGAAGCGGGGGACACTCGTTCCCGGGACTGTCTGTCGCTGACGACGCGCTGATGATCGACCTCTCGCCGATGAAGGGCGTGCGCGTCGATCCTGAAAAGCGCACGGCGAGGGTGCAGGCCGGCGTGCTGCTCGGCGAGCTCGACCGGGAGACGCAGGCGTTCGGCCTCGCGGTCCCGTCCGGCATCGTCACGCACACGGGAGTCGCAGGCCTGACGCTCGGCGGCGGCATCGGCTGGATCATGCGTAAGCACGGGCTCACGGTCGATCAGCTCGTCTCGATGGATGTCGTGACTGCCGACGGCGAGTTCGTCAAAGCAAGCAAAGACGAGAACCCCGATCTGTTCTGGGGCCTCTGCGGCGGAGGCGGCAACTTCGGAATCGTCACGGAGTTCGAGTTCAACTGCGTCCCGCTCGGCACGCAGGTGCTCGCCGGCCCGGTCTTCTGGCCGATGGAGCAGTCGGGAGACGTCTTGCGTTTCTACCGCGACTGGGTTGCGGACGCGCCGGACGAGCTCATGACGATCGTCGTGCACAGGAAGGCGCCGCCGCTGCCGTTCGTCCCGCAGGAGCTGCACGGAAAGCCGGTCGTGATGGTGATCGTCTGCTGGGTCGGTGACGTGGGGGCGGGGGAGAAGTTCATCAAGCCGTTGCGAGAGTTCGGCTCGCCCGTCGCCGACGTGTGCATGGTGAAGCCGTATCTGGCGCATCAAGCGATGCTGGACCCGAGCTTCGTGCCCGGGCGCTTCTACTACTTCAAGTCGTGCGACCTGGCCGAGCTGAGCGACGAAGTCATCGACATCACGATGGAGCGGTCGCTGCAGATCAACTCGCCGATGACCTCGTTCCCGATCTGGCAGATGGGCGGCGCCGTCTCACGAGTCGGCGACGACGAGACGCCGTTCGGCGGCCGGAAGGCCGCCTTCACCTACAACATCGGGTGCTGCACGGAGACGGCGGACGGATTCGACGACGAACGACAGTGGGTACGCGACTTCTGGTCGGCGCTCGAGCCGTGGCATCAGACGGTCTACGTCAACTTCCTCGACAACGAGGGCGAGGAGCGAATCCGCGCCGCCTACGGTCCGGAGAAGTACGACCGGCTGAAGGCGTTGAAGCGGCAGTGGGATCCGGACAACTTCTTCCGGATCAACCAGAACATCCCGCCCGGCTAGCGGCGCGCGAGTCGCGAGACTTCAGCGAGCGTCCGCATCATCCACAGGCCCGTGAGGAACGTGTAGACGAGAGCGGGAAGAAAGAACACCATCACGGCGATCAGGACGCTTAGCTTCGGAACGCCGGAAGCGTGGACGAAGGCCACCAGCACGACGGCGAGCTTCAGAACGACGAGGCCGAGGAGGACGTGCACGCTGCGCCGGATAGGCGATTCCGGCCGCGAGTCCCCGATCCGGGCATCGACCCAGCTGGCCAACAGAAACGCGCCCACTGCGAGCGCAACGGTGAACTCGGCTTTCCCCATCCCGCTCGCATCCTGGACGGAGGTGCCGGCAGGCGCGCACGCCGAAGGTCTTGCTCGACCCAGACCTACGGCCTAGCAGACGGTCAGCCCTCTTGCTGACGCCGCTTCCACTCGGCGAGTGTTTCCGGATCCTGGCTTTGTTTCCAGTCTTCGAGGACGCGACTCTTGTGGTGGAGACCGACGTAGCGGCCGGGAAACCACCACTTGACCGCGCGGCCGATCGCAGTGCGTCTGCACCAGCAGTCAGCGTCGCACGCGCAGGTCCGCCCGCGGGGATTGTGGACTCGCCGGAGGAGCGTTCGCGCGATCCTCAGAGCCTACTGTCAGCTAGTGGACGCCTTCGGGACCGGCCAGGAAGCACGTGACTTCGCCTGGTTCCAGACGGCTGAGTTCAATCTCGTCGACGCACCAGCTCGGGCACGTCGCGCTCCAGGCCGCGGATGAACGCGCCCGGCTGCGAGTACTGTCCGCTCGGGCGTGCACCCTCGGCGGTCCGCAGGACGGGATGCGTCCGCCGAGCGTCCGCCACGATTCCGGCGGGTAGTTCCTGGATGTCGTAGGCGCAGATGAACGACGCCGGCACAGCAGCCATTTCAACGCTGATCCGAGCTTCGTAGCGCTTCCAGCCGGCTATCTCGGAGCTAGCTGAGCTCTGCGGCCAGATCACCTCGGCGACGACCCGCACGCGGGGAACGCCGCGCTCGAGGTGCTTGTCGATGTAGTGGCTGTACCGCTGGAACGCATGCTCTGGGCTCTGATACCAAGCGATGGCGTCGGCGAACTCGATCTGGGCAGCGTCTCCCCCGAGAGCTTGTCGGAGAACGGTGCGACCCGATTCGCGCAGCACGACCAGCGCGTGATCGCCACGCGTCAAACCCTTCTGCAGGAACGGCAGTGCACCGGCCACGAACTCGTCCGTCGACGAGTAGACGAGCGCTTCATGCCTGCAGCCGCGACCGTGGCTGCCGTCGCTGAGGAGGTCGCGGATTGCACCAGCGGACAGCTCGATTTTGGAGATGAACCCGAGCACGGGAGTTACGGCCACCCGCTCGGCGAGATCCGATTCGCTATGCGTGGAGGTCAGGACGGTCCTGGTCGGAGCGCCGTCGGGCCTCGCGGCGAGCTGCCACGCAAGGTCGAAGCCGCTTTCGCCGCTCAAATCGACGTCCACGAGCGTCACGTCAGGCTCGAGCTCCTGAACGCGTGCCAGCGCTTCGGCCGACGTGGACGCCACACCGACGACGTCGAATCCCTGGCGCTCAAGGAGTCGTGAGGCAGCCTCCAGGAAGTGTGTGGAGTCGTCAACCAGTAGGCAGCGAATAGCCATTGCAAGCAGGATGCCAGACAAGATTGGCCGCGTCCTGGCAGGTAGCAGGAATATTCCGTCGGAGATCTGGACGGCTCCAGCGCCGCAGCTCCGACGGGAACACAAAATAATACGCGCGTCCTAGGCGGTTCGGAGGGTCGCGATTGCCCGCTCGATTGTTTCGGCGTGCTGCGCCCAGGTCTTCGATGGGGCTGCGCCCACGATGACCGAACTGGTGCGAGTGCCCGCGACGAGACATGCGATCTCCCGGTAGCGGGCTCGCGATGTGCGATAGCTGTCGATCACGCATGTGCCGTGGCCCGTGCGAAACGTGAGGCCGTGCGCGCTCGCGATCCGGCGGACGTCCGTCGAGCCCTCGTCACCCTGGTGTTCGATCCGGAAGCTCGGCCAGTTCGCAAGCGTCTCCGTTCCCTGGCGGGGAGTCAGGTTGAGATAGCCGCGGATGCTGCGCCCGTGGCCGAGCAGCGCGACCGAGGCTGTTCCTGGGTCGGTCCGAATTGGCCTCCATGTCCTGGGGTAGGCAAATGTCGCATTGCCGGACGGGAGCCGGGCGAGCTTCCAGTCGTGTGGCGGGCGTTGCGGCTGCAGCCAGCGAAACGCGGGCGCTTGAGCGTTGACGGAGAGGCGTCCGTCCGCGGCGGCGCCCCAGACACCGAGGCTGGCGGCGATGCTCGCGGCGACTACGAGTAGTCGCCGCGAGCCGTCGATGATCCGATCAGGCATCGATCAGATGTTCCCGTCGCCGTCGCTCGGACCGCCGTTGTTGTCCGAGTCGTGGTCGCCACCGTTGTTCTGCGGGATCCCGCTCTGAACGGGCGGCTTGGCCTTGGCGTGGCGTTCGACCTTTGTGCCGGCCGGCGAGACGGCGTTCCACTGACCGCCGAACGCGGTCAGGCCCTCGCCGTGCGTCTGGCCCTTCTTCGTGTCCTTGACGAACGTGTAGAGGGGGTGACGGTTGTAGGTCACCTGCATCCGCCCGTCGGCGCGCTTCGTCGTCCCGAGCAGCGACGCCCGGGCGCCGCCGGTCGCCCGCGGCTTGCCGGCCGCGATCAACGGCGGCCAGATCTTCGCGCACATGCCGGCGCACGCGCTCTTGTCGTTCTTGTCCCTGCTGAACATGTAGAGCGTGCGACCGCCCGAGTTGACGACGATCCGCCCGAGGCTGGTCGACGCCGTCGATACGGTCGGACCGCTTCGTGCCGCCGCATCGCTCCCCATGGGGTGGAGGAGGAGGAAGGCCAAGGCAGCGA
>Ga0157377_10001364_pt1 | contig 10496 bp, 7 predicted proteins | sample M55metaG_FD_121116 | JGI IMG/M metagenome (GOLD analysis project Ga0157377, IMG submission 121116) | Miscanthus rhizosphere microbial communities from Kellogg Biological Station, Michigan, USA - M5-5 metaG | ecosystem: Host-associated > Plants > Roots > Rhizosphere > Soil | place: USA: Michigan...
CCGATGATCTCCTTGGCCTCGGTGAACGGGCCGTCCTTCACCTTCGGCTTGCCGCCAGGGAAGTACACGCGCGCACCCTTCGAGCTCGGGTGAAGTCCCTCCAGCGAGACCAGCACACCGGCCTTCGCGAGCTCTTCGTTGTACTTCATCATTTCGGCGACGGCATCTGCGGGCGGCACCGCCATGGACTCGGCCACGCGGTCAGGGTACATGATCATGAGGAATCGCATCACAGGCTCTCCAAGAGTGTTCGAGTCGATCGCTCAAACGGCGCGGCCGTTTTACATGAGCAGCATGAGCAGCATACTGGGCATCCATCCGGGTCGCCCAACACTCGTCGCGCAACGAGCCGAAATGAAATGGGAAACTGCTTTCGGGGACGTTGGTGTCCCGAGCGGCCGTTCCCCTCTTTCATTTCGACTCGTGGCGCGAGGTGACTTCCCGATAGAGCGGGATGCAAAGCATGCTGCTCATCCCGCTCATGCGGTCGACCCCTCCGTTCTGGATGCCGGACCTTCAAGGCAGATCGTCCCGAGAGAGGCCCTCAGTCGGGACGATCGCGATCCCTCGCTGCGCTCGGAATGACGACCTACCGCAGTCCCACCAGCCCCTTGATGGACTCACGTAGCTTGGCCGAGTCGTAGCCGAGGCCGCGGCGGAAGACCGTCTCCACGTTCTGAATGTCGTGTGGCGTCCGGACTGGATCACCGGCGATGACGACCAGGTCCGCCTGCATCCCCGGCGTGACGGTGCCGACCCACTTGTCGAAGCCCAGGATCTTCGCGCCGTTTGACGTCATGATCTGCACCGCCTGCTCCGGCGTGAAGCCCGCCTCGATCAGCAACTCGTAATTCCGCTGGTCACCGTACCCGGCGATTGAGCTCAGGCAGCACGGATCGGAGCCGGCGCCTAACAAGCCGCCAGCCTTCACGAACGCCCGCTCGAATGCCATCGACTTCTTGAAGGCGGCGATCTCCACCGAGTCGTTCGCCGTCTTGCCCTTCTCGTAGTAGGCCGACACCTGCTTCGCCATGTCGGGATAGAGGGCGTCGAGCACGCGTTGATCGGCCGGAATACGGCTCGGGCTCGAGAGCTCGAACACGTCGAGTGTCGACGTCATCGCCACCTTGTGCTTCACCATGTCCTGAATGGTCTGCTGCACGTCGGGGCTATTGATATCGAGCGAGCCGTACATCTCGCCGGTGGACGCCTGTGGGCATTGATCGGGCTTCTTGCCCGCGTACCACTCGGTGTTGGTGAGCATCCCGTGCTCCAGTGCGTCGATACCTAACGCCACCGCTTCCCGGAAACCCACCGAGCACAGGTGGGCCGTCACCTTCACGCCGTGTTTGTGGGCCTCGTCGATCGCGGCGCCGAGCTCCGCGCGCGAGATCTGCGTGTATGCCTTGAACCACGTGACGCCCTCCTCGGCCCAGTAGCGCACCATGCGGCGCGCGGACTCCGGGCCGGAGAGCACCGGCATCGTCACGAACCCCGATCCTGCGCCCTGGAGGTACGGGCCGGTCACGACGATGGTCGGCGCAACGATTTTCAGCGAGTCGGACAGTCGCTTGAGGTTGAGCTCCTGGTACGCGTCGACGCTGCCCGTGGTGCGGATCGTCGTCACACCCGCGGACAAGAAGAGTCTCGGGTAGCTCGACCCCATGAACTTCATGCCGCCGTAATACATGTGGTCGTGAAGCCCGATGATCCCGGGGATCACCGTCTTCCCCGCGAGATCGATCGTGCGCGCGCCGGCCGGGACGGTCACGGAGGCGGCCGGCCCCACCGCGGCGATCTTTTCACCGCGGATCACGATCGTCTGCCCGTCCTTCACCGGCGCGCCGGTGCCATCGATGACGCGCGCGTTCGTGAGCGCGACGACGGGCTCGTTGACGGTCACGTACGGCTTGAGGGGCGCGGCGAGGTCGCGCGCCTGGGCGCCTAACGGTGCAGCCGCGAGAACGAACGCCGCCAGAAACCGAGTTGCTTGGTGCATGTGTGCTCCGCTTAGGGATCAACCGTGAAGACGCCCATCATGCCGGCACCGAGATGCTCGGCGATGTGGCAGTGTATCATCCACCGTCCCGGATTCGCCATGTCGACCAGCAGGTCCACGGTCTCACCGGTCGGGATGATCGCCGTGTCCTTCCATACCAGATTGGTCGCCGGAACGCCGTCGCGACTCACGACGAGAAACCGTTGCCCGTGGAGGTGGAGGGGATGATCCATGGCGTGGCTCGACGAGGGGTCGTTGAACACCCGAATCTTCGCGATCTCCCCGACGCGAAAGCGCCAATCGATCGCCATGTTCTCCTTCCCCGTCGTCGGATCGCGAAGCACCCAGCTCACCTCCTTCCCGGTGGCGACCCAGTTCATCATCGCCATGCCGTCGTTCCACTCGACGGGCGCATTGATGCCGATCAGCATGTTCGACACGGCTGCCGGCAAGCCCTGCGTGCGCATGGTGAGCACGAGGGAATGCGACGGAGTCGCGTCGAACAGTGATCGATACGGCGCCAGCTCGGCCGCCACGTCGCCATTGCGGCGGAGCGTCGCGAACTCCGGCCCGTACTGCGGCGATGCGGGCACCTCGCTCACCCGCACGACGCCGAGCGTGTCGGCTTCTGGCGAGAACGTACCGAACATGTGGTCGAGCGCCTGGATCCGGTTCACCAGTATCGTACGGCCGGGCCTCGAGAAGTCGACGTCCACGACATAGCGCTCGGCGGGCGCGAGCACCACGCTCGAGACCCATTCCTCGCGCTCGAACTTGCCCACGTCGCTCGCCACGACCTTCATGCGTGCGCCGGGAAACGAGAGGTTGAACAGCCGCGCATTCGACGCGTTCGTCAGGTAGAACCGCACGACCTCGCCGCGCTTCACGTCGAGATCGTATCGAGGCTCGCCATTCACGAGCATGACGTTTCCGAATCGGCCCATCAACGCGTGCGTTGGCGACGACGCGCCCCAGGGCGTCAGGCCACCGTCATCCATGAGCAGGTCATCGAGCATGAGCACCTGCTCCCGGTTCACCGGCGCGAGGTAGTCCGGTGACGTCGGGCGAACGAGCACGTTGCCGTACAGCCCGAGGTCCTGCTGGATGTCCTCGCGCACGTGCGGGTGATACCAGTAGATCCCGGAGTCGGGAACTCGAACGACATACGTGAATGTCGCGCCCGGAGCGACGGTGTCCTGCGTGACGCCGGGAACGCCATCGAACCGATTGTCGAGCCTCACGCCATGCCAGTGAATGGCAGTCGGCTGATCGATCCCATTGTGGAACCGCACGACGATCGTCGCACCCTTGCGAACGTCGATGAGAGGCCCCGGATGCTGGCCGTTGAATCCGTACATCACGACGGACTTTCCGCGGATCGTTCGCCGCACGAGCCCGGACTCCAGCCGGAGGGTATCGCCATCCTCGAGGTGCACGACCTCACGAGGGCGTGATGCCGGAATACTGGCAGAGTCGGCTCTTGATGCGACACGGAACGGGGCGACGCTCGGAACGAGGTTCGCCATGCCCATCATGCCGCTGGCCATCGACCCCGCAGGCAGGGGCGGCATGCCCCACGCGGCGGAAGCGTTAGGCGCGTCGTGCACGGCTGGCATATGGCTGGTGGCAGGCGGCGCGTCATCGCGAAGCGCGCCCGGAGCCGACGGCTGCACGACATCGCGATGCGCCATGAGCCGGGCGCTCGGCGAGGTCCCGCGAAGAATCAGCTTCCCGGCACGGTCGTGGCCCTCGCGTGAGCGCTCAGCGCTCACGAGGACCCGAAACTGCGGCAAGGAAATCTCGCCCAGATCGAGTCGCCCGTTTCGAATGACGCCGAGCTTGACCACGCTGTCGAGCGACAGGGTGGACGCCCAGGCCACGAGAACCGTGTCACGTCGTAACGATGGCGCCGTTGGAAGGCCGTCGAACGTTGCGATCAGGCGATGCCGCGGCGTTCCGTCGGCATGCACCGCGACGCCAAATGGGGTCGGGACTGGTTGCAGCCAAACCGTTCCGTGTGCCTGCGGAAAATCGGGTGACGGGATAAGCGTCATGCAATTGAGCATGACGGTGGGCGCCGCCGTGTCCGCGTCCTGACACACAGCAACCTCGCGCTGCCGCGAAGGCTCGCTCCGAGCGGTGAGCAACCGCCCACACATCAGGAGCGCACCCGCCACCAACGCCGCGGGTGCGAGGCCGGCACGCCGACTCGCCCGCGGCATCAGCCCAGCCTCGCGCCCCAGTGCCGTGGCGCCTAACGTCCCTCGTACATGGCGGCCGCGACCTCGCCCAACGCCTGCCCCACGACGCGCTTGACCTCATCGGGAGCCGTCGACACCGAGACGTTGTTGACGTAGATCGCGAACACGCATCGTTCGCCCTGCGCGGTCGTCAGATAGCCCGCGAGCCCCTTGCCCGTGACGAGCATCCGCTTGTTGAGTGGGTCATCGACCGCGAATGTTCCGGTCTTCGCGAAGACGTGGCCGGCAGCGGGCGACTCCGTCTGAATGTCCCACAGCGTGCCATCGCGGCCGAGCACCGGGAGCGCCCGCTGGAAGGTCGAGTAGTCCGGGCGCTTCGCCATTGCCGAGAGGTAGCTGACCATGAAGGACGGCGTAAAGTGGGCGTCGCCGCCGGCGCCATCCGCCTGCTGGGCACCGGACAGATCGAGCCCCAGGCTCGTGAGGAACTCCCGCGCCACATCGAAACCGGTAGACGAGCTGTCCTTGCCCTTGAGCGCGCCAAGCAGGAGCGGCGTCGCGCTCGCGTGAAGGTTCTGGCTCACCTTGAGCGTGACCTTGACCTCCTCGCCTAACGGCGCGGACTGATGTTCGGCCACCGTATTCGCCGGCACGTACGATGACTTGAGCCGTGCGATGTTCGGCTTCGTGGCGTACGGCCGTGGCTTGGCTGACACGCCCGCCGCACGCAGCGCCTCCGCGAACGTGACTTCCGCGTAACGGCTCGGTTCCGCGACGGCATAGCTGTAGAGGATCGGCTGCGTCCCTCGCGGAAACACACCGCTCGCCACGACGACCCGGCTGCCATCAGCCGTGAGCGAATCGGATGTCCATCGGATCGATGGCCGCTTTCCAGCCGCGGCGGTCACCACCTTGTTGACGAAGCGCACGTAGGCCGTCGATGGCGACACCTTGAGCGATGCCGCGGCGCCTTCCGCGGATCCTGGTCCGATGGTGACATCGACCAGGTTGTCGTTCACGATGATGGGCGAGATGACGACTCCGGTGCCCAACTCGCGATCGCCCTCGGGGAAGAGCGACGCGTCGACAATGACCGATCCGCTCACGCTGGTGATGCCCGCGGCCTTTACCTTCTTCGCGAGATCCTTCAGCACCTGCAGTGGATCGCCCGGGACAGCACGGGTGCTCGGGTCCGCGTCGTAGGAATGATCTTCGTTTTCGAACGCGAGCGTGCCGTCCGGCTTGAGGCGATTCGAGAGATTCGGATCTCCGCTTGCCACGAGGACGAGGTCGCCCTTGAGAACGCCGCCGCTCACGGGCCCTGTCCGATAGACCCGGGTCGTGAATCGATAGTCCGCGCCGAGCACGCCCATCGCGCTGCCCTCGGTCACGAGCTTCGTCGTCGAGCCTGGCGTGAAGAGCTTGGTCTCGTTGAGCGCGTAGAGGACGCGGTTGGAATCAAGAGAGGTCAGCTGGATTCCCCACATCGCATGCGCGAACTCGGGCCGGTCAATGATGCGCCGGATGCGCTGGTCGAGCGCCGTCTGCTGCGCGAGAGCCGAGCCGGCGAGTGTGGTCGCGGCAGCGAGTGAGAGGGCGAGGGAGCGTGGTCGAGGTATCTGCCGAAGGAGTGTCATACGCGCGGCTGGTGGTGAGACATCGTTTCGCGACCTGCGGAAGATGCGACGCGTCTCGATCAATGGAAACGGCCCCGCGCAGAAGCCGGCAGATGAAAAGGCGGATAGAACAGCAGTACCAAGTGGGCCAGTCGATCAGTGATCAACCATCAGGCATCAGGTTCCACCGGGCACCGTGGCGGACTTCCCGCGGCGTAAACCTGAGGGAACGGGACCTGATGCCTGATGACCGACGACTAATCACTGGCCCACTTGGTACTGCTGTTCAGCGCCTCGAGTCGCTCAGTGCGATGCTGGCGTCGGGTTTACCGGCTGCAAGCGACGGAGCGAGAGGTTGGCGATTGCGCCGATGACACCGAGCGCAAGCGCCGCGACCGCGTCAGCGGGCGTGAAGAACGTGTCCAGCCCTGTCAGTGCGTCGAGCGAGAACTGGCCGAACCCAGTGAACGCCAGCGCAACCGCGGCGACCGCGAAGAGAACCGTCAGCTCGATTCCGCCGGCCGACGCGAAAAATCCGTTTTTCCAGTGAACCGTCAGCGCGGCGACGATCATCACTGACAGCATGAGCGCCGAGCCGATGGGGCCGAGGAAGCCTAACGCGATGAGGATACCGCTCACGAGCTCGGTACCGCCCGCCGCGAGCGCGAAGACACGCCCAGGTCGGAAGCCGAGCATCTCGAAGTACCCAGCGGTTCCGGCGAGCCCATGGCCGCCGAACCAGCCGAACAGCTTCTGCGACGCGTGGGCTGCCATGGCGAGCCCGATGACGAGTCGAAGGATGAGCAGCCCTGCGGATATGGCGGTGAGCTGCATCGGAAGCGAGAGAGTGCCTGACATGGTTGTTGCCTACTGTAAAAGTGATAACACTGTCGGTTATAACACTTATATATGTAAAAAAAGGGGAGAAGCGGACATCAGCCCTCGCGAATCACATCGAGCGCCGCGATCAACGCCTTGAGCTGGTCCGAACTCAGCCGCTTGAACCAGCCCTCGATCGGGTTGGAGAGGTGTCCGATCTCCTCGAGGAGTTGCCGTCCCTTGTCGGTAATGCGTGCGGTAACATGCCGCCTGTCCTCCCGGTCGCGCACTCTCGAGATCAGCTCGGCCTTTTCGAGGCGGTCGAGCAGCCTCGGTACATCGGGCACGCGGTTGATCATGCGCTCGCCGATCTCTCGGCCGCAGAGGCCGTCAGGGCTCGCACCCTTCAGAATCCGGAGGACGTTGAACTGCGTTCCGGTGAGCCCGTATGGTCGGAGCGCCTCGTCGTTCGCGTGATCCACGATCGCGGCGGTGCGCAGAAGACCAAGGACCGCCTCCTGCTCCAGGCTGACAAACGGCTTGTTCTGCTTGATCTCGGCTTGGAGTCGACTGGGCATGGCAGAATACTATCTGTTATAACATGGATTGTCAACTGCCGACCACAGGCGACAGGCGACAGAAGAAAACGGCGGGTCATCCCGAGCGGAAGCGAGGGATCGCGGTCATCCCGAGAGAGGGCTCTCCTTCGGGAAAGCGTCAGTGCCCTTAATCGCGTTTCTTGCGCCCTGCGTCACACCAGGATCGTCGGACTGGTAGCTGCCGTTGAGGTTCGGTACGGCAATATGAGTGGCTGCCACCAATCCGAGGCTTCCATGTGGTTTCCGGGCCGTCTGGTCCTCGAACAGATCGTCGTCCGATCCGCGGTCGTGTATGGGTTCCTGCTCGTCGTGCTTCGCCTCATGGGCAAGCGGCAGATCGGGCAACTGGCTCCGTTTGATCTCGTGCTCATTCTCGTGCTCTCGAACGCTGTACAGAACGCAATGAACGGCGGCGACAACTCCGTCATCGGAGGCCTCGTGTCGGCGAGCACGCTCTTCGTGCTCAACTCCACCGTCGGCTTCATCACGGCGCGAAGCAAAAGGGCCGAGGCCCTGATCGAAGGGCACCCGATCGTGTTGATCCACAACGGGAAGCTCTACGATGCGATGCTGAAGCGAGCAAACATCACGCGGCACGAACTGAACTCGGCGCTGCGCCAGGCCGGCTGTGGGTGTCTCGACGACGTGCAGTACGCGGTGCTCGAGAACAGCGGCGCGATCAGCGTAGTGCCGAGAGACCGGGAATCGGGAATCGGGAATCGGGAATCGTAGAACCCTCGGGATGTCACTCGCAGAGCGAGAGGCCTCCCGAGGGCTTTCGATTCCCGATTCCCGATTCCCTGCCCTCAGGCTGTTTTCGTCGGCTTGTTGACCGGGTGCTCCGGTCCGTAGTGGGCCCGCGGGATGACCGGCGCGTCGCGGCCGGTCCCGGGTGTGCCTCGACGCGGATCGAGGTCGACCTTCGCGGCCTCTTCGTGGTACTCCTCTTCCACGTTCACGCTCCACACGTCGTGCTTCGTGCCGCGCGCGATGTTCTCGGCCGTCAGCATCGCGGTGTACATCGAGTGATCCTGGTTGTTGTAGCGATGCATTCCGTTCCGCCCAACCGGATACACGTTCGACGCCTCGCGATTCATCCACTCCACGATCCTCGCGACGTTCGCCTTGTAGTGCTCATCGTAGAACGGATACGCTTTCGGCATCCGAACCACGTAGCCCGCTTCGACCTTCGATGGGTCGACGAGGCCGAGGATCCCCAGCTCGCGCTTGCCCTGCTCCACGAGCTCGGCGTCGGGCTTGTTCCACGTCGAATCGCCCTCGAACACGAAGAATTCGAGGCCAAGGCAGGTGCGCCCCTCCTTCACCATGTACGGTGACCAGGAGCCGAAGTTCTGGATGCGGCCGACCTGCACGTCCTTCGAGTGAACGTAGATCCAGTTGTCCGGGAAGCTGTACTTCTCGGGCACCACGAGCGCGACCGTGAGGAAGTCGCGGTACCGAAGGTCGGCCGCCGCTTTCGCCGCGGTCTCCGATGCGGGTGAATCCATCGCCGCCACGAGCTGCGACAGCGGCATCGACGAGATCACGTGGCTGCACGGGTAGTCCGTGCGCGTGCCATCTCGCCCCTGGCCAATCACCGCCACCGCCTTGCCACGCTCACGCCTAACGCCGACCACGCGGGTGTTCATCACGACCGTGCAGCCCCGTGCCTCCACGAGGTCGTGCGCGCGCTCCCACATCATGCCCGGCCCGTGCTTCGGGTACTGGAACTCCTCAATGAGCGACGTGATGGCCTTCTGGTTCCGCTTTGGCATGAGCGCGTTCATCACGGCGCTCGAGAGCGAGAGGTTCTTGATGCGCTGCGCCGCAAAGTCGGCCGGCAGCTTGTTTACCGGCACGCCCCAGAGCTTCTCGTTGTACGTCTTGAAGAAGTGCTTGTAGAGCCGCCAGCCGAAGCGCGACACGATCCAGCCTTCGAGCGTGCTCTGGTCCCTGGGCGGGTTCACCCGCGCCCATCCGTACGACATCACGCATAACGCGGCTTCCAGCAGCCCGAGATTCCGGAGCGCATTCGACGCCTTGAGCGGGTAGTCGTAGTACTTGCCGTCGTAGTAGATCCGGCTCATGCGGGGGCGCAGCATGAAATCCTCGTCAGGCAGGATCTCGTGCCACAGCGCTTCGACCTCCTTCACCTTCGTGAAGAACCGATGGCCACCGATATCGAAGCGCCAGCCATCGCGTTCCACCGTCCGACTGATGCCGCCGACGACGCCGTCCGACTCGAGGATCGTTGACCGGATGCCGTACCGTTCCGCGAGCACGTATGCTGCCGTCAACCCCGCAGGCCCGGCGCCAATGATCACGACATGCGGCGCCTTCACCGCGTGGCCCTTCTGGAACACGTGGCTCATCAACTCCGGCCCATCTGTCGCAGGTATTCGCGGTCCCACGCCGCGGGGATCGATTCACGCGGCGAATACGGCCCAGGCGTATACCGCCGTGACGTGATACCCAGGTGACTCTGCTCCACGATGTGCCAATCCTGACGGTTGGTCACATCCCAGAAGCGGATCGCGTCGTCCGGATTGAACGTCGCATCCGTCGCGCTGTCAGGATTGAACATCCACTCCGACTCCACGCGCGTCCGGTCCGCCGCGAGCGGCGTCACGACGTAGTAGTTCGCGTAGTCCGGATGGATGCTGAGCAGCATGTTCGGCATGAGCGAGTAGTAGTACGCGCGCCGCCGGTCATCCACCGGCATGTCGGGCGTGAGAAACCGCGCACACGCGCGTCCACTCATGGTCGCGCTGTCCGCATGATCCATGATCTCCATGTACCCGCCGAGGAACGGCCCCTCCGTGAGGTCGTTCGCGCCGCTCTGGTACGGCAGGACCGCCGTCAGCTCGGGATGGATCATCGGACAGTGCAGGCACTCCGAGTAGTTCTGGAACACCAGCTTCCAGTTCGCCGCAACCTCGTACGTGACCGAGTGGCCGACCGTCAGTCGCTCGAGACCGAACCGCGTTAGGCGCCCGAGCATGGAGGCGAAGACCTCCGCAAACGGCTCTGGGTCGGCGGCGACGTTGACGAACACGAACCCTTCCCACTCCGCGAGCGCCGCCGAGTGGAGGGGGAACTCACGCTTGTCGAACCCCGGCACGTCCTGCATCTGCGGCGCCCCGATGAGACGCCCATCGATCGTGTACGTCCAGGCGTGATACGGACACTGGATGGTCTCGGAGAACTGCCCTTTCGCCGCCTCGCAGAGTCGCGTGCCGCGATGGCGGCAGACGTTGAAGAA
>Ga0157377_10001366_pt1 | contig 10491 bp, 10 predicted proteins | sample M55metaG_FD_121116 | JGI IMG/M metagenome (GOLD analysis project Ga0157377, IMG submission 121116) | Miscanthus rhizosphere microbial communities from Kellogg Biological Station, Michigan, USA - M5-5 metaG | ecosystem: Host-associated > Plants > Roots > Rhizosphere > Soil | place: USA: Michigan...
CGGCCTCGGCTCCGATGCGTTTGCCATCGTCTGGCACGGCGGCAAGCTGCACGGCCTCAACGCGTCGGGCGGCGCGCCGCAGGCGTGGTCGCCCGAGTACTTCCGCAAGAAGCTCGGCGCCGACGCCGATCGCCCGTCGCTGCGCGGCTGGGATTCGGTGACCGTTCCCGGTGCGGTCGCGGGCTGGGTCGCACTCTCGGAGCGCTTCGGGAAGCTTTCGTTCGCCGAGCTGATGCAGCCGGCGATCGAGATCGCAGAGCGCGGCTACGCGGTGCCGATCGTCGTCCAGCAGAAATGGGCCGCGGCGGCGCCGCTGCTCGCGCCCCAGCCGGGCTGGGCCGACGCATTCCTGCCGCACGGTCGGGTCCCCGAGGTCGGCGAGCGCTTCACGTTCGCCGCCGCCGCACGCACGCTGAAGGCAATTGCCGAGACGCGCGGCGAAGCGTTCTACCGCGGTGAGATCGCCGCCGCCGCCGAGGCGCACGCGCGCGCGAACGGTGGCGCGATGGCGGCGAGCGACTTCGCCGCGTTCGCGCCCGAGTGGATCGAGCCGATCGCGATCGACGCCTACGGCCACCGGCTCCACGAGATCCCGCCCAACGGCCAGGGCATCGCGGCGCTGGTCGCGCTCGGCATCCTGCGCCACTTCGACATCGCGGCGTTGCCGGTCGACAGCGCCGAGTCGCAGCATCTGCAGATCGAGGCGATGAAGCTCGCGTTCGCCGACGTCTACGCGCACGTCGCCGATCCGCGCGGCGGCATGCGCTGCACGCCGGCGCAGATGCTCGACGAGGACTACCTCGCGCGCCGCGCGCGCCTGATCGACCCGAAGCGCGCGCAGTCGTTCGGCGCCGGCAACCCGAGCGGCGGCGGCACGATCTACCTCAGCGCTGCCGACGAGAGCGGCGTGATGGTGAGCTTCATCCAGAGCAACTACATGGGCTTCGGCTCCGGCGTCGTCGTTCCCGGCTGGGGCGTCTCGATGCAGAACCGCGGCCATGGCTTCCACCTCGACCCGGCGCACCCGAACTGCGTCGCGCCCGGCAAGCGTCCGTTCCACACCATCATTCCGGCGTTCCTCACCAGGGACGGCGCGCCGCAGATGAGCTTCGGCGTGATGGGCGGCAACATGCAGCCGCAAGGGCATCTGCAGACGCTCGTGCGCATGCTCGTCCATCGTCAGCAGCCGCAGGCAGCGTGCGATGCGCCGCGCTGGCGCTTCAACGCCGGCCGCCAGATCAACGTCGAGGCGACGATGGCTGCGGACACCGTCGCCGGCCTCGTCGAGCGCGGCCACCAGGTCGAGGTGATTGCCGACAGCTACCAGGACTTCGGCTCCGGCCAGTTCATCTGGCGGCTCGGCGACCCGGCGGTCGAAGGCTACGTCGCGGCGAGCGACTCGCGCCGCGACGGCCTCGCCGCCGGCTGCTGAGCGCTCGCGTCGCTAGGGCCGGTCGCGGCCACCTGAGGACTGCTCGAGCAGCTGCTCGACCTCGCGGTCCGTGAGCGTCGGCGCCGAACCCGTCGGTGCATCGTCGTCGGCCCAATGGACGAGGCGCGGTGCCGCGAGCAGCACCGCGACGACGAGGAGCTGCGCGACGAGCTGCGGCACGAGCGCGCGCGCGAGCGCGCCGAGGCGAGGCGGCGCGGCCATGCTCCGGCGCGACATCACGACCGCGTAGCCGAGCGGCGGCAGCAGGAATCCGGCCTGCAGCACGACGAGGGTGAGCGCCGCGAGCCACGCCGCATCGGGAACGACGACGAGGAGCGGCGGCATCACGATCGGCACGACGAGAAAGATCATCTCGAACGCGTCGAGCACGAAGGAGCACGCGACGAAGCCCGCGAGCACGGCAGCGAGCAGGACGCGTGGCTGGCCGGCGAGCCGCTGCAGCGCCTCGGCGACGAGCGCGTCGGTGCCGAACGCGCGCAGCATGAGCGAGAACGTCGTCGCGGCGACGAGGAGCGCCATCAGGACGCCGGTCAGCACCATCGCATCGACGAGCACGGCACGCAGCGCGCCGAGACCGAGCCGGCGCGACGCGACCGCCCAGACGACGAGCCCGGTGGCGCCGCTCGCGGCGGCCTCGACCGCGTAGAGCCGGCCGCTCGCGACGGCGGCGAGGAGACCGACGATGACGATCGCGACGATGCTCGCCTGCACCGCCGCGGCGCGGCCGAGCGGCGGCGGCGTCGCCGGCGCGCGCCTCCTCCCGCGCCACGCCGCGATCGCGAGCGCCGCGGCGAAGACGAGCAGGCCGGGCAGCAGCGCGGCGCGGACGACGTCCTGCGTGTTGACGATGCGCACCGCGAGGTGCGCGGCGTTGGCCGCCTCGGTGTGCGCGCGCATCATGGCGTCGCCGAGCAGCAGCAGCACGAGCGAGGGCGGGATGACGATGCCGAGCGTGCTCGCGACGCAGATCGTCGCCGCCGCCTCGGCGGGCGCGACGCCGCTCGCCGCGAGCGCGGGAGCGATGCGCGGCGCGAGCGCATGCACGCTCGCTCCGACCGAGCCGTTCATCGGCGCGAGCATCGCGCCGAGCGAGAGCGCCGACATCTCGGCGGCGGCGCCGGTGCGCGCGAAGACGCGCTCGCCGGCGCGGTGCAGCAGGCTCGCGAGCGGCAGCCGGTGCAGCAGCGCGCCGACGAGCGCGTAGAGCGGCAACGTCTGCAGCAGGTCGTGCTCGAGCAGGCCGACGATGCGCGCCGGCAGCGCGCCGAGCAGCCGCGCATCGATCGCGCCGATCGCGATGCCGAGCACGGCGCCGACGCTCGCGGTGCCGAGCAGGACGGCATAGACCGGCAGTCCGGTCGCGACCGTCAGCGCGATCGCGACGACAAACATCGCGACTCCGAGCCAGCTCACGTCGGCTCGTCCGCTGGCCGCTGCTCGCCGTGTGCTTGCGCAGCGACGAGGTCGAGCACCGCTTGCAGCGCGACGGCGAGCGCGAGCAGCCAGGCGCTGGCACGGACGACGAAGTAGAGCGGATGGAAGGTGTCGGGGAAGGCCTCGAGGCCGACGACCGATCGCCACGTCGGCACTGCCGCGACGACGACGACGAAGAGCGCCCACGGCAGCACGCACACCGCCTCGCCGATGCGGCCGAGGCGGCGTCGCCACGCCACGTCGTCGTGCGCGAAGCCCGCCGTGACGTGCGCCCGGGCGCGCGTGGCGGCACGCAGCGCGAGCGCGACGTAGAGCGCGAAGATCCACTGCGCGGCGTCGTTGGCGTCGCGCGACCACGCGCCGACGAGATCGCGCAGCGGCCATTGCAGGAACAGCAGTGCCGCGAGCGGCAGCGCGAGCCACGCGGCGGCGAACGTCGCGCGATCGAGCGCCGACGCAAGTGCCGCGGCGACCCCGTGCAGCCGATGCGATGAGGCCATCGTCCCTAGAATCGCACGCGATGCGTCACTCGACCAGTGCGGCAGACCCGGGCGCATCGCCTCTCGCCGATCGCCCCGCCGCAGCGGTCTCGCCGTTGCCGGGGATCGCGCTCGCGATGGCCGGCTCGATCGCGTTCTCGGGCAAGGCGATCATCGTCAAGCTCGCGTACCGCTACGGCGTCGACGCGGTGACGCTGATCATGTACCGGATGCTGTTCGCGTTGCCGCTGTTCGCGCTGCTCGCGTGGTGGGCGGGTCGCGGGCGCGAAGCGCTAACGCGCCGCGACTGGCTCGTCGTCACCGGCCTCGGCTTTTCGGGCTACTACCTCGCGAGCTTCCTCGACTTCGCGGGGCTCGCGTACATCACCGCCGGCCTCGAGCGGCTGATCCTCTACCTCAACCCGACGCTCGTGCTGGCGATCGGCGTCGTCGTCTTTCGCCGGCGGCCGAGCCGGCGCCAGCTCGTCGCGCTCGCCGTCAGCTACTGCGGGGTGCTCGTCGCGTTCGGCCACGAGGTGTCGTTCCAGGGCGGCGGCGCCGTCGTCGGCGCCGCGCTCGTCTTCGCCAGCGCGATCAGCTACGCGATCTACCTCGTCACCAGCGGCGAGGAGGTGAAGCGCCTCGGGGCGCTCCGCCTCACCGGGCTCGCGACCACCGTGGCGTGCTTCTTCTGCATCGCGCAGTTCTTCCTGCTGCGGCCGCTCGCTGCGCTCGCCGTCGCACCGGAGGTGATCTGGCTGTCGCTCCTCAACGCGACGCTGTGCACCTTCGCTCCGGTGCTGATGGTGATGATGGCGATCGAGCGCGTCGGCGCGACGGTCGCGGCTCAGACCGGCATGGTCGGCCCGATGTCGACGATCATCATGGGGATCGTCATCCTCGGCGAGCCGTTCACGGGTTGGATCGTCGCCGGCACGGTGCTGGTGCTCGCGGGCATCTGGTTGCTCGCACGGAGGAGCTGACATGGATCTTGGAATCGCCGGCAAGTGGGCGCTCGTCTGCGCCGCGAGCAAGGGGCTCGGCAAGGGCTGCGCGAAGGCGTTCGTGCAGGAAGGCGTCAACGTCGTCGTCACCGCGCGCGGCGGCGATGCGCTCGAGGCGACGGCCAACGAGCTGCGCGCGCTCGGCCGCGGCGAGGTGCGCGCGGTCGTCGGCGACATCACCACCGCCGAGGGCCGCGCTGCCGCGCTCGCCGCGTGTCCGCAGGTCGACATCCTCGTCAACAACGCCGGCGGTCCGCCGCCGGGCGACTTCCGCGACTGGGGCCGCGACGCCTGGATCAAGGCGGTCGACGCCAACATGCTGACGCCGATCGAGCTGATGAAGGCGACCGTTGACAAGATGGCCGAGCGCGGCTTCGGCCGCGTCGTCAACATCACCTCGGGTGCGGTGAAGGCGCCGATCGACATCCTCGGCTTGTCGAACGGCGCCCGCAGCGGTCTCACCGGTTTCGTCGCCGGCCTTGCGCGCAGCAGGATCGCGGCGCGCGGCGTCACGATCAACGGGCTCCTCCCCGGCGCGTTCGACACCGACCGGCTGCGCGCGACGATGCAGGGCGCGGTCGCGAAGACCGGGAAGACGATCGACGCGGTCGCCGACGACCGCAAGAAGACGATCCCGGCGCAGCGCTTCGGCAGCGCCGACGAGTTCGGCGCCGTGTGCGCCTTTCTCTGCAGCGTCCACGCCGGCTACATCACCGGCCAGAACATCCTCGCCGACGGCGGTGCGTACCCGGGAACGTTCTAGGTCGGCATCGCCGCGCCGCAGTTCCAGCACTGCTCGAACGGGCCGTCGACGCGCTCGTGGCACTCCCGGCACACCCAATGCCGGTGCACGGGGTGGCGCAGCTCGTGCAGCAGCGCGCGGGCGCGCTCGAGCTCGCCGTCGTCGGAGATCCAGATTTCCGGCAACGCCTGGTCGGGCGGCAGCTCGCCGGCGATGCTGCTCGCGTACATGCGCTGCACCGTCGCCGCGATGCCGGCATGGGTGAGCATGTCGGCCCACAGGGTGGCGACGGCGAGATTGGGGGCTTGCGTCAGACGTCGCATGAAGGCTCTGGCACGATAGCGCACCACGATCGCGAAAGGCGAACACGATGACAACGACCAGCCCGACCATCCGGATCGAGAAGAACGGCGGCCCCGAGGAGATGAAGCTCGTCGATCTCCCGGTCGGCGAGCCCGGTCCGGGCGAGATCCGGATCCGCCACCACGCCTCCGGCATCAACTTCATCGACGTCTACCAGCGCTCGGGGGTCTACACGCTGCCGATGCCGCTGACGCTCGGCATGGAAGGCGCCGGCGTCGTCGAGGCGGTCGGCGCCGGGGTGACGCATCTGAAGGCCGGCGACCGCGCCGCCTATGCCGCCAACCCCCCGGGCAGCTACTCGCTCGCGCGCGTGATGCCGGCCAAGAACGTCTGCAAGCTGCCCGACGCGATCTCGTTCGAGACCGGCGCGTCGATGATGCTGAAAGGCATGACCGCGCAGTACCTGCTGCGCCGGACCCTGCCGCAGGAGGGCCTGCAGGCCGGCGACCACGTCCTCTTCCACGCCGCAGCCGGCGGCGTCGGCCTGATCGCGTGCCAGTGGGCGCGCGCGCTCGGCCTGCAACTGATCGGCACTGCCGGCAGCGAAGAGAAGTGCAAGCTCGCCAAGGACAACGGCGCCGCGCACGTCATCAATTACCGCACCGAGGACTTCGCCGCGCGCGTCAAGGAGATCACCGGCGGCAAGGGCGTCAAGGTCGTGTACGACTCGGTCGGCAAGGACACCTGGGAGAAGTCGCTCGAGTGCCTGCGGCCGTTCGGGCTGATGGCGAGCTTCGGCAACGCGTCGGGGGTCGTGCCGCCGTTCGCGCCCGGGATCCTCGGCGCCAAGGGATCGCTCTACGTGACGCGGCAGACGCTCTTCACCCACATCGCGACCCGCGAGGCGACGCAGGCGATGGCCGACGAGCTGTTCGCGGTCGTCGCGAGCGGCAAGGTCAAGATCCACACCGAGCGCCGCTATCCGCTCGCCGACGTCGCGCAGGCGCATCGCGATCTCGAATCGCGCGCGACGACGGGCTCGGGGATCCTCGTTCCCTGATCGCGCCGTGCCGACGCTCTACGGAACGCAAGGTTCGGGATCGGCCGCCGTCGAGGCGGCGCTCGCGATCGCCGGCGTCGAGGCGAGGCTCGTCGACGCCGCGTCGTGGCAGGAGTCGCCCGGGCTCGACGAGCTGAAGCGGATCAATCCGCTGGCGCAGATCCCGACGCTCGTCCTCGACGACGGCAGCGTTCTGAGCGAAAGCGCGGCGATCCTGATCCACATCGGCCTCGTCCATCCCGAGAGCGGCCTGCTCGCGAGCGATCCGCGCGAGCGCGCGCAGCAGATCCGCGGCCTTGTCTACATCGCCGCGAACTGCTATGCCGGCATCGGCATCCTCGACTATCCCGACCGCTGGTATCCTGACCCCGACGACGCGGTGAAAAAGGCGATGCAGACGCGCGGCCGCGCGCGCTTGCACGAGCTGTGGCAAACCTTCGCCGACCAGTTCCCGGCGCGACCGTGGCTCTCGGGCGAACGGATCGGCGCGCTCGACGTCCTCGCGGCGACCGTCTCGAAGTGGAGCGGCGCGCGCCAGGCGCTCGCGACCTCGCGGCCGCAGTTCTCCGAGCTGCTCGCGCGCATCGACGCCGAGCCGCGCGTCGCCGCGGTGTGGGCGCGCCACTGGCCGCGGCGATGAGGCAGGAGCGCGCATGCGTCCTCGCGCGTGGCCGGTCGTGCTCGCGGCGCTGCTCGTCGCCGGACCGGCGCGCGCCGACGGCGAAGACGAGCTCGTCGCGCTGATCAACGCGCGGCGCGCCGAGACGCGCGACTGCGCCGGCCGGCCGCGATCGGCGGCGAGCCCGCTCGCGCCGTCGGCAGCGCTCGCGCAAGTCGACGCGCGGACGTCGACCGAGCTCGGCCGCGCGCTCTCGAGCGCCGGCTACCTGGCGTCGAGCGCGGCGACGATCGTCGTCTCGGGTCCGCGCGACGCGCAGGAGGCGCTGCGCCAGATCGAGCTGCACTACTGCACGGCCCTCCTCGACGCGCGCTACGCCGACATCGGTGTCGCCCGCGGCGGCTCGACGTGGCGGATCAACATCGCGCGACCGCTGATCGCCAAGGACCTCGGCGACTGGCGGGAGGCCGGCCAGGCGGTGCTCAGGCTCGTCAACGACGCGCGCGGCCGGCCGCGCGTCTGCGGCGACCGGTCGTTGCCGGCCGCGCCGCCGCTCGCGTGGAGCGACCAGCTCGCGCAGGCAGCGCTCGTGCACAGCCGCGACATGGCCCAGCGCAACTACTTCGACCACCTCGAGCCGGGCGGCGCAAGCGTCGCCGATCGCGCGACGAAGACCGGCTACCGCTGGCGCGTCGTCGGCGAGAACATCGCCGCCGGCCAGGGCTCGGCGAAGCAGGTCGTCGCCGGCTGGCTGGCGAGCCCGGGGCACTGCGAGAACATCATGTCGCGCGAGTTCGACGAGATGGGCGCCGCCTACGCGATCAACCCGCACAGCGCGCTCGAGATCTACTGGACGCAGGCGTTCGGCGCGCGCTGACGCGGCGTCCGCGGAAGGCGAGAGCAAGCGACGAGCGTGGCGCCGTTCACCTTGTTGAGCAGACCCGGGCGACGTCGGCCCGCGGCGCTCGACTGCACCAGACGGCGATCTTGGGTTCGCCGCCCGCGAGCAATCTGATAGCCTTCAGCGGCAACGTGTTGACGATTCTGGACTGAGTGCGGACGGGACTGCAATCGGTCAGTCCCGGCGAATGGCAAGACGCACGCTATGAAAAGATGAGCAAGCGTGACGTCAAGGATGCGGTCGATAAGCGCATGCCGCGTATTCGTCATGACGCAACACGAGCGTCTACGAGCGAGCACTCAAGCAGCTGAGCAATCCGACGGAATGGACTCGACCAACCGGCAGGCAGCTTGGGCGAGCGATCCACGATGGGCGCGCGCCAAAGAGCATGCAATGCGCGGCGAGGTGCTGCATGCAGAGATGCTGCTGCGCAGCCTGCTCGCCGAGCACCGCGACTGCACGCCGGCACGGTTGGCGGTCGCCGACTACATGGTCGAGCGCGGTGACCTCGATGGGGCCCTGCAATGGCTGCGTACCCCGCAGGCCGATGACTCCGACGGCAAACTGAGCTTTGCGGTCGCACAGCTGCAGTTTGCCCGTGGAGACCCGGCGGCAGCGCGTGCGGCGCTCGAAGCCGTGCTACTTCGCCAGCAACGCTTCCTAGAAGGATGGTTGATGCTTGGCGAGGTTTGCGACGTGCTGGGCGACACGCACGCGGCAGTGCGGGCTCGCAGCCGCCTCTTCGTCGAAGCGAACGCCCAGGGTCGCTGGCTCAGCCCGGAGACGACCGAGCCGCAGTGGCAGCCCGCTGTGCGCCGCGCCATCGAAGCCTACCGGCGCGACAAGCGCGAGCTGCTGTTCGCGGCATTCGCTGAAGTTCGCGAACGACACGGTGCCGACTCGCTCCGTCGCTTCGAACGCGCGCTGACCGGCTATCTCCGTGAATGGGACGCGCGCCCGCCCGACGCGCGCCAGCGTCCGAAGCTCTTCTGGTTCCCCGATCTGCCGCCGGGGCCCTACCACGACCCGATGCTGCAACCGTGGGCGGCGACACTGCGTGGCGCGTGGCAGGACATCCGCGACGAAGCCGCAGAACTGCTGCGCGAGGATCGCGACTTCGTCAGCTTCCTCGGCCTCCAGCCGGGCCAGAGGGCACCGAAGTCCATTGGCGGCGCGGCAGCGAACCCAGCCTGGGACGCGTTCTTCTTCTACAACCATGGGGTCCGCTACGACGCCAACCACGAGCGCTGCCCGCGCACCAGCGCGCTGCTCGAGTCGATCGAGCTGTGCCGGGTGGCACGCCAGGCGCCGGAAATCTGCTTCTCGCTGATCCGCCCGCAGTCATCGATCCTGCCTCACTACGGCGTGACGAACACACGGCTCGTGTTCCACCTGCCACTCGTCGTTCCGCCCGACTGCGCGCTCAACGTGGGCGGGGTCGAGCACCGCTGGCGCGAGGGCGAACCGATCCTCTTCGACGACACCTATGAACACGAGGCCTGGAACCGTTCGGACCAGCCGCGCTTGATCCTGTTGATGGACTGCTGGAACCCGCACCTCACGGAGGGCGAGAAGGAGGCGGTGCGCCATGTCATCGAGGCCATCGACGCGATCGAGCCACTGAAGCCCTAGGTTCAGCACCTGGCTGCTGTGTTCCTACCGTATCAACCGAAAGAGATCTGTAGGGGCAGATCCAGCGCCGCTTTCACGACCACCGAGCTAACCCGCGCGCCGCACCCGCCGCAGCTCGTCGAGGATGAGCAGCATCGCGCCGATCGTGATCGCGCTGTCGGCGACGTTGAACGCCGGGAAGTAGTGCTGCTGCCAGTGCACCTGGACGAAGTCGACGACGTGGCCGTGGACGAGGCGGTCGATGACGTTGCCGAGCGCGCCGCCGAGGATCAGCGCCAGCGCCCAGCCGAACATGCGCTGGCCGCCGTGCCGGCGCAGCAACCAGACGATGAACGCCGCCGCGGCGATGCCGAGCGCGACGAAGAACCAGCGCTGCCAGCCGCTCGCGTCGTTGAGGAACGAGAACGCCGCGCCGCGGTTGTGGGCGCGGACGATGTCGAAGAACGGCGTCACGGTGCGCGCGTCGCCGAGGCGGAACGCGGCGACGATCATCGCCTTGGTCAGCTGGTCGAGGACGATCACCGCCGCGGCGATGCCGAGCCACGGCGCGAGCGACGCGTTGCCCCGCGACGCCATCACGCGTGCGCGCGCGGCTCGCCGCTGCCGAATAGGTTGGCCGTGCAGCGGCCGCAGATCGTCGGCCGCGCGGGATCGGTGCCGACGTCGCTGCGGTAGTGCCAGCAGCGCTCGCACTTCGGCGCCGTGACGACACTTGCCTCGACGAAGAACTCGTCGGCGTCTGCCGCGGCGGCGAGCGGCTCGACCGCTGCCTTCGACGTGATCAGCACGAAGCGCAGGTCGTCGCCGAGCGAAGCGAGCACGTCGTGGATCGCCGGGCCGCCCTTCACGACGACTTCGGCCTGC
>Ga0157377_10001382_pt1 | contig 10449 bp, 9 predicted proteins | sample M55metaG_FD_121116 | JGI IMG/M metagenome (GOLD analysis project Ga0157377, IMG submission 121116) | Miscanthus rhizosphere microbial communities from Kellogg Biological Station, Michigan, USA - M5-5 metaG | ecosystem: Host-associated > Plants > Roots > Rhizosphere > Soil | place: USA: Michigan...
ATGAGCCACCTCGCAAGCGGACCTCGACACCAGCCACGCCGTCGTGTCCCGCCCAGGCGACGCCCGAGACCTCGACGCGGTCCGACGTAACAACAGCGCCTGCCTCCGGCTCGAGGATCAGCGAGCTGATCCGCAGCTCGTGAACCGCCTCGCCGCTTGCGCGGCCGTTCACACCGATCAACCGGTAATCCTGGGCCTGAAAAGGACCAAGAAACGGACGCTCGCGCACTTCGATCCGCCGCAGCCACTTAACGGAGTCGACCGCGTAACAACCGGGAACGATGGCTCGCACTGGCCCTCCGAGCTCGGGCGGAATTGGCGCGCCGTTCATCTCCCACGCAATCAGTACGTCTCCGTGCCGTGCCCGCTCGAACGGAATCGATCGGCTGAAAGGAACCTCATCGCTCGCGCTGCGATGAAGACCGCGATCGCAGCCCTCGAAGAGAACCTCGCACACACGCGCTGAAGGCTGGACCTCGGCAAGCAAGTCCGCGAGCGGAACACCTGTCCATCGAGCCTCGGAGAGTGCGCCCGTACTCCACGGCAGACCGGCCGTTGCCGGCGAGAACTCCTTCCGCCGGTGGCCGGCGCACTCGAGAACGACGGTCAAGGAGCGAGATGGTCTGCCGAGTAGCTCCCGAAGAGACAAATGCAGCTCCCGTTTGACCGCCCCGCCGAGGTCGAGTGCCACGCGCGAGTGATCGATCAGGGGGACGCCGAAATGGCTGCGCACGAAATGGAAGTCTGTCGGCATGCCTTGTTTCAGACGGAGAGCGGCCAGTGGCGCAGGACGCACTTCGGGCTCGAGCGACAACGGCGGAGCCGGCCGGAGACGAGCTTCTGTGTCCTGGGCGGCCATCACGACTGGTATTTCTCGACAATCTGTGTAAACATAGCTGGGAAAGTAACCATCGACATTAGGGTCCGTCGGCTCGAATGTCAATGGCCGGCCGCTCATGTGGATTTCCAAGCGAACCGATTACGCAACGCGGGCAGTCCTGGCGCTAGCTATCGCCGGGCAGGAAAAGCCAATGAAGCTCGACGAGCTCGCTCGGCGCACACGGGTGCCGCGGTCGGTGCTCGAACAGGTCATGCCAACGATGCGCAACGCCGGAATCGTCCGCTCAGAGCGCGGCCCACGAGGGGGCTATCGGCTGAACAAGCGTGCCGACGAGATCACTCTCGAACGAGTCGTGCGTCTCTTCCAGGGACAACTGGCCCCGATCGGCTGCGCCACGCGAAAGCAGGCAGAGCCTTGCCTGATGAGTGTCGAATGTTCGTTGCGTTTCGTCTGGGAGGATGTCCGTGACTTAACCATCGGCGTGCTCGGAAGAACGACGTTCGCCGACCTCGCGCAACGGGCGAGCGGACCGTGGCGGGCCGCTGAGAAACACTCCGTCGATTAACAGGTACCGGTGGGTCCGAAATTTGCTCGGACGCCGCGAGGCCGCACCCGAGCTGGACAGTCTCCGACCGTCGTAATAGCAGCCACCCGTAACCTCAGGCTTCCTTGCAGCGTTTTACATATGCGAGCCTGGGTTCGATTCGCGCTTTGGGGGACTGGCAGCAGGCGGCGGACCAGGCTCGCTTCTCGCCTGCGCGATCACAGCCACCTTTGAGTTTTGAAATAGGCCGGACGGGCGAGCCCAGTTAGGAGAGCTGGACGCTCGCCGCTGATGAGACGCCGCACTCTGTTTTCTATGTTCGGACCATCCGCGACGCTTGGATCCGCGAGTCGGGCGGCGAATGAGGCCGCGCTGGAACGTCTGTTGGTGCAAACCACAGTCCGCAGTTCGGGCACTCAATGAGTCCGACGTCGTCCGTGCGGAAGTACCTCAACGCTTCGCCGCAGCCCGTCAACCCCTTGTACTCAACCGGGCAGATGACGCTCGTGCCCTCGCGACTGTTTCGCTCGATCTTCATCGCTTCGCTCCTTGACAGGCGTGAGGCTCGATCCTGAGCCCGCGCTTCTCCCCTTTACAAATCTTGAAACCAGGGCTCTACTCCGCTCTTGTCTCCGAGCTCGTAGCTAGTCCGTCCGGGAGGTGACTCACCCCAAAAAACCCTTTCCCCAACTCAGATTCGAGATTTGTACGAGCCGAGTTAGCGGGGTGGCTCGATCTCGATCCTTGACACGTTCGAAGCCGAGCCCCCAATCAAACCGCCAACCTTTCGGCCCTGCGCCGCTTCTTCTCCCTCAGCTTGTCTGGATGCAACCGGGCGTAACGCCGATCCTTGCAACATCGGGCACGCCGCGGCAGATTTCGCACCGGAGTTACGTCGTGCGTCTCGGCAGTCGGTTGAGACGTCTGGGCCGCTATCAGGCCACAGACACAGTTGAAAGCGACTCCCATATTCGAGGAAAGACCCGCGTCTGCAGGTCTTTCGATGATCGGGGCGCCGAGATTTGAACTCGGGACCTCTAGTCCCCCAGACTAGCGCGCTAACCAGGCTGCGCCACGCCCCGTAAGCGGGAAAACCCCTGCAAACCAGGGGGTTTCCCTATCGTTCTCTTTGGAAGTCTACCCCTCCCCGGTGTCCAATAGATGCCCAAACGTCTGCGTGCTCCGTCTGCGTGCTCCGCGTCACGGGCGTTCCTTGAATCGGAGCGAGCCGATCCCGCTGAAGCCCCACTCCCGCACCTTCGCCGCTGCCTCGTCCTCGTGAAGGACGACATCCGGGCCCATGTCGAACTCGGGGGCGCGAACCCTCGATCTCGCGCGTCTTTCACGCTCGCCCCTCCCCGAGCAGCGCGTGTTTCCGGCTGCCCGCCTGGGTCACGTAGGGGTGAGAGTGGGCGGGCCTACTAGGGCATGGGTCGGGCTGGGATCAAGCCTTCACTTGGTGAGCTTCGGCCCCTTCGATAACGCAGCCAATGCCGTATCGGGGACGACGCGCACGTTACGCGGTGAGATGCAGGCCATGGCCGCCTTGGTCGCCAGCCTGAGCTTCCCTTTCTCGGCCAGGTAGACCTTTGAACTGGTTAGCTCGCGTAAGAACGTCCCGTCCACCGGATATTTGCGGAGTTTGGCGGCACCTCCTGGAGGCAGCGGTCTGACCTGACCGGAATTGAATCCAAGACTGGTGAGGGTGGCAACGTCTGGAATCCGGAACCCGGCGCCGCCAAAGACCACGTACTGCGGACCGCCAAATAGTTCTTGAACGAGCGTGAAGTCGACTGGAGTTGGGGCTAGCGGCCGAAACGCAGTCGTGAGGCTCAGAGAGATCCCCCACACACCACCGACAAGGTTCAAGAGATTCGGGGGGATGGCGAAGTCGCTCCCCCCAAAGACCACGCTGAAGTTTCCCGCATTGTCGACCATCAGCGTGTTGTCTGGGAGAGGGACGATCGGGTACGTCGGCGCAGGTCCGGCCCAAGCTCCGATGTTCGTATCGGAAAACCAGTCGATCGTGACGTCGAAGCCGCCCCAGAAGTCCCAGAAGTCCTTGGGCGTGAACAAGTACCAGGCTTGCCAGTTGTTGAAGGCTTGGGAACGTCGCCGCAGCACGATCGTGTCCGCGCCCTGACCGCAACTGAGCCCCATGCTCGGGGATCTGCGGATGATCATGGACGATGGAAACCCAAGCCCTGGGCTACCGATTCGATCGACCAGGTCGGCCTTGAAGAAGTTCCACGCCAAGATGTCTTTGGGCTCGGCAAGCGTCGTTGTCAAGTTCACCCGCATCTCGCAGCCTGAGAGGTTCGGATTCCACTTGAGGGAAATGATCATCGCGTCGCGGGCGAGATTGGCACCAATAAAACGGTTGTAGCCTTTTCCGCCGGCCATCCGGCGTGGATCAGGGCAAGGGTATTCGCCCATCGAAGAGAGGTTCGTGGTGGTGATGCAGGCGCTCATGGTCGCCGGCCTTCGTCTTCAATCCGCTTCTCAACGAGCATCCGAATCAGATCGCACAACTCCTCCTCATCGCGAGGATCGAGATTGAGCCCGTGCACAGCCACCGCAACGTCCTCGCGCTGCTCGGGTTTCCGCGACCTGCCAGACGATCGCCGCAGACGACCTCGGGTTAGTTCGTGGGCGAGCTTGGCGCCACCGGCTGCGAAGGCCAACGCCAGCAGCTTTACATCGTTCTCCAGGCCCATCGCCCAAGACGCCGACAGCGCGTCACCAGAGACCGAAACGTAGACCTGCGAATCTGGCGACCGGCGCGGATGCCCTTTACCGGGCTCCAAAGGCAAGCCGATGATGGCGTCGAACTCACTGGGCTCCTGCTCGAACGGCCACTGATCGAGGCTTCCTTCTGGCGTGCCAGCCATAAACCACCCTGCCTATCGCCGAACACAACCTTCCGGCCCTCACCGTAGCATCGTCCGGGTGATCGGAACGAGTGAGCGCGTAGACGTACACGCGGTTTAGGATCTTCCCAGGCCGCAGCCCCAGCGGCATCGCAAGATGACCAGTCGGACACACCTCACGGCCGATTTCAACTCGCGATCCAGCGTACGCAACGCGCAGAGGGCGTGAGCCTCCTTCTGACGCGGAGATCGAACGTGGCCTGCGTGAACGCGCGGTCAGCTCAGCACGCGACGCGGAAGTCCTGTTGCGCTGGCGACAGACGGTTCGTCCTCCCGATGCGCCTCCGGGTGTGGATCTCGACTCGATGGCGGAACGCGAGCTCGAGCGTTTGCACGCTGGTTTGGTGCGGCTCGCGTCGATGGAAGAGAACGTCCTCGCCGCGCTGGTCGAGCACGTGCTCGGCGGCGGCGAGCTAGGCTCGAGCGAGTAACAGGTCTCGCGCGATAGCAGGTACCCCCCGCGAAGCTTGGAGTCCCGGCGCGTGCGGATTTACCCGGGGCTCGGTCCTCGCTACATGGCGGCGGCTTCGGTGCGGGCGAGAAGCGCCTCCGTCTCCTCGAGCGCCGGCTTGTAGCCCATCGACGCGAAGAGCTCACGCGCCGCACGGAGCGGCTCCTCCGCTTCGGGCTTGCCAATGGCGCCTAGACAGCGGCCTTGACCGAGGAGCGCGTAGGCGCGCTCGGGTACGTTCCCGAACGTGCGCCAGCGCTCTGCCGCCTCGGCGTAGAGAGGGACAGCCTCGGCGTGGCCACCGGCGGCCTCGGCGAGCTCGGCGCGGGAGGCGCTGAGTGCGTGCTCGACGAGTGGCGTGCGCGGCTCCACAAGGTTCACGAGCCGTGTGGCGAGCTCGGGCTGCCGAAGGGCGAGCGCGGTGCGCACGAGAGCGGGCAACGCTGCGGCGTAGTACTCCTCGGCGTAGATCCCGGGAAGCTGCGCGAGCTCGACCAGCAACTCGCTCGACCGCTGTCGCTGCCCCTGGGCGAGCAGCAGCCGAGCGACCGCCGGGAACACCGCCGCGTAGAGCTGTAGCTGGCCGCTTTCACGCGCCGTCGCCGCGAGCTCGTCTACACCAGGCACATACTCGTGCGTGCCGCGCTCGGCGAGCAAACCTAGCTGCAGGGAGCGCGGCTCCGAGAAAACGACGTTGCCGGCCGCCTGTATGCGTTCCGCCACCGGACCTGCCTCGGCCAGCGCCTGCTCCGCGAGACCGCGCTCGGCGAGGAAGGTCGTGCTCATGCCGGCGATCCCCAGCGCGAGCTCGGCGATTCCGCGCCGCTCGCAGAAGTCGATCCCCTCCCGGCAAGCATCGAGGGCGGCCTGCGGCCCGTCGTACTGCCAGCTGACGAGCGCGAGGTTGTTGTACACGACCGCCGCGGCGCGGCCCTGACCCTGCGCGAGTGCAAGCGCGAGCGCCCGGCGCTGGTCCTCGAGTCCCTGCCGGTCGCCGAGTGAGGACCTGGCGGCGCCGCGGGTGCCGAGAGCGTCCGCCGGCTCGGCCAGGCCGAGCTCGGCGGCCAGGGCGAGCGCCTGCTCGGCGGCCGCGATCGCCTCCCTGTAGTCGCCGCCGATGAAGCGCGAGCCGGCCAGCCGGCCATATGCGGCGACGAGCTCGGGGCCGGGCGGTTGTGCCTCGAGCAGCGCGAGCGCCTCCGCCAGCGCCTCCTCATGACGTGGGTCGCCCTGTACGCGGAGCACGGGCGAAAGTTCCGTCAGCACCCGCCCCGCGGGCACGCTCGCGTCCTGCTGGCGGTAGAGCGCGAGCGCCTCCTCGAGCGCGCCTCGTGTCTCCTGGGGGCGGCCTTGCTGCTGCGCGGCCTGCGCCCAGCGCTCGAGGAGCGAAGGGCGCTCAGGGTGCCCGGCCGGGGCGAGCTCGAGCGCCTTCGCCAGGCTCGCCTCTGCGCTTGCGACGTCGAGTGCGAGCGCGCGCTCGCCAGCCAGGGCCAGGTAGCGGATCGCGTTTGCCTCAAGCTCCTGCGCCTGCTTTGGGTCGGCGGAAGCGCCGCCGAGCTCGAGCGCGCTCAGGTAGTGGTAGGCGAGCACGTCGGCCAGGTCCTCGGCCCGCTCGCTGGCCTTGCCTTCGAGCCAGGAGGCGGCGGCGCGGTGGCGGGCGGCGCGGGCGGCGCGGGGGATCTGCCCGTAGCAGACGTCCCTGACCAGGAGGTGCCAGAAGCCGTACTCGCGCTCCCCCTCCATCGAGCTCGTGCGGGCGGGCCGGACGAGCTCCTTGCGGGCGAGCTCGTGCAGCGCCTGCTCGACGTCGCGCGGGTCGCGGTCTCCCATCTCCGCCACGGCGCCCGCCCAGAAGAGCTTGCCCATGACGGATGCGTCCTGCAGCAGGCTCTTGCGTTCCGGGGAGAGCGTGTCCAGGCGCGCGGCGATCAGCGCCTGCACCGAGTCGGGCAGCTGGACATCGTCGAGGCTTCCGGAGAGGAGGTCACGGTCTGCGAGCAGGCGCGCGAACTCTTCTGCATACAGCGGGTTGCCGCCCGCCCGCTCGAGCAGTGCCTGTTGCGTCTCTGCCGGCAAGACTGCCCGCTCGAGGAGCGAGCCGATCAGCCGGGCCGTCTCCTCGTCGGTCAGCGGAGCAAGGTTGATCGTGGTCGCGTTGCGAAGGCCGGCGGCCCAGGTTGGATGCTGCTCCTGCAGCTCGGGGCGGGCCGTGCAGAGGATGAGGAGCGGCACGCCCTGCGACCAGTCGGCGAGGTGTTCGAGGAAGGAGAGCAACGCGCCGTCTGCCCAGTGCAGGTCCTCAAAGACGAGCACAGTCGGGTCCTGCGCGGCCAACGCCTCCAGGAAGCGGCGCCAGGCCGTGAACGACTCCTCCTGGGAGGCAGCCTCCGCCGGCGCGCCGACGAGTGGCGAGATGCGGGCTTTGAGCCAGACCAGGTCCTGCTCGTCAGGGGGCAGGGCACGCTCGAGCTTGGCCTCGGCCTCGTCGGGCGAGTCGGACTCGAGAATGCCGCACTCGGCCTTGACAATTTCCCCGAGCGCCCAGAAGGCGATCCCCTCCCCGTAGGGAAGGCAGCGGCCCTGGCGCCAAGTCACGAGGTCGGGGAGCTCGTCGATGTGCTGGAAGAGCTCGGTGGCGAGGCGGCTCTTGCCCACCCCCGGCTCGCCGACGATCGTGACCAGCTGGCACGAGCGCTGCTGCGCCGAGCGCTCGAACGTCCCGATCAGCAGCGTCTTCTCGAGCTCGCGTCCGACGAGCGGGGTCGCATGCGTGCGGGTCACGTCCGAGCCGAAGCGGGCGCGGGCGGCGAGCGGGCGGTAGAGGGCGAGTGGCTCCGTCTTTCCCCTTACCTGCACGGGCTCGAGTTCTTCGTAGTCGAAGACGCGCTCGGTCTGCCGGTACGTCTGTTCCGAGACCGCGATCCCGTCCACCGGCGCTGCCCCCTGCAAGCGGGAAGCGGTGTTGACGACATCGCCCGTAACGATCCCCTCGCCCTCTTCGGGACGAGCGCCCAGGGCGACGACCGCCTCCCCGGTGCCGATGCCGATCCGGACCTGCAGCACAAGCGCCGGGTCCTTGTCGTTCAGCTCGTCGATCGCCTCCAGGATGCGGAGACCGGCGCGGACGGCGCGTTCGGTGTCGTCCTCGTGTGCCGTCGGCGCGCCGAAGACGGCCATCACCGCGTCCCCGATGAACTTCTCGACCGTGCCGCCGTAGCGCTCGATCTCCTGCCGCAAACGCGCGTGGTAGGGGCGGATGCGCGCGCGGACGTCCTCGGGATCAGCGGCTTCGGAGGCCGCGGTGAAGCCGACGAGGTCGCAGAAGAGCACGGTCACGATCTTCCGCTCCTCCTGCACGGGAGCTCCGGGCAGTGCGGTCAGCGGGGCCGCGCAGAACGGGCAGAACGGGAACTCGCCAGGGAGCTCCTTACCGCACGAAGGGCAGGTCTGCACGCGCCGAGTCTAGGCACACCACCGCGGGCCTGACCGGGGCGCGCAACGCGTCTCGGCGTCGACAGCATCGCTCTCGATGTCGACGAAGCCTGCGAGATCGAGGTCGCTGCACTCACCATCCACACACCACAGCGTTCGCAACATGGACAAAGGGATTGCGCAGGGACCGTCGCGGTTCGTAGAGCCTGGAGGGGGCGACCAGCTACATACTGATGGCGCTGTGGCACAGTGGCACTGGGATCCGGAGACGTATCTCGCCAACATGCTCGCCGAGGTCCCTGCCTATGAACAGCTGCAGGAGCAGACCGCGGCGGCGACCGAGGGCGTCGCGACCGGCACCATCCTCGAACTCGGCATTGGTACTGGCGAAACTGCCCGGCGCGTCGGGGCCCGCCACCCCGGTGCGACGCTCGTCGCGGTCGACTCGAGCGCGGAGATGCTCGAGCGGGCGCGCGCTGCGTTCCCAGGCGCCGACCTGCGCCTGGCGCGGCTCGAAGATCCGCTGCCTGTTGGGCCGTTCGACTTGGTTGTCTCGGCACTAGCTGTCCACCACCTCGACGCCGACGGCAAGCGAGATCTGTTCCGGCGTGTCGCCGCTGCCTTACATCCGGGCGGCCGATTCGTGCTCGCCGACGTTGTCATACCCGAGCTCGAGGAGGAGGCGATCACGCCGATCGACAGAGTGATGGATCTCCCCGACCGCGCCGACGATCAGCTTGAGTGGCTGCGCGAAGCCGGCTTCGACGCTGAGCTCCTGTGGAGCGACAAAGACCTGGCAGTAATGCGCGCTATGCGCCCGACGAGACCGGGCTGAAGCCATGACCCGAGCCGGGAATAGTCATTGCTGTGCGGTGGTGGGCGGGGACGGTCAGCGTTCCGTCCACGTCTCGGCGTAGTCCTCCGGCACGAACGGGTCCCCTCGCTCGAGCGTCCCTCTCCCGGGGGCCGCGGCGAGCGGGAAGAGGCCGCGCATGAATCGCTCGACCTGACGGAGGTGGGTACCCCCGCGACCATCGGAGTCCCGCGTTGCGTAGTCGGACGGGGATGCGCGCGCCGAGCTCGACCGCAGACTCGATCAGATCGTCGATCATCGTCGACGCTACGGCCATGAGTGCCAGGCGTGCGGTGGCAGCGGGATCGTTGTGAGCGCTCCACGCGCGGGCGGTAGCCGGGAAAGGGGGGCGGGTGGTGTAGTGCTCACCTGGGTTGCTAGGTTGTCGGCGACCGATCGTGCGCGTCGCAGGGATCGAAGAATTCGGTGACGGTGTGACGGTGCTGGAGGTGCCTGACCCTCGCGCGCCGCGCACCGGCGAAGTTCTGATCGAGGTCAAGGCCGCCGGTGTCGGCAATTGGGATGAGTTCGCCCGGACTGGACGTTGGGATCTGGGACGCGGGCCGCCGATGGCGCTCGGCGTCGCGGCGGCAGGGGTGGTTGCGGCCTTGGGTGCCGGGGTCGAGGGGTGGTCGGTCGGGGATCCGGTGTTCACCCATCCGCTCCCACTCGCGGAGCAAGGATGCTGGGCGCCGTGGCTCGTTGCCGAGGCCGCCTTGCTCGCCCCCAAACCGGCGGAGCTTTCGTGGACGCATGCCGCTTCGTTCCCGGTCCCGGCACTGACCGGGGTTCAGGTGCTGGACGAAGGCCTGCGCGTGAACAGCGGGGAGCGGCTGCTCGTGAACGGAGCGGGCGGAGCCACCGGAGCGTTGATCGTTTCGATGGCAGCTCTGCGCGGCGTTGAGGTGATCGCGACGGCGGGACCGAGGAGTCGCGAGCGGGTAATCGGTTCCGGAGCCGCGACGGTGATCGACTACCACGACCCGGACTGGACGGCTCAGGTCGTGGCGGCGACGGCCGGCGATGGTGTCGATGCCGCTGCCAACGCGGCGCCCGACGGTGCCGCGGTCGCACTCGCGGCGGTTCGAGACGGCGGTCGTCTGGTCACGATCACTTCCGACCCGCCCGAGAGCGAGCGAGGAATCGAAGTCGTCTCGCTGTACGTGCGCGCCGACGGGGAGCAGCTCGCGGGCGCCGGTCAAGACTTGGCCGCTGGACGGCTCGACTTCGAGCTCGGCGCGTCTTTCCCCCTCGCGGAGGCCGACGCGGCACTCGCTCGCGCCGTTGCAGGAGGCGGAGCCGCTGCGCTCGAGGTCTAGCTCCGTCTGCGCCTTCGGGAAACACGCGACGAGCGCCTCTTGCCCACAACGCACGGTCGCGGTCACGTAGCCCTTCGCC
>Ga0157377_10001390_pt1 | contig 10428 bp, 7 predicted proteins | sample M55metaG_FD_121116 | JGI IMG/M metagenome (GOLD analysis project Ga0157377, IMG submission 121116) | Miscanthus rhizosphere microbial communities from Kellogg Biological Station, Michigan, USA - M5-5 metaG | ecosystem: Host-associated > Plants > Roots > Rhizosphere > Soil | place: USA: Michigan...
AAGAAGTTCTCGCCGGAAGCGATGGCGCCGATCTGCGGCATCGACGCGCAGACGATCAGAGAGGTCGCGAGGCTGTACGCGACGTCGAAGGGGTCGATGATCCTGTGGGGCATGGGGATCACGCAGCACGTGCACGGGACCGACAACGCCCGCTCTCTCATTGCGCTGGCGCTCGCCACGGGACAAATCGGCAAGCCGGGATCAGGACTGCATCCGCTGCGCGGTCAGAACAACGTGCAGGGAGCATCCGACTCGGGGCTGATCCCGATGTTCTATCCCGACTATCAGCGTGTGAACACGCCGGAGGCGCGCGCGCGCTTCGAGAAGCTGTGGAAGACCGAACTCGATCCCGATCCAGGACTGACCGTCGTCGAGATCATGAACGCGGCGAAGCGGCGCGAGATCCGCGGCATGTACATCATGGGTGAGAACCCCGCGATGTCCGACCCGGACGTCGATCATGCGCGCGAAGCCATGGCCACCCTCGATCACGTCGTGGTGCAGGACATCTTCCTGACCGAAACAGCCTACCTGGCCGATGTCGTGTTGCCGGCAACCGCGTGGCCCGAGAAGGTAGGGACCGTCACCAACACCGATCGCATGGTGCAGCTCGGACGCAAGGCCATCGAGCCGCCGGGTGACGCTAGAGAGGATTTCTGGCTCATCGTGCAGCTGGCGCGGCGCATCGGCCTCGACTGGCACTACTCGCACCCGCGTGACGTCTTCAACGAGATGCGGCTGTGCATGGACTCAATCGCGGGCATTACCTGGGAACGTCTCGAGCAGCAGTCGTCGGTCACCTACCCCTGCGTCAAGGAAGGCGACCCGGGTGATCCCGTGGTCTTCATCGAGAACTTCCCGACGGCCAGCGGGCGGGCCAAGTTCGTTCCCGCGGATCTGATCTCTGCCGCAGAACGACCCGATGCCGACTATCCGATGGTTCTCATCACCGGCCGTCAGCTCGAACACTGGCACACCGGATCGATGACACGCCGCGCCGGAGCACTCGATTACATCGAGCCCGAACCCGTGGCATCGGTTCATCCGCTGGACCTCGAAAACCTCGGAGTGGCGCCGGGCGGCACGCTGACCATCGAATCACGTCGTGGCAGCATCGCACTTTACGCGCGCGCAGACGATGGCACGCCACGCGGCGCGGTGTTCGTCCCGTTCTGCTACTACGAGGCGGCGGCGAACAAGCTGACCAATCCCGTGCTCGACCCGTTCGGCAAAATTCCGGAGTTCAAATACTGCGCGGTGAAGGTGACCGCCGGCGGCGAGACGCCCGAGCGAATGAGCTTCGGCGGTGGAGCACTGCTCGCGGATGCCATGAAGTCCGCGAGTCAGTAGGCCGTGTAATGCAAGATGCAAGATGCAAAATGCAAAATGCAAACGAGCGGCAACGACGCTCGCTGTGTTTGAGTTTTGACTTTTGCATTTTGAATTACCCGTGACAACCCACGACGTCCGGATGCAGGGCTTCACGCGCCGTCACACGGTGCAGGAAGCCTTGTCGTGGCTCGATGCGCAGCTGCGGACGCTCGACGCCGAAGACGTGCCGCTGCGCGAAGCGGCCGGCCGCGTCCTCGCCTCTCTCGTCACCAGCGACATCGACGTTCCCGGATTCGATCGCGCGACCATGGACGGCTACGCGGTCGTCGCCGATTCGACCGAAGGCGCCACTCCTTACAACCGCGTTCCGCTCGCGGTCGTCGGCGACGCGATGCCTGGAGCGCCGTTCACGCGAACGGTCGCGCGCGGTCAGGCCGTGCGGATCATGACCGGCGCGCCAATGCCTTCGGGCAGCAATGCGGTCCTGCCAGCGGAGTCGGTCGATACGAATGACCGTAGAGGCGAGTCTTTCGACTCGCCTTCTTCAGAGGCGCCCGCAACGATCGCCGCCATCGCTGAAGTCTCACCACAAAAAAACGTCGGCCACCGTGGCGAAGACATCGTCCGCGGCACGACGCTGCTCGAAGCCGGTCGCGTGCTGCGGCCGCAGGACGTTGGCGTGATGAGCTCGATCGGCCTCGCGATGGCGCGCGCGATCCGACGACCACGGGTGCGACTCGTCATCACCGGTAACGAGCTGCTTCCGGCGGGTACACCGCCGCACGACTATCAGATCGCCGACGCGAACGGGCCGATGCTCGCCGCGCTCGTCGAGCGCGATGGCGGCGTCGTAGACTTCCCCGACCTCGTTCGCGACGAGCCACAGGCCTTGCTCGAGGCACTCGGCGTCACGGCCCAAAGCCCAGAGCCCACGGGCCAAAGCCCGGACATCATCATCGTCTCTGGCGGCTCCAGCGTCGGCATCGAAGATCTCGCGCCGATGCTCGTCGCCAAACACGGCGAGCTGGCCGTGCACGGCATCGCGATGCGTCCGAGCAGTCCAACGGGGATGGGCACGCTGGGACCGCGACTGGTCTTCCTGCTACCCGGCAATCCCGTCTCGGCTCTGTGCGCCTACGATTTCTTTGCCGGCCGCGCCATTCGCGCGCTCGGTGGACGCTCGACGCAGTGGCCGTATCGCGCGGTGCGCGGCACACTCACCCGCAAGATCAGCTCGCCGATCGGACGACTCGACTACGCGCGCGTGCGTCTCGACTCCGGGCGCGTCGAACCGCTGTCGGTTGCCGGCGCATCGCTGCTCTCCTCGACCACGCGCGCCGACGGGTTCGTGATCGTCGATCAGGACAGCGAAGGATATGCGGCTGGCTCCGACGTGGAGGTGTGGCTGTATGCGTGATCAGGAGCAATTCCTTCATGTCCTCGATCGCGACGAAGCGGAGCGGCGATTCCGCGCGGCTGTCGACCTCGCCCCACGCGGTATCGAAACAGTCGGACTCGATACGGCGCTTGGCCGTGTGCTCGCCGCCGACGTCGTCTCCCCGGTTGACGTGCCGTCGTTCGATCGTGCAAACGTGGACGGGTTCGCCGTCATCGCCGAGGATACGTTCGGCGCGTCAGAGGAAGTGCCGCGCCCTATCCACCTCGGCGACGAGGTCGTCCACACCGGGGTCGTTCCACGAACGATCGTTCGATCGGGTGAGGCTGTCGCGATCGCAACCGGCGGCATGATGCCGCGCGGTGCGGACGCAGTGGTCATGATCGAATACGCCGATGTAGTGTCCGGCTTAAGCCGGACCGACGAGTTGCGCGTGGGTCGCGCGGTGACCGCAGGCAGCGGCGTGTCGTTCGCCGGCACCGACATCACCGCCGGTGAAACCGTACTGCGGCGCGGAACGATCCTGACCAGCCGCGATACCGGTGTACTCGCGGCGATCGGCGTCGCGTCTGTCGATGTCTGGCGACGGCCAGTCGTCGCCATCCTCTCAACCGGCGACGAGATCATTCCGCCTGGTCAGCCTATGCAGCCGGCGCGCATTTACGACTCGAACGCGCAGGTCCTGGCCGATGCGGTGCGCGAGCTTGGCTGCGAACCTCGTCGCCTTGGCATCGTCGTGGACGATATCGAACAGCTGCGCGCGAAAGTGCGCGACGCGCTGGCGATGGCGGACGCGGTGCTGCTTTCGGGTGGAACGAGTAAGGGTGCCGGCGACGTCTCGTATCGAGTTGTCTCAGAGTTGACTGGCCCAGGCATCGTCGCGCACGGCGTCGCACTCAAACCCGGGAAGCCGATCTGTCTCGCAGCAACCGGCCGCAAACCCGTCGTCGTCCTTCCAGGCTTTCCGACGTCAGCGATCTTTACCTTCCACGAGTTTGTCGCCCCGGTGTTGTCGGCGATGGCCGGCCGCGGCCTCGAGGAGCGATCGACGGTGCAGGCGCGCCTGGCGGTGAAGGTGAATAGCGAGATTGGGCGAACGGAGTACCTCCTGGTCGGCTTAGTTGACGCGGGAAACGAGACATGGGCCGCGTATCCGATGGGTCAGGGCTCGGGCAGCGTCACGACGTTCAGTCGCGCCGACGGCTTCACGACGATCGGACGTCACGAGGAGATCGTCCAGGCCGGGACGATGGTGAATGTGCAGTTGCTGGGGCGGGAGCTACAGCTCGCTGATCTCGTCGTGATTGGCAGTCACTGCATCGGACTCGACTATCTGCTCGGTGAGCTCGAGCACGTGGGTGTGCGCGCGAAGTTCCTGGCTGTCGGCAGCCTTGCCGGACTCGAAGCGGCGAAGCGAGGCGAGTGCGACATTGCCGGCGTTCACCTTCTCAATCCCCAGACGGGTGAGTACAACCGACCGTTCCTCACGCCGGAGCTCACGCTGATTCCGGGTTATGGGCGGCTGCAAGGCATCGTGTTCAGGCACGGCGACGAGCGATTTGAATTACGCAATGCCGAGGAGGCGATCGCGGCGGCCATAGCCGATCCGTCATGCGTGATGGTGAATCGCAACCAAGGCAGCGGCACGCGTGCCTTGATCGATGGACTGCTCGCAGGCCGGAAGCCGCCTGGCTATGCCGTGCAGCCGCGCAATCACAACGCGGTTGCAGCGGCCGTCGTCCAGCATCGCGCTGATTGGGGCGTCACCCTCGACACGATCGCGCGCGGCGCCGGCCTTGGCTTCATCCCCGTCCAACACGAGCAGTACGATTTCGTGTCGCCACGGACACGTGCTGAACGTCCCGCCGTGAAGGCGTTCATCGAACGACTGACGGACCCCACCACGCGCAACGCGCTCGCACGTCTGGGGATGCGAATCTAAGAGCTGTCGATGGGACGCGCACGCAGGTGCGCGAATCGAATCGGCTGCTCGGAGGCGCCAGGCCCGCAGGTTGCGCCGTGCCGCCGCACGCTCACGATAGGGTCCCCGCAAAGTTGTATCAGGGGCGGGCTGACCTAATTGTGACGCTCGGCTCCATCGACGCAACGCCGGCCTCGGCTCCCTCCGTGCAGCTCGGAAGACGGACGCGGTGTCCGTCTTTTACTTGGCAGGCGCGACGGTCAACTGATTCACGATCTTGTAGCCCTCGGCTTTGTCGTGGGCGATCGCTTCAGCCGTCGACTTCTGCGCAGCAGTCGGTACGGTCCCTTTGAGCACGACGGTCTTCGTCTGCGCGTTCGTATCGACGTTGATGCTGCTGGCATCGACGCGCCCATCGGCGATCAACGCAGACTTCACGTCAACCGTGTTGGCACCCGCAGCGGTCTTCTCTGCCACCTTTTCTGTATCCTGCTTCACACCACGAACGGTGTTAGCGCACGCACCACTCAGTGCCGCGACGACAATCAAGGCCCAAACGCTCGTAGAGTGTTTGCTCACAATGTTTCTCCTCAAAACGCTCATCGCCCGACTCCTACTGCACGCGCGGTGCCATGTGTGCGGCTGAGGCTCTAAGATGAACGGAATGGCCGAGGCTGGCATCGTGTTGTGCGGTGGCAAGTCCACACGCATGGGGTCGTCGAAAGCACTGCTGCCATTTGGATCGGAAACGATGCTGCAGCGCGTCGTGCGACTACTGGGGAAAGTCGTGTCACCCTTGGTGGTGGTGGCGGCGGTGGAGCAGGAACTGCCCGCGCTTCCGCGCGACGTGATCGTCGCGCGTGACGAGCGCGAAGCGCGCGGGCCGCTCGAAGGCCTTCGCGCCGGACTGAAAGCACTGCCGCCGGACGTCGATGCCGCGTATGTGACGAGCTGCGACGTGCCACTGCTCGTACCCAACTTCGTTCGTCAGATGCTCGAACTGGCGCACGGCTATGACATCGCGGTGATGGAGATCGACGGCTTCACCCATCCGCTGTCGGCGGTGTATCGCCGTTCGACGTTGCCCCTCGTCGAAGATCTCCTCGCCAAGAATCGCCTGCGACCGGTGTTTCTCTTCGAGGCGGTCAAGACACGTCGAGTACAGCCCGAGGAAATGACCGCCGATCCCGAGCTGCGCACCCTGCGCAATCTCAATACACGCGAAGACTACGAACGCGCGCTGGCCGATGCAGGCCTTTAGGCCTTGGGCACGGGCACGTTCTCGCCGAGTGCCGTGGCGAGATCAATCTGGTGCTCCTGCTCCTGCCGGAGGATCTCGCGGATATCTTCGGCCATGGCGTACTCGTGGAGCGCCTCGCACTGCACGACCCGCTCGCGATACGCGCGAATCGTGTCGGTCTCGTTCTCGAGGTCTGCGCGCAGCATCTCACGCGCATCGTCGCTCTGTTTGACCGGGAGCGACTTCACCGTCGGCATCCCGCCGAGGTAGTCGATCTGCTTGGCGATGATGAGCGCATGCTGCAGCTCCTCGCCGGCGTGCTTTTCGAGCTCATCAGCGATGTTCATGTACTCGGCACCCTTCAGCACCTGTGAGTACACGACGTAGGCAATGATGGCCTGATATTCTCGCGCGAGATCCTCGTTGAGCTTGTCGATCAATTTCTCGCGGGTGATCTTCGTGGTTTCGGTGGGCGACGCTGTGGCCATAAGACTGGTCTCCGGACGTAATTCGCGATCGAATGCAATCCTCCCGGCCGTGTAGCAAAGCTCGTGCTAGCCGCATTTCAGGCTGCTAGAATCCGCGCATGGCGATTCGCCTGAGGTTGGCGTGCTGCGCACTCGCCCTTGCTGCGCTCATCGATGGCATCGTCACGGCGCAATCGCCACAGGCATCGAGCCAGCCGAGAGTGGATGCCATCTTCAATCGCTTCACCTCATCCACTCCCGGATGCGCAGTAGCGGCCGATGTTCGCGGCGAACCGATGATTCGCGCGGCGTATGGCAGCGCCGACCTCGAGCACGACACTCCGATCACGACCGACACCATCTTCGAGGCCGGGTCGGTGTCGAAGCAGTTCACTGCAGCAGCGGTCGCACTCCTGGCGCGCGACGGCAAGCTGTCGCTGGACGATCCGGTTCGCAAGTACGTCCCTGAACTGCCTGATTTCGGCGCGCCGCTGACCATTCGCATGCTGCTTCAGCACACCAGCGGGTTGCGGGACTGGGGCAATCTGGTCGCACTTGCCGGCTGGCCACGGACGACGCGTGTTCACACCCACGCGCACATCCTTGACGTGCTGAGCCGACAGCGCTCGCTCAACTTTCCACCGGGAACCCGTTGGTCGTACTCGAACTCGGGCTACAACCTCGCGGCGATCATCGTGTCGCGGGTCAGCGGCAAATCATTCGCTGAATTTACCAAGACGACGATCTTCGATCCGCTGGGGATGAAGGACACCTCGTGGCGCGACGATTACACCCGCATCGTCAAGCGTCGGGCAAATGCCTACGCCAACCGTGGGGGAACGTTCACGCTCAGCATGCCGTTCGAAAACGTCTATGGCAACGGCGGGCTGTTGACGACGGTGGGCGACCTGTTGAAGTGGAACGCCAACTTCTCGACGCACATCGTCGGTGATACCGCGTTTGTGAACCTCATGGAACAACGCACCACGTTGCCGGGCGGTCGGACGCACGAGTACGCGCTCGGTTTGTACGTGGACACATACAAGGGCGTCCGCGAAGTGGATCACAGCGGCGGAACCGCCGGCTACTCAGCGCACCTGGTGAGGTATCCGGATCAACAGGTATCAGTGGCCGTTCTCTGCAACGTCGCCGGAGCCAATGCGACCGCATATGCCAAGTCCGTGGGGGAGCTTTATCTCACTGGCCTCCGTCCAGCGACGCCACCAAAGCCGACTCACACCTTGACCGACACTGAGGCCGCGCGGCTCGTCGGACTCTATCGCTCGCTGAAGCCAGCCGGCGTCCTGAGGATCGAGCGCGACAAGGACGGCGGCCTGATGGCGCGCGACGTCGCGCGCCTCGTGCCGATGTCGGCGACGCGCTTCGCCACAATCGACCTCTCAACCTACGAGTTCGACGGCCAAGCACAGCTGCGGGTGACGGACGAATTCGGCACGGTCGACGTGTACGACCGCATGGAGCCCACGACTCCAAACGTCGAGGCGCTGAAGGTCTTCACCGGCCGGTATGTGAGCGACGAGATCGAAACCACAATGGATGTCGCGCTGGATGGTGACCGGCTGGTCGTCCGGCGGCGGCCTGACTTCGAGGGGCCGCTCGTTCCAGTCTGGTCGAACGGCTTCTTTAGTCCGCCGCTTGGTTGGATCATCTTCGCGCGCGATGCCGCGGGTCAGGTGATCTCGATGAGCATCAATCAGGATCGCGCGTGGGACGTGAGGTTCTCACGTCAGTAAGGTGGTGGCTAAGACATCATTACCGTCGCCAGTGATCAGACTGACCCCGCGGGCTTCACCGCGCGCTTGCACAAGACACGTTACGAGGGACGCGCGGATCAGATTGTCACGGGAGCGAGCGTCACCATCTGGTACCGCATCGTCGGCGAGTCACGTCCGGTGGTGGACAAAGTGCGCGTCAACGAGCGCTAGCGCCCGGATTTACGAGGTCATTCCGTGCAGGTGTAGCTCGCCGCGTTGTTCTCCGTGCCGGGCGCGCCGGTGAACTTCGGGAACTTCGGCCACTCGCACAACGGACGTGCCCGGTTTGCGTTCGGATTGCCATCTGTCGTGACAAGCCCCGATGGCGCCTTGCCCTTCTCCACCCACTCCTGCAGCGCCGTAAGGCTATCGATCTTCGCGTTGAAGATACCGAAGCCGTGCCCGAAGCCGGGAATCATGTAGAACCGCATGAAGCTGTCCACGCCCGACTTGCCGAACTGCTTCACCTGCCGCTGGTAATAGAGCTCGGAGTTATGCGGGGTGATGAAGTCGTCCACCGTGCCGTGGGTCATGATGATCTTGCCGCCCTTGGCTTTGAACTTCTCCAGGCTCACGTCGCTCACGTCCATCGTCGACGCGACGATCTTGATGCGCTCCTGATACTTCTTCGGATCGAACGTCATCGTGTCGAGCTTGGGATTGCGCGTGATGATGAACTTGGCGGTTTGATCGCCGGCGGTATAGAGCAGCGGCTCTTTGCCTGACAGCGGGTTCGACGGCTGCGGCACCTGGCCGAAGCTCGAACGGCCCTGGAACAGCGCGCCCTCGAGCAGCGCCCAGCGCGGGAACGTGTCCATGCCCGCGATCGCGAAGCCGGGCTTGTAATCGCTGGTGATCTTCGCCACGGCCGCGAGCTGCGCATCGGACAGACACGTGTCACCAGTGTCGGACCCGTTTGAGCACCGCAGCATCTTTACGTCGAAGGCCTTGTTGCACGCCTTCACGTCGCTGATGATGCCGTCCTTCGCGCCGTCGAGCGGATCGCACTTCGCGTACACCGCATCGGTGATCAGCTTGACCTGCGCAGGATTCATCCACGCCGCACCGCCGCCCTCATACAGCGCGCGGCCAACGTTCAACGATCCCAGATGCAACAGCGTCACGTTGTACGCCGGATAGTTGGCGACGACGCCGTCGTAGTCGTTCGAGTAGCGCGCGGCCGCATCCAGCGCTTCGTGGCCGCCTTGCGACCCGCCGATGAAGTAGAACCGCTCGGGCGCGCGGCCGTAGGCCTTCTGGATGATCGCCATCGCCGCGTCGTGGCCCTTCTTGACCGACTCCTTGCCGAAGTTGCGCAGCGCCTCGTCATCGAGTGCGAACGAGCCGTCGAATCCCTGCGACGACTTGTGGCCGCCGTCGGTGCCCAGCGTGACGAATCCCTGCTTGAGCGGGTTGTCCACGTTCGCCGGCTGCAGCGTGAACCCGGTGAGGCCGGTCACCAACGTACCGTTGTAGCCGCCACCGCCCATTTGCAGCGCGCGGAGATTCCACGACTGCGGCAGGTTGACCTCGAACTCCAGGTTCGGCGAGGTCGGGTTCAGTGGCTTGACGATGCCGACGACCTTGCAGAAGTCACCGTTGGCGTTGCCTTGCTCGGAGGCGGCAACCGCGACAGCCGTCTGCACGACCGCGCCGTTTGTGGGCAGGCCAATCGCTGACGCGGGGATCGACAACCCCTGCAGGCTGGCGCAGGCCGCTGATGGCAACGGTGTCTTCGCCTCCTGGGCCAGGCCGGTAAACGTCATCGTCGCGAGGGATGCCGTCAAAGCGATATGAGCGAGGCGGAATCTGGACATAGCCGACATTATGCAGCGAGACGCACGTATAATCCGCCGGCGATGTCTGGCGTAGTCGTCGGTCCCCGGTTTGCGCCCGCGCAAGTCGAGGTCGAGCGGCGCGGCGATGGCTCGGCAATTTTGCGATCGCCGGAACCGCTGCGTCCGATCGCACGCGCCGCCGGCGAGTGGCTGGTCCAGTGGGCGGCCGCGGCGCCGGACCGTACGTTTCTGGCCGAGCGCTCGGGCGACGAGTGGCGCCGCGTCACGTACCGCGAAGCCCTCGACGCGGTACGTCGAATCGGCGGCTCACTGCTGGCCCGCGGCCTGACCGCATCGACGCCTGTCGCGATCCTCTCCGACAACTCGGTCAACCATGCGCTGCTCGCGCTCGGCGCAATGCACGCCGGTATTCCAGTGGCGCCGATCTCGCCGGCGTACTCACTGATGTCGAGCGATCACGCCAAGCTCAAAGCCATCTTCGAGTTGCTGCGGCCCGGG
>Ga0157377_10001395_pt1 | contig 10417 bp, 7 predicted proteins | sample M55metaG_FD_121116 | JGI IMG/M metagenome (GOLD analysis project Ga0157377, IMG submission 121116) | Miscanthus rhizosphere microbial communities from Kellogg Biological Station, Michigan, USA - M5-5 metaG | ecosystem: Host-associated > Plants > Roots > Rhizosphere > Soil | place: USA: Michigan...
GGGGTCGACGTGATCCCATTCGAGGCCGTCGTACGTGGTTTCCTCGCGGGTTCGGGGTGGAAAGGCTACGTCGCGACCGGCCACGTCTGCGGCATCCGCTTGCCGCGCGGACTGAGCGAGAGCGAGCGCCTGCCCGAACCGATCTTCACGCCCGCGACCAAGGCCGACCAGGGCGCCCACGACGAGAACGTCTCATTCGAGGCGATGAGCGAGGCACTTGGTGTCGACCTGGCCAAGCGCGTGCGACGCGCAGCGCTCGACCTCTATGCGGCCGCGATCGGCGTCGCGGCACGCGCCGGCATCCTGATCGCGGACACGAAATTCGAGTTCGGCTTGCGACCCGGCACCAAGGAGCTCGTGCTCATCGACGAGGTGCTGACACCCGACTCGTCCCGCTTCTGGGACGCCTCGATCTATGCGCCCGGTCGCCCGCAGGCGAGCTTCGACAAGCAGTTCGTGCGCGACTGGCTCGAGACGCAGCCCTGGGACAAGAGCGAACCCGGTCCATCGCTGCCTGCGTGGATCGTCGAAGGGACGCGGGAGCGCTACGTCGCTGCCTACGAACGGATCACCGGTGCCAGCTTCGAGCGGTACCTCAAGGAGGACGTGATCGCCCGATGAGCAGCCATCGATTCGCGGTGAATGTCACGCCCAAACCGGGCATCCTCGATCCGCAGGGGAGGGCCGTCGAGGGCAGCCTCGACCATCTCGGGATCGAGGGCGTCCACGCCGTCCGCGTCGGGCGTCGCGTCGAGCTCAGCGTCGACGCGTCGGATGCCGCGTCGGCCCTAGCCGTCGTCGAACGCCTCGCCTCGGAGCTGCTGGCGAACCCGCTCATCGAGGCGTACGCGATCGAGGCCATCGAGCCCGTCGAGGCGGTCGCCTGATGCCCGTGCGCATCGGCGTCGTCGTCTTCCCCGGCAGCAACTGCGACCGCGACACGCTCCATGGGCTCGAGCTGGCCGGTGGCGAGCCCGTCGTCCTCTGGCATGAGCAGGCGACGCTCGATGGCGTCGCGGCGGTCATCCTGCCGGGCGGTTTTGCCTACGGCGACTACCTGCGGGCTGGCGTGATCGCCCGTTTCAGCCCCGTGATGCGAGCGGTCGAGGCATTCGCGGCTGATGGCGGGCTCGTGCTCGGGATCTGCAACGGCTTCCAGGTCCTCGCCGAGGCCGGGCTCGTCCCAGGAGCACTGCTGCGCAATCGTGGTCTACGTTTCCTGGGTCGCGAGGTCCGGATCGCCGCCGAGCGGCTCGACACGCCGTTCACCCACGGCCTGGCGGCCGGGGGCGAGCCGCTCCGGATGCCGATCGCACACGGCGAGGGCTGCTACTACGCGGACGACGCGACGCTCGACGCGCTGGAGGCTGAGGGCCAGGTGCTGTTCCGCTACGTCGACGAAGAAGGTGGACAGGCAGCCGAGGACGATCGCGAGCACAACCCGAACGGCAGCCTCCGGGCGATCGCCGGCGTCCTCAACGCTGCGGGGAACGTCGCGGGGCTGATGCCACATCCCGAGCGCGCGTCCGAATCGATCCTCGGGTCGGATGAGGGCCTCCCGATCATCCGGTCGCTCGTCGAGAGCGCGGCGCGAGCTGCGGCAGGCGAGCGACCCTTGGAGTTGGTCGCCGCGTCATGACGATCGCGGAGCCGGAAGCGGTGGGCGAGCCCGCGGAGCCCGTCGAGCCGTTGCATCGACAGCTCGGGCTGACCGACCACGAGCTTGAGGCGATCCGTGAACGACTGGCCGGACGGCAGCCCAACGAGCTCGAGCTCGCCATGTTCAGTGTCATGTGGAGCGAGCACTGCTCGTACAAGAGCTCCAAGCCACTCCTGGGCACGCTTCCAACGGCGGGCGCGGGTGTGGTGGCCGGCCCGGGTGAGAACGCCGGAGTGATCTCGATCGGCGACGGGCTGGCGGTCGCCTTCAAGATCGAGAGCCACAACCACCCGTCGGCGGTCGAGCCGTACCAGGGAGCTGCCACAGGGGTGGGCGGGATCCTGCGCGACATCTTCACGATGGGCGCGCGACCGATCGCGGTGCTGGATGCGCTGCGCTTCGGTGACCCCGCCGATGTTCGCACCCGGCACCTTGTCGACGGCGTCGTCGGTGGCGTCGGCGGATATGGCAACTGCGTCGGCATCCCAACGGTCGGTGGCGAGCTCGTCTTCGACCCGAGCTACCAGGGCAACCCACTCGTCAATGTGATGGCCATCGGGGTGCTCGAGGAGCGTCACCTGACACGTGCGGCGGCGCCAGGACCCGGCAATCTCGTGGTCCTGTTCGGCTCGACGACCGGCCGCGATGGGATCGGCGGGGCGTCGGTCCTGGCGAGCGCGACGTTCAATGACGCAGATGCGTCGAAGCGGCCCTCCGTGCAGGTCGGTGATCCGTTCGCTGAGAAGCTGCTGATCGAGGCGTCGCTCGAACTGATCGAGCGCGGGTTCGTGGAGGGTCTACAGGACCTCGGTGCCGGGGGCATCACCTGCGCGACATCGGAGACTGCCGATAGGGCCGGGACCGGGATCACCGTCGACCTCGACGCGATCCCGCTGCGCGAGCCCGGCATGGCGCCGTTCGAGGTCATGATCTCGGAGTCGCAGGAGCGCATGTGCGCGATCGTCCGGCCGGACCGGTGGCCGGACGTCCGCGAAGTCGCCGAGCGATGGGGTCTGCCGGTCGCGGTCATCGGACACGTCACGGACGATGGCGACATCACGGTCACGAGCGGTGGCGCGGAGCTCGCCCGGATCCCGGCAGCGGCATTGACCAGCGACGCGATCGTTCACCAGCGCGTCGCACGGGCCCCTGAGCATCGGCGAGCGGCCCCGGCGCCGGGTGCCCCGACAGGAGCGAGCGACCGACTACCCGAGCGCGGGATGGATCCCGGTGCCGTGCTCCTGGCCCTCCTCGGTTCGCCGAACCTCGCCTCCCGCCGCTCCGTGTTCGAGCGCTATGACTCGACGGTCGGGACGGACACCGTCGTCGGCCCGGGACATGGGGCAGCCGTGATGCGGATCAAAGGAACGTCGCGCGCTCTCGTCGCGGCGACGGACGGCAACCAGGCGGTCGGTGTGCTGGATCCGCATCTCGGCGCGGCGATGAGCGTCGCCGAGGCGACCCGTAACGTCAGCATCACCGGCGCGCGGCCGCTCGGTGTCACGAACTGCCTCAACTACGGCGACCCCACCCGTCCCGAGGCGTTCTGGCAGCTGACCGAGGGTGTCCGCGGTCTCGCCGATGCGTGCCGCGCCCTCGGCCTGCCCGTCACGGGCGGCAACGTCTCGCTGTACAACGAGTCGCCCGCCGGCTCGATCGCCCCGACGCCGGAGATCGGGGTCGTCGGCCTCATCGACGACGTCGCCGCGCTGGTCGGCCCGGCGTTCGTCACGGACGGCGACGCGATCCTCCTCGTCGGCGAGGCGACCTCCGGGCTCATCGGCTCGTCCTACGCGGCGCTTGCGGGGACGACCGTCGAGGACGGCATGCCCTCCCTGGATCTCGTCCGCGAGGCTGCCGTGCAGGGGTTCGCCCGCGACGCGATCGACCGCGGTCTCGTGGAAAGTGCCCAGGACGTGTCCGGCGGTGGGCTCGCGGTCGCGCTCGCCGAGGCAGCGATGTGGGGCGGGCATGGTGCCGCCGTTCGCGTGCCCACCTCGATGTCGCCGGCGGTCGAACTCTTCGGCGAGAGCCCATCGCGGATCGTCGTCACGTCGACGCAGCGGCACGCGCCAGCGCTCGCGTTGCTGGCCCGTCAGCATGGACTGCCTGTCGAGACCCTCGGGAGCGTCGGCGGCGACCGGCTCCAGATCCAGCTCGTCGGGACGAGCTCCACCGGCGCCTCGGAGGAGCGCGGCAGCACGATCGCCGACGTCCTCGACGTACCTCTCACCGCGCTCCGGCATGCCTGGGATCACGGGCTGACCCGCGCACTCGGCTGGGGGAACTGAGATGTGTGGTGTTTTCGGGGCAGTCCTCCCCGGCGGCGAGCCGACCGAAGCCGCCGCGATCGCGACGCTCGGTCTGTTCGCACTGCAGCACCGCGGTCAGGAGTCCGCCGGGATCGCCGTGAGCGACGGCGAGCAGCTGATGCTCTACAAGGACCTCGGGATGATCGGCTCGGTGCTCGACGAGCGGCGCCTGCCGAGTCTCCGCGGAAACCTTGCCATCGCACACTGCCGTTACTCGACGACTGGTTCGACGGTGTGGGAGAACGCACAGCCGACCTATCGCCAGGGGCCGCGCCGGGCGATCGCGATCGGGCACAACGGGAACCTCGTCAATACGCGCGAGCTGCTCGGCCAACTGGCAGGCGGGCGAGCCCGGCTGCCCGCATCGACGGACACGGAGCTCCTGACCGCGCTCCTGGCCGACGAACCCGCCGCGGACACCGTGGAGGCGTTGCAGCGAGTCCTGCCGCGTGTCCGGGGCGCCTTCGCGCTCGTGGTCCTCGACGACAAGCGCGTCATCGGCGTTCGCGACCCGCACGGGTTCCGACCGCTCGTCCTCGGCAAGCTCCCCCCGAACGCGCGAAAGCCGGGCGGCCCGAACGACGGCGGCCTCTGGAGCGAGGAGGCGACCGGCTGGTGTCTCTCGTCGGAGACTGCCGCGCTCGACATCGTCGGTGCGGAGTACGTGCGCGACGTCGAGCCCGGGGAGATCGTCGTGCTCGAGCCGGGTCAGGCGCCACGGTCGATCCGCTACGCCGAGGCGGATCCGGCCCTGTGCGTCTTCGAGCTCATCTACTTCGCGCGACCGGACTCGTACATGGAGGGTCCCAACCTGTACGAGGCGCGCCGGCGGATGGGCGAGCAGCTCGCCGTCGAGCATCCCGTCGACGCCGACCTCGTGATCCCGGTCCCGGACACGGGCGCTCCAGCAGCCGCCGGATACGCCGAGGCGAGCGGGTTGCCGTACAGAGAGGGGATGTACCGCAACCGCTATGCCGGGCGGACGTTCATCCAGCCCTCGCAGGGGATGCGCCACCGCGGGGTCACGATCAAGCTCAACCCGATGCGGGAGGTCGTCGCGGGGAAGCGCCTGATCGTGGTCGACGACTCGATCGTCCGCGGCACGACCACGAAGCGCATCGTCGACCTGCTACGGCGCGCCGGGGCAAGCGAGGTCCACGTGCGCATCAGTGCGCCGCCGATCTATCACCCGTGCTTCTACGGCATCGACACGTCGCTCGAGACCGAGCTGATCGCGGCCACCCACTCGATCGACGAGACCAAGGAGTTCATCGGGGCCGATTCGCTGGGCTACCTGTCGATCCGTGGCGTCCTCGCGGCGCTCGACCTGCCCTACGAGCGGTTCTGCTTCGCGTGTTTCGACGGCAACTATCCGGAGCCCGTCCCGTACGACGTGGAGGGGCGCAAGTTCATCCTCGAAGAGGCGTTGACGACGGCCCGTGACTGATCACGCCGGCGGCGCGCGGCGGCGCTCGGCGTATCGCCACGCCGGCGTCGACGTCGATGCCGGCGATCGCGCGGTCGAGCTCATGCGCGGGCATGTCGACTCGACTCGGCGACCCGAGGTGGTCGGCGGTCTGGGCGGGTTCGGCGGCGCGTTCTCGATCCCGGCCGGATACCGTGAGCCGCTCCTCATCGCCTCGACCGACGGCGTCGGTACGAAGACGGCGATCGCCGCGTCGGTCGGCCGGTTCGACACGATCGGGATCGACCTTGTCGCGATGTGCGCCGACGACGTCGTGTGCACTGGCGCCGAGCCACTCGCCTTCCTCGATTACGTCGCCGTCGGGCGTCTCGACCCCGTCGGCGTCGCCGAGCTCGTCGGCAGCGTCGCCGCGGGCTGTCGCGAGGCCGGAGCAGCGCTGGTGGGCGGCGAGACCGCCGAGCACCCAGGGCTGATGGACGCCGACGCGTTCGATCTCGCGGGATGCTGCATCGGCGTGGTCGAACGGTCGCGCGTGATCGACGGATCCGCCGCGCGTGCCGGCGACGTGATCGTCGGACTGGCTGCGAGCGGGCTCCATGCCAACGGGTTCTCGCTCGTCCGCTCGTTGGTCGCGCAGTGGGATCTCGATCTCGCGGAGCCGTACCAGGCGCGGTTGCGGCGGACCCTCGGGGACGAGGCGACCGACGCGGCAGTGGGCGACGCGCCACAGGAGACGATGGCGACCCTCGGCGAGGTGCTGCTGACCCCCACGCGCATCTACGCCAGGGCGGTGCTCGCCGTCCGCGCGGCCCTCTCGGACGAGGGTCACGACATCCGCGGTGCGGCACACATCACGGGTGGCGGGGTCCCCGGCAATGTCCCGCGTGCCCTCCCGGAACCGCTCGGAGCGAGGCTCGACCCCGAGCGCTGGTCGATGCCGTCGGTACAGCGGCTCTTCGGCGCGCTCGGCGGGCTCGACGACGCCGAGCTGCGGGCAACGTTCAATGGTGGTCTCGGCATGGTCCTGGTCGTCCCGCCAAAGGCGATCGCGACGACCCTCAAGACCCTCGATGGGCTGGACGTTCCGGCGGCGGTGGTCGGCGAGGTCGTCGAGGCCGAGCGGCTCGACGGCGAGCGTTACGCCGAGGGACCGCTGGAGTCGGTCGCATGACCGGGGAGGCCCGGCCCGGACCGGCGCGCCTGGCCGTCGGCGTGTCGGGAGCAGGGTCCAACCTGCGCGCGCTCCACGAGGCGGCGCGGCGCGGCGAGATCGGTGGCGACATCGTGCTGGTATTCGCCGACCGGCCGTGCCCCGCGCTCGACTGGGCGGCGGAGGAGGGGATCGATACGGCGCTCGTCCCCGGCGGCGAGGACGCGGCGGTCGCCGAGGTGCTCGCTGGGGCCCACCCCGATGTCGTCGTGCTGGCCGGTTACATGCGGGTCGTCGGGCCACGCGTCGTCAGGACGTTCCAGAAGCGGATCCTCAACGTCCATCCATCCCTGCTGCCAGCGTTCCCAGGGGCCTACGCGATCCGCGACGCGCTGGCAGCTGGTGTCGCCGTGACGGGCGTGACCGCCCACCTCGTCGATGCCACGCTCGATGGCGGGCCGATCTTGGCACAGGAAGCTGTACCCGTCCTCCCTGACGACGATGACGAGCGCCTCCGGGAGCGGATCCAGGCCGTCGAGCACCGGCTGCTGCCACGGGTCGTGGCGCTGGTCGCGGCCGGCGCGATCAGCGTCGATGAGCTGACGGGCCTCGTGACGACCGATGTCGGCGTCGCCGACGCCACGGTCCCCAAACCGCGGCGCGCACTGCTGTCGGTATCGGACAAGACCGACCTCGTCGAACTCGGCACCGGCCTCGTGGCCCGCGGGTTCGAGCTCGTCTCGACCGGCGGCACGGCCCGGACGCTGCGCGACGCCGGGCTACCAGTGACCGACGTCGCGTCCGTGACCGGCAGCCCGGAGATGCTCGACGGCCGGGTCAAGACGCTCCATCCGCGGGTCCACGCGGGCCTGCTCGCGGACCTGCGTCTCGAGGATCATCGCCAGCAGCTGATCGTGGCAGGTATCGCCCCATTCGGATTGGTGGTCGTCAACCTCTATCCCTTCGCGGCCGCCCTCGAGCGGCCGGGGATCACCGTCGACGAGCTCATCGAGGAGATCGACATCGGTGGGCCGTCGATGGTTCGGGCCGCTGCAAAGAACCACGCCAACGTCGCGATCGTGACCTCGCCGGCTCGCTATGCCGACGTCCTCGCCGCGCTCGATACGTCGACCGGACTCGACGACCGGCTCCGGCGTGCGCTCGCCCTCGAGGCATTCGCGCACACGGCAGCCTACGACGCGCGGATCGCAGCGGAGCTGCCGGGCCGGATGGCCGCCGCCGGTCTCCTCGACCCGCCCGAGGATCCGTACCCTGCGACGCTGTCGATCGCGCTCGAGAAGGTCGAGACGCTCCGCTACGGCGAGAACCCGCATCAGCCGGCGGCGCGCTATCGGCGTCCCGGCTCGACCATCGACGATGGGCTGTTCGGCGTCGAGCGCGTCCCGCTCCAGGGCAAGCAGCTCTCGTACAACAACGTGCTGGACGCCGCAGCGGTGTCGGCCCTCGCTCGAGCCTTGCGCGGACCTGGCGTCGTCATCGTCAAGCACACCAACCCATGTGGCGCGGCGGAGCGATCCACCCTCTTCGAGGCGTGGTCGGCGGCCCTGGAGGCCGACCCGGTCAGCGCGTTCGGCGGCGTCGTTGCCCTGACGCGAGAGGTCGATAGCGAGATGGCGGAAGCGCTGACATCGATCTTCCTCGAGATCGTCGTCGCGCCCGACTACACGTCCGGCGCCCTCGAGATCCTGGCCACGAAACCGAACCTCCGTGTGCTCGTGGACGCGGCGCTCGCTTCCGACGAGCCGCTCCCACCGAGCGCGATCTCGCCGATCGGATCGATCCGGACCGCGGGCGGTGCCGTCCTCGTCACCGCGCCCGACATCGCGGCGGACGTGGCAGCGACGTGGTCCTGCGCGACCCGTCGCGCCCCGAACGATGACGAAGCGCTCGACCTCGATCTCGCCTGGCGCCTCGTACGCGGGGTCACGTCGAACGCGATCGTGCTCGTGCGTGACCGAAGGCTGGTGGGCATGGGGAGCGGCCAGACATCACGCGTCGATGCAGCGAGGCAGGCCGTGGCGAAGGCACACGCGATGCTCGGTCCCGAGTCGACGGCCGGCGCCGCCTGTGCGAGCGATGCCTTCTATCCGTTCGCCGACGCCGTGGAGGTGTGCCTGGACGCCGGCGTTCGTGCATTCGTCCAGCCCGGTGGCTCGGTCCGGGACGCCGAGGTGATCGAGATCGCCGACCGGCACGACGCTACGATGCTGATCACGGGGGTCCGCCACTTCCGCCACTGATCGCCGCCCTCCGTGGTCGACTCCTTGGTTTGTACGAGCCGGCACTCGCGCCGACGGCGGACTGACGGCCCGCCGGTCAGACCGTCGCGCTCGCCGCCCAGGCCCGCGCGACGAGGTGGATCGAGCCGTCGGGTCGCGTCGGAAGACGAGCCTGCAGCCGGCGCCGGAGGTCCTCGCGGTCCGCTTCCGAGAGGCTCATCGCGTGGCGCGGGGCGGGCGCCGTGGCCATCAGGAATGGCCGCCAGTAGTCGTCGAAGTCGCGGAACACGGTCGGGACATCGATCGGCTGGACATCGATGTCGGTCAAGCCGGCTCGCTGGAAGGCGTCGCGCAGCGGCTCGGGCTTGCAGATCTCGAACATCAGGCTCTCGGACTTCGTGCGCATTCCGGGGTCCTGTTCCACGGCCGCGTCCCAGAAGTGGCGCATGGACTCCATGCCGTCCGCGTAGTCCCAGACGTAGATCGCGGCCGTCCCACCCGGCCGCGTCACCCGGCCCATCTCGGCCAGCATCGCCGCGGGATCCGGGACGAAGTTGAGCACGAGCCCTGACACCGCGACGTCCGCACCGTCGTCAGATAGGGGGAGGGCCGCCCCGTCGCCGACCGCGAAGCTCGCGCGTGGATCGACGACCTGGCCCCGGGCGAACGTGACGAACGCCTCGGACGGGTCCACGCCGACGACGGACGCCGGATCGGCGAGGCGCAGGATGGTCTCCGTGACCGCGCCGGTGCCGCAGCCGACGTCGACCCAGCGCGCCTGCGCCGGGCTACCAAGCCCCTCGATGAAGACCTCGGCGACACGCCGGCTCCAGCGCCCGACATACGCCTCGTAGCCGGCGCCGCTCTGCCAGATATCCGTCGTCACGGTGCCGAGTCTACGGAGAGCGAGCCGGACGAGGCGATGCCGCTGCTACCATTCCCGCTCCCATGAGCGATCGTCCCCGGTACTACCTGACGACGGCCATCGCGTACGCGAACTCGAAGCCTGGCGTACACACGCTGTACGAGGTGATCGGCGCCGATGTGATCGCGCGCTGGCACCGGATGAAGGGCGACGACACGCGCTTCCTGACCGGGACCGACGAACACTCGATCAACATCGCGCAGTCCGCGGTCGATGAAGGACGCCCGGCCCGCGAGTTCGTCGACGAGAAGGTCGAGCTCTTCAAGATCGCCGAGGACGCCCTGGCACTCTCGCCCGACCGGTTCATCCGCACGAGCGACCCCGACCACGTGCGCGCAGCGCAGGAGATGGTCCGCCGGGCGTATGCGAACGGCGACATCTATATGGGCACGTACGAGGGCTGGTACTGCCCGAACGAGGGCTTCCGGAACGCCACCGACGTCATCGAGACCGCCCGCGGCACGATCTGCCCCAACCATCCCGACGTTCCGCTCCAGTGGCTGACCGAGCGCAACTGGTTCTTCCGGCTGTCGGCCTACCAGGAGCGGCTCGAGCGCCATTTCGCGGATCACCCCGACTTCGTGCAGCCGGAATTCCGGCGCAACGAGATGCTCGGCTTCATCCGGGGTGGGCTTGAAGACTTCTCGATATCGCGTGAGCGCACACCCGGCGACTGGGGGATCCCGTTCCCGATCGCCGAGAAC
>Ga0157377_10001396_pt1 | contig 10416 bp, 9 predicted proteins | sample M55metaG_FD_121116 | JGI IMG/M metagenome (GOLD analysis project Ga0157377, IMG submission 121116) | Miscanthus rhizosphere microbial communities from Kellogg Biological Station, Michigan, USA - M5-5 metaG | ecosystem: Host-associated > Plants > Roots > Rhizosphere > Soil | place: USA: Michigan...
CAGGCCGCCGTAGACGTAGTGCGTCGCAGCCGCGGCCAGCACACCAAGAACCAGGGCCATGGTGAGGAATCCGACGAGGAATCGAAGCCACGGCAGCGTGAAGACGAAGAAACCGATGTCGAGCTGGAACTGTGGGTCGGGCGTTCCGAACGGCGTGCGGTCGGACGCAAAGCAGCTCGGGCGGCAGCTGTGCCGCGGTGTCAAGGCTGACGACGACCTCGCCCGCGTCGGCCGTGCCCTCCATGGCGACCACGGTGCTCGCTCCCGGGCCGGTCAGCAGCAGCTCCCGGTGGCGCTCGCCGACGAGGAAGAAGTGGAACTCTCCGGAGTGGACGCCGACCGACATGCGCAGGCGCACCTTGCCGGCCGAGGTGTCGATCGCACCCATCTCGCTGAGCGTGCGCCGCATGCCGATCGCGGCGGCGACGCCGTCCGAGGCATGGTGCTCACCCGAGAAGAACAGGAGCAGGGCGTCCCCGCCGAACTTGATCAGGCCGCCGCCGTTGGCGTAGGCCGTGCCCAGCAGCTGGCGGAACACGAAGCCGACGACGTCGGTCACCTCCGCTTCGCCTACGCGGCGCAGCCGTGCTAGCCGCTCGGACATCTTGGTGAATCCGGAGATGTCGACGAACACGACCGTACCCTCCAGCGCCCGCACCCGCACGTCCGGCTCCTCGCTGATCCAGCGAATGGTCAGGCGCGGCAGGAACGGCCGCAGCTTCGACGAGCGATCGGTGGAGACGTCGGCCACGTGATACCTCGATAGAGGACGGCGGTTCGTCAAGTGTAAACGTGGACAGCGCGCGCAGGAACCGCCGGCTCAAGCCTGCAGCTCGCCCAGCTCGCTGAGCCGTGCGTCGGCGATGGCGCCGGCCTGGCCGGCGACCGTCACGTCGCCGGTCACGATCCGCAGGAACTCGTCCCGCTCGAGCGCGTACAGCTCCGCCGGGTCGGCCACCCGCACGGTGGCGGTGCGCGGCACGTCTCGCAGCAGCGCGATCTCGCCCACCAGCGACCCGGGGCCGAGATCGGTCACGTGGAAGCCGTCGCTGATCACCTCGACGGCGCCGCTCTTGACCAGGAAGACGCGCTCGCCGCGGTCACCCTGCCGCATCAGCACATCGCCGGACTCCGCGTCGACCCGCTGCAGGTGGCTGGCCACCCGCTCCATCTCGGCCGGTGGCAGGAACGAGAACAGCTCGACCGAGCGCAGCAGCCGGATGCGCGCGGGGTCCGCCCCCGCCAGCCGGTCGACCCGGCTGAGGCCGCGCCATGCCACCAGCAGGCCGATCGGCTGCAGCGCGCCCACCAGCACCAGCGTGGTCGAAAGCGACGTCACCGAGGCCAGCGCCGCCACCGTCAACGCGCCGATGCCGATCGCCGCGCGCATCAGGCTCTCCAGCACCCCGAATACGCGCGCCAGCAGCCGGTCGTCGGCCGCCCGCTGCAACAGGGTGAACGTGACCACGTCCATCAGCACCAGGCCGGTGCCGGTCACGATCACCATGGCGTAGGCGACGACGGCGGCGCTGGTGACGGCGAGCGCCACCAGCGCCGCCGACCACGCGATCAGCCCCGCCGCCATCGCCGGCACCAGGCGCGGCCGCCCGACCAGCCCGGCCGACCCGATCGCGCCCAGGATCGCTCCGACGCCGGCCGCCGAGGCCAGCAGCCCAGCCCCGCCCTCTGCGGCACCCAGCCTCTGCACCGCAACTGCCACCACCAGCACCTGGAAGAACGCGCCCCACACGACCATCGACAGGCCGAAGGTGCCCATCAGCACGCGCACGTCGGCGTTGGACGCGACCGTCGCGAAGCCGGCCAGCAGCCGGCGGGTGCGCGACACTCCGGCGGCGAGGGCGGCAGCCGGCGTGCTCGGCACGCGGCTGACCGCAAGCGCGGTGGCGAACGACAGTGCCGCCAGCGCGGCGAATGCCGGGGCGGCCCCCGCCCACACGATCAGGCCGCCGGCCAGCGCCGGCCCGGCCAGGTTGCCGACGCCCTCGAGCATCGACACGATCACGTTTGCGGCCGTGAGCTGGGCAGGGGTGTCCGACAGCCGCGGCATCAGCGCCGCCTGCACCGGCCGGTAGACGGGGATCACCACCGCCGCCACCACCGCCAGCACGAAGACCGGCCAGCGGCTGTGGGCCATCGCCACAGCGAGGCTCATGCAGGCCACCACTGCCGATGTCAGCAGGGCCGCCGCGACCAGCACCAGCCGGCGGTCGAAGCGGTCGCCCAGGCCGGCCGTGAACGGCGCCGTCACCGCGGAGGCGGCCGACCGCGCGGCCGCCAGAAAGCCCGCCGCAACGATGCCGCCATGGCCGTAGGCGAACACCACGAGCGCGATCTCGAGGCCCTGTTCGGCTGTGATGTAGGCCGCCCAGGCGGCCTGCGCCCAGGTCAGACGGCGGCTCCGCCCCACCAGCCGTACCGCTCGCGCCACGGGGGTTAGTGCCCGCATGGCCGCGTCGAGTCAGTCCACTGCCGAGGGAGCCGACTCTCGCATGCGCGCGGCCAGCGTCCGCAGCATCGCGAGCGCGACCTTGGGCTCGCTGTCCAGCACCTTCTGGAACGCCGTCCGCCCCAGGCGCATCGTCAGCACCTCGGACTCGGCCTCGACCGTTGCGGTGCGCGGCGCCGCGTCGAGCAGGGCCAGCTCGCCGAAGAAGTCGCCGCGGCGCAGCTTCACCGAGCGCTTGCCGGGCTTGCGCACGGCGGCCGACCCGTCCAGGATCACGTAGAAGGCATCGCCTGGATCATCGACCCGCACGATCGCCGTGTAGGGCGCATAGCGCTTCATCGTCGCCTGGCCGGCCACGCGCCGCAGGTGCCGCTGGGAGAGGCCTGTGAACAGGGGGACGGTGCTGAGCACGTCGGCCCAAGCCTTGACGGAGCGACCGTCCGTGCCCAGCGAGAGTGCCCGGGCGATCGGGTCGCGGTGTTGCGTGGACGGCGTCATGTGTGTGTGCGCTCCTGATCGGGTCGCCCAGTCTACTGAGCGGCGGGCGCGTGCTCAACCCGGGCCAGCCGGTCGGGCATCAGTCGCATCGTCGTGGTGCCATCGTGCTCGAAGCCGACCTTGAGGTACGCATGCACGGCCGCCTGGTTGCGGGGGTCGACCTCGAGCGTGATCTCGCGCAGCCCCAGCTGCTCGAATCCGAACCGGCAAACCATGGCGGTAGCCTCGGTGCCGATGCCCAGGCCGCGGAACTCGGCGGCTCCGATCATGATCGAGAACTTGGCCCGGCGGCGGCCGATGGGGGTGAGACGGGCATCGCCTATCAGCCGGTCGCTCTCACGGTGGCGCAGCGCGAACACCACCCGCTCCGGATCGCTGAGGATGCGCCGGCCCCAGTCGAGCAGGGAGCTGGGCGAGTGCGGCTGCACCGGCTGGTCGCCCGGCGCGTAGAGGTACCGGGTGGTGGTGGGATCGTCCATCCAGCGAACCCAGTCGCCAACGGAGTCGGTGGACAGCGTGGCCAGGCACACCAGCTGTCCGCAGATCGGCTCCTTGATCGTCACCCAGGCAGCGTACCGAGCCTGCCCGGGCGACCTCGTTGGAGGCGTCCCGGGCAGGCCCGATCACGTGCCTCACGGGTGGGAGAAGCTGACCAGCTCCGCGACCTCCGGTGGACCCTGTGCGGCGCGCTCGCTGACCACGCCGATGCCCCGGACGTACAGCTTGCGGTCGATCACGTTCAACTCGAGGCGTGACCACTCAAGCGTGAGTGCGGCGTGACGAAACGCCCCGAAGGGCACCGCCACATGCTGACTCAGGTCGACCAGCCAGTACTGGTCCTCCGCCTCTCCGGCCAGGTACTCCTGCCGGTGGGTGTCGCCGACCTGTGGATGCGCGGTCATCACAATGCCGGGCCGGGCGCCGTGAACGCCGGCCTGCCAGGAGCCCGACGTATCGACCCCGCCGCCGCTGTAGTCGGCGGTGCGCTCGCCCAGGTACCAGACGTTGCCCCGGTCGTCCTGGGCGTACCAGTCGGTGGTGCGCTCGAGCACCGTTCCACGGTGCGTCGCGACGTCGGTGATGACCGTGGCCGTCACCCCGGCTGCTCGTGATCGCACGGACGGTGGAGGGACGGATGCCGGTCGAGCGCGCGCCGACCTCCCTGGCGGCGCTGGTCGGCGAGCGCGCGGAGGCCTTCTCCGGGATGGCACGCGATCGTGAAGTGGAGCTGGTTGTGCGGGCCGGCGACGAGATCGTGGAGCTCGATCCGACGCGCGTACGTCAGGCGATCGACAACCTGCTGGACAACGCCGTCCGCCACTGTGCGCCCGGGGGACGCGTGACCATCGACGCGACCGCTGGCGGCGGGCGCGGTGTCGATCATTGTCCAGGACGGCGGGCCCGGGTTCAGCGATGCCGCGCTGGCGGCGGCGTTCCAGCCGTTCAACCGATTCGACAACCGGTCGTCCGGTGCGGGCCTTGGGCTGGCACTGGCCCGAGCGATCGCCGAAGCGCACGGTGGCCGCGCCGAGGCATGGAACGTTCCGGCCGGCGGCGCGGCGGTGACGCTCACCTTCCCGGCAGGCACGGTTCCGCGACCGGGCGAGCCCGTGCTGCGTGGCCCCGTATCTAGCGTACGGAGTTGACGATCTCGGCGGAGAGGCTCGGATACTGGGCCAGGAACTCGGCCCGCTCCGCCTTCAGCCGCTCCACCCGCTGCCGGTACTCATCGCCGCGGCCGGTCGCCTCGTACAGCCGTCGCGGCTGCAGCAGGTCGATGTCCGCGGCGTCGATGCCGGGCACCTGCGAGGCCACCTTGTAGCCGAAGTCGGGATCGACCTCCCACTCGATGGTGCCCTCGGCGATGGCCTTGACGATGGCCGAGGAGTGGGGGATCCGCACCTTCTTGGAGCCGCTCTCGCTCTCGGGCCCGCCCACGCGGCCGGTGTTCATGATGTACACGTCGATCGGATGCTGCTCGAGCAGCTCGAGGAAGCGGTTGCCCTGGCCATCGTGGTGCATCGGGAAGAACGGGTTCGTGCCCGGCACGCGCAGGAACACGCCCTCCTCGTCCTTGCCGCCGGCGGCCGTCCCGGTGGTCTCGCCGAGCATGAAGAAGGCGGCTGCCTGCGGGCCTTCCAGCCTGGCGACGGCCGGGATCACGTTCTCGTTCCGGTTCAGCACCAACAGGAAATCGGCCTGTTCGATGGAGGACGCCTCGGCCGCTTCGATGTCCTTGAACGAGAACACCGCGCGACCGTTCTTGGTGTAGCTCTCGTCGAAGAAGTCGACGACGCCGTGGTCGTCCATGCTGACGTTCTCGAGATAGGCGCCGGGCTTCGTGACCGCGCCGTGGATGGTCGGCTCGTCCTTGGGGTTGAGCGCAAAGGTCTTGGCGAAGCAGCCGGCCTCGGTGGCCGAGATCGACCCGTCCGGCCACCAGGCGACGAAGTCGTCCTGCACCGGCAGCGATCCGTTCTGGCGGGTGAACGTGGTGGTCGTCTTGCCGGTGCCGGACAGCCCCACGATCAGGCCCGTCTTGACGCCGGCGCTGGTCGGGATCATCTTGCAGCCGGCGTGCAGTGCCAGGCCGCCTCGTTCGAAGACGAGGTGGTTCCACATGCGCAGGCCGCCCTTCTTCGACTCGCCGAAGTAGTCGGAGTTGAAGACGCGGGTGACGTAGAGATCGAGGTTGACCGCGATCAGACGGTCGTCGGGGTAGCCGGGCACGGCCAGGTTGGGCGTGTAGATCACCAGCAGCTCGGGCTCGAACTCGCCGGCCTCCGGATCATGGAAGTAGAGGACATCCTGCATGCCCGCGATGTTGGCGTTGGCGGCCTCGACGTAGAGGCGGGCCGGGACGCGGCGCTCGGCGGTGTCGCCGATGTAGCCGTCGACCACGATCATCTCCTGGTCGGCGATGTAGGCGTTCTGAAGGTCGGCCACCCGCTGCCACTCGTCGCGGTCGATGGCCTGGTGCGGATAGGACTCCGGGTCGTCGGCGACGATGTAAGTGCTCCCCTTGGAGCGGGCCAGCACCTCCGTCTGGACGTTCGGCGCGCCGTACTCGGTGGGGCGCGCGGTGGGCATGGCCAGAGCTCGCGCGAGCAGCTCGGACTGCGGTAGGTCGTGGTGCACCTGCCGTGCGGCAGGTAGCGCAAAGGCCATCTTCGCCAACGTTCCTCCCAGATGAGAGCGCGACGAGGCGGTCGCGCGCCCATCCAGGATACCCGAAGGTGGAGGGTTTGGCTTAGCTTGTGACAAAGCTTGTAACAACGGCTTCGTGCCGGCCTGGCAGCGCGGCCCGCCGGTGCGGCTTGGTAGGCTGCAGACAGCGATTCCCTCGAGCAGCGGAGGCGTGGATGGTGCGTCACGACGTGGTGGTGGTCGGTGCCGGATTGGCCGGAATGCGGGCTGCAATCGAGGCATCGCGCTACGGCGCCGACGTGGGGGTGGTCTCCAAGCTGCACCCCACGCGCAGCCACTCGGGCGCCGCCGAGGGCGGGATCAACGCCGCGCTCGGGAACGCCGGCGAGGACGACCCCCAGAAGCACACCTTCTTCACCGTCAAGGGCTCCGACTACCTGGGCGACCAGGACGCGATCGCGGTCATGTGCGAAGAGGGGCCCGGCGACATCTACGAGCTCGAGCACATGGGCGCGATCTTCTCGCGCACCGACGACGGCCGCATCGCGCAGCGCCCGTTCGGCGCCGGCGGCGCGCCGCGTACCTGTTACGCGGCCGACATCACCGGCCACGTGCTGCTGCACGTGCTCTACGAGCAGCTCGTGAAGAGCGGCGTCACGGTCTACGAGGAGTGGTTCGCGCTCGACCTGGTCACCGACGGTGAGCGCTGTGTCGGGGTGACGGCCTGGGATCTGGTGCGCGGCGGCGTGCAGGGCGTGGAGGCATCGGCGGTGATCATGGCCACCGGCGGGCTGGGGCGCATGTACCGCGGCACCACCAACGCCTACGCCTGCACCGGCGACGGCATGTCGATGGCCTGGCGAGCGGGGGTGCCGCTGAAGGACATGGAGTTCATGCAGTTCCATCCGACCACGCTCAAGTCAAACGGCGTGCTGATCACCGAGGGCGCCCGTGGCGAGGGCGGCTACCTGCGAAACAGTGAGGGCGACCGCTTCATGTTCAACTACGCCCCCAACGCCGGCGAGCTGGCCTCGCGGGACGTGGTGTCTCGCTCCGAGCAGACCGAGATCGACGAGGGCCGCGGGGTCGACGGCTGCGTGCTGCTCGACCTCACCCACCTCGGCGCCAAGCGCATCAACGAGCGGCTGCACGGGTCGCGCGAGCTGGCCATGGACTACGCAGGCGTCGATCCGATCGAGGAGCCGATCCCGGTGCGGCCCGGATCGCACTACCACATGGGCGGCATCGACACCGACGTCTGGGGCCATACCCTGATGCCGGGGCTGTATGCGGCCGGCGAGTGCGCCTGTGTCTCGGTGCACGGCGCCAACCGGCTGGGCGGCAACTCGCTGCTGGAGACGGTCGTGTTCGGCCGGCGGACGGGCGCAGCCGCCGCCCAGGACGTCCGGCGCAACGGCAGCGGCGGCGTGTTCTCGCCGTCCGCGGCGGCCATCGCCGAGCGCAGCATCGGCCGCATGCTCGACAAGAACGACGGCGAGCGCCCGCACGTGCTGCGCCAGGAGCTGGCTGATGCCATGTATGACAACGCCGGCATCTTCCGCTCCGCCGAAGGGCTCGAGGCCTGCAAGGCGAAGGTCGAGGAGCTGCGGGAGCGCTACGACCGCGGCGTTGTCGTGCAGGACAAGGGCCGGGATTTCAACACCGACCTGATCCAGGCGATCGAGCTGGGCTCGATGCTGGAGATGGCCGACTGTCTGGTCACCGGCGCGATCGCCCGCACCGAGAGCCGCGGCGCCCACAGCCGGCTGGATTACCCCGAGCGCGACGACGAGGCCTGGCTGCGGCATACCCTGGCGTTCTACGACGAGGGCCAGGTGCGCCTCGACTACCGGCCCGTCACCATCACCGAGTACGAGCCCGCCGTCCGCAGCTACTAGGAGCACGAGTGCAGGTAACCCTCAAGATCGAGCGCTACAACCCCGAGTCCGACGAGAGCCGGCAGGAGACGTTCAGCGTGGACGTGGTCGAGGAGGCCACCCTGCTGGACGTGCTGGATGTGATCAAGGACGAGGTGGACGGGTCGCTCACCTACCGCAAGTCCTGCCGGATGGCGGTGTGCGGCTCCTGCGGCATGCGCATGGACGGTGACGCCGTGCTGGCCTGCAAGACGCCGATGCGTCCCCTCGTCGAGGCCGGCGAGGTGCCGGTGATCTCACCGATGGGCAACCTGCCGGTGCTGAAGGACCTGGTCGTGGACATGGAGCCGTTCTGGGCGAAGTTCCGCGCCATCAAGCCCTACCTGGACGACGGCGGCGAGGAGCCGCCGGTCAAGGAGTGGCGCGTCCAGCAGGAGGAGCTCGACCGCGTCATGACCGAGGCGCTCTGCATCCAGTGCGGCTGCTGCGTGTCGGAGTGCAACTCGATGGAGGCCGACCCCGACTTCCTCGGCCCGGCCGCGCTCGCCAAGGCCGCCCGCTTCGTCAACGACGTCCGTGACCGCGGCGGCAAGAGCCGGCTCGAGATCTATAACGGCCCCCACGGCGTCTGGGACTGCACCCGCTGCTACTTCTGCAATCAGCGCTGCCCCAAGGGCGTGCACCCGCGGGATGCGATCGCGAAGGTGGGTGCGGCCATCTACCAGGAGGGCATGCACTCGGACGGCGGCGCGCGCCACGCGAAGGTGTTCGTGAAGTCCACGCACCAGACCGGCTACCTGCTGGAGACGCATCTGGTGCCCGAGACGGTGGGGCCTGTGAACGCGATCAAGGAGATCCCGTTCGCGCTGCGGCTGGCCCGGGCCGGCAAGGTGCCGAACCCGCTGAAGCCGCACAAGGCCAAGAAGCTGGACGAGGTGCGCAAGCTGCACAAGCTGATCGAGTCCCAGGAGCAGGCGACGCTGGAGGCCGCGAACGCCGGCCCGACCAGGCCGCCCGCCGACCCGGCACAAGCAAAGGAATCCGAGTGAAGTCAAGCTACGCCTACTACCCCGGCTGCCTCGCGAGCCTGTCGCAGAAGGAGCTCGACACCTCCACCCGCGCGATCGCGGACAAGCTGGGGATGACGCTGGTCGACATCCCCTGCAGCACGTGGTGCGGCGCGGGTGACGTGCACGAGGCGCGCCCGGAGTACTACCTGCACCTGAACGCCCGCATCCTCGGCCAGGCCGAGCAGCTCGGCCAGGACACGCTGATGACGATCTGCAACGTCTGCACGCTCAACCTGCGCCAGGCCAACGCCAAGCTGCAGGCCGACCCCGAGCTGCTGCAGCGCGTCAACCGCAACCTCAAGGAGGTCGGCGCGGCGTCCTACTCGGGCGGCGTCGACGTCCGCCACCTGCTGTGGGAGATCGCCGAGGGCGATGGCTACGAGAAACTCAAGCAGATCGCCGAGAAGCCGCTGACGGGGATCAAGATCGCGCCGTTCTACGGCTGCCAGATCCTGCGGCCCTCGCGCCTGCTGGGGTTCGAGGATCCCGACCGGCCGCAGTCGCTGGAGCGGATCATCGAAGCCTGCGGCGCGCAGCCGGTCGACTATCCGAGCAAGATCAAGTGCTGCGGGTTTCCGATCGTGCTGGCCCGCGCCGAGGTGGCGCTGGGCGAGCTGATCCAGCCCCTGGCCGAGGCCAAGGAGGCCGGCGCGGACGCGATGGTGACCCCGTGCCCGCTCTGCCACCTGTCGCTCGACGCCTGGCAGGGCAAGGCATCACGCGAGGCCGACATGGAGTTCGACCTGCCCATCTTCCACCTCGCCCAGCTGGTGGGCGCGGCGGCCGGGCTCAGCTACGACGAGCTCCAGTTCAAGCGCCACGTCGTCAAGGCCTACCCGGTCACGGACAAGATCTACCAGGGGGTCTGACCCCGGTGGGTGTCCGGCCTGCACGCGGAGGGGGCGCGTGAGCCCCAGCTACGCCGCGCTGTTCCGCTCGCCCTACCGAGCGATGATGGTGGCCGCCCTGGGCGCCACCTTCCTGGGCTCGCTGGACGCGCTGATGGTGGTGACCGCGCTGCCCAGCGCGGCCCAGGACATCGGCGGCGTCGACCTGATCTCGCTGGCCGTGGGCGCCACGATGGTGACGATCGTGATGACGCTGCCGCTGGCCGGGGCGCTGATCGACCGCTACGGCGTTGCCCGCAGCTTCGCGATCGCCTGCGTGCTGTTCTCGGCCGCGAACGTGCTGGGCGGGCTGGCCCCCTCGATGCCGGTGGTGGCCGTGTCGCGGGGCGTGCTGGGACTGGGCGCCGGGTTCATGTTCGCGGTGCCGCTGGGCCTGTTCGCGCTGTACGTGCCGAACGAGCTGCGCCCGCGTGCCTTTGGCCTGAACGCGGCCATGTGGGGCGTCTCGG
>Ga0157377_10001401_pt1 | contig 10405 bp, 10 predicted proteins | sample M55metaG_FD_121116 | JGI IMG/M metagenome (GOLD analysis project Ga0157377, IMG submission 121116) | Miscanthus rhizosphere microbial communities from Kellogg Biological Station, Michigan, USA - M5-5 metaG | ecosystem: Host-associated > Plants > Roots > Rhizosphere > Soil | place: USA: Michigan...
CCGTCTTGACGACCGTGCCGGCGCCGGTGTCGATCACGGTCACGGTCGAATCCTTGAAGTTGCCGACGTACGCCTTCGGCGCGGCCGACGCGGCGAGCGCGCCGGCGGCGCAGGCGAAGGCGAGCAGCCGGGCGACGCGGCGGGCGCGCGGTGCGGACACGGACATGGCGAGCTCCCGAAGTTGAGGGTCGCGGGACGCCGCCGCGCCGACGGCGACGGCTGCCCGTGTTGCTTACCGCCGCCCCCGGGCGTCTATTCCGGGAATAAGCTGGCGGCTCGCGCGGTCAGACGATTCGGAGCCATGACCGATCGATCCCTCTTCGAGGCGCAGGTGCTGCCGCACCTCGACGCCGCCTACAACCTCGCGCGCTGGCTGACGCGCGACCCGCACGACGCCGAGGACGTCGTGCAGGAGGCGTGCGTGCGCGCGCTGCGCTACCTCGCGTCGCTGCGCGAAGGCGGCGCCCGCGCCTGGTTCCTGACGATCGTCCGCCACGCGTCGTACGACTGGATCGAGCGGCACCGCGACCGCGACGGTGGCGACGGCGTCGTCGAGGTCGCCGCCGATGCCGAGAGCGAGCCGGCGCACATCGCCGAGCGCCGCGGCGAGTCGCGCGCGCTCGCGCAGGCGATCGCCGCGCTCGAGCTGCCGTTTCGCGAGGTGATCGTGCTGCGCGAGCTCGAGGAGCTCTCGTACAAGGAGATCGCGAGCGTCGCCGCGATCCCGATCGGCACCGTGATGTCGCGGCTGGCGCGGGCGCGCGCGCTGCTGCGCCAGTCGCCCGTGCTGCACGCGATCGCGCCGCGGCGCAGCGGAGGCCAGCGATGAGCGGGGTTCCGATGAATTGCGCCGAGGCCGTCCTCGCGATCGGCGCCTGGTGCGACGGCGAGCTCGCGGGCGATGCGGCCGCTGCGCTCGGCGCCCACGTCGCCGGCTGCGCCGCGTGTCGCGCCGAGCAGGCGGCGCTGGTCGCGCTGCGCGATGAGATCCGCGCGCAGGCGCCGCGCCACGTCGCGCCGCCGGCGCTGCGGGCGCGGATCGAGGCCGAGCTCGCGCGGGCGTTCGCAAGCGCGCCCGTGGACGCGGACGCGCCGGCGCCGGCGCGCGCTGCCTCCGCGCGCGAGGCCGCAGCGCTGCCGCGTCTGCACACGTGGTGGACGCGCGAGCGCCGCCGCTGGTTCGCCGCCGGTGCCCTCGCGGGCGCCTCGCTCGCGGTAGTCGTCGGCGCCCTCACCGGCGTCGTCGCACGCCACTGGGGCGGCGACGACATCGCCGTCGCCGCGGTCGACAGCCACATCGCCGCGACGCTCGGCGGCCACACGATCACGGTCGCATCGTCGGATCGCCACCAGATCAAGCCGTGGCTGTCGGCGCGGCTCGACTACGCGGCGCCGGTGGTCGAGCTCGCCGATTCGCCGTTCGTCCTCGCCGGCGCGCGCGTCGACCGCCTCGGCGGTCGCCCGGTCGCGACGCTCGTCTACCGCTACCGGCTGCACGTCATCGACGTCTTCGTTCGCCCGCTCGCCGACGCCGGCGCCGCGCCCGCAGTGACGACGGTGCGCGGCTTCACGGTCGCGCGCGCGACCGGCGCGGGAATGGAATGGCGCGCCGTTGCCGACGTCGACGCCAGCGCGCTCGCCGCGTTCGTCGAGCGGCTCGCGAGCGAAGCCGAGGCGGCGCAGCCCGCCGGCCGCTGAGCCGCCGGCGCGGCGCAGCGCGCGCGCAGCGACTCAACAAAACGGCGCGCACAAGAGTACGCTTTCGGATTCGCCGCGACCCGGTCAGGGCGACGCGGTCCGAAGGAGGAGTTCGATGACGACATTGCAGATCAACGGCAAGTCGATGCAGGTCGACGCCCCGGACGACACGCCCCTGCTCTGGGTCGTGCGCGACCATCTCGGCCTCACCGGTACCAAATTCGGCTGCGGCATGGCGCTGTGCGGTGCCTGCACCGTCCACCTCGACGGGGCGCCCACGCGCTCATGCCAGATACCGCTCTCCGCCGCGGTCGGCAAGAAGATCACGACGATCGAAGGCGTCGGCGCGACGCGCGTCGGCAAGGCGGTGCAAAACGCGTGGCTCGCGATCGGCGTGCCGCAGTGCGGCTACTGCCAGGCCGGGCAGATCATGAGCGCGACGGCGCTGCTCGAGAGCAACCCGAAGCCGAGCGACACCGACATCGACAACGCGATGAGCGGCAATCTCTGTCGCTGCGGGACCTATACCCGCATCCGCAGCGCGATCAAGGTCGCGGCCGGAATGAAGGGAGAAGCATGATGGACCTGCACGCTCACATCACCGCCAGGCCGACGGGCACCAGCCGGCGCACGTTCCTGAAGACCGTTCCGTTCGCCGGTTTGGTGCTCGGCGTCGGTCTGCCCGGTGTCGGCCACGCTGCCGACGAGCCGCAGAAATACGGTGGCGACGGCATGCCGAACGGCCTGCGCGACAGCCCGAAGATCTTCGTCTCGATCGCTGCCGACGGGACGGTCAGCATCGTCGTCAATCGCTCCGAGATGGGGCAGGGCGTGCGGACCAGCCTGCCGCGCATCGTCGCCGACGAGCTCGACGCCGACATCAAGCGCGTCCGCGTCGTCCAAGCCCCCGGCGACGAAGCCAAGTACGGCAACCAGGACACCGATGGCTCGCGCAGCACGCGGCACTGGTTCGAGCCGATGCGGCGCTGCGGCGCCGCGGCGCGCCAGATGCTCGAGCAGGCTGCAGCGAGTCAATGGCACGTGGCGCTCGATCAGGTCGAGGCGCAGAACCACCAGGTCGTCCACAAGCCGAGCGGACGCCGGCTCGGCTACGGCGCGCTCGCCGTCGCAGCGGCCAAGCTCGACGTGCCGACGCGCGATTCGCTCAAGCTGAAGGATCCGTCGAAGTTCCGCTACATCGGCAAGACCGACAGCACGCTCACCGACGGACCGGTCATCGTGACCGGCAAGTCGCAGTACGGCATCGACACCCGACTGCCGGGAATGCTCTATGCGGTCGTCGCGCGTCCGCCGGTGCTCGGTGGCAAGGTGAAGAGCTTCGACGCCGCCGAAGCGATGAAAGTGCCGGGTGTCGTCAAGGTGTTCGCGATCGACGGCACGCCGCCGCCCTCGGAGTTCATGCCGGTCGGTGGCGTCGTCGTCGTCGGCAAGGACACCTGGGCGGCGATCAAGGGCCGCAACGCACTGAAGATCGACTGGGACGACGGCGTGCACGGCAGCTACGACTCGGCGAGCTACCGCGCCGAGCTCGAGGCTGCGGTCAAGAAACCCGGCGGCAAGGTCGTGCGCAATGAAGGCGACGCCTACGCGGCGCTGGCCGGCGCCGCGAAGAAGCTGCAGGCGGACTACTACGTGCCGCACTACGCGCACGCGACGATGGAATGCCCGGCGGCCGCAGCGCGGATCGTCAACGGCGCGTGCGAGGTCTGGGCACCGAGCCAGTCGCCGCAGGCCGCGCGCGACCGGGTCGCGAAGGCGCTGAGCCTGTCGGCCGAGAAGGTGACGGTCAACGTCACGCTGCTCGGCGGCGGCTTCGGCCGCAAGTCGAAGGCCGACTTCGTCGTCGAGGCCGCGCTGGCGTCGAAGGAGATGGGCGGCGTGCCGGTCAAGGTGACGTGGACCCGCGAGGACGATCTCCACAACGACTACTTCCACGCCGTGTCGGCCCAGCATCTCGAGGCGGGGCTCGACGCCAACGGCAAGGTGGTCGCGTGGCTGCACCGCACCGCAGAACCGACCATCATCTCGATCTTCGCTCCCGATCCGAAGACGCTGGCGCCGTTCGAGCTCGGGCTCGGCCTCACCGGAATGCCGTACCAGATCCCGAACGTGCGGATCGAGAACGCCGAAGCGACCGCACACACGCGGATCGGCTGGCTGCGCGCGGTGAACAACATCCAGCACGCGTTCGCCGCGCAATCGTTCATCGCCGAGATCGCGCAGGCGCAAGGCAAGGACCATCGCGACTACCTGCTCGAGCTGCTCGGCGCCGACCGCCGGATCGATCCGCGCACGATCAGCGAGCCCTGGAACCACGGCGAATCGCCGGAGCGCTACCCGATCAACACCGGACGGCTGCGCAGGGTGATCGAGCGGGTCACGAAGGAGGCGGAATGGGGACGCAAGCTCCCCTCGGGGCAAGGCCTCGGGCTCGCGGCGCACTACAGCTTCGTCAGCTACATGGCGGCGGTGATCGAAGTCGGGGTCAAGCCGACCGGCGAGCTCGTGATTCCGCGGGTCGACGTCGCGGTCGACTGCGGGCCGCAGGTCAACCCCGATCGCATTCGCTCGCAGATCGAAGGCGCGTGCGTGATGGGCCTCAGCCAGGCGATCGTCAGCGAGATCACGTTCAAGGGCGGTCGGTCGCAGCAGGACAACTTCCATCAGTACGAGATCGTTCGCATGAACGTCGCCCCGAAGCGGATCGTCGTCCACCTGGTGCCGTCGGAGTCGTACGACATGCCGCTCGGCGGTGTCGGCGAGCCCGGCGTGCCGGTGATCGCGCCGGCGCTGATGAACGCGATCAACGCGGCGACGGGAAAGCGGATTCGACGCCTGCCATTGCGCGACCAGCTGTCGGCGCCGGTCTGATCGCGCCATGTCGAACGGCCACGGCGATGTCCGCCGTGGCCGCAACGAACGATCGCCGACGCTGAGCCGCGCCAGCGGCGGCGCGGCCGCTTGCGCACAATCGACGGATGACGCCACCGCCGCCCACCGTCGATTCCCCGCAGGCCTGGCGGCGCCTTTGCGTCGCGCTCGCGCTGATGACGATCGGCTCGAGCGCGATGTACGTCGTCGCCGTCGTGTTGCCGAGCGTCCAGGCCGAGTTCGGCACCGCGCGTGCCGACGCGTCGCTGCCGTACACGCTGCTCATGGTGGGCTTCGGCCTCGGCGGCGTCTTCATGGGGCGCCTCGCCGATCGCCGCGGCGTCGCCCTGCCGCTCTGGATCGGTGCCGCCGGTCTCGGCGCCGGGTTCGCGGCGGCGGCGCTCGCCGGCAACATCTGGAGCTTCGCGATCGCCCACGGCGTCCTGCTCGGGCTCGTCGGCAGCTCGGCGAGCTTCGCGCCGCTCGTCGCCGACACCGCGCTCTGGTTCGATCGCCGGCGCGGCATCGCGGTCGCGATCTGCGCGAGCGGCAACTACGTCGCCGGCGCGATCTGGCCGCCGATCGTGCAGCACTTCGTCGAGAGCGTCGGCTGGCGGCAGACGTACCTCGGCCTCGCCGCGTTCACGTTCGTGACGATGACGGTGCTCGCGTTCTTCATGCGCGGCCGCGCGCCCGCGGTCGTGGCCGCTGCTGACGGCGCTGCATCGCGAGCGCTTGCTCCCGAGCGGCCGTTCGGGCTCTCGAAGACCGCGGCGCAGACGCTCCTCAGCATCGCCGGCGTCGCCTGCTGCGTGGCGATGGCGATGCCGCAGGTCCACATCGTCGCCTACTGCGGCGACCTCGGCTACGGCGCGGCGCGAGGCGCACAGATGCTCTCGCTGATGCTCGCGTGCGGGGTGGTCAGCCGGCTCGTTTCGGGTGCGATCTGCGACCGCATCGGCGGCCTGCGCACGCTGCTGCTCGGCTCGGTGCTGCAGGGAACGGCGCTGCTGCTCTTTTTGCCGTTCGACTCGCTGGCATCGCTCTTCGTCGTCTCGGCGCTGTTCGGCCTCTTCCAGGGCGGCATCGTGCCGTCGTACGCGATCATCGTGCGCGAGCACTTCGCCGCCGACGAGGCCGGCTGGCGGACCGGAACGATCCTGATGATGACGCTGTTCGGCATGGCGCTCGGCGGCTGGATGTCGGGCAAGGTGTTCGACCTCACCGGCTCGTACCACGCCGCGTTCATCAACGGCATCGCGTGGAACCTGCTCAACCTGAGCATCGCCTTCTACCTGCTGCGCGGCCACGCGGCGCGGCGGCGCGCCGCGGCGGCGCTCGCCTGAGGCGACGACCTACACTCTCGCCCGCCCGTGACAACGACTCCAGAGCCCGCCGGCCGCGATCTCATCGGCGGCGCCGACCCCGACGACGGCGGCGACGACGGCAACCGCCTCCACACGACCGGCATCGTGCCGAGCCAGGACCTGCGCGCGATGGTGCTGCGCAAGGAGATCATCGCGCTCGAGCCGATCACCGACGACCAGTTCCAGCCGGCGAGTCTCGACCTCCGCCTCGGGCCCACCGCGTACCGCGTGCGCGCGAGCTTCCTGCCCGGCAAGGGCTCGGTGCGGGCCAAGCTCGACGAGTTCGCGATGCACGCGATGGACATCACCACCGGCGGCGTCCTCGAAAAGGGGTGCGTCTACATCATCCCGCTGCTCGAGGGGCTCGACCTGCGCCATCGCACCGCGGCGATGGGCAACCCGAAGAGCTCGACCGGCCGGCTCGACATCTTCACGCGCCTCATCACCGACGCCGGCACGGCCTTCGACCAGGTCCGCGAGCAGTACAGCGGCATGCTTTACGCGGAAGTTTCGCCGCGCACGTTCAGCGTGCTCGTCCGCAAGGGCTCGCGCCTGAGCCAGTTGCGCATCCGCCGCGGCCGGCCGATCGCGAGCGACGGCTTCATGCGCCGCCTGCAGGAAGAGCACGGCCTCGTGCAGCTTCCCGAGGACGACGATGCACGCAGCGTCGAGATCGACAACGGCGTTCCGGTGCGCGTCGACCTGCAGGGGCGCCGCTCCGGCGGGATCATCGGCTACCGCGCGAAGAGCCACGCCGGGCTGGTCGACATCGACCGCGTCGGCCACTACGCGGTCGCCGACTACTGGGAGCCGGTGCGCGCCCCCGAGCGCGGCGGCCTGATCCTCGACCCCGCCGAGTTCTACATCCTGGCGTCGCAGGAGGCGGTGCGCGTGCCGCCCGGCTACGCGGCCGAGATGATCGCGTACGACACGCTGGTCGGCGAGTTCCGCGTCCACTACGCCGGCTTCTTCGATCCCGGATTCGGCCACGGCGATGCCGGCGGCGAGGGCTCGCGCGCGGTGCTCGAGGTGCGCTCGTACGAGGTGCCGTTCGTGCTCGAGCACGGCCAGCTCGTCGGCCGGCTCGCGTACGAACGGCTGACGTCGGTGCCGCACGTCCTCTACGGACAGGGCGTGCGGTCGTCGTACCAGGGCCAGGGCATCAAGCTCAGCAAGCACTTCAAGGCGCCCTGACGCCCGGCCGAGCTGCGGCGGTCAGCGGTCGTAGACGAACGGCTGCCCGCACTCGTATTCGCCGATCACGCCCTTCACGATTCGCGCGATCACCGGCTTCATCACCTCCGGGCCGTGCCATGTCGTCGCGACGACGCGGCCGGCGTCGTCGACCTCGACGACGAACGCGGTGTCGTCGCGAGACGCCGGGTCGGCGCGCAACCGCTTGTTGAGCTCGTCGACGAAGGCGTGCGGGTCGAGCGCGACCGGCTCGCGCGCCGGCCGCCGCAGCAGGCGCTTCCAGTGGTCGCTGCTCGCGCTCGCAGGCCGGCGCCTGGGTGCGCCGCCGCGCGTCTGGCCGACCGCAGGTCCTGATTGCTTCGCCACGGGCTGCGCAAACTTCTCGACGTGCGGTGGCAACGGCTGTGCCTTCGCGAGCCCTCAGGACTGCGTCGGCTCGACGCGAACCAGCCGCGTTCCGGTGTCGGCGATCGTGAACGTGCCGTCGTCGTTGGCCGCGACCGGCAGCCGCGCATACGCGGTGCGGTACGTGTGCGTGCCGTCGGCCGCGATCTCTTCGACGATCGTGTAGGAGGCGCCCGTGATCGAGCGGACTTCGAAATCGCGAGTGGCGTCGCGGGGCGGCGGGTCGTTGGGCATCTGGAAGGCGGGCAAGGGATGGCGCGTCATCGTCGTTGCTCGTCGGTGCGGGGGTGGGTGCGGCGACTTCGCTGAGTCGCCCATGCAGCGCGGCAAGACACATGGGCAAACGGCGTGCGCCGGACCGTGCCCGCTCCGAAACGGGCACGGCCGTTGCTCCGCGGAGCCATGCGGCTGTCGAAATCTCCCCTGTCGCGTGGTCTGCGCCGCGATGCGAAGCGCAGGCCCGTCGCGCAGCCGACGCCTGTGCCTGTCGAGCCCCGCGAGCCCGCGCCCGCCCGCGAACCCGACGACGAGCACGCCCCGCCGCAAGCGCCCGAGGCCGGGTTCCGAATCTCGTCGTACGAGCTCAAGCGCGGCCTCGAAGTCGTCGAACTGCCGACCTCGTTGCCGGCCGAGGTCCTCGATCGCCTCTTCAAGTCGCGATGAGTCGGCGCTGTCGCCGCCGTGCCCGCCGCGGCGCCGTAGGACTGCAGCGCGTTCGCTTGTCCACCATCTTCCCGCCACTCGTGCGCTCGCCTAACGTCGCGTCCGCATCCACGCACGAGACCACCATGCCCGCGAACCAGCGAACCGCACGCGTTCGTGACCGCCGCGTCGCGACCGACGCGACCGAGCTCCTCCGCGCCGACCACCGCGAGGTGCGGGGCCTTTTTGCCGAGTACGCGAAGCTCGCCCGGGCGCGCGCCGCCGGCAGCGAGCGCAGGCCCCTCGCCGAGGAGATCTGCACGCTGCTGACGGTGCACGCGGCGATCGAGGAGGAGATCTTCTATCGCGAGGCGCGCGCGGCCGGCGTCGACGCCGACCTCCTCGACGAAGCCGAGGTCGAGCACGCCGCGGCCAAGGACCTGATCGCGCAGATCCGCGAGCTCGACGCCGCTGACGCGCTCTACGACGCCAGGGTCAGGGTCCTCGGCGAGTACGTCGACCACCACGTTGCCGAGGAGGAGGGCGAGCTGTTCTCGAAGTGCCGCGCCTCTGCGATGGACCTCCACGCCGTTGGCGCCCGCCTCGCCTCCCGCCAGGCCGAGCTGATGAGCGAGATGAGCGAAGGAATGGAGGTCGTCCCCTGACGTCCTGCGCTTCGCACCCGATTCACCACCAACCCTAGAAAGGCACGACCATGAGCCTCATCAGCTTCCTCCGCGACGCCGGCGAAAAGCTCTTCAACGCACCGAAGGCCGCGCCGGCTCCCGCCGCGGCGCCGGCGCCCGACATCGCCGCCCTCAACGAGACCGCGGCGCAGGCGATCGAGCGCTACATCGCGTCGCAGGGCCTCAAGGCCGACGGCCTCGACGTCAAGTACGACGGCGCGACGCAGACCGTCACCGTGAGCGGCATCGCTCCCGACCAGGCGACCAAGGAGAAGATCGTTCTCTGCTGCGGCAACGTCTCGTCGGTCGCCAAGGTCAACGACCTCCTCACCGTCGCCGGCGGCGGCGAGGAAGAATCGAAGTACCACGAGGTCAAGAGCGGCGATACGCTTTCGAAGATCGCCAAGGAAGCGTACGGCGACGCCAACGCGTACATGAAGATCTTCGAGGCGAACAAGCCGATGCTCTCCAATCCCGACAAGATCTACCCCGGGCAGAAGCTGCGCATCCCGCCGAAATGAAGGTGGCGCTGAAGCCCTGGCTCACGCTCGCGAAGAGCGCGGTGTCGTCGTGGCTCGACGACTACGCGCCGAGCATGGGTGCGGCGCTCTCGTACTACACCGTCTTCTCGCTCGCGCCGCTGCTCCTGATCGTCGTCTCGGTCGCCGGGCTCGTGTTCGGCGAGGAGGCGGTGCGCGGCGAGCTGTTCGGCCAGCTGCAGGGCCTGATGGGCGCCGATGCGGCGCAGGCGGTGCAGGGCCTGCTCGCCAGCGCGAGCAAGCCGAGCCACGGCGTGCTCGGCACCGTGATCGGGGTCGCGGTGCTCCTGTTCGGCGCGACGACGGTGTTCGGCGAGCTGCAGGACGACCTCGATCGCATCTGGCGCGCCCCGGCGCGCCAGGGCAGCGGCGTGTGGTCGCTGCTGCGCGCGCGCCTGCTCTCGTTCGGGATGATCCTCGCGCTCGCGTTCCTGCTGATGGTCTCGCTCGTCATCGGCGCCGTCATCTCGGCGCTCGGCAAGTGGTGGGGGCCGATGTTCGGCGGCTGGGAGGTGCTCGCGCAGATCGTCAATCTCGTCGTCGGCTTCGCTCTCACGACGGCGATCTTCGCGATCATCTACAAGATGATGCCGCGCGTGCACGTGCGCTGGCACGACGTCTGGATCGGCGCGGTCGTGACCGCGCTGCTGTTCACGATCGGCAAGTTCCTGATCGGCCTGTACATCGGCAAGAGCGGGGTGGCGTCTGGCTACGGCGCCGCGGGCTCGCTGATCGTCGTCTTCCTCTGGGTCTACTACTCGGCGCAGATCTTCCTGCTCGGTGCCGAGTTCACCTGGGTCTACGCGCGCACGCACGGCTCGATGCAGGAGCCGGCGGCCGCCGTGCAGGCCGCCGCCGAGAAGTCGCACGAGGCCGAGGAGCGTGCGCCGACGCGCGGCGGCAGCGGGGCCGCCGACGGCGTCCCTGCCAAGCCGCCCGAGCTCGGCGCGACGCCGCCGCGCGCCGCGGCGCCGGCAGCGGC
>Ga0157377_10001407_pt1 | contig 10379 bp, 9 predicted proteins | sample M55metaG_FD_121116 | JGI IMG/M metagenome (GOLD analysis project Ga0157377, IMG submission 121116) | Miscanthus rhizosphere microbial communities from Kellogg Biological Station, Michigan, USA - M5-5 metaG | ecosystem: Host-associated > Plants > Roots > Rhizosphere > Soil | place: USA: Michigan...
ATCAGCCGTCCCCTGCGCTGACGACCGCCGCCAACGATAGTGCGGCTCAGGCTGGTCAGAACCCAGCGCCGCTCAGCTCTGCTCCCGTCGGCGATCATGCAAAAGATCAATTCGCGTTCGATTCCAATTTCGGCCACGACGGTGAATCCCCCGCCGGGAACACCACACAGTTTGATCAGCCGTCCCCTGCGCTGACGACCGCCGCCAACGATAGTGCGGCTCAGGCTGGTCAGAACCAGGCGCCGCTCAGCGCCGCTCTCGCCGGCGATCATGCAAAAGATCAATTCGCGTTCGATTCCAATTTTGGCCACGACGGCATTGGCGAATCCTACGCCGGGAACATGACACAGCCTGATCAGCCGATTTTTCAAACAGTGTCTGACATCCTGGCTCACACCGCAGAAGCTCACTCCGCCCAAGCGGTCGCCGCGGACGGTCAAAATCACGATGCCGCCTTGACGCCCGTACAGAAAGATAAACCGTTAAGTGACTTCATCATTCATGCATAAAGGGTTACTGATCATGTCAAGCTCTATCGAGGATCTCGGTGTCCGCAGTGGTGGAGGATGATCCCGCTCTAACAGCGATGCCACATTCGCGGAATGCAAGCGATGAGCCGCGCGACGACTAGCTCCGAGGCGATGCAGGACGGTGCGGCAGCCGAGTTGACCGCCGCTTTGGCGTCCTGTCGCGGCGCATTCCTCGCCACCGGCCTGATCAGCGGCATGAGCAACGTTCTCATGCTGACCGGCGCGATCTTCATGCTCGAAATCTACGACCGGGTGCTGCCGAGCCGCAGCGTGCCGTCGCTGATCGGGATCGCCGTCCTGGCGGCTGCCCTCTATGTTGCGCTCGGCTTTCTGGATCTGATCCGAGGACGCATTCTTGCTCGCATCGGCATCAGCCTCGATGAGGCGCTGAGCGGACGACTTTATCAGACCATCGTACGACTGCCGTCCATCGTCGGGCTGCGAAACGACGGGGCAGCGCCGATGCGAGACCTGGACACCGTCCGGGCATTTCTGGGCGGCATTGGTCCGGTCGCGCTATTCGATTTGCCTTGGATACCGGTCTATCTCGCAATCTGCTTCGCGTTCCATTTCTTGATCGGCATCACGGCGACGATCGGAGCGTTGATTCTGATCATTCTGACCCTCCTGACCGAATGGCTCGTGCTCAAGCCGACAAAAACGGCGGCCAAGCTGGCGCAATTGCGCAATACCATACTCGAGTCGAGCCGGCGCAATTCCGAAACTCTGGTCGCCATGGGCATGGTCCCGCATCTCATCGGGCGCTGGAGCAAGGTCAATGCGGATTATCTTGCGAACAACAGGCGCGCGAGCGACGCCGCCGGAGGCTTTGGCGCAACCTCCAAGGTCCTGCGGCTGATGCTGCAGTCGGCCGTGCTCGGAGTTGGCGCCTACCTCGTCATCCATCAAGAGGCCTCGGCTGGAATCATCATCGCCGGCTCGATCCTCAGTGCCCGGGCTCTCGCGCCTGTCGACATTGCCATCTCCCATTGGCGAGGCTTTGTGGCGGCGAGACAGAGTTGGGATCGGCTGCGGAGGTTGTTGGCGACGGTCCCGCCGGAAACCGAGCCGATGCCGCTGCAGCCGCCGCACAAGAGCCTCGTTGTCGAGAACGCGAACGTGGTGCCGCCGGGAGAACAAAAGCCGGTGGTGCGCGACCTGTCGTTAAAGCTCCAGCGCGGCAACGGCCTCGGCGTGATCGGCCCCAGCGCTTCCGGCAAGTCGTCGCTCGCCCGCATGCTGGTCGGATATTGGGCGCCCAGGCAGGGCAAGGTCTGCCTTGACGGCGCTTCACTGCATCAATGGGCTCCGCATTTACTGGGACGCTCCATCGGCTATCTGCCGCAGCATGTCGAACTGCTCACCGGCACCGTGGCGCAAAACATCAGCCGTTTCGAACCCGATGCCGATCCGGCGGCGATACGGGCGGCGGCAGCGACCGCCGGCGTCCATGACATGATCGTGTCTCTGCCGAACGGATACGATACGCAAATCGGCGAGCAGGCGGGAGCGCTCTCGGCGGGACAAGCGCAGCGCATAGCGCTGGCCCGCGCGCTCTATCGCGATCCATTCCTGGTGGTTCTCGACGAGCCCAATTCCAATCTCGATGCCGAAGGCGATGCCGCATTGACGCAGGCCATCCTCAGCATCCGCGCGCGCGGCGGCATCGCGGTCGTGATCGCCCACCGCCCAAGTGCAATCGCCGGAGTGGATCTCCTCTTGGCGATGAAAGAGGGACACGCGGTAGCCTTCGGGCCCAAAGATGAAGTGCTCGCGAAGGTATTGCAGCGAGAGCAGCCGCCGCGTGTGCTCAAGGTCGTGCCTGAAGCCGGGAGTGCCTAGCTTGGCAAAGAGCTCTTCAGCCACGCAACGATCGATTCGGCACAACATCATCGCCGGCATGACGGTCTTTGTCATCCTTGCCGGCGCCGTGGGCGGCTGGGCCGGAACCACCGCGCTCTCCGGTGCGCTGATCGCACCCGGGCAGGTCGTTGTCGATTCGAATGTCAAGAAGGTACAGCACCCCACCGGCGGCGTGGTCGGCGAGCTGCGCGTTCGCGACGGCGATCGCGTCAAGGGGGGCGAAATCGTCATGCGCCTCGACCAGACCGTGACACGTTCGAACCTGGCGATCATCACCAAAGGTCTCGACGAGCTCTCGGCGCGCAAGGCACGACTCTCAAGCGAACGCGATGGCGCGGACGCGATGGTCTTTCCCGATCCGCTTATGAGTCGGCGAAGCGACCCGGACGTCGCACAGATCATGGACAGCGAGCGCAAGCTTTTCGATCTGCGCAAGACGTCTCGTTCGGGGCAGAAGGCACAGTTGCGCCAGCAGGTCGAGCAGCTCCAGGAAGAGATCGTCGGCATGACCGCCCAGCAGCGGGCCAAGAAGCGGGAGGTTGAACTCATCACCCGCGAGCTCGAAGGGGTGCGCGATCTGTTCCAGAGGAACCTGGTCCAGATCAATCGTCTGACGCAGCTGGAGCGCGAAGCGACGAGGGTCGACGGCGAACAGGCGCAGCTGACCGCTTCCGTCGCCCAGGCCAAAGGCAAGATCGCCGAGACAGAGCTAAAAGTAATACAGATAGATCAGGATCTTAGCAGCGAAGTCGCCAAGGAGATGCGCGAGATCGATGCCAAGATCGGCGAATTCATCGAACGCAAGATCGCGGCCCAAGACCAGCTGCAGCGCGTCGATATCCGCTCGCCCCAGGATGGGACCGTTTTCCAGCTCACCGTTCACACCGTCGGAGGCGTGATTGCCTCCGGCGAAGCGATCATGCTGATCGTTCCGGATGCCGACAGTCTGACCGTGGAAGCCAGGGTCAATCCGCAAGATATCGAGCAAGTGCAGCTGGACCAGAAGACGGTGCTGCGCTTTCCGGCATTCAATGTTGCGACCACTCCGGAGATCGACGGTCAGGTCAGCAGAATCTCCGCCGACATAAGCACGGATCAGCGCACCGGTCAGAGCTATTATACGATTCGGATCTCAATCCATCCGGATCAGCTCGCGCGTTTGGGCAACGTTAGACTTGTTCCGGGCATGCCGGTCGAATGCTTCATTCAGACGGGAGATCGGACGGTTATTTCCTATTTGCTGAAGCCTCTGCGCGACCAGTTGAAGCGGACATTCCGTGAAAAAGGATAATGGCAGATTTTACAAATCCTGAACCCGTCATGCCCGGACAATGTCGAACGCGGTTGGGCAGGTGGGATTGATCGAGAGCGTAGCATCCGCGGGACCAAAGACTGCTCGCGATGAAAAATGTCCTACGGCGATCGGCGCAGGCACTGGCCTCCAGGAGGAGCGTCGGTCTCCTTCTTCTGGCGATCCTTCTGCTGATCCGGGTCTGGGATCCTCGTCCGCTGGAGGAGCTCAGGCTTAGAAGCTTCGACTTCTTCCAGACTACCAGCCCGCGCGATTCCGCCGTTCGTCCGGTCGTGATCGTCGACATCGACGAGAACAGCCTGAGCGCATTTGGGCAATGGCCCTGGCCGCGCACCATCCTCGCAGACCTGCTCACTCGCCTGTACGAATGGCAGGCCGCGGCGATCGCGTTCGATGTCATATTTCCGGAACCAGACCGCTCGTCTCTCAACGAAGCCGTGAAGCATTTTCGCGACCTGGACGACGATACACGCGGACGCTTGCTCCATTTGCCGAGCAATGACGAGGTCTTCGCCCAGGCGATCGGTCGGGGAAACGTGGTGCTTGGACAGGCGGGAATCAACGCGTTCCATCCGCGTTCACTGGAGAAGCCCCCCGAAACGGCTTTTGCCACCGTCGGCCCCGATCCCAGCCCCTATCTTATTGCATTCCCTTATATCCTGCGAAATCTCCCCAAGCTGGAACAGGCGGCTGTCGGCCACGGGCTCATCAGCATCCGCACAGAACGGGACGGAATGGTACGCCGGGTGCCGATTGTGATGCAGGCTGAAGACAAGATTGTCCCGGCGCTCACCCTGGATTTGCTGCGCGTGGCCACCGGATCGAGCACCATCATGATCCGCACGGACGAATCGGGAATTCAAAGCGTTGCCGTGCCCGGCCTTGAATTGCCGACCGACCGGAACGGTCGCATTTGGGTTTATTTCGGTCCGCATGACAAGGCCAGATTCGTTTCGGCAAAGGATGTAGTCGAAGGAAATGTCGCGCCGGAGATATTTGCCGGCAAGCTCGTGTTGGTGGGCACGTCGGCGATTGGTTTGCTGGACGTGAAGACCACGCCGGTCCTTTCGGCGATGCCGGGCGTGGAGGTGCACGCGCAACTGCTCGAAGCGGCGCTGACGAACTCCCTGCTCGTCGCCCCGAGTTACGCAATTGTCGTTGAAATGATCGGCGCGCTGATCGGCGGCGTCGTCCTCGCCCTGCTTGCCCCGGCGGCCAGCGTTCTGATGCTGTTCGCGAGCGCAGCACTCGCGGCGGCGGCATTCGTCGCCGCGTCGTGGATTCTCTTCAGCCGGTACCAGATGCTGTTCGACGCGACCTTCCCTCTCATCGCCACCTTGTCGGTGTACATGAGCATGGTCCTGATGGGATATTTTCGCGAACAATTGGACCGCCGACGCATCCGTTCTGCTTTCGCCCAGTACTTGTCGCCAACTCTGGTCGAGCAGCTCGCGAATTCGCCGCAACGCCTTGTCCTCGGCGGTGAGGAACGTGTCATTACGGTCCTGTTCAGCGACGTCCGCGGCTTCACGACCATCGCCGAGACCTACAAAGACAATCCGCACGGGCTGACGACATTGATGAACCGTTTTTTGACGCCCCTGACCAATGCCATCATGGCGCGCAACGGCACCATCGACAAATATATGGGCGACGCGGTCATGGCGTTCTGGAACGCGCCGCTCGACGACCCCGCGCACGAGAGCGATGCCTGTCATGCAGCGCTCGACATGCTCGAGCGCGTGGATGCGCTGAATCAGGAACGGGAGCGGGAAGCATCCACGAGCGGCACCCGTTTCGTGCCGATCAAAATCGGGATCGGCATCAACACCGGGCGTTGCACCGTTGGCAATATGGGCTCGGATCTGCGGTTTCAATATACGGTGATGGGCGACAGCGTGAATCTCGCCTCCCGCCTGGAGGGCCAAACCAAGGCTTACGGCTTGCCGATCCTCATCGGATCGAGAACCGCGGCGGCCGTCGCCGAGCAGTTCGCTTTGCTCGAGATCGATTCCATTCGGGTGAAGGGAAAGACGGAAGCGGAAGTCATTTATGCGATTGTCGGCCGCGCCGACGTTGCTGCAAGCCCGGAGTTTAGATCCCTGCAGGACCATTGGGCCATGCTGCGTGTCTGTTACCGCAAGCAGGATTGGACCGGCGCCTTGAAAATGATTGACCTCTGCCATTGCGAGTGCGAGCGGCTCGGTCTTGTCGGCTTGATTGATGCCTATTCGGATCGAATGCGGCGGCTCGAACAGAGGTCGCCGACCCCCGAGTGGGACGGTGTATTCACGGCAGAGACAAAGTAGCCGCCGTCCTCCGGGACGCAGGGTCCCGCTGGTCGCGATCTGGGGCCCCTCGCCGCCCCAATCGCTTGCCCTGTGTTGTGGCGTAAGGCCCCTGGGGGCAAATGCCACCGGTTTATCGCACAAAAATGGGCAGCCTAGCTGACCGAATTCGCACTCGTTGTGATGGCCATCACATCGGGAGGGCGGCGCCGCCGATAGTCTGCTGCAATCGCATTCATGGATGGAGGCGATCATGCGAAACAGCAGCATTACGCGGTTGGTCATCAGGACGGCGGTTGCGGTTGGAATGGCGGTGATCGTTGTCAGCGCGATCGGCTGCGCCGTTGCGCAGCCGCCGGCGGAGGCGACCGAGGTCAGCGCGCAGAAAGCTCTCACGAATCGATATCAGCTTTCGGACGCTGACTTCCGGCTCACTGATCGCCAGCAGCTCAGAGGCTATTTCCTTGACGGGTCGCGCGACCGATTGAGGTGACCGTCGCACCGACCTGTGAAGGCTCGGCTCTTAGGAGTGAATTACGGCCAGCCGGAACACGGCTAGGGTTAAAGGCGGGCTGGACAGCTCCCCGATCTCCCCCGATCCCAAGCTGTCCTGACATACGCCGAACCTAGAACTTGCCCCGCTTTCGCGGGGCTTTTTTCTTGGGAGGCGAACCGCAAACATTTGCCCGCTCTGATCGTTGTTTTGACCGATGCCGTTGAAAAACGATTTTGAGGGGAGTTTCAGAGGCAACCTTGATTCAAGACGAGCATCGGGCGCGCAAGATCGAATCGAGAAGTCGGCGCCCACGATTCGATCGCTGCGCGCCGATGGCATGCCGCCGACGTCTTCAACAGGTATCGCCCCAATCCGGACAGTGCGGAGGAGATTTGCTCTTTTTCGAGGATGCCCCAGACGAGGCCGTCAATCAGGACTTATTGCTGAGGACCCGGCAGGCTGAGGTCCCGTTCCGCTCGAAAAATGTTGCTATATAGGTTTGCAACCCACTGCCGGCCTCTGGCAGTGACGTTGAGGTAGCGAATGGCGGTCTGGACGAATGGAGAGACGCGCTTCCAATAAAACTGCGGATATAAATCGATCAGATCCGCGGGCGTGGAATAGCCAAGCTGTTTGTTCATGCCGGCTTCTTCGAACTCATAGTACAGCGCATTGGCCTTTCGCAAGTAGTGTGGATCGCCGAGTTGGCCGATGAGATCGGCGGCTCGCACCAGCTGCCCCTCTTCATCCGGCTCCTCTTCGTTTGTGGGAGTGAAAGCGGGAAACCGCGTGCATTCGATGGCTCGAGCGATTCGCTCGGCATCTAGTCCCTCGATTGTGTCAATACGATCCAGCACGAACAGCTTGGAGCGATCGACATGATAAGGCGCAAGGGAGGCGTCGGAGGAGCCGCGCGACAAGCGGACCTTGGCGCCGGTCGCGTCGATGACGCATCCGTCAGGTCCATCGCCCTTGAGGATGCCTCGGACGTATCCGATGTCATGCGTGAGACAGGCGACTATGATGTGTGCGTAATCAGTTGGGAGCGTAGGGGCGAGGAATGCTCGCCCCTTCATAATGTCATGGCCAGCCAGCGTCACCAGCATCGTGTGTTCGACGTTGTGGTAAAGGGCATCACTGTTGCCAATCCCCTCGAGCGCAAGTCGGGCAACCGAGGGAATCAGTTCGGTCAAGCGCGCGTGGGAAGAGCCAAATCGATGCTTCATGTCTGAAGCAAGGAAAGAACCCAATGCCTCCGACGCCAATTCGGGGATTGTGATCATCGGGTCAAATCCAAAAGAGCGTACATTCTCAGGCCGTATCCGTAGCGCCCGCACGCCCGTGGCGGCTCTTCGGAGGATCTGCAAACGACGAAATGGAAGCGGAACCCATTTTCCACGCGACCAGCCTTTGAGGCATCACTCTGGGAGCGGCACTATTTTCGGTCCCGTCGGGCGGACCCTTCGATATCGGACAGACTGAGCGGCGGCAAGAAGCGCGTATCCATCAGGACTACCGCAGGCGCGGATCGATTATGTCGTTCCAGGCGGAATTGAAATCAGATCCTGTCCCGGTCGCAACCAAGTCGTGGTCATGATCTGCGAGACTTGCATTCCACAGTCCATTGTCGACACGGATCGTGAGCGTGAAATTCTGCGCGTCCCAATGGCGGACTGTCTCGATCAGCTCCAGTTCGGCCCGGCTCAACCTCATATATGTCCCTCCCAGCCGTACGCGCCGGCTTTGTTCCTGTCTCGTTGCCCTCAAGCCCCGGGGATCCAAGGCTTACCCCTTTCAGCAGCTGCTGACGATCCCTCGCCGATGGGCGCCCCGCGTGATCGCGATCCGTCGGGGCAACTCGAATGTGGTGCAGAATCGTTCCTCGAATGAATGGGTGCGGATCGCGCCCGATGCGGTGGTTGCCTGAGACTAAATCGTTCGGTTGATTCGCTCGGAAGGGCCGGGCCCTTCACGGTGCGGAAGCGACCGTCATCTGAATCGCCCGCGCGATCCATCGAGAAAATAGCCCCTGAGCTCCTGACGATCACTGAGCCGGAAGTCCGTTTCCGAAATCTGGGTTTCAGGTCTGTTGGTGAGGGCTTCCTGCGCGATGATCTCGATCGGGGACTGAGCACCGGCGCTGCCGATCGGGCCAACAGTGACAACTGCAACTCCGATGACAACCGCGATTCCGACGACCAATTGCGTGATGCTGCTTGCCATGATCGCCTCCATCCGTGAATGCGATGGTCGTGAAGATTAGGGCAACGGGCCCCTCGGCGTGTGATGGCCATCACAAAGAGTGCGAATCCGGTCAGTGCCATTGACCTATTACATCGGCCGTTTCCCAGGATCCCGGCCCCCTGCTCTTCCGGGGAGCGCCGAGGCCCCTGGCGGTTTCTCAGCTCCGGCAGCTGCCCCCTTGTCGGCTTCATTTCGCGTGTGAACTCACTCTTACACAGGTTCCGCCGTCCACACGCCAATTGCCGGACTCGACATAGCCGCTCGGGCACGGTCCTTTGTTCGGAGCTTCACTGCAGCCGACGAGCGCGATTGCAGCAACGATGGCCAGGGATAACAATCCGAGCATTTCCCCTCCATCTTGATCCCTCTACCCGGGACGCGGCGCGCCCCGGGAGCCGCGCTGACGCCAACAATCGCTATTCCAAAGTCGCTCCCATCATCATTCGCGTAGTGCTGGGCATGATCGCCTCCATCCGCGCGCGGGCGACATGACCCAGGCTCGCTCTAGGAACGGCACGGCCCCGCGAATGTGAGAAGTGCCGCACCAGTCGCAGCGCGTTGGCGGACGCGGGAAGTCCATTCGATTATGTGATTGTCGACGTTCTGAAGCTGGTCCGCGAAGGCGGGCTCCCGCACCGATGTATCATCGATGAAGAACAGTCCGCCGGCGATCTGCTTCCGATCCTCGATGCTTAGGCCAGGACTAGCTTCGTTGCCCATCTCGAAGCCCCCTATCTGTGAGAGGAGCACCAAGCATGTTCCCGGCTCCGCGACCCGCGCTGTGACGGCCATCACAAAATTGACGATTGTACGGACATCCTTGGCCACTGGCTGACCGCAGCAGATAGGGCAGCAGGTGGTAAATTGGGCTGCGTTGCTCGCGGTGGTCCGCAAGCTGCTGATATCGATTTTGCAACTACGGACGCCTTGGAGCTTTTTGCGCTTTCTGCCGCGATCCTGGCGCTGGGAGGCGTGTTTTGGCCTGTGCGCTATCAGGACCCGACGCGAGCGGCCCGGATAGGTCGAACGTCCCGCGACCTGTCTCATGGTTCGCCCGCGTGACAAGAAGGAATGGGGTCTGTTTTTCGACGGCGTCCGGGGGTGCCGCAAGGTGGGCAGGCGGAGATCCCCGTCTTGTCGCCCGCCCTCGGCGATCAAGGAGCGGCCGATCGTTACCGCTTCTTGCGCATAGGCCAGCAAATCCGCGGCTGGTTGACGAGGGATCGCCGGGATGAGCATCATGGCGGCAATTCCCCCCTTTTCTCCAGCTCGATTGGTTCATCATGCAAGATCGCGCCGACCAGCCAGCCTCGGTCCACGACACCGCGACGGCACCCGGCGATCTGCACAACCTCCATGAATTCGTCGCCAAGGCGCGGCAGAACCTCAACCAGAACGACTGGGATTACATCGTCGGCGGGGCGGAATCCGAAACCACGCTGCGGCGCAACCGCATGGCGCTCGACACGATCGCCTTTCGCCCGCGCGTGCTGCGCGACGTCAGCAAGGTCGATGCGTCGGTGAGCCAGTTCGGACGCAAGCTCCGCCTGCCGGTCGTGCTCGCGCCGGTGGGATCGCTCGAGAGCTTTCACGCCGCCGGCGCCGAATCCGTCGTGCGCGGGGTCGAGGAGTTCGGGTGCGCGCAC
>Ga0157377_10001410_pt1 | contig 10365 bp, 8 predicted proteins | sample M55metaG_FD_121116 | JGI IMG/M metagenome (GOLD analysis project Ga0157377, IMG submission 121116) | Miscanthus rhizosphere microbial communities from Kellogg Biological Station, Michigan, USA - M5-5 metaG | ecosystem: Host-associated > Plants > Roots > Rhizosphere > Soil | place: USA: Michigan...
GTATTTGAGGAAGGGTCGACGCTCCCGCGATCTTGCACGCTCTCGGACCCAACTCCCCACCCAAGGTGACCTCGAACCGCTGTCACCCAGGTGACCTTTTGCCGCTGACACTTCCCCCCATTGGCGCTAGCCCAGCGAGCCGAACATCAGATCCGGATCTCCTCCTGCTGCGCGCGCGTCATGGCCGACTTGTTCGCGTTCTTGTACTCGCGCGCGGCGGCGATGAACGAGCGGAACAGCGGGTGCGGCGCGGCGGGACGGGACTTGTACTCGGGATGGAACTGGCAGCCGACGAACCACGGGTGCCCTTCCAGCTCGACGATCTCTACGAACTTGCCGTCGGGGGAGAGGCCGGTGACGCGCAGGCCCTTCTCCTCGATGGCCGGCACGTACTCGGGGTTGACCTCGTAGCGGTGGCGGTGGCGCTCGTCGATCTGCTCCGCGCCGTACGCGGCGCGGGCGATCGATCCCTCGCGCAGCGAGCAGGGGTATTTGCCGAGCCGCATGGTGCCGCCGAGGGCGTCGACGCCGATGAGGTCGCGCAGCTTGAAGATCACCTTGTACGGCGCCTCGTCGTCGAACTCCGTGGAGTTCGCGCCGACCATCCCGCAGACGTTGCGGGCGAACTCGATGGTCGCGCACTGCATGCCGAGGCAGATGCCGAAGTAGGGGATGCGGCGCTCGCGCGCGAAGCGGATGGCGCGCAGCTTCCCTTCCACGCCGCGCGAGCCGAAACCGGGACCGACCAGGATGCCGTCGCAGTTCGCCAGCTCGCCGTGGTACCCCTCGGCCTCCAGCTCCTCGGAGTCGATGTAGACGATGCGCACCTTTACGTTGTTGGCGATGCCGCCGTGCGCCAGCGCCTCGTTGAGCGACTTGTACGAGTCGCCGAACTCCACGTACTTGCCGACGAAGCCGATCTTCACCTCGTCTTCCGGATGGCGCAGCTTGCGGACGATCTCCTCCCACTTGGTCAGCGCGCCGACCTCGTCGTGCGGCAGGTGGAGCTTGTCGAGGAGGATCTCGTCGAGCCGCTCGCGCGAGAAGGCCAGCGGCACCTGGTAGATGAACTCCACGTCGAGCGCCGGGATCACCGCCTCCTCCTCCACGTTGCAGAAGAGGGCGATCTTGGCCTTCATGTCCTCGGGGATGGCGTGCTCGGAGCGGCAGAGGAGGACGTCGGGCTGGATGCCGATCTCGCGCAGCCGCTGCACGGAGTGCTGCGTCGGCTTGGTCTTCAGCTCGTCCGAGGCCTTGATGTACGGCACCAGCGTGAGGTGGACGTTGATGGCGTTGCCGCGGCCGGCCTCGAAGCGGAACTGGCGGATGGCCTCCAGGAAGGGGAGCGACTCGATGTCGCCGACCGTGCCGCCGATCTCGACGATGACCACGTCGACGCCCTCGCTCACTTCCTTGATGCACTTCTTGATCTCGTCGGTGATGTGCGGGATGACCTGCACGGTCTTGCCGAGGTAGTCGCCGCGCCGTTCCTTCTCGATGACCTTCAGGTAGATGCGGCCGGTGGTGAAGTTGCTCTTGCGGTTGGCGCGCATGGAGGTGAAGCGCTCGTAGTGGCCGAGGTCGAGGTCGGTCTCCGCGCCGTCATCGGTGACGAAGACCTCGCCGTGCTGGAAGGGCGACATCGTCCCTGGATCGACGTTGATGTAGGGATCGAATTTCTGGAGGGTGACCTTGAAGCCGCGCGACTCGAGGAGCGCGCCGATGGAGGCCGCGGCGATGCCCTTGCCGAGTCCGGAAACCACGCCGCCGGTGATGAAGATGTACTTAGTGCTCATGCTGGCCTCCTCCGGTGAATGCAGAATTCAGAATGCAGAATGCAGACCGAAGAGAGCGCAGCTTTTCTGCACTCAGCATTCAGCATTCTGCATTCGATTTTTCGGGAGGAGAGGAGTCGGCTGCGCTGAGGTGAGTAAGTCGTCGTGAGCCAAACGCTCAACGACGACGCCCTCCAACTTTACCGATGTTTCGCAAGCTCGCTCTCCACGCGCGCGATGTCCTCGGGGCGATCCACTCCGAGGTGCGCGCTCGATGTCAGGACAACACGGATTTTAAGGCCGTTCTGCAGCGCCCGCAACTGCTCGAGCGACTCGGCGCGCTCCAGCGGCGACTGCGGAAGCGACGCAAGTCTTCGCAGCACAGCAGCTTGGTAGCCGTAGAGGCCGACGTGGCGCAGCGCGCCGGCCAGCGGCGCGCGCGAGAAGTAGAGCGCGTCTCCGTTGAGCGCGGTGACGACTTTGACCACGTCGCGCGCCGCGAGCTCGTCGTCGGACTCGAGCGGGCAGGCGAGGGTGGCGATGTCGACGTCCGCGCTCTGCAGCACCTCGATCACCTCGTCGACCGAACGCATGTCGATGAGCGGCTCGTCCCCCTGGACGTTGATGACCTGGTCGACGGGACCGAGCAGGTCGAGCGCGGCGGCGATGCGGTCGGTACCGGTGGCGAAGTCGCCTTCCGGCCGCACCACCCGCCCGCCGAACGACGCGACGTGCTCCGCGATGCGGTCGTCGTCGGTGGCGACATAGACGGCGCCCGCGCGCTCGGAGCGCACCGCGCGCTCGTAGACGCGCCGGATCAGCGACACGCCGGCGATCATCGCCAGCGGCTTGCCGGGAAAGCGCGTGGATGCCCAGCGGGCGGGAATTACAATCGCGGCATTCATGGATGAGCGAGCAGGCTGCAGCGAGCAGCGAGCAGGAGATTCTATCCGCCTGCTCGCTGCTCGCTGCTCGCTGCTCGCCTCCATCGCGGCAGCGATCCTCATCGCCACCTTCGCGCTCAGCCGCCTCTGGACCCTCTACGCCCACAAGTTCTACGACGTCACCGGCGGCGCGCAGTGGATCTGGGCGCCGCACCATCTGAGCCGCAACCTGCCGGTGGCCTTCTTCGCCACGCGCGAGTTCGACCTGCCGCCCAACCGCTACTTCACCCGCATCAAGATCGCCGGCGATCCGGAGTACACCCTCTGGTTCAACGGGACGGAGATCGGCGGGCGCAAGGTCGGCGACGCGCGCGCGCTCGACGTCTACGACGTGACGCCGCTGGCGCGGACGCAGTCGAACCGCATCGTGGTCGGCTCCCGCAGCCGCGACGGCGTCGGCGGCATCATCGCCTCGGTCGACATCGCTCCCGACTACCAGAACGTCATCGTCACCGACTCCCGCTGGCGCATCGTCCGCCGCTGGATGGACGACCTGATGGTGCGCGATCCCGAGCCGTCTGCCATGACGCCGCCGATGCTCCTCGGCCGCCCGCCCGCCGGACGCTGGAACTACCTGCCGCGGCAGGAAGGGAAGCGCGCCGAGGCGCCGCAGCGGATCGCCGCGCCGCTGGCGTCGTTCGACTTCAAGACGGCGCTGCCGACGGTGGAAGTCGTCGCCGGCGTCGCCGTCGCCGCCTCGCGCCCCATCCGCGCCACCGCGTACGACTTCGGCGCCGTCACCGGCCGCGCGCGCCTCACCCTGCGCTACAGCAGCCCCGCGCCGCACGCCATCAACGTCCGCTTCGCCAACCAGCGCTCGGAGCTGCAGTCGCTCGAGGGCGAGATCGAGCCGTTCGTCTTCGCCGCCGGCGAGCGCACCATCACCGATCCGGTGGAACGGCGCTTTCGATACGTGATGGTGTACGGGAGCGAGGCGGGGGTGGAGGTGGTTCAGTAGAGGTATCGCGGTTGCGGGGTCTCGCGGTCTCGCGGTGCTCCGCTACCCCGAGACCTCGCGACCCCGAGACCTCTAAAAAAGCACCTTCTTAATGAAGTACTCCTGCAACTTCGCCCGATCGGGCGAATTGCCGCCTGAGTAGAGACTGTCCGCGTCGGCGCGCGACATCTGGAAGCGCCCCGCTGTCCCGCCGTTGGTCATCTTCATGTACATGTCGACCTGGTCGATGGTCACGCCGGTCAGGCCGGCGTTGTGCACGATGAGGAAGGCGGTGGCGGAGATGGCGTTGAAGACCTTCTCCTCGTTGTCGGTGGTGAGGTCGGCGCGCAGCGTGCGGCCGGCGAGCGCGGTCAGCTTGTGCTCGAAGATGCCGACGTTCTCGTAGGCGCGCTCGAACTTGGCGATGACGTCGGTGCCGAGCTGCGAGGCGGAGGCGGGCGACGGCACGGGTGTGGGAATGACGTTCTCCTGCGCCGCCACCTGCTGCGGCGTGCGCAGCTTGATGCGCGAGCCGAGCGACGGCTGCGGCTTCGCCGCGGTTGTCTGCGCCTGCTCGATGGCCAGCAGCCTGCCGCCGCCGAGGCGCGTGGCCTCTTCGGACTTGGGACGATCGATGGCCTCGGCGGCCACCTGCACCAGCTGCCCGTTCTTCAGCGTGAAGGTCGCCTGGTTGCCGGTGATGGTCAGCTTGCCGGTGGTCTCGTAGCGCGTTCCGTCGCGCAGGACGATCCAGTCGGCGGCGAGCGGCGACGACACGAATGCTGCGGCGGCGAGAGCGATCAGGATTTTCTTCATGGGGCGCTCAATTATACTGAGCCGTCATGCTCGTAGTGATGGAAGCGGGCGCACGGCCCGACCAGATCGACGCAATCGTCCGGCACGTCGAGAAAATGGGCCTCAAGGCCCATCCGATTCCCGGCGCGAACCGCACCGCCATCGGCATCACCGGCAAGCAGGGCGCCGCCGATCCCGAGATCCTGGAGACCTTTCCGGGCGTCAAGGAAGTCATCCGCGTCTCGCACGCCTACAAGCTGGTCAGCCGCGAGGCCAAGCCCGACGACAGCATCATCAACGTCGGCGGCGTCGACGTCGGCGGCAACGGCATCATCGTGGTCGGCGGTCCGTGCGCCGTCGAGTCGTTCGACCAGACCCGCACCATCGCCGAGCAGATCAAGCGCGCCGGCGGCCAGCTCTTCCGCGGCGGCGCGTACAAGCCGCGCACCTCGCCCTACTCGTTCCAGGGGCTGGGGGAGGCGGGGCTGGAGATCCTGGCCCGCGTGCGCGACGAGTTCGACCTGCCGATCGTCACCGAGGCCATCGACCACGAGTCGCTGCTGCTGGTGGAAAAGTACGCCGACTGCATCCAGATCGGCGCGCGCAACATGCAGAACTTCTCGCTGCTGAAGTCCGCCGGCAAGGCGCGGATCCCGGTGCTGCTCAAGCGCGGGATGTCGGCCACGCTGGAGGAGCTGCTGCTGTCGGCCGAGTACATCATGTCGGAGGGGAACTACAACGTGATCCTCTGCGAGCGCGGGGTGCGGACCTTCGCCGACCACACCCGCAACACGCTCGACCTCTCCATCATCCCGGCCGTCAAGCGGATCAGCCACCTGCCGATCCTGGTCGATCCGAGCCACGGCACCGGCAAGCGCAACAAGGTGCTGCCGATGTCGCGCGCCGCCATCGCCGCCGGAGCCGACGGCGTGCTGATCGAAGTGCATCACAAGCCGGAAGAGGCGCTCTCCGACGGCCCGCAGGCGCTGCTGCCCGACGCGTTCGCCAAGCTGGTGAAGGAAGTGGATGCCATCGCAGTCGTGCTGGGGCGGAGTTTGCAGCCGGCGCTAGCTGCCTCGTGAGACGCACCAAGATCATCGCCACGCTCGGCCCGGCGTGCGACAGCGAAGACACCATCCAGCGCCTCCTCACCTGCGGCGTCGACGTCTTCCGCCTGAACTTCTCGCACGGCAATCCGGCCGAGCGGCGCCGCATCATCGAGATCATCCGCCACATCGCCACCGACATCGGCAAGTACATCCCGATCATGGGCGACATCCAGGGGCCGAAGCTGCGCATCGGCGAGGTCGACGGCGTGCTCCAGCTGCGCGACGGACAGACCTTCACCATCACCACCGAGACGCTGGTCGGCAACGACACGATCGTCTCCACGCCCTTCACCCCGCTGCCGCGCGAGGTGCAGATCGGCCAGCGCATCCTGATCAACGACGGGCTGGTGGAGCTGGTCGTCTCCGCGGTGGACGAGAAGAAGGTGGTCACGCGCGTCATCCACGGCGGGCCGATCTCCTCGAAGAAGGGGATGAACTTCCCCGACACCGACCTGACCATCCCGGCGGTGACGGAGAAGGACCGCGAGGACGTGAAGTTCGCGGTCGAGCAGAAGCTCGACTACCTCGCCGCGTCGTTCATCCGCCGGCGCAGTGACATCGTCGAGCTGCGCGCGCTGTTGCACGAGCTGGGCGGCGACGAGATCAACCTCGTGGCCAAGCTGGAAAAGGCGCAGGCCATCGACAATCTGGAGTCGATTTTGGAGGTCAGCGACGGCGTGATGGTCGCCCGCGGCGACCTCGGCGTGGAGCTGCCGCCCGAGGCCGTGCCGATCGTGCAGAAGCGGATCCTGGCGGCGGCAGCCCAGTCGGGACGCTTCGCCATCACCGCCACGCAGATGCTGGAGTCGATGACCGGCAACTCACGCCCCACGCGCGCGGAGGCCTCGGACGTGGCCAACGCCATCTTCGATGGCTCCGACGCGGTGATGCTCTCCGCGGAGACGGCCTCGGGGCAGTACCCGGTCGAGGCGGTGCAGATGATGGCGCGCATCATCATGTCGGCGGAGAACAACCGGCAGCTGCAGACGCCGCAGCAGCACGATCGCCTGGCCACCTCCGCCGCCGACGAGTTCACCGACGCCCTGGCCGGCGCCGCCAACTACGCCGCCGAGCAGATCGACGCGAAGTTCATCGTCGTCTTCACCCAGACCGGCTTCGCCGCGCGGCTGATGTCGAAGTTCCGCCCCCGCCAGCCCATCATCGCCCTGACCCCCAATTCCTGGGTCGCCCGCCGCATGAACATGCTCTGGGGCGTCCAGCCCTTCGTGCTCAAGGACGTCGGCGACTACCACGAGCAGATCGTCGACCGCGTCGACGACTACCTCCTGAGCCGTGACATCGTCGTCCCCGGCGACCGCCTGGTGATCCTGATGGGATCACCGATTTACCAGAGGGCGAAGACGAATTTGCTGAGGGTGCATAGAGTGCGGATCTAGCGAGCAGGTTGCAGCGAGCAGCGAGCAGCAAGTTTGCGATTGAGATAGTTCAGCAATCCGTTGATCAGCCGGATCACCTCCGCGGTTTGCTCGAATACGGCGTTGGCCTCCTCGCGCTTGATGAATCGCAGGCGTGCCGCGATTTCCGTCTGTGTCTCGATCTCGAAGAGCGAGCCGCGAGCTTGGAGCAGGAAGCGGCGATAGTCGCGCGTTGAGCCGCGGCCACGTCCTTCGGCGATGTTGCTGGGAACCGATACCCCGGCACGCCTCAACTGCGCGATGATGCCGTACAGCTCACTCCGCGGGAACGACTCGGTTAGCTCGTAAAGCACCGTACAAAGATCGATCGCCTTCTGCCAGGCGATCAGCTGGCGATAGTGACTATTTTGCATTTCCGGTTGATGAGCCAGAGGGGAGCGACCTGTGAACGGTCGAGCTCGTGTGGGAGGTAAATACTACCTCGGATACTCGCTGCTCGCTGCTCGCTGCCCCCTGCTCGCTCCGGCAGCGGGGAATCCCGCGCCCAACCGTCACCTTTTGTTCGTTTGACTTCCCGGCGATCCCGTACGTAGACTCGCCGGACGACAGGAGGGAGTTCGATGCGTCGAGTTCATGCGACCCTTATCGCCACCGCGATCGTCGCCCTCGCTCTCCCCGGACATTCCGCGACGCCGCTGGCCATGCCCTCGGCGATCCAGGTCATCGGCAACGTCACCAACGCGGCGCGCCCTGTCGGCAACGCGCTGGTCATCGCCCTCAACCTGACCAACCTCGAAGCCAGCCAGACCTTCACCTCCACCGACGGCACCTTCAACCTCCCGACCCTCCCGGCCGGCATCTACAAGATCATCGCCGTGAAGTACGGCTTCGCTCCGGCCATGGCCATGCTGGTGCCGACGCGCAACGAACATCGCATCAAGCTGCGCCTGGAACCGGAGGCCAAGACCAAGCGCAACGTCAGCCAGGAGATGTGGGAGATCCGCGGCTCGGTGCCGCCGGACATCCTCCGCCAGATCGACAGCGTGATGACGCCGCCGGTGGCCATCGCGGCGAGCAGCTCGTACTCCATGCCGCGCTTCCGGGGCGAGATGATGTCGATGACCGGCGTCGCCGCGCAGAGCTCCGCCCCCGCCTTCGCGCAGACCGCGCTGGGCGTGCAAAGCCGCATCACCGACAACTGGCAGATCGGATTCCACGGCAACCTGCACCGCGTGGAAGACCCCACCGACGACCGCAGCTTCGGCACGCCGGTGGCCGAGTCGAGCGCCATGCAGATGGAGCTCCGCTCGTCGCCCACCGACGCCTACCGCGTCGCCTCCACCAAGTCGTGGTGGCGCTACACGCCGGGCGAGCTGCCGGGCGACCAGCAGCAGCAGGCCGACATCCGCTCGCACAACTTCGAGTGGCAGCACGACGACACGCGCGTGCAGGTCCGCTACCTCGGCCAGCAGAATCTCTTCGCCGCCACGCCCGGCTCCGGCTCCGACCTCATCGAGATCGCCGGCAACACCACCCTGCTGCAGACGCGCCGCAGCGGCGTCGGCGTGGCGCTGCGCGTGACGCAGGAAAGCCTCCGCAACACCGCCAACGGCACCTTCCGCACCGCCGATCTGACCGCCAACGCCAGCTTCGAGGTCGTCCCCGCCTTTACCGTGAACTACGGGATGTCGAGCCGCCTGGGCCTCTACGGCACCGAGTGGGCACCTCGCAGCGGCGCGGAGATCCGGCTGGGCAAGAACAGCGCGTTCGTCGTCACCGGCATGTACAAGGTCTACGACCAGGAGCGCCCGAACATGCTGCCGAGCGTGGTGGTCTGGTCGGACGACTCGCACCTCCTGCCGCGCTACGCCTACTCGTTCGGCATCGTCTCCGGCGCCGAGGATGCGACCGACCGATTCTCGGCAATCGCCAGCGTCAGCGCCACCGACTCGCCGATGCGCGTCATCTTCAACGAGGGCTTCGAGCATTTCTGGGACGGCCTCTACATCGAGACCGGCGACGTGCGGCGCGACGTCCGCCTGGCGTACCGCAAGGAGCTCGGCAAGCGCGTGCTGCTCGACGTCTCCTCCAGCGCCGGCTTCGCCGCGCCGCGGATGCAGACCATCCCGAACCGCGAGAAGGTCTACGTCACCGGCGACGTGGAGTCGACCTACTTCCCGACCCACACCACCCTCGCCCTGTCGTACCGCCAGATCCACCAGCCGCAGCCGATCGGCAGCGGCGCCGACTTCCGCACCGAGCGCGTCGACGTCCGCGTCGCGCAGGCCCTGCACCTGCTGCTCGACTTCAAGCTGCTGATGGGCGTCGAAATGGCCCGCTCCGCGAACTCGCCGATCCTGCTCGATACGCTGGAGCCGGATGGGCTGACGCGGCGGTATATCGGCGGCCTGGCGCTGAATTTCTGAGGTTGCGGGGTAGCGAGGTCTCGGGGTCTCGCGGTGCTCCGCCGGTCAAGGCTTTGCCGCTGCGATACCTCGCAACCGCGATACCCCGCAACCACGATGCGCGCCCGTTGCGCAGCGAGGTTGCGGGGTAGCGAGGTCTCGGGGTCTCGCGGCGCTCCGCCGGTCAAGGCTTTGCCGCTGCGAGACCTCGCGACCGCGATACCCCGCAACCACGATGCGCGCCCGTACAACGCCCGTTTCACACCCGCGCAACACTGTTGTGCGCTCGTGCAACGCCCGTTTCACATGCGCACAACACCGTTGTCCGCTCGTGCAACGCCTGTTTCACACCCGCACAACACCGTTGTGCGCTCGTGCAACGCCTGTTTCACATCCGCACAACGCCGTTGTGCGCTCGTGAAACGCCTGTTTCACATCGCGCAACGCCCGTTGCGCTCCGCCCGATCAAGGCTTTGCCGCTGCGATACCTCGCAACCGCGAGACCCCGCTACCTCTGCCGCAGCTCTTCCACGATCTTGTTGAAGCGCAGCGAGATTCCCTTCGTCACCACGATCTGCTTCAGGTAGTTGAGCGAGGTGATGGCGGCGGGGAGGCCGGAGATCGCGGCGGGGATGGAGGCCAGGCGGCCGGCCAGCTGGATGGTCTTGTCCATCGACGTGTACTCCGTCGACAAAAAGTCCGAGCGCGCCTCGCTCTGGTAGGAGAGGGTGAGCAGGTAGATGTCGGCCACCAGCTCGCGGAAGCGCATCTCCGCGCCCCAGGCGAAGCACTCGCCGGCGCGGACGTTCTCCAGGAACTCCGCCGGCGTCTCGCCCTTCGAGACGGTGTGCACCTTCGCCACGTGCTTGAGCGTGTGGGCGTCGGAGCCGCCGACCATCGAGGCGTGGCGGCCGTGGTCCTTGATGGTCGTCACCAGCTGTTGGACCATCTTGTTGTGGAACGAGGCCATCGCGCCGTTGAGCACCTCGTAGATGTCGAACATCTCGATGAGCTCGGCGACGTA
>Ga0157377_10001441_pt1 | contig 10268 bp, 8 predicted proteins | sample M55metaG_FD_121116 | JGI IMG/M metagenome (GOLD analysis project Ga0157377, IMG submission 121116) | Miscanthus rhizosphere microbial communities from Kellogg Biological Station, Michigan, USA - M5-5 metaG | ecosystem: Host-associated > Plants > Roots > Rhizosphere > Soil | place: USA: Michigan...
GGTCTGGCGAGAACTTCGAATCTGCGGGCGGAGGTTCGACTCCTCCCGGGCCATCGCGCACCAGCCTGGTCGGGGCGGACTCGCTACCCGGCCGAGCCGCGGCGGAAGCAGAATGCCGCGCCGGTACGAGCGCACGACAAGGCCACCGCGACGCCCAGCTTCTGGCGCGAGACGTAGGGCGCCCATACCTCCCTCTCTTCCCCGGAATGGTCGGTTCACGTGCTCATCCGCACATGAGTCGAAGCCGTAGTACCGGGTAGATCGCATGCAAGGAAGGAGGCGTCATGCCATCCATCGATCAGCAGCACCTCGGCCCGAACGACTCCGGATCACACGTGACTCGCTGGATCGTGATCGCAGTCATCGCGGCGGCAGCTGTCGTCGGCGTCGTGCTCCTCGTGATGTACGGCGGAGGCGGCGGCGGCTCGGGACCGGGCTACTAGGGCTCGTACCCCGGCAGCGAGCAGTCGGGATTCGCGCACTGCGCTGCCGGGGTACGTTCCGGACTCCGAAGTAGGCGACCGGCACACTTGACGCCGCCGAGGGCGCCGCTCAAGGTGACAGTGTGTCTGCGGTCGATACGTCTTCGTTCGGCGCCCGACCGCGCGAGGGGACCCATGCTGTCCCACCCCTGCCGACCTGGATCGCACTCTCGTGTTGCGCCGCGGTCCTGAGCTTTCTCGGGCTCATCGTGGTCGCGCACGAGGTGCTCGACAAGCCGCTGCTCGTGTTCATCGTCGAGCCGGCCTCGATCGGCACGAACATCTGGTACGCGGGCGTACTGTCGACGACAGGTGGGCTGCTCTGGTGGACGGCCGCGAGCGTCTCGTACGTCACCGCGTGGATCTCCCGCGTCACACGCGTCGGCTCCGCCGGCCTCTGGCTCGGGCTCGCGGTGCTGACCACCGTCCTGGCGATGGACGACCTCTACCAAGGCCACGAGATCTTCTATCGCGTGTATCTCCACCTGCCCGAGGAAGTGAGCGGCGCGATCTACGCCGTGGTAGCCGTCACCCTCGCAATCGTCTACCGGTCGTATCTCCGTACGCTGCCTTGGAGGATCGCGATCGTCGCGCTCGTGTTCTTCTCGGTCTCGGAGGCGCTCGACTTCTTGTACCCGCAAGGGGACACGGAGTACGAGCTCCTGCTCGAGGACGGCACGAAGTTCGCCGGCATCGCGGCATGGGCGCTGTTCGTCGTGTGGGGAAGCCAGGCCGTGCTACTGCACGGCACTCGCCGGCGCGACGACGGGTCTCTCGAGACGGCCTAGGGCTTCCCTCCATAGCGGCGTGCGCGTCGGCTCTCCCGGGCCCGCGCGCGCCAGCGGCTCTTCAGCTCACGCTGGATCCGGCGACTGCTACGCGCCTCGATCGCCCGCAGCTCGCGCTGCAGCTTCAGGTAGTTCTGCCAGCGATCAGCGTCGAGCTTGCCGGTCTCGAGCGCCACCCGCACGGCGCAGTCGGGCTCGCTCGAGTGGGCGCAGTCGTTGAAGCGGCACTGCGCAGCGAGCTCGGCGATGTCGGCGAAAGCGCTGTCGAGATCGCCCTCCCAGATTTGAAGCTCTCGCAGCCCCGGCGTGTCGATGAGGATGGCTCCGCCGGGCATCATCAGCAGCTGCCGGTGACGGGTCGTGTGGCGGCCCCGACCGTCGTTTCGCAGGTCCCCTGTGTCCATCACCGTGCGCCCGGCGAGCCGGTTCGCGAGGGTCGACTTTCCCGTTCCGGACGAGCCGAGAAGGACGAAGGTCCTCGCGGGCCGGAGGAGCGCCCGCAGCTCGTCGAGCCCCTCACCGGTGACGTTGCTCACTGCGTGGACGGGCACGCCGACGGCGACCGCCTCCGCCTCGACGAGTTTCCCCGGGTCGTCGAGGACGTCGAGCTTCGTGAGCACGATGAGCGGGTCCGCCCCGCTGTCCCACGCCGCGGTGAGGTACCGCTCGAGACGGCGGGCGTTGAAGTCGGCGTCGAGGCCGGTGACCAGCACAACCGTGTCGACGTTCGCGACGAGGATGTGCTCCTCCGCTTTCAGCCACGGCGTCTTGCGCGAGACCTTCGTGCGACGTGGGAGAAGCGCCTCGATCGCGTCGCGCTCTCCGGGCGCGTCGCAGACGACGACCCAGTCGCCGACCGCGGGCATGCCGCCCCAGATCTCGTCGTCTCGCAGACGACCACGCGCGTGGGCGAGCCGGTCGCCCAGCTCGGAACGGACGTAGTAGCCGCCCCGGTGCTCCGCGACGACACGAGCGGGGCGAAAGCCGCGCTCTCTATGTGGTGTGAAGGCCGCCTCGAGCTCGTCGGTCCAGCCCAGAGCGGCCAGGGTTCCATCGGACAACGCAAAGCTCCTTCACTCGGATGGTGAACCGGGCCGCGGCTCGAGCCGCGTGACATGGAGCTAGGCGCAGGCGTCGAGCCGAAGAGAGATGCGGTATGCGACTTTCATGGACATCTCCTTTCGCTCGACGACGGGAACCGGGGAAGCGTAGGGTCTACGCGCGCCCGTGTCCAGCGACAAGTCCGAGATCACCGAGGTCGTAAATGCGCAGATGCCGCTCGGCGCGACGCTCGGAATCCGTACGTACGGTGACGCGGACGAGGTGGATGCGGCGCTCGACTGGGCACCGGAGCTATGCACCGCTGCCGGCGTGCTGCACGGAGGCGTGCTCATGTCCCTCGCCGACGCGGCAGGCGGCGTCTGCGCCTTCCTGAATCTGCCGGTGGATGCGACCGGCACGGCGACGATCGAGTCGAAGACGAATTTCCTCGGCGCCGTCCGGGAGGGGACGGTGGTCGCGCGCGCTCGTCCGCTGCACATCGGGAAGACGACGATCGTCGTCGAGACCGACGTGTTCGACGCCGCGGAGCGGCGCGTCTCGCGCACGATCCAGACCCAGGCCGTCCTGGGGGCCGACTAGCCGGCGCTATCCTTGTCCGCGGCGCGGTGGCGGTAGCTCAGTTGGTAGAGCCCCGGGTTGTGGTCCCGGTGGTCGCGGGTTCGAGTCCCGTCCGCCACCCTCCGCGTCGCCGGGTGAGTCGCCCGCAGCGCGACTGAGCGGGGGCAGTTGCTGGCGGGGAGGATCGAGACGCTTCTCCGAACCCTCGATCAGCACACCCCCGCCCAGGCAGGCGTCCGGGGCGCCGGAGCCCGTCTAGGCTACGGCTCGCATGAGAGTCACCTGCAGCATCGCCCTCAACCGCCGGGGCGCTGCGCCCACATGATGCTGCACACGCGCACTGGATGGTGGCTCGATGAGGCCGGCGTGATCACGCCACGGCCACCCCTTTCCGGCGACACCACGGCCGACGTCGTCGTCGTCGGAGGGGGATATCTCGGCCTCTGGACGGCCTGGCAGCTCCGGCAACTCGAGCCGGAGCTCGACGTCCTCGTGCTCGAGGCCGCGCTCTGCGGTCATGGACCGAGCGGACGCAACGGCGGGTTCTGCGAGACGCTGTGGGGCGACGCGCCGACGCTCCGCGAGAAAGCAGGCGACGCTGCCGCGCTCGCCGTCTGCCGGGCGTCGGAGGAGGCCGTCCGGGGAATCGGAGCCTGGTGCGAGACGAGCGGTGTGGACGCCTGGTTTCGCGAAGCGCCGATGCTGCGCGTGGCGACGACCGAGTCGCAGATCGGCTCGTGGGAAAAAACCGTCGCCGCCGCTGCCGCGCTCGGTGTGCCCGAGGAGATCTCCACCCTGTCCGCCGAGGAGGTACGAGAGCGCTGCGACTCTCCGCTCTTCCTGGGCGGCGAGCTCTATCGCCTCAACGCGACCGTGCATCCCGCGCGACTCGCCCAGGGCCTGCGGACCAAGCTCCTCGAGGCCGGCGTCCGGATCCACGAGCGAACAGAGGTGACGAAGCTCGAGCCGAGCGGGAGCGTGGCGACGAGGACGGGCCGGGTCGAGGCCGGATCGGCAGTTCTCGCGGTGAACACGGCGACAGCGGGCTTTCCCGGCTACCGGCTCTCGCTCGCCGTCGCCTCGAGTCACATCGTCCTCACGGAGCCGATGCCGGACGTGATCGACGAGCTCGGCTGGACGGGCGGCGAGGCGATCGTCGACAGCCGGACGCTCGTCCACTACACGCGTACGACACGCGACGGCCGGATCGTGTTCGGCTGGGGCGGCGGGACGATGGGCGTCGGCGGCCGCCGAGCGGATCGGCTCGAGCTCGACAGCGACGTCGTCGCGTCGACGCGCAAGAGCCTCACACGATTCTTCCCGCAGACGCAGGGGCGCGCCGTGACACATGCGTGGGGCGGGCCGATCGACGTCTCGCCCTCACACCTGCCGATCTTCGGCAGCCGGGGGCGCGTCCACCACGGATTCGGGTTCACCGGGAACGGCGTCGGGCCCTCGTATCTGGGCGGCGAGATCCTCGCGCGCCTGGCACTGGATCGACGCGACGAGAGAACACGGCTGGCCATCGTCGAGCCCGGACGCAAGCTGTTTCCGCCCGAGCCGCTCCGCTACGCGGGCGGCTCGCTCATCCGGCGCGCGCTGGTGGCGAAGGACGCCGCGGAGGATGAGGGGCGCGAACCGAGCCTCCCCACACGCGTCGTCGCGTCGCTGCCACGACGCATCGGCCTGCACCTTCCGCGCTAGGAGCGCTGGAGCGACACGTCGTCGACCTGGGCGCTCGCCCCGGCGGAAAGCGACACGACGACCTCGAGCGACAGCGACGTGCCGCCGGAGGCGGCCGCGCTCGCCAGCGTGAGCTGCTGCCAGGCGCCGGTCCCCGTCACGGTCACCTGGCTCGTCCGGACGGTGGTCGAGTTGCGCCGCTCCCGGAGGCGGAGCGTCACGGATCGCCCCGCCGGGGCGCGCACCCAGACCACAGCCGTGTGGGTCGCCCCGGCGGATGTCGTGGAGACGGTGTTCGGAGAGTCGTCGAGGACGGCGTTCCCCGTGCGCGCGCGCCCCAGCTCGGCCGCGCACGACCCACCGTGGGCGACAGCACATGTGCGCACGAGCGTCGTCCGCTTGTCGCTCTTCGTCCAGCCGGCCGTGCCTGCCTCGAATCCCGGATTCGTGACGAGCTCCGCGGGCGGTGGGGGTGGCGGCGGGGGCGAGCCGCTCGCGACCTCGTACGACGTGCTCGACACCTCGAGCGACGAGACGTCGACCGCCTCGAATGCCGACCCCGGAACGTTTCGCAGGAGGTTGAGATCGTCGTTGTTCCACGCCGGATCGGGCGCGCCGCTCATGAACCACGATGACCCGTTGTCCGCGATCACCATCCCGTGCTTCTTCAGCGCTCGCAAGATGACCTGGTTCTGCGCCGAGAAGCCGCTGATGTCGAAGGCCGCCTTCAGACGGAACCACGCGCCAATGGGCGGATCGGAAGCGCCGCCCGTCGACGCCCTGTGGCTGGCCGGCCACACGTAGTTGTACGTTCGCGGCGCGGTGAAGCGGATCACGTGGTCGATCTCGCCCGCGGCGACCTCGTCCGCGCGGACGAGTCCGGGCAGGATCGGAAGTCCTGCGGCGTCACCGGACGTCCAGCCGAGCGGGCGCATGGCGTTCGAGTTGAGGTCCCACGTCGCCCCCGATCCAGCGGTCCAGGACGCGCCGCCCGACTGCGGATAGGCACTGTAGAGCTCCCACAGGCGGCAGACGTCGCGATCGACGACGAGGACGTGGCGGTCGCCGGTCGAGCTCGAGCCGCCCTCGATGGGAGCGTTGGCCGGGACCGGGTACGGGCCGGGATCGCTCTCGTCCGCGTAGTCGAACGACACGGGAACGCGCGGCTGCGTGCCCGGAACCGTCGTGTACGGGATGCCGATCGGGCCACCGTTCCACGTCCCCGACCCGAAGTCGGCCTTCAGGCCCGCCGACGTCCCGATGCTCGATGCCCAAGCCGACGACTGCGGGTGCACGGGCAGCGCGGAGACGTCCGCATGCCAGAACGAGTTCGCCGGCGTCATGGGGCACGAGGGTGCCCCCGGAACCGGCCTGCCCTGCGCGATCGCGGCTGCGGCCAAGGCGATCCCGAACAGGAGCAGGCTGATCCGGCGGGCGGCGGCCATCGTCGGACACTAGGTCCGACCCATCGCGAGCGGAATCGCCCGAAAAGGGTGGCTCGATGGAGCCTTACGCGTCGAGTACGGGCGCCACGACGACCCCGTAGCCCTGACTCTCGAGGAGTCTCGCGGCCTGGTCCGCGTCGTCCTCTCCCGTGACGAGCACGGTCAGCGTGCCCCCGCGCTCCGGTGACAGGTGCTCGAGCTCGAAGTCGGAGACGTTGATCCGCTCGGCGCCGAGCGCCTGGAAGATCCCGGCCAGCACCCCCGGTCGATCCGGGACGTGGACCCGGAGGCGGTGGAGCGCCCCGGGGTCGTCGTAGGCGGTGTCGAGCATGCGCCGGCGATTCCCGCTCGCCTCGCCGATCCAGCGCGCGAGGAACCCGGCGTCGCCGGACGCGAGCGCCGACTCGAGCTGCTCGACGCGGCGGCGGTGCTCGCCGAGCGCGCCTTGCAGCTCCTCGCGATTCTCGAGGAAGATGTCCACCCAGATCCTCGGGTTGGCGCCGGCGATCCTGGTCATGTCGCGAAGCGAGCCGCCCGCCGCGCTCAGCGGGTCGTGCCCTTCCACCCGGGCCGACCCCGCCTGGTTCAGAAGGACGTTCGCGAGAGCGTGCGGAAGATGACTCGTGACCGCGACGAGCCGGTCGTGCGCCGCCGGGTCGATCGCCACCGGTCGCGCGCCGAGCGCGACCGCGAATGCATGGGCGGCGCGATATCGCCCCGGCTCGGTCGCCGCGAGCGGGGTCAGGAACCACGTCGCACCCTCGAAGAGATCGGCGCTCGCGCTGCCGGGGCCACGAGCCTCCGCACTGCAGATCGGATGACCGCCGACGAAGCGCGGATCGTCGCCGACGGCCGCGCACACCGAGCCCTTCGTCGAACCGACGTCGGTGACGGTGCAGTCGGCCGGTGCCGCGTCGAGGACGTCCTGAACGACGCGGGGAAGACCGGCGACGGGGACTGCGACGAGTGCGAGCTCCGCGTCGTCGAGCGCGTCCGCCAGGGACGAGGCGGGCTCGATCGCGTCGCGTTCGGCTGCAGCCTTGAGAACCTCCGGATCCTCGTCCCAGCCGGCGACGCTTTCCACCTCGCCGACTCGCCGCGCCGCGAGTGCCGCCGAGGCGCCGATCAGCCCCGTCCCGACGACGGCTAGGCGCATATGCGACCCGTCACGCCGAGCGCATCAGCTCGGCGACGCGGAACGCGAGGTCGAGCGACTGGCGGCCGTTGAGACGCGGGTCGCAGAGCGTCTCGTACCGATGGTCGAGCTGGTCCTCGCTCACGGCCTCCGAGCCGCCGACGCACTCGGTCACGTCCTCGCCGGTGAACTCGATGTGGATCCCGCCCGGCCAGGTTCCGACGGACCGATGCGCGGCGAAGAAGCCCTCGAGCTCGGCCATGATCGCCTCGAAGTGCCGAGTCTTCGTGCCGGACGGCGTCAGCACGGTGTTCGCGTGCATCGGGTCGCAGACCCACGCGATCGGCATCTCGGCCTTCCGAACGGCCTCGAGCAGCGGCGGAAGCGCCTCGCGGACGTGATCGGCACCCATGCGTACGACGAACGTGAGCCGCCCGGGGACGCGGTCGGGGTTGAGACGCTCGGCGAGCCTGACCGCATCCTCGGGCGTCGCGGTCGGCCCCAGCTTCACCCCGACGGGGTTGTGCACACCGGAGAAGAACTCGACGTGCGCGCCCTCGGGGTCGCGCGTGCGCTCCCCGATCCAGAGCATGTGGGCGGAGCAGTCGTACGGAAGCCCCGTCAGCGAGTCGGTCCGGGTCAGCGGCTCCTCGTAGTCCAGCAGGAGACCCTCGTGGCTCGTCCAGACGTCGACTTCGTGGATCGTCCGCTCGCTCGAAAGGTCGAACCCGATCGCCTGCATGAAGCGCAGTGCGCGCTCGATCTCGTCGGCAAGCGCCTCGTAGCGCCGGCCCGCCGGCGAGGACGCGACGAACTCCCGATTCCAGTTGTGGACGTGCGTGAGGTCGGCGAAGCCTCCCTTCGTGAACGCACGGAGGAGGTTGAGCGTGGAAGCCGACTGGTAGTAGCCCTGGACCAGGCGGTCCGGGTCGGGCACGCGCGCCTCCGGCGTCGGCGCGTCCGAGTGGACGATGTGGCCGCGAAACGACGGGAGCTCGACGCCGTCGACGACCTCCGTGGGCGACGTTCGCGGCTTCGCGAACTGCCCTGCGATCCTGCCCACGCGCACGACCGGCAACGTCGCCGCGTACGTGAGCACGGCCGACATCTGGAGGAGCACCTTGAGCCGTTCGCGGATCGCCGGTGCCGTGACGTCGTGGAACGACTCGACGCAGTCCCCGGCCTGGAGCAAGAACGCGCGACCCTCACATACCTCGCCGACGGCGGCCAGCAACGCCCGTGCCTCGCCCGCGAAGACCAACGGCGGCACACCTTGCAGTCGGTCGCGCACGGCCGCGAGCGCATCGGGGTCGGGCCAGTCCGGCTGCTGCGCCGCGGGGCGGCTACGCCACGACGACGGGGTCCACGTGGAGTCGGTGAGGCTCATCGGAGAGTGAGTGTAGAGGCGCGGTCACGGCCGCCAGCCTCACGCCGCCCCCTCCGCGACGAGGTCGGCATCCGTCTCCGCGGCAGCGCTCTCGATGCTCGGCGCCACGTGCACGAAGAACCGCGACTCCTCGTCCCACGCGGCGAGGAGCGCCGCAGCGCGGGCGGACCGCGTGTAGCGCGCATGCCGCTCGACGAGCACGCGCACCTCCTCGAGGCGCTCGGGCGTCGGCGCCAGGGAGACGACGAGGTCGGCGTTGAGGCGCTCCGCGAACGTGCCCGACGTGTCGAGGACGAAGGCGTCCCCGCCGGTCATGCCGGCACCGAAGTTCAGCCCGGTCTCACCGAGCACGACGACGGTCCCGTTCGTCATGTACTCGCAGCCGTGGTCGCCGACACCTTCGACCACGGCGACGGCGCCCGAGTTGCGGACGGCGAAGCGCTCTCCGGCCGAACCCGCGCAGAAGAGCTTGCCTCCGGTCGCGCCGTAGAGCGCGGTGTTCCCGACGAGGCACGGCTCGCCCGCATCGTCGAGCGGCGGTTCGATGACGATGCGTCCGCCGCTCATCGCCTTGCCGACGTAGTCGTTGGCCTCTCCGACGAGGTGAAGCTGGATGCCCGCGGTCAGGAACGCGCCGAAGCTCTGCCCCGCCGAGCCCTCGAAGTGGGCCCGCAGGCGCCCCGGGGGCGGCATCGGGCCGTAGCGCTGGGCTACTGCCCCGCCAAGTCGCGCGCCGATCGCGCGGTCGCCGTTCGTGACCACGTGCCTCGGCTCGACGAGCGCCGCCCACTCGAGCGCCGCGGAGCCCTGCGAGTGGATGAGCTCTCCGAGGCGGTCACCGGCCCCGCGGGGAGCAGCCGTCGTGTGGCGTGACGATCCCTCACCCGCACGTGCCATGAGCGGCGCGAGATCGAGCGTGTCGGCCGCCGAATCTCCCGTATGACGCTGACGCAGGCATTCGACACGGCCGATGGCATCGTCGAGCGAGCGCAGCCCGAGCGAGGCGAGGAGGCGCCGCACCTCCTCGGCGACGAAGAGGAGGTAGGTCTGGAGCATCTCCGGTGTCGCGGCGAACTTCGCCCGCAGCTCCGGTTGCTGAGTCGCGATCCCGACGGGGCACGTGTCGAGGTGGCAGGAGCGAACCATCAGACAGCCCTCGGCGAGGAGAAGCGCGGTGCCGAACGAGTACTCGTCGGCGCCGAGCAGGGCCGCGACGACCACATCTCGTCCGGTCTTGAACCCGCCGTCGACGCGGACGCGCACACGGCCGCGCAGATGGTTCGCCACGAGCGCCTGCTGCGTCTCGGCAAGCCCCACCTCCCACGGGGCGCCGGCGTGCTTGATCGACGGCAGCGGGCTCGCCCCGGTCCCGCCGTCGGCGCCGCCGACGTGGATGACGTCCGCATGCGCCTTCGCGACGCCTGCGGCGACGATCCCCACACCTGCCTCGGCGACGAGCTTCACCGAGATGTCGGCGCGCGGGTTCACCTCCCGCAGGTCGAAGATCAGCTGCGCGAGATCCTCAATCGAGTAGATGTCATGGTGGGGTGGCGGCGAGATCAGCGCCACGCCCGGCTGCGTGTGGCGCAGGCGCGCGATGTCGGCGGTGACCTTGTGGCCCGGCAGCTGGCCGCCCTCGCCGGGCTTCGAGCCCTGCGCGATCTTGATCTGCAGCTCTTCCGCGAAAGCTGCGTACTCGGCGGTCACGCCGAAGCGACCCGAGGCGAC
>Ga0157377_10001446_pt1 | contig 10258 bp, 9 predicted proteins | sample M55metaG_FD_121116 | JGI IMG/M metagenome (GOLD analysis project Ga0157377, IMG submission 121116) | Miscanthus rhizosphere microbial communities from Kellogg Biological Station, Michigan, USA - M5-5 metaG | ecosystem: Host-associated > Plants > Roots > Rhizosphere > Soil | place: USA: Michigan...
CGCAGTCGCAGCCGGCGCAGCCGGCGGCCGAGCTCGACCACCTCGCCGAGGCCCGGCGCTGGTACGGCGCCGCCTGGGACGAGGGCATCACCCTCGACTTCGTCGGACCTGGCGCGGACCTGACCGGCCGGCGGCTGGTCATCGTGCCGACCGTCTACCTGCTCGCCGACGCGGACGTCGCCGCGCTGGCCAAGCACGTCGCCGCGGGCGGGACGCTGCTGGTCGGCTGCTGGTCCGGGCTCGTCGACGGGCGCGACCAGGTGCCGCGCGGCCACTACCCGGCGCGGCTGCGGGACCTGCTCGGCGTCACCGTCGCCGAGCACCTCCCGCTTGCCGGTCCCGCGGTGGTGCGGATGGACGGCGCGGACCACGCGGTCGAGGTGTGGTCCGAGCGGCTCGTGCCCGACCCGGACACCGAGGTGCTGGCCCGGTACGGCGGGGGTGACCTCGACGGGGCGCCGGCGGTCACCCGGCACGGCAGCGTGTTCTACGCCTCGGCGCCGCTGCCGCCCGCTGTCGCCCGCGCGCTGGTCACCCGCGCGGCCGGGCGGGCCGGCGTCCGGCCGGTGCTGCCGGGAGCGCCGCCGGGGCTGGAGGCGGTCCGCCGCGGCGAGACCCTGTTCCTGCTCAACCACACCGACGACCCGGTCGAGGTGCGGGTCGGGCGGCGACCGGTCCGGGTCGACCCCCGGGACGTGGCGGTCCTGCCCGCGGACGGTGATGACTGATGCTCGCGCGCCAGCGACAGGCCCGGATCGTCGACGAGGTACGCCGCCGGGGCGGGGTCAGGGTCAGCGACCTGACCAGCCTGCTGGACGTCTCCGACATGACCGTCCGGCGGGACCTGGAGGAGCTCGACCGCCGCGGCCTGGTGCACAAGGTGCACGGCGGTGCCGTGCTGGCGACCAACAGCGCCGAGGAGCCGGGCTTCGAGGCCAAGTCGGTCCGGGAGCGCCCGGAGAAGAGCGCGCTCGCGGTCGCCGCGGCCGGCCTGGTCGGGCCAGGGCAGGCGCTCGCGATCAGCGCGGGCACGACGACCAGCGCGCTGGCCACCGCGCTGGCCTCGATCCCGGACATCACCGTGGTGACCAACTCGGTCCGGGTCGCCGAGGCGTTCACCGGGACCGCGGGGCCGGCCCGGCAGACCGTCGTGCTCACCGGCGGCGTCCGCACGCCGTCCGACGCGCTGGTCGGCCCGCTGGCCGACGCCACGATCCGCTCGCTGCACGTCGACGTGCTCTTCCTCGGCGTGCACGGGATGGACCCGGTCGCCGGCCTGACCACGCCGAACCTGGCCGAGGCCGAGACCAACCGAACCTTCCTCGGGCACGCGAAGAAGGTGATCGTCGTCGCCGACCACACCAAGTGGCGGACGGTGGGGCTGTGCACGTTCGGGTCGCTGTCCGCGGCGGACGTCCTGGTCACGGACGACGGGCTGGACGCGGACGCGCGGGCCGCGCTGGCCGAGACCGTGGGTGAGCTGATCGTCGCGCCGGTCGATGGGCCGGACGGCCAGACCCCCCGCTGACGATCTCACCCGCGGTGGATGAGTGCGGCGGCGGACCGGCACCGCGTACCGCGAGGTGCGGCAGGGTCAGTGGCGGCGCAGGATGCGGGGCCAGATGATGCGCTGGATCAGCAGCGTGAGCGCGCCGGCGAGGATTAACCCGAGCAGGTTGAGCAGGAGCTGGCCGGTCGAGCTCGCGGCCTGCTGGAGGTAGTCGCCGCGGGGCCGGCTCGGGTCGGTCGAGGACGCGAACGCCAGCGCGACCGCGAGGTCGCCGGCGGCGGGGATCGTCGTCACCGAGACGAGCACACCGACCAGCGCGCCGGACCGGGCCGAGGTCAGCGCGAGCATTCCGGCGATCCCGGCGAGGAACGCGACGACGAACGACAGGGCGTCCGGCCGGTAGATGAAGGCGGTCTGCGGACGGGGCTGGAAAAGCTGCGCGGAGTCGATCAGGCCGACCGCGGTGAGCAGCCAGGTGGCGAGCACGGCGGCCATGATGCCGACGCCGAACCCGACGGCCAGCGCGACCGTGGACCTCCGCACGACCGGCCACCGGCGCAGTACGGCGCCGGCGCAGATGCCGGCCAGCACCCCGAACTCCGGCCCGACGATCATCGCGCCGACGACGAGGATCGACGAGTCCAGCAGCACGGCGATGCCGGCCAGGATGACCGCCACGGCGAAGAAGGAGAGGTACGTGGCCGACAGCGTCGACTCCTCCTTGGCCCGGGCCGCCAGCTCCGCCCACACGACCGCGTCGCTGCCCTCACCGGGCGCCTGGGCCTCGGCCCGGTCCGCGTCGGTGGACAGGGCGAGGTCGACGCCCTGGACGGTGATCGACCCCCGCCGGGTCAGGCCAAGGCCGGCCAGCTGGTCCAGCACGTGGTTGGCGGACTCGCGGGCCACGTCAGCGAGCATTACGTCGCCCTCCGGCCGGACGCCCGCGCCCGGCAGCACGACCACGTTGGTGACGCCCTGGTGGTCGGCCAGCAGCGAGCGGGCACGGTCGGTGGAGTCGACCGGGACGATCAGGCGCAGGTGCAGCACGGGCCGACCGTAGCCGCGGGCACGCCCCGGCGCGGCCCGCTACGCCGCGGGCCGGCCCCAGCGGTGCCCCGCGTGTGCGACGACCGTGCGGCGGTCAGCCGGTCAGGCGTTCGAAGGTCACCAGCAGGCCCTCGACGCCGCCGGGGCCGACGCGCCCCTTCACCTGGACCGAGGTGATCGCCCGCAGCCGCCAGCCGTCGCGGGCGTTGTCGTTGAGCAGCTTCTCCAGCTTGTCGCCGGACATCTTGCCGCCCACCATGCCCTCGCGGAGCTCTTCCACCTTGTACTCGAACCGGTTCGCCATGTCGGGACGATAGTGGCCGCCGTCGCACCGGCCGCGGGTCAGGCGAGGACGAGGGCGACGGCGAGCAGGACGGCGTAGGCGAGTTGCAGGCGGCCGGTGTCGCGCAGGGCGGGGACGAGATCGCGGCCCCGGCGGCCGGCCGCGACCGTCCGGGCCGGACGCCCGGCCAGCGGGACGGCGGCCAGGGTGAGCAGCGTCCACGGCGTCACCGCGACCAGGGCGACGGCGGCGAGGAACGCGACCGCGACCAGGGCCACGTACAGCGCCCGGGTCCGGCGCTCGCCGAGGACCACGGCCAGCGTGCGTTTCCCGGACACGCTGTCGGTCGGGATGTCGCGCAGGTTGTTCACCACGAGCAGCGCGCAGGCCAGCGCCCCGCACCCGATGCCGCCCGCGACGGCGGTCGCGGTCACCCGCTCCAGCTGGACGTACGCGGTGCCGATGGTCGCGACCAGGCCGAAGAAGACGAACACCGACAGCTCGCCGAGCGCGCGGTAGCCGTACGGCCGGGAGCCGCCGGTGTAGAACCACGCCGCCAGCATCGCGGTAGCGCCGATCGCGAGCAGCCACCAGGTGGTCAGCGCGGCCAGCACCAGCCCGGCCGCGGCGGCGACCGCGAACGCGGCCACCGCGGCCCGCTTCACCGCCGCCGGGCTGCTCACCCCGGAGCCGACCAGCCGCAGCGGCCCGACCCGCTGCGTGTCGGTGCCGCGGACGCCGTCGCTGTAGTCGTTGGCGTAGTTGACCGCGACCTGCAGCGCCAGCGAGACGACGAGCGCGAGCAGCGCGCGGCCGATCCGTACGTCGCCGCCGGCGGCCGCGGCGCCGGTGCCGACGAGCACTGGCGCGACCGCGGCCGGCAGCGTGCGCGGCCGGGCGCCCTCGATCCACTGGCCGACGGTGGTCACCGCGGCTCCCGCAGCAGCGCCCGCCGGTCGAGCTTGCCGGAGGCCAGCAGCGGCAGCGCGTCGACGACCCGCAGCTCCCGCGGTGCCGCCGCCCGCGACACCCGCCCGGCCACCTGCCGCCTCGCCTCGGCCAGGGTCAGCCCGGCTCCCGCCCGCAGCACCACCACCGCCACTACCCGCTGCCCCCAGTCCGGGTCGGCCACCCCGACCACTGCCGCCTCCGCCACCGCCGGATGCTCGGCCAGCGCGTCGGCCACCGCCGCCGGCGCGACCTTCTCGCCGCCGGTGACCAGCACGTCGTCGGCCCGGCCGAGCACGGTCAGCCGGCCGCCGGCCAGCCGGCCGGCGTCGCCGGTGACGAACCGGCCGCCGGCGAACACCCGCCGGCTCAGCTCCGGCCGCAGCCGGTAGCCGGCCGCCAGCACCGGCCCGCCGATCGTGATCCGATCACCCCCGACCAGATCGACGCTCACCCCGTCCAGCGGCACGCCGTCGTACACGCAGCCGCCGCAGGTCTCCGACATCCCGTACGTCACCACGACCGGCACCCCGGCCGCTCGCGCGGTCGCCACCAGCCCGGCCGGCGCGGCCGCCCCGCCGAGCAGCACCGCCGTGTACGAGCGCAGCGCATCGAGCGTGGCCGAGCCGGCGTCCAGCAGCCGGCGCAGCTGGGTCGGCACCAGCGAGGTGAACCGCCGCCCCGGACCGAGCGCGGCCGTCGCCGCCGCGAAGTCCGCGGCGTCGCTGCCCGCGGGCACCGGCGCCGACCCGGCCCGCAGCGCCCGCAGCACCACCTGCAGCCCGGCCACGTGGGTGACCGGCAGCGCGAGCAGCCACCGCCCCGGCCCGCCGAGCCGGCGCTCGGTCGCGGCCGCGGACGCCGCCAGCGCGGCCGCGGTCAGCAGCACGCCCTTGGGGTCGCCGGTCGACCCCGAGGTCGGCACGACCAGCGCGACGCCCTCCTCGGCCGGCTGGTCCGGGCGCAGCGCGGCCCGCAGCCGCTCGCCCTCGACGCCGTCCGGCACCGGCAGCACCGCCGGGCCGGTGCCGTCCAGCGCGGCCGAGAGCGCAGCGACCAGCTCGGAGCCGTACCGGGCGGGGATCGCGCGCATCAGTAGTAGTAGGGGAAGGCCGACCAGTCCGGTCGCCGCTTCTCCAGGAACGCGTCGCGCCCCTCGACCGCCTCCTCGGTCATGTACGCCAGCCGGGTCGCCTCGCCCGCGAACACCTGCTGCCCGACCATCCCGTCGTCGGCCAGGTTGAACGCGAACTTGAGCATCCGCTGCGCGGTCGGGCTCTTCGCGCACACCGTCAGCGCCCAATCCAGCGCGACCGGTTCCAGGTCGGCGTGCGGCACGACCGCGTTGACCATGCCCATCCGATGCGCCGCGGCGGCGTCGTACGGGCGGCCGAGGAAGAAGATCTCCCGGGCGAACTTCTGCCCGACCTGCCGGGCGAGGTATGCCGAGCCGTAGCCGCCGTCGAAGCTGCCCACGTCCGCGTCGGTCTGCATGAACCGGGCGTGCTCGGCGCTGGCCAGGGTCAGGTCGCAGACCGCGTGCAGGCTGTGCCCGCCGCCGGCGGCCCAGCCGGGCACGACCGCGATCACCACCTTCGGCATCATCCGGATCAGCCGCTGCACCTCGAGGATGTGCAGCCGGCCGGAGCGGGCCGGGTCGACGGTGTCGGCGGTCTCGCCGGAGGCGTACTGGTAGCCGGCCCGGCCGCGGATCCGCTGGTCGCCGCCGGAGCAGAAGGCCCAGCCGCCGTCCCGCGGGGACGGGCCGTTGCCGGTCAGCAGCACGCAGCCGACGTCCGGGGACGTCCGGGCGTGGTCGAGCACCCGGTAGAGCTCGTCGACCGTGTGCGGCCGGAAGGCGTTGCGAACCTCGGGCCGGTCGAACGCGACCCGGACGACCGGCCCGTCGCCGTCCGCCGTGACGTGCCGGTGGTAGGTGACGTCGGTGAGGTCGAAGCCGTCGACCTCGCGCCAGCTGTCCGGGTCGAACAGCTCCGATACCTCCGGCGACGGCATGCGCCGATCGTAGGGGGCGGGCAGGATGGAGCCGTGCCGTCGCCGCCCGACCTGCCCGGATGGGCGGAGCTGGCCGCCGGTCTGCACGTCGTCCGGGTGCCGCTGACCGTGCCGTTCCGGGGGGTCACCGAGCGGGAGGCGGCGCTGCTGCAGGGCCCGGTCGGGTGGGGCGAGTTCGCGCCGTTCGTCGAGTACGGCGACGCCGAGGCGGCCCGCTGGCTGGCCGCCGCGGTCGAGGCCGGCTGGGCCGGCTGGCCGGCGCCGCGGCGGGACGCGGTGCCGGTGAACGCGACCGTGCCCGCGGTGCCGGCCCGGGCGGTGCCGGCCGTGCTGGCCCGCTTCCCCGGCTGCACCACGGCGAAGGTGAAGGTTGCCGAGACCGGTCAGGGCCTGGCCGACGACGTGGCCAGGGTCGCCGCGGTCCGGGACGTGCTCGGTCCGGCCGGGCGGATCAGGATCGACGCCAACGGCGGCTGGACGGTCCCGGCCGCGGTCGACGCGCTGGCCGCGCTCGCCCCGTACGGGCTGGAGTACGTCGAGCAGCCGTGCGCGACCGTGCCCGAGCTGGCGGCGCTGCGCCGGCAGCTGGCCGGTGCCGTCCCGGTCGCCGCCGACGAGAGCGTGCGCAAGGCCGCCGACCCCGGGCGGGTCGCCCTGGCCGGTGCGGCCGACCTGGTCGTGCTCAAGGTCGCGCCGATGGGCGGGGTACGGCCGGCGGTGCGGGTCGCCGCCGGCTGCGGGCTGCCGGTGGTGGTCTCCAGCGCGCTGGACACGTCGGTCGGGATCGCGGCCGGGGCCGCGCTGGCCGCCGCGCTGCCGGACCTCCCGTACGCCTGCGGGCTGGGCACGGTCGGGCTGATGGCCACCGACGTGACCGCGGCGCCGCTGGCCCCGGACGGCGGCCGGCTCCCGGTGCGGCCGGTCAGCCCGGACCCGGAGCGGCTGACCGCGCTGGCCGCGCCGCCGGACCGGTGGACCTGGTGGGAGGACCGGCTGCGGCGCTGCCACGCGCGGCTGGCCGGTGCCGGGCCGTGAACCCGGCCACGGCGCTGGCGCGGGTGCTCGTCGACGAGCTGGTCCGGTGCGGGGTGCGGGAGGCGGTGCTCGCGCCGGGCTCGCGGTCGGCGCCGCTGGCGTTCGCGCTGCACGCCGCCGACGCGGCCGGCCGGCTGCGGCTGCACGTGCGGATCGACGAGCGGTCGGCCGGGTTCCTGGCGCTGGGGCTGGCGAAGGCGTCCGGGCGGCCGGCGGTGGTCGCGACCACGTCCGGCACCGCGGCGGCGAACCTGCACCCGGCGGTGCTGGAGGCGGCGCACGCCGGCGTGCCGCTGCTGGCGCTGACCGCCGACCGGCCGCCGGAGCTGCGCGGGGTCGGGGCGAACCAGACCGTCGACCAGCTGCGCCTGTTCGGGCCGGCAGCGGGGTTCGTCGAGCTCGGGGCGCCGGAGGCCAGGGCCGGGCAGAACGCGTACTGGCGCTCGACGGTCTGCCGGGCGGTCGCCGCCGGCGGGCCGGTGCAGGTGAACCTGGCGTTCCGCGAGCCGCTCGTCCCGGACGCCGGGGACAGCGGGCCGGCGGTCATGGGCGACCGGCCGGACCCCGACGGGAGCCGGCCGACCGCGGCAGACACCTGGCCGGTGCGGGAGGGCTGGCCGGAGTCGTTGTCCGGGCGGGCCGGCGGCCGGCCCTGGACGGAGGTCGTGCCGGCGCCGGCGCCCGGTCCGCTGCCCGACGACCTGCCGGCCCGGACGGTCGTCGTGCTCGGCGACGTGCCGGCCGGACTCGCCGCCGCCGCGGTCGCCCTGGCCGAGGCCCGCGGCTGGCCGGTCGTGGCCGAGCCGAGCGCCCGGCTCGCGTCCGGTCCGTGCCTGCTGGCGGGCGGGGACCTGCTGCTGCGCGGCGGGTTCCCGGCCGCGCACCGGCCGGACCGGGTGCTGTGCGTGGGCCGGCCGACGCTCAGCCGCGCGGTCGCCCGCCTGCTCGCCGCCGCCCCGCTCGACGTCGTCGCCGCCGGCCCGACCTGGACCGACCAGGGCCACCACGCCAGCCGCGTGCTGCCGACCGTCCCGACCCCGGCCGCCGGCCGCCGCGACCGGGCCTGGCTGCCGGCCTGGCAGGGCGCGGCCGACCAGGCGCGGGCCACCGCGGACCGGCTGCTCGACAAGGCCGGGCTGTCCGAGCCTGGTGTGGCGGCGGCGCTGATGGACGCCGTCCCCGCCGGCGGGCTGGTCGTCTGCGGGTCGTCCAAGCCGGTCCGCGACCTGTTCCTGGCCGGGCCGCGGCCCGGCGTGACCGTGCTCGCCAACCGCGGCGTGGCCGGCATCGACGGCACCGTGTCGACCGCGGTCGGCGCCGCCCTCGCGACCGCCGGCCCGGCGTACGCGCTGCTCGGCGACCTGACCTTCCTGCACGACGCGAACGGCCTGGTGATCGGTCCGGGTGAGCCGCGCGCCGACCTCACGATCGTGGTGGTCAACAACGACGGCGGCGCGATCTTCGGCCTGCTGGAGCAGGGCGCGCCCGAGCACGGGCCGGCGTTCGAGCGGGTCTTCGGCACGCCGCACGGGGTCGACCTGGCCGCCTGCTGCGCCGCCACCGGCACCCCGCACCGGCTCGTCGGCACGACGGAGGAGCTGACCGCGGCCCTGGACCGGCCATCCGGGATCAGGGTCGTCGAACTGCGCACCGACCGGCGGGCGGCGGCCGAGCTGGACGCCGCGATCACCGCCGCGGCCGGCTGAACCGCGGCCGCGCAGCGCCCGCGGTGGTCGTCCCCCGAGAGGCACCGTTCTCCTGTGCCGCCCGGCGGCCGGGGCTTCCCGGGTTCCGGCCGACGGCCCACTCGGTCCCGGCGTCCGGGGAAGGATCAGGGTCATCACGGAGGCGCGGGAGTCGGCTGAGGCCGTACGGTCGCCCCGTGCCGCCGCTGATCCAGACGCAGTCGCTGACGATGCGCTATCCGTCGGCCCTGGCGCTCGACGCCCTCACCGTCGAGGTCGAGCCGGGCGTCGTCGGGCTGGTCGGGGCGAACGGTGCCGGGAAGTCGACGCTGATCAAGATCCTGCTCGGCCTGCTGCAGCCGACCGCGGGCTCGGTGCGGGTGCTGGGGTTGGATCCGGCCCGGGACGCGGAGGCGATCAGGGCGCGGGTCGGCTACATGCCGGAGCACAGCAGCCTGCCGCTCGACATGGTCGCGGCGGAGTTCGTCACCCACATGGCCCGGATCAGCGGGCTGCCGCGGGCCGCCGCCCGGGAGCGGGCGTCGGAGGCGCTGCGGCACGTCGGGCTGTACGAGGAGCGGTATCGGCAGATCGGCGGCTACTCCACCGGCATGCGGCAGCGGGTCGCGCTGGCCCAGGCGCTGGTGCACGACCCGGACCTGCTGCTGCTGGACGAGCCCACGAACGGTCTGGACCCAGCTGGCCGGGATGCGATGCTGGGGCTCGTCGAGCGAATCGGCGCCGAGTTCGGCATGTCCGTGCTGGTCTGCTCGCACCTGCTGGGCGAGGTCGAACGCATCTGCGAGTCGCTGGTGGCCATCGACGCCGGACGCCTGCTGCGGGCCGACCGGGTCGCGTCGATGACCAGGCGCCGCGACGTCCTCGTGGTGGAGGTGGACGAGGGCGTCGAGCGGCTTGCCGCCCACCTCGACGAGCTCGGGGTCGCCGTCCGCCGTTCGGGCCGGGAGCTGCTGGTCCCGTTGGAGAGCGACGACACGTTCGATCTGATCATGAGAGCGGTCGCCGGACTCGGCCTGCCGCTGCACCGGCTCGGCCAGCGCCGGCACGGGATCGTCGAGCTGTTCGCGGACACCTCGGCCGGCCGGGCCGTCGAGTATGCGCAGGAGGCCGACCATGGCATCGGATGACGCAGCGGTCGGCGCCGGCGTCATCCACGACATCGGCTACCAGCGGTACGCCGGGCCGCGGCTCGGCCGCCGCCACGTGGTCACGGCGCTCTACCTGCACAGCCTGCGCACCGCGTTCGGGCTCGGCCGGAGCGCCGCCGCGAAGATCTTCCCGGGGATCGTGGTCGGCGTCGCCTTCGCGGCGGCCGTGGTGCTGGTGGCCGTGCGCAGCCAGGCCGGTGGCGTCATCCCGTACACCTATCTGCAGTTCATCGACGGGCTGGGGATCCCGCTCATCGTGTTCCTCGCCGTGATCGCGCCCGAACTGGTCAGCCGCGACCTGCGATCCCGGGTGCTCCCGCTCTACTTCTCCCGCCCCCTGCGCCGCAGCGACTACGCGCTGGCGAAGCTGGCCGCGACGGTCAGCGCGGTCTGGCTGCTGCTGGCCGGCCCGCTGCTGCTGATCTTCCTCGGCGGGGCGTTCTCCCGCAGCGGTGGCGCGTCGGCCGTGTGGCGCGAGTTCACCGATTTCCTCGGCGGGCTCGGCTACGCGGCGATGACCGCGGTGGTGCTGGGTGCGTTCGCGGTGCCGCTGGCCTCGCTCGCG
>Ga0157377_10001448_pt1 | contig 10254 bp, 8 predicted proteins | sample M55metaG_FD_121116 | JGI IMG/M metagenome (GOLD analysis project Ga0157377, IMG submission 121116) | Miscanthus rhizosphere microbial communities from Kellogg Biological Station, Michigan, USA - M5-5 metaG | ecosystem: Host-associated > Plants > Roots > Rhizosphere > Soil | place: USA: Michigan...
AACATTGACGTCGACGCGGCGCGGATCGCGGCCAAGGCGTTGGCCCGCAGCGCGCACTGACGCTCGCAGCGAGCGAGCCCGCGGCGTTCTATCGGCAGCTCTTCGGCGAACGCGCGGTGACGATGGCGCCGCTGCCGGAAGGCGATGACTACCCGCTGGGCTTCGCGCTCGCGCAGCTGCACGGGATCTACGTGCTCGCGCAGAATCGGTCCGGGCTGATCCTCGTCGACATGCACGCGGCGCACGAGCGCATCGTCTACGAACGGCTGAAGCGCGCATTCGACGGCCGCATGCCGGTGCAGCCGCTGCTGGTGCCGGCGACGTTCGCCGCCGAATCGCTCGAGATGGCGGCGGTGGTCGAGCACGCCGATGCGCTCGACGCGCTCGGGTTCGACATGTCGGCGATCGGACCGTCGACGCTGGCGGTCCGCGGGATTCCGCAGGCGTTGCACGATGCCGATGCCGCGGCGCTCGCGCGGGCGGTACTGCACGACATCCGCGAATTCGGCGGCTCGCGCGCGCTCGAGGCGCGCCGCGACGAGCTGCTGTCGTCGATGGCCTGCCACGGGTCCGTGCGCGCGCACCGGAGCCTTACGATCGCTGAAATGAACGGACTGCTGCGGGAAATGGAAGCCACCGAACGTGCGGGCCAGTGCAATCACGGGCGTCCGACGTGGTACCAGCTCAGCCTGAACGATCTCGACCGCCTGTTCATGCGCGGGCGATGACGCGGTGTCGTCGCGCGGCAGGGGCGCGATGATCCCGGCCGTGCTGGTGATGGGGCCGACGGCCGCGGGCAAGTCCGCCGTCGCACTCGCACTCGCAAAGCGCATCGATGGCGAAATCGTCAGCGTCGATTCCGCGCAGGTCTATCGGGGCATGGACGTTGGTACGGCGAAGCCCGATGCGACGACGCGCGCTGCAATCGCCCACCATCTCATCGACATCATCGACCCTGATGAAACGTATTCCGCTGCGCAGTTTCGTCGCGATGCGCTGCAGGCGATCGCCGCGATCCGTTCACGCGGGCGCGTGCCGATCGTGGCCGGCGGCACGATGCTGTACTTCAAGGCATTGCGCGAAGGCCTGAGCCGTTTGCCGCAAGCCGATCCGACGGTGCGTGCAACACTCGATGCGCGCGCCGCGCGCGACGGCTGGCCGGCGCTGCACGCGGAGCTCGCCCGCCTCGACCCGGTGAGCGCGGCGCGACTGGCGCCGTTCGACGCGCAGCGAATCCAGCGCGCGCTCGAGGTCCACGCGCTGACCGGGCAGCCGCTCTCGGCGCTGCAAGGCGCGCGCGAAGCCGACGAGGACATCGGCCCGCTCATCACCATTGCGCTCGCGCCGGCTGACCGCGCGGCGCTGCACGCGGCGATCACGCACCGGTTCGACGCGATGCTGGCCGCAGGCCTCGTCGACGAGACGCGACGGTTGCGCGACCGGTATCGATTGACCCCCGAGATGCCGTCGATGCGCTGCGTCGGCTACCGCCAGGCGCTTGCGTACGTGGACGGGGGAATCGATGCTGGCGCGCTGCGCGAGCGTGGCATTGCCGCGACGCGCCAGCTTGCAAAGCGACAGCTGACGTGGCTGCGCAGCATGGACGTCGTGCCGTTCGAATGTTTTGCGCCCGACGTCGTCGAGACGGTCGTGGCGTCGGTAGCCGGCGCGATTGCCGGCGGTGGGGTCACGCAGCCAGCGCGTTGAACGCGATGTGATTCCTGCCGGCGCGCCGCGCCGCATACATCGCGACGTTGGCCGCCGCCATGATGCCCGCCGAATCGTTGGCATCCTCGGGAAAATACGCGATGCCGATCGACGCACCGATCGGCGTGTCGGCGAGCGGCGGCAGCGCGGGATCGTTCAACTGGTCGCGCAGCCGCTGCGCGAGCAGCGCGAGTTCGCGGCCGTCGCGCGCGTTCGGCGTTGCGAGCGCGAATTCGGTCGGCGCCAGGCGTGCGAAGAGATCGCCTTCGCGTGATGCCGCACGAAACCGTCGTGCGACCTCGACGAGCAGCGCGTCCGCCGCGCGCTCGCCGTGATACTCGCCGACGGCGGCGCAGCCGTTGACGTCGATGAACAGCACGCCGACGTGGCCTTGCTCGCGTCGCGCGTTCGCGATTGCGTACGTCAGCCACTCGGTGAAGAAGCGGCCGTTCGGCAGGCCGGTCATTCCGTCGTGCGTCGACAGGGCGGCGATTTCCTGCTCCATCCGCCGCTCGGTGCGCAGTCCGCGCAGCGACATTCCATAGGCGCCGGCCACGAACGCGATGCCAAGGGCAGCCAGCAGCGCTGCGGCGCGCTCGGTGGCGTCGAGTTGCCGCTGCGCGGCTGCCGCCCACCCCCGTACCGCCGCAATCTGTTCGCCTATGCGCAGCGCCGGCACGCTGCCGCGCTGGCCGGAGTCGATTGTCGACGACACGTCGGCATGGCCATCCGCCTTCGCCAGTACCTCGATGTGGTGTACGGCATCGACGTACGCGGCTGCGTTGAACACCGTGACGGCGGCGACCAACGCCAGCGCGACGACGGCCGCAAAGAAGAAGGTGGTCAAACGCAGGTTGGACGAGAGTCGCATTCCGGATCGAAAATAATTCAGTTGAGGATGCGCGAGATAAAGCAACCTCCGGGCCAGAATATGAAAAACGCACTAAAATGGCGTTACTTCTCGGCTTTGGCCATCGACCATGCATGCACGCACGCTGTACGACAAGTTGTGGGACAGCCATCTCGTCCGCGAAGAGGGCGACGGGACGGCGCTTTTGTACATCGATCGCCACCTGGTCCACGAGGTGACCAGCCCGCAGGCGTACGAGGGGCTGCGGATGGCCGGTCGCGCACCCTGGCGTACCGAGTCGATCGTTGCCACCGCCGATCACAACACGCCGACGACGCATTGGGACGAAGGCATCCGCGATCCGATCTCGCGTACGCAGGTGGAGACGCTGGACGACAACATCCGGAAGTTCGGCGCAAAGGCGTATTTTCCGTTTCGCGACCACCGCCAGGGCATCGTGCATGTGATCGGCCCGGAGAGCGGCGCCACGCTGCCGGGGATGACCGTCGTCTGCGGTGATTCGCACACGAGCACGCACGGGGCGTTTGCCGCGCTTTCGTTCGGCATCGGGACGTCCGAGGTCGAGCATGTGATGGCGACGCAATGCTTGCTGCTGAAGAAGTCGAGGGCGATGCTCGTTCGCGCCGACGGCGCGCTGCCGGCCGGCGTCACGGCGAAGGACCTCGTGCTGTCGATCATCGGCCGGATCGGAACGGCGGGCGGCACCGGCCATGCGATCGAATTCGGCGGCGCCGCCGTCCGCGCGCTGTCGATGGAAGGCCGGATGACGGTCTGCAACATGTCGATCGAGGCCGGCGCGCGGGCGGGCATGGTGGCGGTCGACGACACCACGATCGCCTACCTGAAAGGCCGGCCGTTCGCCCCGACGGGCGACGTGTGGACGCGGGCCGTCGAATACTGGCGCACTCTCGTCAGCGATCCCGGGTCGCAGTTCGACCGAACGCACGTGTTCGACGCGGCGACGGTCAAGCCGCAGGTGACGTGGGGCACGTCGCCGGAGATGGTCGTGTCGATCGAGGACCGGGTTCCGGACCCCGACCGCGAGCGCGACAGCGAACGTCGCGAGGGGATGGTTCGCGCGCTCGACTACATGGGTCTCACGCCCAACGTGGCGATGACCGACATCCGGATCGACAAGGTATTCATCGGTTCCTGCACGAATTCGCGGATCGAGGACCTGCGCGAAGCCGCTGCCGTTGCACGCGGGCGCCGCGTCGCGGGTAGCGTGCGGCTTGCGATGGTCGTTCCCGGATCGGGCCTCGTGAAGGCGCAGGCCGAGGCCGAGGGACTCGACCGCACGTTCCGCGATGCGGGGTTCGAGTGGCGTGAGCCGGGCTGCTCGATGTGCCTCGCGATGAACGACGATCGGCTCGAGCCCGGGGAGCGCTGCGCGTCGACGTCGAACCGCAATTTCGAAGGACGCCAGGGCGCGGGCGGCCGCACGCATCTCGTGAGCCCCGCGATGGCCGCCGCCGCGGCAATCGCGGGCCGCTTCGTCGACGTTCGCCGGCTGTCGTCCTGAATCCGGCCTGAAGGAGTCGCAATGCAACCGTTTCGCGTGCATTCCGGAATCGTCGTGCCGCTCGACCGCGCCAACGTCGACACGGATGCGATCATTCCGAAGCAGTTCCTGAAGTCGATCAAGCGCTCCGGCTTCGGCGTCAACCTGTTCGACGCGTGGCGCTACACCGATCACGGCGAGCCCGGCCCGAACCAGCCCGCGCGCCATCCGAATCCGGATTTCGTGCTGAACCAGCCGCGCTATAGCGGCGGCTCGATCCTGCTCGCGCGGCGCAACTTCGGCTGCGGCAGCTCGCGCGAGCACGCGCCCTGGGCCCTCGCGGACTACGGCTTTCGCGCGCTGATCGCGCCGTCGTACGCCGACATCTTTTTCAACAACTGCTTCAAGAACGGCTTGCTGCCGATCGTGCTGTCCGACGCGCGCGTCGACCGGCTGTTCGCTGACGCCGCGGCGTTCCCTGGCTACACGCTGACGATCGACTTGCCGCAGCAGCGTGTCGGCACGTCCGATGGCAGCCTGTCGTTCGACTTCGACGTCGATCCGTTCCGCAAGGAGTGCCTGCTGAACGGCTGGGACGACATCGGGCTCACGCTGCAGCACGCCGACGAGATCCGCACCTTCGAGGCACGGCACCTGCGCGAGCAGCCCTGGCTGTGAACCCGACCACGCGGCCGCCCGCGCCGCGCCCATGGACACGCGGATGAAGATTGCGATCCTGGCGGGAGACGGCATCGGTCCGGAGATCGTGCGCGAAGCGCGCAGAGTCCTCGACGTTCTGAGGCAGGGCGGCCAGCCGATCGAGACCGTAGAGGCGCCGATCGGCGGTGCGGGCTACGACGCCGCGGGCGCTCCGCTGCCCGAGCCGACGCTCGCGCTCGCGAAGGCCGCCGACGCCGTGCTGCTCGGCGCCGTCGGCGGGCCGCGCTACGACACGCTGCCGCGCGCGATGCGGCCCGAGCAAGGCATCCTCGGCATCCGCAAGGCGCTCGCGCTGTTCGCGAACTTGCGGCCGGCGCTGCTGTATCCGGAGCTCGCTGCGGCGTCGACGCTGAAGCCGGACGTCGTCGCCGGCCTCGACATCGTCATTGTTCGCGAGCTGACCGGCGACATCTATTTCGGCGAGCCTCGCGGACGCCGCACCGCGGCGAACGGCGAGCGCGAAGGCTTCGACACGATGCGCTATGCGGAAGGCGAGATCGCACGCATCGCGCGCGTGGGCTTCCAGACGGCGCAGAAGCGCCAGCGCCGGCTCACGTCGGTCGACAAGGCGAACGTGCTCGACACGTCGATGCTGTGGCGCGAAGTCGTGACCGAAGTCGCCCGCGACTATCCCGACGTCGCGCTGTCGCACATGTACGTCGACAACGCCGCGATGCAGCTCGTGCGCGCGCCGAAGAGCTTCGACGTCATCGTCACCGGCAACCTGTTCGGCGACATCCTGTCGGACGAGGCGTCGATGCTCGCAGGCTCGATCGGCATGCTGCCGTCGGCGTCGCTCGACGCAAACGGCAAGGGGCTGTATGAGCCCATCCACGGCTCGGCGCCCGACATCGCGGGCAAGGATCGCGCGAATCCGCTGGCGACGATCCTGTCGGTCGCGATGATGTTCCGCCACACGTTCGCCAAGCCCGAGGTCGCGCAGCGGATCGAGGATGCCGTGCGTGCGACGTTGCGGCGAGGCTTGCGCACGGCCGACATCGCGGCACCCGGCGACCCGGTCGTCGGAACGGCGGCGATGGGTGACGCCGTCGTCGCAGCGCTGCGGTGAGGCCCGCGGCAGCAATGGACAATCAATAGCGCGTTTGCGGAGCACGTATGCGAGTCGGATTCGTCGGTTGGCGGGGCATGGTCGGTTCGGTGCTGATGCAGCGGATGCTCGAGGAACGCGACTTCGACACGATCGATCCCGTGTTCTTCTCGACGTCGAGCGCCGGCGGCAAGGCACCTGACATCGGCAGTGCGACCGGGCCGTTGCGCGACGCCAATTCGCCGGAAGCGTTCAACGGCCTCGATGCCGTCGTCACGTGCCAGGGCGGCGACTGGACGAATGCGATGTTCCCGCGGCTGCGCAACGCGCGGTTCGACGGCTACTGGATCGACGCCGCGTCCGCGCTGCGGATGAGCGACGATGCGATCATCACCCTCGATCCCGTGAACCGCGGCGTCATCGACCGCGCCGTCGCAGCCGGAGTGCGCAACTACATCGGCGGCAACTGCACGGTAAGCCTCATGCTGATGGCGCTTGCCGGATTGCTGCGTGAGAACCTCATCGAGTGGATGACGTGCATGACGTACCAGGCGGCGTCGGGCGCCGGTGCGCAGAACATGCGCGAGTTGCTGCAGCAGATGGGCGAAGCGCACCTCGCCGCGAAGGCACTGCTCGAGGATCCCGCGTCCTCGATCCTCGACATCGACCGCGAGGTCGCCGGCATCCTGCGCGACGACCGGTTTCCGACCGAGCACTTCGGCGTGCCGCTCGCGGGCTCGCTGATCCCGTGGATCGACAAGGATCTCGGCAATGGCATGAGCCGCGAGGAGTGGAAGGGTGGTGCTGAAACCAACAAGATCCTCGGCCTGGCACCCGACACGATTCCCGTCGAATCGATTTGTGTGCGGGTCGGTGCGATGCGCTGTCATTCGCAGGCGCTGACGATCAAGCTGCGGCGCGACCTTCCACTCGAAGACGTCGAGCGAAGGCTGGCGGCCGCGCACGAATGGGTTCGCGTCGTGCCGAATAACCGCGACGCGAGCATCCGTGGTCTCACGCCTGCTGCGGTGACCGGGAAGCTCGACATACCCGTCGGCCGGCTGCGCAAGCTGGCGATGGGGCCTCAATACTTCGGTGCATTCACCTGCGGCGACCAGTTGCTGTGGGGGGCGGCGGAGCCATTGCGCCGGACGCTGCGGATTCTCGACCGGCGCCCGCTCGACCGCGAGCGGCACTGACCGATTCGGGCCGCGCAAGGCGGTTCAAGCTGTCTCGCGCTATTTCAGGCAGCTTTATGCAATGCGGGTTGGCTGCCGACCCCCGTTCGCGGCGTCGCCCGCGGGGCATGCAACCGGATTGCAACACAGCGCTGGCAGAGGTCGCCGCCACCATACGTTGTGGCGCGAATGCTGCCGGGGGCTACAGGTTGCGACGCCGTTTAGCACACCGGCATGAACCTGTGTTGCGCGCGACACGGCAGGTTCCAAAAAACACTATCTAATACCGTGGTTTACCTTGCACAGCTGAATGCGTGATGTTAAGTTAGGCCGAGGTTAACAGCCAATCCCAACGAGGCAGGCATGCGCGCAAAACCCATCTTCAGGTACAGCCTGCTGGCAGGCGTTCTGGCATTGCCGGGACACGCGCTGGCGCTGGGGCTTGGCAAGCTGACTGTCGAGTCGGCCCTCGGCCAGCCGCTGTCCGCCCGGATCGAGCTTACGTCGGTCGCGCGGGAGGACCTCGATTCGCTGCGGGCGCGGATCGCGGATCCCGGTCTCTACCGGCAGAACAACCTCACCTACCAGGGCACGCTGTCGCGCGCCCGGATCTCACTCGAAGGCGGCAACAGCGCGCCGTATCTGCGCGTCACGTCGCCGGTCTCCGTCCAGGAGCCGTTCCTCGACCTGCTCGTCGAGCTCGACTGGGCATCCGGCCGCGTGGTTCGGGAATACACGTTCCTGCTCGATCCGCCCGGACTTCCGGCCGCGGCGGCAACCGAGCCAGTGACGCCGGCACGCGCGGGTACGCCGGCCAGGACCGCGGCAGCACCGGCGCAGCGCGCGCCGGCATCGTCATCGTCGGCCGCTGGCGCCTCCTCGTCCGGCGGGTCGGCGACGACGCCGAGCGGCGGCGGGGATCAGTACGCGGTCAAGCGCGGCGACACGCTGCAGCGGATCGCTACGCAATACAAACCCGCCGACGTGACGCTCGAACAGATGCTCGCGGCGCTGTTCCGCGGCAATCAGGGCGCGTTCGAAGGCGACAACATGAACCGGCTGCGCGCCGGGTCGATCGTGACGATCCCTTCGGCGCAGGACGCGCAAGCGACGCCGGCGGCGGAGGCGAGCCGCATCGTTCGGGTGCAGGCGTCCGACTGGCGCAACTACCGCGATCGCGTGGCCGGTTCTGCGCCAGAATCGACGGGTGCGTCCGCGCGCCAGTCGAGTGGGTCCATCGGCGCCGCGGTCGAGGACCGCACGCCCGCGGCTGCACCCGGATCGGACAAGGTTCGCGTGTCGCGCGCAGCGGGCGGCGGCAAGGCCGGAAGTGACGAGGATGCACTTGCCGCTGCGGCGCAGCTCAAGGACGCGCAAACGAAGATCGCGATGCTGGAGAAGTCGCTTAACGAGATGAAGCGCGCGCTCGAGCTGCGCAGTCCGTTATTGGCGGACCGAGAAGCGCCGGGCAAGGCCGCAACACCTGCGCCAGCAACGCCGCCCGCACCCGCAGCGGCGGCGACGACGCCTCCCGCGACTCCCGCTACCGCACCGGTGACACCGCCGGCCCCGGCGCCGGAACCCAAGGCCGCAGCGGCTCCGGCGGCCACGCCGCCGCCCGCGGATGCCACCTCGCCCAAGGCGCCGCCGAAGGCCGCCCCGGCGCCGAAAGCCGAGCCACCGGGCTTCTTCGCCGACCTGCTGTCGTCGGTTCCGAATTGGGGAATCGGTGCCGCTGCGCTGGTAATCCTGGGCGGCATCGCTGCGATGATCGCCGCGCGCCGGCGCAAGGGCACGAAGTTCGAGGACAGCATCATCTCGGGCACGGACATCAAGACCAACACCGTATTCGGGTCCACCGGCGGTGGCGTGGTCAATACCGGCGACAACTCGCTCGCCAGCGATTTCAGCCGCGAAGGTCTCGGCAACATCGATACCGACGAGGTCGACCCGATCGCCGAGGCCGAGGTGTACCTCGCGTACGGCCGCGACGCACAGGCGGAAGAGATCCTAAAGGATGCGCTGAAGAAGGACCCGCAGCGGCAGGAGATCTACCTGAAACTGCTCGAGATCCACTCGCAGCACAACAAGCCGCAGGCGTTCGAGACGGTCGCCTCCGAGCTCTTCGCCGTCAGCCACGGGCAAGGCGATGTCTGGCACAAGGCCGTCACGCTCGGCCGCCAGCTCGACCCGTCGAACCCGATGTTCCAGGACGGTCCCGCCGCTGCGCCGGCGGCGGTGACGCCGCGCGAAGCCCCATCGGTGGCGCCAGCCCTCGCAGCCACGCGCTCGCCGCTGCATGCCGCGCCCGCGTTCAACGACGGGGATATCTCGATCACGCCCGATGCCGCGCAGGCGGCGAAATCGCCGGCAGACATCCTGGCGGGCGCCGAAGACGCGCTCGCCCGAAGCTCCACGCACACGCCGGCGGCCGCTCCCGCGCACGCCGGCCGCCTATCCGCTGCAGAAACCGTTGGTGCAGCCGCCGCCGGGGCCGCCGCGCTCGCCGCATCGGCGCCGAGCTTTGCCCAGGCAGCCAACGACCTGTCCACGCGCGTCGACACGCCCGCCGAGCCGCCGCGTTTCGACCTCGATTTCCATCTCGACGACATCGATCGTCCGCCGCCGTTGCAGCCGGCAGCCGAGTCGAAGCCCCAGCCGTCGGCTCCCGCTGCGCCCGCGCAGTTCGGCCACCCGGGCGGTGGGCTCGAACTCGACAAGCTGGATCTGTCGTTCGATCCGGATCGCCCCGCATTCGAAGACCCGACTCCGTCGGTGCTCGACGGCCAATGGCACGATGCGGCGACGAAGCTCGACCTCGCGAAGGCCTATCAGGAAATGGGCGACACCGACGGCGCGCGCGAGATCCTGCAGGAAGTGCTGCACGAAGGCGACGACCAGCAGAAATCAGAAGCGCGAGGCCTCCTCGCCAAGCTCGCCTCCTGACGTCGTCACGGCGCACGGCCGCGCGGCATGCGCCATGCGCTGGGCCTCGAGTACGATGGGCGCGCATTCTGCGGCTTCCAGGCGCAGCCCGACGGCTGCAGCGTTCAGGACGCACTCGAGCGCACACTGGCGGCGATAGCCGACGCGCAGGTGCGCGTTATCGGCGCTGGACGCACCGATGCCGGCGTTCATGCAACCTCGCAGGTCGTCCACTTCGACGCGACCGTCGAGCGTCCGCTGACCGCGTGGGTTCGCGGCGTCAATGCAGCACTGCCGCCCGCCG
>Ga0157377_10001453_pt1 | contig 10246 bp, 11 predicted proteins | sample M55metaG_FD_121116 | JGI IMG/M metagenome (GOLD analysis project Ga0157377, IMG submission 121116) | Miscanthus rhizosphere microbial communities from Kellogg Biological Station, Michigan, USA - M5-5 metaG | ecosystem: Host-associated > Plants > Roots > Rhizosphere > Soil | place: USA: Michigan...
CGCCGGCTCGGCGAGGCGGTCCGGGATGACCGCGATCGTCCGAAGGTTCGGCGTCACGTCCTCACCGGTCGTGCCGTCTCCACGGGTCGCGCCCTGGACGAACCGCCCGCGCTCGTAGCGGAGTGTCACGGCAAGTCCGTCGATCTTGAGCTCGGCGACGTAGCGCAGGTCAGCCGCCGGGTCCGGCGCCGCCGGGAGGCCCAGCCCACGGCGGACCCGCGCATCGAATGCGCGGAGCTCATCGTGGCTGAAGGCGTTCGCGAGGCTGAGCATCGGCCGTCGGTGACGGACTTCGTCAAAGACCTCGCCGGTAGGCGCGCCGCCGACGTGTTGGGTCGGTGACGCCTCGGTGATGAGCTCTGGATACGCCGTCTCGAGCGCCACGAGCTGACGGAACAGCTGGTCGTACTCGGCGTCGCTGATCTCGGGCGCGTCCTGCTCGTGGTAGAGCACGTTCGCACGGTCGATAGCGGCAGCCAGCTCCGAATGGCGTGCGGTCGCCGCATCGATATCGAGTGCAGCCGCACTCTCGACGAGCGACTGGTCGACGGGCGGGAGTCGGACGGTCATGTCGGGAGGGTACCGAGCACGCGGCGTGGGTGCAGCGCTGCGATCGCCTTCATGGCTGCCCGGCGGGGTAGGCTGTCCACGTGGGTGTCTCGCATGCAGCCGATGCCGATCAGCGCCTACTCGCCGCGGCCGCCGCAGGCGACGTCGCCGAGGTCAAGGCGGCGCTCGCGAATGGCGCGAACGCTGACGCACGCGATCCCGAGGGCACACCGGCGACGATGCTCGCCACGCGTGGGCATCACACGGAGGCGCTGCGCGCGCTGCTCGATGCGGGGGCCGACGTCGACGCCCAGGACGCGACCCTCGACAACCCGCTCCTGTACTCCGGTCGCGAGGGGTTCCTCGACATCATCCGCCTGGCCAACGAAGCCGAAGCCGACCCGACGATCACCAACCGTTACGGCGGGGTCGCCCACATCCCCGCGTCGGAGCGAGGGCACGTCGAGGTCGTCCGGTATCTGCTCAACGAGACCGACATCGACGTGGATCACGTCAACAAGCTGGGCTGGACCGCCCTCCTCGAGGCGATCCTGCTGTCCGATGGCGGTCCACGCCACCAGCAGATCGTCGAGCTGTTGCTCGAGGCCGGCGCCGATCCCGACCTGGCCGATGGCGACGGTGTGCGGCCGCTGACGCATGCGCGACACCGAGGTCAGACGGTGATCGCGCGGCTGCTCGAGGAGGCCGACGCACGTCCCTAGCCGATGAGCTCGAGGTTCGCGAGGCTCGCCAGCATGGTCTTGCGCCCGACCGTCGAGTCCTTGAACGCGACCGTGATCTCCTCGTCGCTTCGCGTGAGCTTCGAGGTCACGACGATCCCGTCTCCCCAGCGTCCGTGACGCACCCGGTCGCCGTCGCGGAACTGCCGCTCCCCGGGGATGACAGGGCGCGGCGGGCGCGCCGGGGCAGCCGTTTTCGAAGAAACGCCCAGCGACCCTGATGGGGCGCCTGCCTCGAACGCCTCGCGGCGCGCCGCGAGGTCGCGGCTCGGCCGGAAGGTCTCGCCCTCGCCGGGGGCGCCCGGACGGCCGCTGCCCTGGCGATACGCCGGCCCGGATCCTCGGGTCGGGGTGTTGAACCTCGTCGTCCGGCGCTGTCCGAACACGAGATCGAGGTCGAGCTCGCGTTCGGGTTCGTCGATACCGCCAAGACGGGGGCCGATCATCAGATCCGCAGGGATCTCGATCAGGAACCGCGACGGAACGGAGGCCTGCCCCATCCCCCACGTGGCGCGCCGCCAGGCATGTGACAGGTAGAGCCGCCGCTTGGCGCGCGTGATCCCGACGTAGGCGAGTCGTCGCTCCTCCTCGAGCTCGCGCTCGTCGTCGAGCGCGCGGCTGTGCGGGAACAGGCCCTCCTCCAAGCCCGCGATGAAGACGACCGGGAATTCGAGGCCCTTGGCCGCGTGGAGCGTGATCAGCGTGACGGCGTCCGCCTCGCCTTCGTACGAATCCTGGTCGGCGACGAGCGCGGTCTCCTCCAGCAAGCGGTCGAGGGCGTCCTCGGGCTCAAGGTCGTCGTAGCGCGTCGTGACCGAGCGCAGCTCGAGCAGGTTCGCCCAGCGATCCTCGCCATCCTCCGACCCATCGGCGAGCATCGCCCGGTATCCGGACGCCTCGAGCACCTCGTCGAGCAGCTCGGGGAGTGGCAGCACCCCGATCCGAGTCCGCATCTTCCGGACCAGTGCGGCGAACTCCGCCAGCGCGTTCCGCGTGCGCGGCGCGAGTGTCGGGATATCGCCGCGTGCCCCACGCTCGATCGCACCCCAGTACGTACCGGGTTCGCCGGTCTCCGGTTCGGTCGCGGCCGCAGCCGCGCGCAGCGATTCGATGGTCTTGTCGCCGATCGATCGCGCCGGCACGTTGATGATCCGCTCGAAGCTGACGCTGTCGGTGTCCGAGCGCAGGACCCGGAGGTAGGCCAGCGCGTCCTTGACCTCGCGTCGTGCGTAGAACCGCGTGCCCCCGATGAGCTGGTACCGGAGGCCGTAGCGGAGGAAGGATTCCTCGATCGCGCGGGATTGCGCGTTCATCCGGTACATCACCGCGATGTCGCGCGCGCGGAACTTCGTGTCCTCGTCGCTCTCGTCCGCGCGACGCGTGAGGTCCGTGCCGCGTCCGCCGACCAGTGCCTCCACCTGGCGGGCGATCCACTCGGCCTCCTCGTCTTCGTTGTAGGCCTCGAAGCGCTGGATCTTGAGACCGCCCTTGATGTCGGTCCACAGCTTCTTGTCCTTGCGGGCCGTGTTGTGCGAGACCACGGCATGCGCGGCGTCGAGGATGAGTTGGGTCGAGCGATAGTTGCGCTCGAGCTTCACGACCGTCGCGTTCGGCCAGTCGCGCTCGAAGTCGAGGATGTTGCGCAGGTCGGCGCCACGCCACGAATAGATCGACTGGTCGTCGTCGCCGACCACCGCGAGGTTGCCGCGCTTCCGGGCGAGCGCGTTGACCCATAGGTATTGGGCTCGGTTCGTGTCCTGGTACTCGTCGACGTGCAGGTAGTGCCAGCGATCCTGGTAGCGGGCCAGGACATCCGGCACTTCGTCGAACAGGCGCACGGCCTCGAGCAGCAGGTCGTCGAAGTCGAGCGCCCGCGCGCCACGGAGTCGCTCCTGATAGCGGGTCGCCAGGCGCGCGATCGTCCGCTCGCGATGGTTCGAGGCGTTCTGGGAGAGGAACGTCGGGTCGAGCATCTCGTTCTTCGCGCGGCTGATGGCGGCCAGGACGACGCTCGGTCGGAACTCGCCGGTCAGTGGCATGTCCTCCTCGCGGAGGATCTGCTTCATGAGTGCCTGCTGGTCGTCCGTGTCGTAGATCACGAACCGCCGGCTGATACCGATCGCCTCCCCGTCGCGCCGGAGCACCCGGGCGCACAGCGCATGGAACGTGCCGGCCTGGACGTCGCGACCGCCTTCGCCGACCAGGCTGATGATCCGTTCCCGGAGCTCGGCGGCGGCCTTGTTCGTGAACGTCACGGCCAGGATGCGGAACGGCGGGACCCCCTTCACGCCGACCAGATACGCGATCCGGTGAGCGAGCACGCGGGTCTTGCCGGAGCCGGCGCCGGCCAGGATCAGCAATGGCCCATCGGTCGTCGTGACCGCCCGCGCCTGCTCCGGGTTGAGCGCGCGGAGGATCTGCGCCTCGCGTTCGGCTCGTCGTTCGGCGAGGACCTTCGGATCCGGGCTGTCGGGAAGCGGTGCGGTCGGGTCGCGCTCCGGCGTATCCCCGCCGGCGTCACGCAGCCACTCGGGCTCGTCAGGGACCGTGTCCGAGACCTCGGCTGCGACGGTCCCGGGTGTCCCGAGGGCGTCGTCGAGGGTGGGGTCGCCGGGCCGGCGACGGGTCCTTGGGCTCACTCCCTCATTCTAGGTCGAGGCACGCTCCCGAGCCTTTGCCCGTCGGCCGAGAGAACTAGGAGGACGCGCGGCCCCGACGGATGGCGTACGCGATCGCTTCGAGCAGGTAGATGAACGCCAGGACGACGGCCTGACCGGACCCGATCGGGAGCACTGAGACGAGGAAGACCGGCACGACGACCGCGAACCAGAACGCGTTCTGTCGGACGAAAGTGAGCGCACCGCGGCCGATCTGTTCGATGAGCTCGTCCACACGGCGACGCTACTCCACCGCCGTCGCCGAGATCGCCTACCCGGCGGATTCGACCTGGTCTGCGGGTGGCGGCGCGATCTGGACGGGCTCGTTCCACTTCGTGAAGGTGCCCTGGACCGTCAGCTTCCCGAGGTCGCCCAAGTCGACCACGGCCGTCGCGTCCGAGACCCGGGTGGTGGCCTGGTCGATATGGAGCGTCAGGTCCACGGTCGAGTTCGAGAGGTCGGGAAGCTGGACCGGAACGGGTAATGCACTCGGCGTCGCACCGATACCGCCGCTGGCGGCGGGAGCCAGGTCCCCAGGCTTCAAGGTGAGGGTCAGCGTGTAGCACGTCCCGCCCGCACACGGGGCATCCGCGCCCTTGGTCGGCTTCAGGTCGGATCGGGCGAGGAGGTCGGTCAGGCCCTTGAGCGGCTGCTGACGCTCGCCGTTGAGCGGGATCGATCGGTACTTCGGGCCCGTGAGCGTCGTTTTCACGTAGATCGCATCGGCCACGATCACATCGCCCGCCAGGTTGAAGAGGCTCGGTGCCGAGAAGGTGGCGTGCAGCTTGCTGTTCTGGAGGTCGAGATCGGCGTTCGCCGTGGAGCCGGAGAGATCGATCGGCGTGGCACTCCCCGTCCCGAGGGGATCGAGCGCGACCTTGCCGTCGGCCGTCAGGTCGACGTGGACGCTGGTGGCCGCCGCAGTGGATGTCGCAGCGGCCGCGAGGATCTCATTCGGATCGGAGAGCAACTTGACGGAGCTCCCCTGACAAGCGGCGAGGACGAGCGCCGCGAGGAGCGGAGCGATCGCGAGACGTGTGAAGCGCATGCGGCCAGCGTCCCCCGGGACGACGAGGACTGTCAAACGCCGATGGCTACGAGACCGGAGTGGAAGGGGGGCTCGTGGTCGGGGGTGGCGGTGGGGTCGTCGAGGTCATCCAGGCCGGCGGCAGCGCGGGAGGCTCCACGCGGTCGACCTCTACCTCGATGCCACCGACCCAGCCTGCGACGAGGTTGTAGAGCAGGCACAGGACCGCGGTGAAGACCCAGCCGATGAGCCCATAGACGAGCGCAGCCACGATCGCGACCAGCAGCAAGCTCAAGCCGTTGCCCACGGCCTGCGTCGGTCCGCCGTTCACCGACACGCCCGTGACCGCGAAGAGCAGGAAGAACGGGATCGCGAAGACCGCGACGATGACCATGTACATCAGCGCCACGACCGTCGCGGTCTTCACCACGCTGAAACGACGGATCCGAACCATCTCATCCCTCCCGACTTAAGTCAGTCGGCCGAGTATGAGCGGCGGGCGGGGGCTTCCGGAAGCGTTCGGATCGACGCAGTCGCCGGTGTCAGTCCTCGACGACGGTCTCGTTGTCGTTCGCCGCCAGGCGATGACCTTCGACGTCGTCCGCGGCCTCGGCCTCGTCAACCACGGTCTCGTCGTCGTTGCTCGCGAGTCGATGTGCCTGGACATCGTCCTCGTCGGGTGCGGTCTCGTCGCCGTCGTCGACCGTCTCGTTGTCGTTCGCCGCGAGGCGATGTCCTTCGACGTCCTGCGGCTCGTCATCGACGACGGTCTCATCGTCATTCGCCGCGAGGCGATGTCCTTCGACGTCGTCTTCGTCGATCACGACCTCGGGCTCGATCGTGCGGTCGGTCATCGTGCATCCCTCCGTTGCAAGGAGTCCCCGGGAAAGGGCTGTCACCAAGACAGGCGTGCGCGCGGCAGAAACTGTTCGAAATCCGCTCAGGGCTCGAGTCGCGCAAGATTACGTCGCGCGGCGATCACCGTGGGGTGGTCGCTCGTCACGACTCCGTCGAGGAGACCGATCGCTCGCTCGAAGGCCGCGCGCGCCTCATCCATTCGCCCGCTTCGCCGAAGCACCGTGCCCAGATTGACGAGGGTCGTGGCGAGCGCCGGGGCATCCGGGCCCTGGGTGCGCTCCTTTATCTGGAGTGCCCGTCGATAGCGCGCTTCGGCGGCTTCGAGGTCCCCGCGGCGCTGGTCCAGTGCCGCCAGGTTGTTAAGCGTTACGGCGTACTCGCGGTGCTCCTGGCCGACGGCGACCGCGAGGTCCACAAGGACGCGTTCCAGCAGCTCGGTCGCCTCGTCGTCCCGACCGAGATCCGACAGGATCGCGGCAAGGCCCGCACGATCGAGGATCGTCGCGAGATGCTCGGGACCGGAGGTGCGCTCGCGGATCTCCACCGACCGCCGCGCCAGCGGTTCGGCGGTCTCGGGATCACCTTGGGCATGGGCCAGGCCCGCGAGGTTGTGATAGATCGCCGCCATGTCAGGGTGGTCCTCACCATGCCGCGTTCGAGTGATGCCGGCAGCTTTGGTGTAGGCCTGCGCGGCATCGTCGAACTCGCCCGAGAACTTCCCGAGGACACCGATGGCATTCCAGACCTCAGCAGCCTGCTGCGAGTCGTCTCCGAGCGACGTCGTGGCGACCACGAGAGCGCGGTCGAGCGTGGCCCGCGCGCCGGCATAGTCGCCGCGCAGGCGTTCGCCATGGGCGCGGTACATCAGGGCCCGGACCTCGATCCGACGCGCCTCGGGCTGGTCGGGCTGCTCGGCGACGAGCAGGAGGGCCTCTTCGAGCTGTTCCTCAGCGTCCTCACCGCGTTCGATGAGGGCCAGTCCCCACTCGGACTGCGCTTCCGCCCTGGCGGTCGGTGTCACGGTCGTCGACATCGTTCGCTGGATGTGCTCGAGTTGCGCCTCGACTTCGCGCGCGTTCCCCGCCGCGAGGTTGAGGCGAATGAGACCTGCGCTCGCCAGGACTTCGACCGAGGCGTCGCCGCTCTTCTGCGCGAGGCGCACGGCCTGCTGGAAGTCGGCGATGGCGCCGCGGTCGTCGCCGTCCTCCTCGCGACGTCGCGCGCGGTCGATCAGAGCGGCGGGATCGATCGGGTCAGCCATACGCGCCCGCGAACGCTCCTCAGAGTCGGTCCGAGCTCTCCGTCACGTCTTTGGAGGTCAGGTCGCGCAGCCGTCCACGTCGCGTGATCATCCAGCCGCCGAGCGCCATCACTTGGGCGTCTTCATCGATGTGGGCGTAGCCGGTTCGTCCGTCCGACGATGTATGGACGAACTGGATCACGTCATCGTCCGGGTCAAGCGGCGTCTCGCAGACCAGACACATCTGAACGGCGTTGTCCACGTGGTTCCACTCCCTTTGTTGCGACGAAGCCGGTGGGGGGCCGTGGCCCGCGACCGAAGCACCGGTCCAGAGCCTATCCGTTCCGCGTCGTCAGTCGATCTCCCAGCCGCGTTCGATGCCGGGTTCGACCCGTATGACGACCCCGACTGGATAGGTCGACACCCACTCCTCGGCGACCGCCGGCCCATCCCATCGAGCCGTGGTTCGGCCGAGGATGTCGTAGAAGAGGGTGGGATCGCGGCTGAGCGTGGCTTCGCCCCTGATCTCGTAGCCCTGATACGGCCGGTGCTGGTTCGGGACGAGGAACGTGACGCGAGGGTCGCGTTCGATATGGCGGACCTTGCGGTCGGAATCGTCCTCGGCCCAGATGTAGAACGCCCCGTCGCGCCACTCCCACCAGACCGGTGACAACATGATCGAGTCATCCGGGCGTCGGGTGGCGAGGATGCCGAGATCCTCGCCGTTCATGAGGTCGGGCAGATCGTCGGGGCCCAATCCGCTCCTCACAGCGCGTCCTCCTGCTAGCGAGAGAGCCGGGTCTCCGCGAACGGACGACCCGGCTCTGACGTTATTTCGATCGCGTCCGTGCCGACGGACGCCGATGGGTCGCTGGACTAGAAGTCCATGCCTCCACCGTGGTCATGACCACCGCCGACCCCGGCCTTCTCCTTCTCCGGGATGTCCGTGACCAGCGTCTCCGTGGTCAGGACCATCGCGGCGATGGAGGCGGCGTTCTGGAGCGCGGAGCGCGTGACCTTGGCCGCATCGACGATGCCTTTTTTGAACAGGTCACCGTACTGCCCGCTCAGGGCGTCGTACCCCTCGCCGGCCTTGAGGCCCTTGACGTGCTCGACGATCACCTCGCCGGGAGCCCCGGCGTTGTCGGCGATCTGTCGGGCCGGCGCCTCGAGCGCCTTGCGGACGATGTCGACACCGACAGCGGCGTCGCCCTGGAGCTTCACCTTGTCGAGCGCCGGGATCGCCTGGAGGAGCGTCGTGCCGCCGCCGGCGACGAGACCTTCCTCGACGGCCGCACGGGTCGTCGAGAGGGCGTCCTCGATGCGGTGCTTCTTCTCCTTCAGCTCGACCTCGGTGGCCGCGCCGACCTTGATCACCGCGACGCCACCGGACAGCTTGGCGAGGCGCTCCTGGAGCTTCTCGCGGTCGTAGTCGGAGGTGGTGTCCTCGATCTGCGCCTTGATCTGCGTCATGCGCGCCTTGATCGCGTCCTGCGAGCCGCCGCCGTCGATGATGGTGGTGTCGTCCTTGGTCGCGACGACCCGGCGAGCCTTGCCGAAGTCCTCGGCCGTGACGGAGTCGAGCTTGCGCCCGACTTCCTCGCTGATGACCGTGCCGCCGGTCAGGGTGGCGATGTCGCGGAGCATCTCCTTGCGGCGATCGCCGAAGCCCGGCGCCTTGACGGCGAGGACGGAGACGGTGCCGCGGAGCTTATTCACGACGAGGGTCGCGAGCGCCTCACCGTCGATGTCCTCAGCGATGATAAGCATGGGCTTGCCCTGCTGGACGCCCTTCTCGAGCGCCGGGAGCATGTCCGGGACGCTGGAGATCTTCTTGTCGGTGATCAGGATGAGCGGATCCTCGAGGACCGCCTCCATCCGATCGGGGTTGGTCACGAAGTACGCCGAGAGGTAGCCGCGGTCGAACTGCATGCCCTCGGTGTATTCCTTCTCGAGACCGAGGCTCTGCCCCTCCTCGACGGTGATGACGCCGTCCTTGCCGACCTTGTCCATCACCTCGGCGATGATCTCGCCGACCTCGGGGTCCGCGGCGCTGATCGCCGCGACGGCCGCGATCTGCTCGCGGTTGTCGACCGGGCGGGACTGCTTCTTGATCTCCTCGACGATCGCCTCGACGGCGGCCTCGATGCCGCGCTTGACGACCATCGGGTTGGCACCGGCGGTGACGACGCGGAGGCCCTCGGAGACGAGCGCCTGGCCGAGCACGACCGCGGTGGTCGTGCCGTCGCCGGCGACGTCATCGGTCTTGGTCGCGACTTCCTTGAGGAGCTGCGCGCCCATGTTCTCGAATGGATCGTCGAGCTCGATGTCACGGGCGATCGTGACGCCGTCATTGGTGATCGTCGGTGAGCCGAACTTCTTGTCGAGGACGACGTTGCGGCCCTTGGGGCCGATCGTCACCTTGACGGCATCGGCCATCCGGTCGATGCCCTTCTTGAGCGATCGACGAGCGGTCTCGTCGAAGATCAGTTGCTTAGCCAATGTCGTGTGTCCTCCCAGGGAGTCGGGGTGGGGTCGGGTCGTGCGCGGTCGTCGCGACTAGTCCTTGACGATCGCGAGGATGTCCTTCTGGCTGACGATCAGATACTCGTCGCCATCGATCTTGAACTCGGTGCCCGCGTACTTCGCGTAGAGGACCTTGTCGCCCTCCTTGACGTCCATCGGCTCGCGCTTGCCGTCGTCATTGATCTTGCCGGGACCGGCCGCGATGATCGTCCCCTCCTGGGGCTTCTCCTTCGCGGTGTCCGGCAGGACGATGCCGCTCTTCGTCATCTCCTCACGGGGAGTGGGCTCGATGACCACGCGATCGCCGAGAGGGCGAAGCTTGGTCTTGCTCGCGGTGGCAGTGGCCAACGTGCGATACCTCCTGTGACGGTCAGGTGACCGACCGGCGTTGGATTTCGGGGGGCGACCGCTCGGGGTTGCGACGGTCGGCCGATCCCTCTCTTGCGTCCTTCGCATCTGCCACAGACCCCCCGCGGGGCGGTCTGGCGATGCATTAGCACTCTCTGTGTCAGAGTGCTAAGAGCAATCTAACGAACGTCCGTCGCCCCTGTCAACTCGGGCTGCCGACAGCGCGGAACGTGCGGTCGTACGTCGCAACGAGCGCATCACCGAAAGCCTCTCCGTCGGCGCCTTGCCGCTCGGCGACCCA
>Ga0157377_10001455_pt1 | contig 10240 bp, 6 predicted proteins | sample M55metaG_FD_121116 | JGI IMG/M metagenome (GOLD analysis project Ga0157377, IMG submission 121116) | Miscanthus rhizosphere microbial communities from Kellogg Biological Station, Michigan, USA - M5-5 metaG | ecosystem: Host-associated > Plants > Roots > Rhizosphere > Soil | place: USA: Michigan...
CACCGGCCTCGTTTCGCTCTGGCTGTGGTTCACGGTGGTGTTCGCCAACTTCGCAGAGGCGGTGGCCGAGGGCCGGGGAAAGGCCCAGGCCGCATCCCTCCGCAAGATGCGCAAGGACGTCGAGGCACGGAGGGTGGTGGACGGTCGCGAGGAGAGCGTGCCCGCGTCGGCGCTGCGCAAGGGAGACACGGTCGTGGTGGAGGCCGGGCAGTACATCCCCGGAGACGGCGAGATCATCGAGGGCATCGCCTCGGTGGACGAGAGCGCCATCACCGGCGAGTCCGCGCCGGTCATCCGGGAGAGCGGCGGAGACCGGAGCGCGGTGACCGGAGGAACCAAGGTCCTCTCCGACCGGATCGTCGTCCGGATCACCGCAAACCCCGGCGAGTCGTTCCTCGACCGGATGATCTCCCTGGTGGAAGGAGCGGCCCGCCAGCGGACCCCCAACGAGATCGCCCTCCACATCCTCCTGGTGGGCCTCACCGCCGTGTTCCTCTTCGCCTGCGTGAGCCTGGTGCCGCTCGCGCTCTACAGTGGGGTGAAGCTGTCGACCACGGCGGTGGTGGCGCTCCTGGTGTGCCTCATCCCGACCACCATCGGGGGGCTTCTCTCCGCCATCGGCATCGCCGGGATGGACCGGCTCCTCCGCAAGAACGTCATCGCCCTCAGCGGCCGAGCCGTGGAGGCCGCGGGCGACGTGGACACGCTGCTCCTGGACAAGACCGGGACCATCACCCTCGGCAACCGCATGGCCACCGAGCTCCTGCCGCTTGCCGGCGTCCGCATCGAGGACCTCGCCGACGCCGCCCAGCTCAGCAGCCTCGCCGACGAGACTCCCGAGGGGCGCAGCATCGTGGTGCTCGCCAAGGAGCGGTACCGGCTGCGGGGACGGGAGCTGGGGCAATCCGAGGCCCACTTCGTTCCCTTCAGCGCGCAGACCCGGATGAGCGGCGTGGACCTCGGGGCGCGTGTCATCCGCAAGGGCGCCGTCGACGCGGTCGTTCGGCACGTCGAGTCGCTGGGCGGCACTGTCCCCGCGGAATTGCGGGACGTCGCCTCACGCATCGGCGACTCGGGCGGCACGCCGCTCGCGGTGTCCGAGGGCGCGCGCGTCCTGGGCATCGTCCACCTCAAGGACGTGGTCAAGGGAGGCATCAAGGAGCGCTTCGACCGGTTCCGCGCGATGGGAATCCGCACGGTGATGATCACCGGCGACAACCCCCGCACCGCCGCCGCCATCGCGCGCGAGGCCGGCGTGGACGACTTCCTCGCCGAGGCCACACCCGAGGCAAAGATGCGGCTCATCCGCGAGGAGCAGGCCCGGGGGAAGCTGGTGGCCATGACCGGCGACGGCACCAACGACGCGCCGGCCCTCGCTCAGGCCGACGTCGGGGTGGCGATGAACACCGGGACCCAGGCGGCGAAGGAGGCCGGGAACATGGTGGACCTGGACTCCAACCCCACCAAGCTCCTCGAGGTGGTCGAGGTGGGGAAGCAGCTGCTCATGACCCGCGGCACGCTGACCACCTTCAGCATCGCCAACGACGTGGCGAAGTACTTCGCCATCCTCCCCGCGCTCTTCGTCGGGGTCTATCCGGAGATCGCTCCGCTGAACGTGATGCACCTCGCCTCGCCGTACTCGGCGGTGCTCTCCGCGGTCATCTTCAACGCGCTGATCATCATCGCGCTCATCCCGCTGGCCCTTCGCGGTGTCCGTTACCGCCCGGTGGGTGCGGCGGCGCTGCTGAAGCGGAGCCTGCTCATCTACGGCGTGGGCGGCGTCATCGTCCCCTTCGTGGGCATCAAGCTCGTGGACCTGGTGGTCGCCGCGCTGGGGCTGGTCTGAGGAACGTCATGCGCAAGGAACTGGTCATCGCTCTCCGGGTCACCGCGGTCACGCTCGTCCTCACCGGGCTCGTGTACCCGCTGGTCACCACGGGTCTCGCCCGCGTGCTGTTCCCCTGGCGCGCCGCGGGGAGCTTCGTCTCCGACGAGCATGGGCGCGTGGTGGGCTCGGAGCTGCTCGGACAGGGCTTCACCAGCCCCGGCTACTTCCATCCCCGTCCATCGGCTGCAGGGAAGGATGGCTGGGATGCCACCAGCTCGTCGGCGACGAACCTCGGCCCGACCAGCAGGAAGCTCCGCGAGTCCACCGAGAAGGCGCTGCAGACTCTGGTCGCCGAGAACCCCGACGCACGTGGCCCGGCTCCGGTGGAGCTGGTGACCTCGTCGGCCAGCGGCCTCGACCCGCACCTGTCGCCGGCCGCGGCGCTGTGGCAGGTTCCTCGCGTGGCGCACGCACGGCACGTGAGCGAGGACCGGGTGCGAATGCTGGTCGAGTCGCTGAGGGAGCGACGGGACCTGCTCGTCCTGGGTGAGCCACGGGTGAACGTGCTGACCCTCAACGTCGCGCTCGACCGGCAGTTCGGATCTCCCGTGCCCGGCGGGACCTCGGCCACCCGCGTGCCATGACCTCCGTCCGCGACCGCCCAGAGAAGAGGGCGGAGGATTTCCTGGCGCTGGTCCGCCAGGGAAAGCGCGGACGGCTCAAGCTCTACATCGGCTTCGCCGCCGGCGTGGGGAAGACCTACCGGATGCTCGAGGAGGCGCACGCGCTCCGCGACCGCGGCGTGGACGTCGTGGTCGGCTTCGTCGAGAGCCACGGCCGGGCGGAGACCGAGGCCCTGGTGGAGGGGCTGGAGGTGATTCCCCGGCGAAACGTCGACTACCGGGGCGTCCGGGTGGAGGAGATGGACCTCGATGCCATCCTCGCCCGGAAGCCGGAGATCGCGGTGGTGGACGAGCTCGCCCACACCAACGCGCCGGGCAGCCGGAACCGCAAGCGCTGGCAGGACGTGGAGCAGCTGATCGCCGCGGGCATCAACGTGATCGGTGCCTTCAACGTGCAGCATCTCGAGTCGCTGAACGACCTGGTCGCCCGGGCCACCGGGGTCAGGGTCCGGGAGACCATCCCCGATGCCTGGCTGAAGACCGCAGACCAGGTGGTGAACCTGGACCTCGCGGTGGAGGACCTCGAGGAGCGCCTGCGTGCGGGGAAGATCTACGCCAGCGACAAGGTGCCCCAGGCGCTGGAGCGCTTCTTCCAGCGAGGCAACCTCGCCACGCTCCGGGAGCTCGCGCTGCGCGAGGTGGCCGAGTCGCTGGAGCGGGACACGCTGCGGCGGGAGAACCACTCCGAATCGCCACGGCAGACCGGCGCACGGGTGATGGTGTGCATGTCGTCGTACCCGCCCCGGGCCGCAGAGCTCCTCCGCCGGGGGTCGCGGGTCGCGGGTCGGCTCAACACCGACTGGTTCGTCGTGTACGTGGAGACGCCGGAGGAGGCGCCGGACCGGATCGACGCCGAGGCCCAGCGTCACCTCCTGGAGAACATCGAGCGGGCCAGCTCGCTCGGGGCGGAGGTGGTGCGCCTCAGGGCCACGGACCCCGTGCCTGCGCTCCTCGACTTCGCGCGTAGCCACAGCGTCGGGCTCGTGCTCATCGGCCGCTCGCACCAGCGAGGGTTGCGCCGGCTGCTCGGCCGTACCGCGGACATTCGCCTGGTCCGGGAGGCGGAGGACCTGGACGTGCAGGTGGTCGCGCTGGGAGAGACGCGGGAATGACCCTCCGGACGCGGCTGCTGATCGCCCAGGCACCGCTTGCGGTCGCGCTGGCGGTGGTGGCGGTCATCACCGTGGTCACCACCCGGGCGCTGGGACACGCCGGGGAGCGCATCCTCGCCGACAACTACCGGAGCGTGCTCGCCGCCCAGCGGATGAAGGAGTCCATCGAGCGGCTGGACAGCGGCGCGCTGTTCGTCGTCATCGGCGAGCGGCAGCGAGGTGTGGCCTGGCGCAGGAGCACCGTCCGGCGTTCGAGCACGAGCTGCAGGTCGAGGAGCAGAACATCACCGAGGCCGGCGAGGCGGGCGCGGCCGCGGCGCTGCGCACGGCCTGGACCCGGTACCGTGCCGACTACGAGGGCTTCCTCGCCGCCTCGGACGATCTTCGCTCTCGCTACCTGGACGTCCTCCAGCCGGGATTTCTCCGGGTGAAGACCGCCGCGGACGACATCCTCGCCATCAACCAGGACGCGATGGTCATCAAGAGCACCCGGCTCCGCCGGCGCAGCGAGTGGGTCGAGACGCTGGTGGTGGTGGGCGTTCTGGCGGCGCTGGTGCTCGGGCTCCTGGCCTCGGCGGCGCTGACCTCGCGCGCGCTCCGGCCGATCGCCGTCCTCGGGCAGTCGGTGCGCCGCCTCGGCCAGGGCGACTACGCCGTCCGGGTCCGCATCCCCGACGGGGGAGGCTCGGAGATCTCCCAGCTGGCCAGCGACTTCAACGCGATGGCGGACAGCCTGCAGCGCTACCGCGACTCGAGCCTCGGAGAGCTGCTGGAGGCGCAGCTGGTCGCGCAGGCCACCATCGACAGCCTGCCCGATCCGGTCGTCGTCTTCGACGCCACGGGGAAGGTGAGCAACGCCAACCGCGCCGCGGAGCAGATCCTCGGCCTCCGCGCGTCCGACGGAAACCTCTCCGCCGCCCCTCCGGCGGTGCGCGAGCGGGTGGAGCGCATCCGGAACGAGGTGCTCGCCGGGGCGCCGGCGGTGCAGCCGCGAGGGTTCGAGGACGCGCTGGTGGTGGAGTCGAGCGACGGCAACCGTGCGCTGTTGCCCCGGGCCAATCCCGTCTCCAGCGACGAGGGCCAGCTCCTCGGGGTGACCGTGCTGCTCCAGGACATCACCCGCCTGCGCCGCTTCGACGAGCTCAAGGACGACCTGGTCGCCACCGTGGCGCACGAGTTCCGGACCCCGCTCACGAGCCTGCGGATGGCGATCCACCTCCTGGCCGAGCAGACGGTGGGACCGCTGGACGAGAAGCAGCTCGACCTGGTCGGCGCCGCGCGCGAGGAATGCGACCGGCTCCAGGGCATCGTCGACGACCTGCTGGACCTGGCGCGGATCCGCTCCGGCCGCCTGGAGCTGCACCCGCGGGAGATCTCCACCGAGCTGATGCTGGAGCAGGCGCGCCAGGCGACCCGCGACCGCGCCGAGCAGCGCCACGTCCCGGTGGACCTGGAGGTCGACCCGGGCGCCGAGGTGGTGATGGCGGACCCCGACCGGATCGACCTCGCGCTGAGCAACCTTCTGGCCAACGCCATCCGCCACGGTCCCCCCGGCCGACCGGTGCGGCTCCGCGCGCTGCGCGCGGACGGCGGGGTACGCATCGAGGTGCGGGACGACGGCCCGGGCATCGCCCCCGAGCACCAGCCGCGCCTCTTCGAGAAGTTCTACCGGGTCCCGGGCTCCGCGCCGGGGGGAGCCGGCCTGGGGCTCTCGATCGTCAGGGACGTGGTGGAGGCCCACGGGGGGAGGGTGGGGGTGGAGAGCACGCCGGGCGCCGGTGCGGTGTTCTGGATCGAGCTCCCGGATCAGCAGGCGGCCGTGGGCGGGGCCAAGGCCTCGGCCTGAACGACGTTCAGCTCAGCTTCCCTCGAACTTCTTCCGCTTCCTCCACAGCGTGGAGGCGTCGATCCCCAGGGTGTGCGCAGCCTCGTCGAGCGTCGGCGCCTGCGCCGTCACCCGCAGGATGTGCTCGCGCTCGATCTCGTCCAGGGTGAAGGGCCCGCCGAGGACCGGGGCAGTGGCGTGGGTCGCGGCGATGCGCTCCGGAAACGCCGCCGGAGGGAGCGTGTCCGCCGGCCAGACGATGGCCGCGCGCTCCACCGCGTTCCGCAGCTCGCGCACGTTCCCCGGCCAGGGGTAGGACTCGAGGACGGGGGCGGTCTCCTCCGCGAGCTCGAGGCCCGGGCGGTGGAGGGAGCCGGCGAAGAAGCGGAGCATCCGCCGCGCCATGGGGAGGATGTCCTCGCGCCGCTCGCGGAGCGGTGGGACGCGGATCTCGACCACGTTCAGCCGGTAGAGCAGGTCCTCCCGGAACCGTCCCCCGCGCACGTCCGCCTCGAGCTCGCGGTTGGTCGCGGAGACGATCCGCACGTCCGCGTGCCGGGTCCGGTTGTCCCCCAGGCGCTCGAAGGCCTTCTCCTGGAGGAAGCGCAGCAGCTGCGCGTGGGTGGACGGCCCGAGCTCGCCGATCTCGTCGAGGAAGAGGGTGCCGCTCTCCGCGGCCTCGACCTTCCCCGGCGCGTCGCGGACCGCCCCGGTGAAGGACCCGCGGGCGTGGCCGAAGAGCTCGGAGACGAGCAGCTGGTCGGAGAGGGTGGGCGCGCTCACGGTGACGAACGGCTTCTCCGCCCGGGGCGAGAGTCGGTGCAGCGCGCGGGCGAGCACGCTCTTGCCGGTGCCATTCTCTCCCCGGAGAAGAACGGTGGCGTCGGACGCGGCGGCGCGGCGAAGGAGCGAGAGCGCGGCCTGCATCGCGGCGGAGCGGGTCGCGAGGAGGGCATCGGGGTCCACGCCGGCCAGCCGGTCCTCCAGCGTCTCCACCCGTGCCCGGAGCCGCCGGCGCTCCCGGAGCCGCTCGACCACCGCTCGGATCTGCGCCGGGGTGAAGGGCTTCGGCAAGTAGTCACGCGCCCCGCGACGGACCGCCTCCATCGCGGTGTCGATCGACGCGTACGCGGTGATGACCACCACGTCGAGATCCGAGTCCTCGGCCAGTAGCGCGGGAACCAGATCGAGCCCGCTCCCGGTGCCCAGCCGCAGGTCGACGAAGACGACGTCCACCGGACCGGAGGCCAGGGCCGCGATCGCCGCCTCGGCCGAGCCGGCCTCCCGCACCTCGCACCCCGCCTGCTCGAGGCAGACCCGCACCATCGAGCGGATGTTCCGCTCGTCGTCGACCACCAGCACCCGGTCGGGGGCCGCGTGGGACACGGCGTCCTGGGAAGGCGCATCCATGCCGGTGCCATCGAGGTAGCACCGGCGAGAGTGGCGCGCCATCCGCTCCGGTCAGGAGCCGGCCGGGCGCGTCGTCGGCTCGGTGCCGGGCACCACGGGGGTCTCCGAGGTGGGGGTGAGGACGACGCGCGCCTGCTGCGCCGCCTCCTGCATCGAGGTCGCGAACTGGAGCTTGCCCGGCGTGGCGGTGAGCCCCGCCCGCCCCAGCACGCCTCTCGGCTGAGCCTGCACGCCGGAGAGGATGACCAGCGTCTTGCGCGACTGGAGCTTGGAGATGGCGGACTCGAGCGCCACCAGTCCCGTGACGTCGAGCACCGGGACCGAGTGCAGGTCCAGCACCACCACCTTGCTGTGGTCGCCGACGAACTGAAGCGCGTGGATGGCCTTCTGCGCCGCGCCGAAGAAGAGGGGACCGGCGATCTCGTAGACCACCGCTCCGCGGGGCATCTGCGGATGCCGCCCCTCCTCGCCGTGGGCGACGGTCCGGGCCTGGAAGATCTCCTGCATCCTCCGCATGAGGAGCAGCGCCGCGAGCATCACTCCCACCGTGACGCCCACCACCATGTCGAAGACCACGGTCAGGATGAAGCAGGCGAGGAGCACCGCCACGTCGCTCCGGGGCGCGACGCGGAGAATGTGCCCGAAGTGCTTCACCTCCGCCATCCGCCAGGCGACGGTCAGCAGCAGCGCGGCCATCGACGCCAGCGGGAGCCAGCCGAGGAGCGGCGCGAGGAGGACCATCGCCAGGAGCACGAAGAGGGCGTGGAAGACGCTCGCCAGCGGTGAGCGGCCACCGCTCCGGATGTTCACCGTGGTGCGCGCGATGGCGCCCGTCGCGGCGAAGCCGCCGAAGAACGGGGCCACGACGTTGCCCGCTCCGAGCGCCAGGAGCTCCGCGTCTGGATCGTGCCGGGTGCCGGTCATCCCGTCGGACACCACCGCGCAGAGCAGCGACTCGATCGCCCCCAGGAGCGCGATGGCGAAGGCGCTGGGGACGAGCATGCGGATGGTCGCGAGGTCGATCGACCCTTTCCACGGCCAGGCGAAGGTCGGCGGGGTGGCGGGGATGCCGCCGAAGCGCGAGGCGATGGTCTCGACCTGGAACCCCGGCATCCAGCGGGAGAGCGCCGCGGCGATGACCGCCACCGAGCCGAGCGCGACCAGCGCGGCGGGGATCCGACCGCTGGTCACCTTCGGCCAGAGCACCAGCAGCACCAGGGTCGCAAACCCGGTGCACAGCTCCGCCGGACGCAGGGTCGGAGCGGCCCGGAGCAGCGCGGCGACCCGCTCGAGGTAGTGCTCGGGGTTGCCGGCCGGTCGCAGCCCGAGGAAGTCCTTCAGCTGCAGGGTGCCGATCACCACCGCGATCCCGGCGGTGAAGCCGGTGGTGACCGGATAGGGGATGAACTCGATGAGGCGCCCGGCGCGGAAGGCACCCATCGCCAGGAGGATGAGCCCCGCCATCACCGAGGCCAGGAGCAGCCCGGCCAGGCCGAGGCGCGAGGCGATCGGCGCCAGCACCACCACGAAGGCCGCGGTGGGCCCGGTGACCTGGGTCATCGACCCACCGAGCAGCGCCACCAGCGCCCCGGCGACGATGGCGGTGTACAGGCCGTGCTGCGGCGGGACGCCGGAGGCGATCGCCAGGGCCATCGACAGGGGAAGCGCCACCACCCCCACCACCAGCCCCGCGAGAGCATCCCGGACCAGCTCGCGCCGTCCGTAGCCCTCGGCGAGGGTCCGCCGGAGCGCGATGGCCGGGCGAAGTCCGAGGCGGTCCAGCCGCTCGAACGCGGAGCGGTAACGCGTCACCAGCCACCCCTTCTCATGTCAGGCCATCCTACTCGCTCGAGCGCGGGCGCCGAACGTTCGCGCGGAGGCCGGGGGCCGCAGAGACCGAGACCGACGTGCTGGCCTGAAGCGACGGGAGCCCGGAGCGCGTCCGCGCCCTGAGGGTGGTGGTTCCAGCTCCCACCGCGAGCAACCGCCCTCGCAGGCCGGGCGCATTGGAGACCGCGAGGACCGCCGGATCGTCGGAGGACCAGATGGCGTCGTCCCCCAGCACCTGCGCTCCGTCGTTGGAGAGGGTGGCCGTCGCGGTGGCGAAGCCGACGGCGCCCACCGTGAGGCCGTCCGGCGCGGTCACCGTCAGCTGGGTGAGCGAGTCGGCGGAGATCTTCAGCGGCGCGCCGGCGGTCAGTCCGGCGAAGCGCGCGGCGATGGTCGGGGTTCCGGAACGAAGCGTGGTGATCGCCCCGGCGCGCACGAGGCTGGAAACCGTGGCGAGCGTCGGGTCCGAGCTGGTCCACTCCACCAGCGCCGTCACCTCCACCAAGGCTCCCTGGGCCGTTCGCGCGAGCGCTCGCGCCTGGGGTCGCGTCCCCACCGCGACGCCGCCGTCGGGAACCAGCACCGCGAGCGACGTGGGCGGCCCGCCGGTCACCGACACGTGGACGCTCGTCGGCGCGCCACCGACCGGATGAGCGAGCACGTCCGTGGTCCCGGCGTCGACGCCCCGGGCGGTGCCTCGATCCGCGCCGGTCCCCCGGAGCCGCAGGATGGATGGATCCGAGGGCGCCCAGGTCACCGAGCGGGTCACGTCCTGCACCGTGCCGTCGGACAGCACGGCGCTCGCCACGAAGTTCGAGGGGGCCCAGGCGACGATCGCCGCCGGCGCATGCACGTCCAGCCGCTCGAGGCCCGCCGCGGTCACCCGGACCGCGACGCCGACCCGGATGCCGTCCACCTGCGCGGTGAGCAACGCGCTCCCGGGCCCTCGCCCGAGCAGGAGGCCTCGCTGGTCGGGCGCGTTGGTGACGATGGCCACCTTCGAGTCGCTCGAGACCCAGACCGTGTCGGCGGTCACGTCCGTCGAGTCGCCCGATCCGTCGACCAGGGTCACCGCGACCGGGATCACCGTGCCCGCGGCCAGTGTCGCCGCCGGAGGCCAGGACTCGAGAAACGCCGGACTGGTCTCGGCCTGGACCTGCGCCTGGGAGGTCGCGGCGCCGAAGCGAGCCCGGAGCGACGTCATTCCCGCGTCCATGCCGAGGACGAGGCCCGCCGCCGGACCGTCCCCCACCGCGAGGATGCCGAGCGTCCCGGCGCTCCAGCTCGCCGCCGAGGTGAGGTCCACCACCGTCCCGTCCGGCCAGTGGCCGACCGCGGCGAGGCGGGTCCGGCTTCCGACCGGCACGCTCGCCACCGGAGGGACGACCTCGAGCGTGGGCGTGCCCTCCGGTGCGCGGACCCAGCCCCTGGCGGAACCGCCGGGGAGGATGGCCAGCACCCCCAGCCGGGAACCGGGCACGCGGGTGCGGACGGTCCCGCCGTGCTCCCCGGTGTCCACGTCGACGCCCGCGTCGGCCTCCAGCGGCCTCCA
>Ga0157377_10001457_pt1 | contig 10237 bp, 6 predicted proteins | sample M55metaG_FD_121116 | JGI IMG/M metagenome (GOLD analysis project Ga0157377, IMG submission 121116) | Miscanthus rhizosphere microbial communities from Kellogg Biological Station, Michigan, USA - M5-5 metaG | ecosystem: Host-associated > Plants > Roots > Rhizosphere > Soil | place: USA: Michigan...
AGATCGCCCAGCAGCAGATCCGCCTGCGGCTCATCGAGAACCAGGAACAGTTGGTGCGAATTGCGCGCGAGATCGTCACGCGCGCCATCGACCAGGACGAATTCCTCGGCCAGGCGGCCAGCTTCACGCGCGAGCGGCCCGAGATCAACCACCTCTTCTGGATCACGCAGACGCGCGGCCAGAAGGCGGCCTACTCGGCCATCAGCTTCCACCCCGAGACAGGCCTGACCGGCGAGGAATACGCCGCCTCGCTGCCCAAGGAAGGCAAGTCCAGCGAACCCGAGGTCGCCTTCCTCGCGGCACGCACACTCAGGCAGCCGGTGTACACGCGGCCCTTCACCGACACCTACGGCACGCCGGTGATCCAGGTGCAGATTCCGCTCATCGACCGCAGCGCCTTCAGCGGCACGCTGGTGGCCGAGTATTCGGTCGAGGCGCTGATGCGCTACTTCGTGCCGGCGGAGGTGTCCAACCGCCACGCGATCAGCCTCGTCGACGGGCAGGAGCACGTGCTCGCGAGCACCGTCACGGCCATGCCCGGCCACAAGGCCAAGCCGGCATCCATCGTGCACGACGTGCCGGTGGCGCCAGCGGGCGACGGGCTCATCCTGCGCGGCCAGGGCTACCGCACGTCCATCGGGCTCATCAGCAACACGCTGTTCTGGATGGTCGCCGCCTTGAGCGTGCTCACCGTGTGGATGCTGCTGGGCACCTGGCGCCACATGGGCCGGCGGCTGCAGATGCAAAGCGCGCTGGTGTCGGAAGCCAACTTCCGCCGCGCGATGGAAAACTCCATGCTCACCGGCATGCGCGCCATGGACATGGAAGGCCGCATCACCTACGTGAACCCCGCCTTCTGTGCGATGACCGGCTTTTCCGAGGCCGAACTCATCGGCCGCCAGCCGCCCTTCCCCCACTGGCCGCCCGACCGCTACGAAGAAAACACCCGCCTCTTCCAGCAGGAACTGCAAGGTCGCAGCCCCGCCGGCGGCATCGAGGTGAAGGTGATGCGCAAGGACGGCAGCCTCTTCGACGCGCGCATGTACGTGTCGCCGCTGATCGACCCCAAGGGACAGCAGACGGGCTGGATGACCTCGATGACCAACATCACCGAGGCCAAGCGCATCCGCGACCAGCTCTCCGCGTCGCACGAGCGCTTCACCACCGTGCTCGAAGGCCTGGACGCAGCGGTGTCGGTGCTGTCGGTGCAGCAGGGCGAGCTGCTTTTCGCGAACCGCTCGTACCGGCTGTGGTTCGGCGCCGACGCCAACGGCCACGCCCTGCTCGCCGGCGAAGACCCGGGCCTGCCGAGCCTGGCCGAGAGCGACGACAACGTCGACAGCTTCGGCGGCCTGCCCACACAGGAGCTGACCGAGGTCGGGTCCGACCCGCGCGAGGTGTACGTCGAGTCGCTGAAGAAGTGGTTCGACGTGCGTTCGCGCTACCTGCAGTGGACGGACGGTCGCCTGGCGCAGATGCTCATCGCCACCGACATCACCGCCCGTCGCGCGGCCGAGGCACTGGCGGCCAATCAGGCCGAGAAGGCCCAGGTCACGAGCCGCCTGGTCACCATGGGCGAGATGGCCTCGTCCGTCGCGCACGAGCTGAACCAGCCGCTCACTGCCATCGCCAACTACTGCAACGGCATGGTCACGCGCGTCAACAACGACGCGATCAAGAAGGAAGACCTGATCGCCGCCCTGGAAAAGACCTCCAAGCAGGCGCAGCGGGCGGGGCAGATCATCCACCGCATCCGCAACTTCGTGAAGAAGAGCGAGCCGCAGCGCCAGCCCTCGCAGGCGCGCACCATCGTGGAGGACGCGGTCGACCTGGCCAGCATCGAGCTGCGCCGGCGCAACGTCGCGATCCACACCTACGTGGCGCAGCGCCTGCCCACGCTGATGGTGGACCCGATCCTCATCGAGCAGGTGGTGCTCAACCTGCTCAAGAACGCCGCCGAGGCGATCGACATGGCGCACCTGCCGCCGGCACGTCGCAACATCGAGCTGCGGGTCGTGCCGCGCCACACGCCCGAAGAAGGCGGCGTGATCGAGTTTTCCGTCACGGACATGGGGCCGGGCATCAAGGAAGAAGTCATCTCCCGGCTCTATGAGGCGTTCTTCTCCACCAAGGCCGAAGGACTGGGCATCGGCCTCAGCCTGTGCCGCTCGATCATCGAATCCCACAGGGGTCGAATCAGGGCACAGAACCTCTACAATGGCCCCTCCGTCGTGGGCTGCAGCTTCACCTTCACGCTGCCTGTCGAAACCACCCGGACCGACCCTCTCTCAACCCCCAACTCTGCGGTCACTTCATGAGCTTGATCCCGAAGAAAGGCACGGTCTATGTCGTCGATGACGACGAGGCGGTTCGCGATTCCCTCCAGTGGCTGCTCGAAGGCAAGGACTATCGAGTCAAGTGCTTCGACTCCTCCGAGTCCTTCCTGTCCCGTTTCGACCCGCGCGAAGTCGCCTGCCTGATCGCCGATATCCGCATGGACGGAATGAGCGGGCTGGAGCTGCAAGACCGCCTGCTCGAACGCCGCTCCCCGCTGCCCATCGTCTTCATCACCGGCCATGGCGACGTGCCCATGGCGGTCACCACGATGAAGAAGGGCGCGATGGACTTCATCGAGAAACCCTTCAAGGAAGAAGAGCTGCTCAACCTGGTGGAGCGCATGCTCGACCAGGCGCGCGCCGCCTTCAGCCAGCACCAGGAAGCCGCGAGCCGCGACGCCCTGCTGTCGCGCCTGACGACGCGTGAAGCGCAGGTGCTCGAGCGCATCGTCGCCGGCCGCCTCAACAAGCAGATCGCCGACGACCTCGGCATCAGCATCAAGACGGTGGAGGCGCACCGCGCCAACATCATGGAAAAGCTGAATGCCAACACGGTGGCCGATCTGCTGAAGATCGCGCTCGGCGCGCAAGCCAAGCAATAAGGCCCCCCAGTCGCTTCGCTCCTGCCCCCGAGGGGCGCCACCCAGCGGACCGGCAGAGCCGGATCCGCGGGCGTTGCTTGATGTGCAAGTCGCTTCGCTCTTGCTGCGGTGGTTGATCCATTCAATGCATTGCTAAAGAGGATTGCTCATGACTGCCCAACTCATCGACGGCAACGCGCTTGCCAAATCCATTCGCGCTGAAGTCGCCCAGCGCGCCGCCGCCCTCACCGCCCGCGGCAGGCAGCCGGGGCTGGCCGTCATCCTCGTCGGCGACGACCCGGCCTCGCAGGTGTACGTCAAGCACAAGGTCAACGATTGCGAGACGAGCGGCGTGCGCTCGGTGCTCGACAAGTACGACGCCACGCTGACCGAAGCCGCGCTGCTCGCGCGCATCGAGGCGCTGAACAACGACCCGACCATCCACGGCATCCTCGTGCAGATGCCGCTGCCCAAGCACATCGACCCGCAAAAGGTCATCGAGACCATCTCGCCCCTGAAGGACGTGGACGGCTTCCACGTGCAAAGCGCCGGCGCGCTGATGGTGGGCCGCGCCGGCTTCCTGCCCTGCACGCCCTATGGCTGCATGAAGCTCATCGAGACCACCGGCGTTTCGCTCAAGGGCAAGAACGCGGTGGTCATCGGCCGCAGCAACACCGTGGGCAAGCCGATGGCGATGCTGCTCTTGCAGGCCAACGCCACCGTCACCATCTGCCACAGCAACACGCAGGACATCGGTGCCTTCACGCGCAACGCCGACGTGGTCGTGGCCGCCGTCGGGCGCCGCAACGTGCTGCGCGCCGACATGGTCAAGCCCGGCGCCGTGATCATCGACGTGGGCATGAACCGCAACGACGAAGGCAAGCTGTGCGGCGACGTGGACTTCGCGGGCGTCTCCGAGGTGGCCGGCTGGATCACGCCTGTGCCCGGCGGCGTCGGCCCGATGACACGTGCGATGCTGCTCGTGAACACCATCGAAGCCGCGGAACGCAACGCCGCCGCTTCGGTCTGATCTTCGATCCGCCCCATCGACACCAAGGAGCTGACCCGATGACGAACCCGCTGCTGCAACACGATGGCCTGCCGGCCTTCGACCGGATCCGCCCCGAGCATGTCGAACCCGCGATCGACGAGCTGCTCAAGCAGGCCGACGAAGCGCTGGAGAAGGCCGTCGGCCCCGACGTGCCGGCCGACTACGACGCGCTGTCCGCCGCGCTCGACGTGCCCAGCGAGCAGCTCAAGTCCGCCTGGGGCGCCATCGGCCACCTCAACGCCGTGGCCGATACGCCCGAGCTGCGCGCCGCCTACACGGCCGCGCTGCCCAAGGTCACCGAGCTCTTCAGCCGCCACGCGGCCGACGAGCGCCTGTATGCCAAGTACAAGGCGGTCAACGAAGCGCCCAGCGCCGCGTCACTGAGCGCGCCGCGCAAGAAGGCCTTGTCCAATGCGATGCGCGATTTCGTGCTCGCCGGCGCCGAGCTGCAAGGCGAGGCCAAGCAGCGCTTCCAGCAACTGCAGGAGCTGCAGGCCGAGCTGTCGCAGAAGTTTTCCGAGCACGTGCTGGACGCGACCGACGGCTATGCCTACGACGCCACCGAGGAAGAAATGGCCGGCGTGCCCGACGACGCGAAGCAGGCCGCCCGCGCGGCCGCGCAAGCCGCGGGCAAGGACGGCTACCGCATCACCCTGCACTTCCCGAGCTACTTCCCGGTGCTGCAGTACGGCGACAACCGCGCCCTGCGCGAGACGCTGTACCGCGCCAACGTCACCCGTGCGAGCGAGTTCGGCAAGCCCGAGCTCGACAACGCCGACGTGATGCGCGAACTGCTCAAGCTGCGCCAGGAAGAAGCCGCGCTGCTCGGCTACAAGAACTTCGCCGAAGTCTCGCTGGTGCCCAAGATGGCCAACTCGCCACAGCAGGTCATCGACTTCCTGCGCGACCTGGCCCGCCGCGCCAGGCCGTACGCGCAGCGCGACCTCCAGGAGCTGCGCGAGTTCGCGCGTGACGAGCTGAACCTGCCCGACCTGCAGGCCTGGGATCTCACCTACGCCAGCGAGAAGCTCAAGGAAGCACGCTACGCCTTCAGCGACCAGGAGGTGAAGCAGTACTTCACCGAGCCCAAGGTGCTCGACGGCCTGTTCCGCATCATCGAGACGCTGTTCGAGGTGAGCATCCAGCCCGACACGGCGCCGGTGTGGCACCCGAGCGTGCGCTTCTTCCGCATCGACAGGGCGGGCCAACTCATCGGCCAGTTCTACCTCGACCCCTACGCCCGCAGCGGCAAGCGCCCGGGCGCCTGGATGGACGACGTGCGGGGCCGCTGGGCCCGCCCGGAAGGCCGCCTGCAGACGCCGGTGGCCCACCTGATCTGCAACTTCACGCCGCCACTCGAAGTCGACGGCAAGCCGCGGCCGGCGCTGCTCACGCACGACGAAGTCACCACCCTCTTCCACGAGTTCGGCCACGGCCTTCATCACATGCTCACGCAAGTGAGCGACGTCGGTGTCGCCGGCATCTCGGGCGTCGAGTGGGACGCAGTCGAGCTGCCGAGCCAGTTCATGGAGAACTTCTGCTGGGAGTGGGACGTCGTCAAGCGCCTGACCGCCCACGTGGACACCGGCGAGCCGCTGCCGCGCGAACTCTTCGACCGCATGCTCGCCGCCAAGAATTTCCAGAGCGGCTTGCAGACGCTGCGCCAGGTGGAGTTCTCGCTATTCGACATGCGGCTGCATTCCGAGCCGGGCAGCGAAGCGAACATCCAGAAGGTGCTCGACGAAGTGCGCGCCGAGGTGTCGCTCATCCCGCCGCCTGCGTTCAACCGCTTCCAGAACACCTTCTCGCACATCTTCGGCGGCGGCTATGCGGCCGGCTACTACAGCTACAAGTGGGCCGAGGTGTTGAGCGCCGACGCGTGGGGCGCCTTCGAAGAATCGGCCGAGAAGACGGGCACCGTGCTCGACGTGGACACCGGCCGCCGCTACCGCCAGGCGGTGCTGGAAGCCGGCGGCAGCCGCACCGCCATGGAAAGCTTCAAGGCCTTCCGCGGCCGCGAGCCCACCATCGACGCGCTGCTGCGGCATCAGGGCATGGCGTGACTTTGTTCTCGAAGCGCACGATTGCTTACGGCATTCGTGCCTTAGATTCGCTGGTTATGGAGTTAACGATGATCAAGAGCGTCCGCACCCTCGTCGCACTGGCCGGCATCGTCGCCTGCACCACTGCCCTGGCCCAGTACAAGGTCGTCGGCCCGGACGGCCGAGTGACCTACACCGACACGCCCCCACCGCCGAGCTCCGGCTCGCGAGTGACCAAGCTCGGCGAGAACCCGAGCGTGGCGTCCCAGGCGCAGTTGCCGCTGGAACTGCGCCAGGCGGCGCAGCGCTATCCGGTCACGCTGTACACGCTCAAGACCTGCGAGCCTTGCGACGCGGCCCGCAGCTTCCTGCGCACCCGCGGCGTGCCCTTCACCGAGAAGCTCGTGCTGACGGGCGAAGACGGCGACGCGATGCTGCGCCTGACCGGCGGCCGCGAAGCGCCCTCGATCTCCATCGGCGCCCAGGTGCTGCGCGGCTTTGCCAGCGACAACTGGTCGTCGTACCTGGATTCGGCCGGCTACCCGCGCGAATCGCGCCTGCCGGCCAACTTCCAGTACCCGGCCGCGACGCCGCTGACCGAGCCCCCGCCCCCGCCCGCCGACAAGAAGGCGGCCCAGCCCGCACCGCAAGCGCAGCCGCTGCCCGCCGAACGCACCACGACGCCGGGCGGCATCCGCTTCTGAAGAGTTGTCGGCAGAAGTCGAAGCGCGGTCACGGCACAGGACGCCATTGTCTGAATCTTCATCGGCGGCGACAACGGCGCCAGCCATGAACGCCAGCGCCAGAAGTACCGCGGTTCGAATCGAGAGGGTGTCTTTCAAGACGATCTCCAACTGGGACCTCGGAGGCGTCCGCTCTGATTCATCGGACCGCTTGCACGAACCTTCCGAGGCGCCATGTCATTGCCGCCTCGCGAGCGCACTTTCGCGCCGCGATTCGCGAAGTAGTGTGTGAACGCCGGAAGCGAACAACTTCGTTGAGATCCTTCGCCCGAGCCCCGCGGCGCAACCGCGGTCAGGGCAAGGGCGAGCCGCCATCGATGCGGCGGGCCGGCACGCTCCCGGCGCCGACCGCCACGCCCATCACCCAGAACAGGTAGGCCGCGCCGATCGCGGCGCCGGCCACGCCGAAGACGAGCGGCATCAGCGTGCTCGACATGTTGATCGTCATCGAGCGGAAGGCGATGGCCTCGCCATGCCGGTGCTCGGGCGTGATGTGGTGCAGCGTGGACATCACCATCGGCTGTACCGCCCCCAGCGCGAAGCCGAGCAGGATGGCGCAGCCGGCCATCAGCCACGCCGAATGCACGAAGGGGTAGACGGCAAAGATCGCCGCCACCGCGAGCATGGCGCTGGCGATCACCTGCGCTTCGCTCAGCCGGTGCGCGATGAACGGGATGACGAAGCGCACGCTCGCCACCGACACCGCGAAGACACCGAGGATGCTGCCGATGGCCGATGCACTCAGGCCGCGCTCATGGCCGAGGATGGGCAGCACGAAGGTGTGGACGTCCCAACTCGCGGACAGCAACCAGTTGACAAGCAGCAGGTGGCGCAAGGCGGGCGAACGCAGCAGGTCCCAGGAGGTTCCGGGCTTCGGGTGGGCGTCGGACGGCGCGGGCGACGCTTCAGGCGGGACGATGCGTGAGGACACGAGCGAGGCCAGCGGCATCAGCATCAGCACCGCGAAAGCGACCCGAAAGCCCGCGAGGTCGATGAGCACACCTGCCGTGACCGGCCCGACGAAGTTCGCGAGTGCCGGCGCCAGGCCCAGCCAGCTGAACACCCGCATGCGCTCGGTCGCATCGGCCGCCATGCGACCGGCAGTGCGCTGGATGGTGATGAGGCCGATGTTCGTGCCTGCGCCGGTGAGCAAGGCCGCAACGCACATCGCGAGGTAATGGCCCGTCATCGCGGCCAGCAAGCCGCCTGCGGTCGACAGCGCGACAGCGATGTACAGCGGTCGGTGATAGCCGTGTCGGTCGGCCATGCGTCCGGCCGGCAGCGCAAGCAGCACCGGCGCGGCCGCAAACAAGGCCATCAGCACGCCGACGGCGCCGGGCCCCAGGTGCTGCTGCAGGGCCTGCAGCGGTGCGGACATCCGCACCCCGGCCATGCACGAATGCAAGGCGATCTGTCCGAGGATGAGCGCGAGCAGCGGCCGCGAAAACCTCAAGCCGTCTCCTCGTCGTCCTGCGCGGCCTCGGCGGCATCGACGACGACGCCGGGCAGCAGCGCTTGCGCACGGGACTCGGGCAGCGCCTCCACGCCGCGCAGGCTGCGGGCCATGGCACGGGTGCGCACCTCCGCCTGCGTGATGGTGTTGCTCGCCTCGTCCAGCTTCTTCTTGGTCTTGGCCAGCACGTCACCGAACTTGCCGAACTCGGTCTTCACCGCGCCCAGCACTTCCCACACTTCGGCGCTGCGCTTTTCCAGCGCCAAGGTGCGGAAACCCATCTGCAGGCTGGTCAGCGTAGCGAGCAGCGTGGTGGGGCCCGCCAGCGACACGCGGTGGTCGCGCTGCAGCGATTCGACCAGGCCGGGCCGGCGCAGCGCCTCGGCGTAGAGGCCCTCGGTGGGCACGAAGAGGATGCCGAAGTCGGTCGTGTGCGGCGCGGCGATGTACTTCTCGCGGATGGACTTCGCCTCCAGCCGCAGCCGCGTCTCGATGGCCTTGGCGGCCTGCTCGATGCCTTCCTTGTCGGCCTGCTCATGCGCCTCGAGCAGGCGTTCGTAGTCGTCACGCGGGAACTTGCAGTCGATGGGCAGCCACATCGGCAGGCCGTCATCGCGGCGGCCGGGCAGCTTGATGGCGAAGTCGACGTAGGTCTTGGAACCCGGGATGGTCTCGACGTTGCGTTCGTACTGCTCGGGCGTGAGCACCTGTTCGAGCAGGCCCGCGAGTTGAACTTCACCGAGCGTGCCCCGCGTCTTCACGTTGTTCAGCACGCGAGACAGCGAGCCCACGTCGCGCGCCAGCGTCTGCATCTCGCCCAGTCCGCGGTGCACCTGCTCGAGCCGTTCGGCGACCTGCTTGAAGCTCTCGCCCAGGCGCGCTTCCAGCGTCGCGTGCAGCTTCTCGTCGACCGTGGCGCGCATCTGCTCGAGCTTCTGCTCGTTGCCCTGCTGCAGTGTCGTGAGCCGCTGCTCGACGGCCGTGCGCACTTCGCCGATGCGGCGCTCGTTGGCTTCGGACAACGCGCGCAGTTGCTCGCTCATCGCGTCCGAGAAACGCTTGAGCGCGATGTCCTGCGATTCGCGCGAGCTCTGCGCCTGGGCAGTCTGCGCGCTGGCCGCCGCCTGCAGCGCCTGGCTCACCGCGGCCTGCATGGCTGCCAGCTGCGTGCGGAAGCTGTCGATCTGCTCGTTCTGCGTGCGGGCCACGTCGCCCTGCTGGTTCAGAAGCGTCTGCTGGAACATGCCCAGCGCGTTGCCCAATTCGAGCCGCGTGCCCTGGGCACTGCGGCCCACCTCGTCACGCAGCTCGCGCTCCAGGCGCTCGGAGCTCGCGGAGAGCAGGCGCTGGGTGGCATCGACCGAATCGGTGGCAGGCTTGTGCCGCGCCAGCATCCACAACAACAAGACCAGGTTCAGGACGAGCGCGAGAAGGATCAACCACATCTGCCAGTTCATCCGGCGATTGTCTCAGCCCGAGGGGCGCCGCGACGACCACCGGGTACTCGCGCGAACGCAAATCGCTCGACGGCATCGAAGAGCCACTGCACGATCAGTGCGAGCACCGCGGAAGGCAGCGCGCCGGCGAGCATCGCGCCGGTGTCATTGACCGCCAGGCCGGCGACGATGCGCTCGCCGAAGCCCCCCGCGCCGATGAAGGCCGCCACCGTCGCCGTGCCGACGTTGATGACAGCCGCCGTCTTTACGCCGGCCATCAGCGTGGGCATGGCCAGCGGCAGCTCGACATGGCGCAGGCACTGGCGCGGCGTGAGGCCCAGCGACAGCGCCGCATCGCGCATGTCGGCGCCCACCATGCGCAGACCGGTCACAGTGTTGCGCACGATCGGAAGCAGCGCGTAGAGAAAGAGAGCGAGCACCGCCGGCACGAGGCCGATGCCGCCCACGATGGCGATCAGGAAGGCCAGCAGCGCGAGCGAGGGCACCGTCTGCAGGATGCCTGTGAGGCCCAGCAGCGGGCCTGCGGTCCATGGCCAGCGGAAGGCGGCGATGCCCAGCGGCACGCCCACCGCCA